>Ga0194048_10001744_pt1 | contig 10790 bp, 9 predicted proteins | sample JunL225m_MetaG_FD_161685 | JGI IMG/M metagenome (GOLD analysis project Ga0194048, IMG submission 161685) | Anoxic zone freshwater microbial communities from boreal shield lake in IISD Experimental Lakes Area, Ontario, Canada - Jun2016-L222-5m | ecosystem: Environmental > Aquatic > Freshwater >... | reverse complement strand
CCTGAAGATGCACTTATGACTATTGAAACTTTGGGTTCTGATCCAAGTACTCGTTACATGGTCGCTGCAACATTTGGAAACGTTCACGGTGTTTACAAGCCAGGTAACGTTGTATTGCAACCAAAGATCCTTCGCACATTGCAGGATGCTGTTTCAAAGAAACTTGGGCTTCCTGAAGGAAGCAAGCCAATGGACCTTGTTTTCCACGGTGGATCAGGCTCTCTTCTTACTGAAATTCGCGAATCACTCGACTACGGTGTTGTGAAGATGAATATTGATACTGATACTCAATATGCATTTACACGTCCTGTTGTTGATCACATGCTCAAAAATTACGACGGCGTTCTCAAAATTGATGGCGAAGTCGGAAATAAGAAGTCTTACGATCCACGCGCATGGGGCAAAGCCGCAGAAGCTGGCATGGCTGCACGTATTGGTGTTGCTTGCGAAGATCTTCGCTCAACTGGCACATCACTACTCAAGTAATTTCACTGTAAGAGAAAGGCTTTACCAATGCCTGCGATAGTTCTTCTTGGCGCTCAATGGGGCGACGAAGGCAAGGGTAAAGCTACAGATATTCTCGGTGACCGCGTTGATTATGTTGTTCGTTATCAAGGCGGAAACAACGCGGGTCACACAGTTGTAATTGGCGATCAAAAATATGCACTGCACTTATTGCCATCTGGAATTTTGAGTCCAAACGTAATTCCAGTTATTGGTAACGGTGTCGTGATTGATCCAGGTGTACTGCTTGAAGAGATCAGAGGATTAACAGAGCGCGGTATTGATTGCAGCAAGTTAGTAATTAGTACCAATGCACATTTGATTACTCCGTATCACCGCACAATCGATAAAGTTTCAGAGCGCTTCTTAGGTAAATCAAAGATTGGAACAACTGGTCGCGGAATTGGGCCTGCTTATGCAGACAAGATTAACCGAATCGGTATTCGTGTCCAGGATCTATTTGATCCATCAATTTTGCGTCAAAAACTTGAAGCGGCTCTTCGCGATAAAAACCAAGTACTTATCAAGGTTTTCAATCGTAAAGATATTGAAGTTGATGAAGTTCTAACAGAGTATTTGGCATATGCCGAAATATTGCGTCCATACGTTGCAGATACTGTTCTGCTTTTAGATCAAGCACTCAAAGCAGGGAAGCAAGTATTGCTCGAAGGTTCACAAGGAACACTTCTCGATGTCGATCATGGAACATATCCATTCGTAACATCAAGTAATCCAACTGCAGGCGGCGCTTGTACAGGTAGTGGAATCGGACCGACAAAGATTGGTCGCGTTATTGGAATTGTTAAGGCATACACAACTCGTGTTGGTAGCGGACCTTTCCCAACTGAATTATTCGATGAAGATGGCGAAAAACTTCGCACTATCGGTGGTGAAATCGGTGTAACAACTGGTCGCGCACGTCGCTGTGGTTGGTATGACGCTCCTATCGCACGCTATGCAGTGCGCGTAAATGGGCTCACTGATTTCTTCCTAACAAAACTCGATGTTCTAACTGGTTGGGAAAAAATTCCAGTCTGTGTTGCATACGAGATTGATGGCAAGCGAGTTGAAGAACTTCCGTCATCACAATCAGACTTTCACCACGCAAAACCAATATATGAATATTTAGACGGTTGGAAAGAAGATATTTCTGGAGCACGCAAGCTAAGTGAACTCCCAAAGAATGCTCAGGCCTACATTGCATTCCTTGAAAAAATCTCAGGAGCACCAATGAGTGCTATTGGTGTTGGGCCTGGTCGAGATCAAACAATAGTTGTAAAGGATTTCATCTAAATATGAAAATCCTCCTAGTTGGAAGCGGCGGGCGAGAGCACGCACTTGCACTAGGACTACAGGCAGACCCAGAGTGCAGTGAACTTCATGTTGCACCAGGCAACCCAGGCATTGCAGAGATTGCAATCACCCACCCACTTGCCATTACAGATAATTCAGCAATAGTTGCACTTGCTCAAAAAATCGGTGCAGAGCTTGTTGTTATTGGTCCTGAAGTTCCGTTAGTAAATGGCGTCGCAGATGAATTACGCCGAGTAGGAATTGCAACATTTGGACCTTCGAAAGTAGCAGCGCAGTTAGAGGGATCAAAAACTTTTGCGAAAGAAGTAATGTCAGATGCAGGGGTACCAACTGCTAAGAGTTTCACTTGCACAACACAATCTGAAATTGAAAATGCACTGGATTCTTTTGGTGCACCATATGTTGTAAAAGATGATGGCTTAGCAGCGGGTAAAGGTGTTGTCGTAACTAGTGATCGAACAGAAGCGCTAAATCACGCATTAGCTTGTCAAAGAGTTGTTATTGAAGAATATTTAGATGGCCCAGAAGTTTCATTATTTGGAATAAGTGATGGCCACACCATTCTTGCAATGCATCCGGCACAAGATTTCAAACGCGCTGGTGATAACGATGCTGGACCAAATACAGGTGGGATGGGTGCATATTCGCCTTTACCATGGGCACCAAGTGACATTATTGAAGATACATACAAACAAGTTTTAGCTCCAATGATTGCCGAGATGGCTGCACGCGGAACGCCATTTGTAGGTCTTTTATATGCTGGTCTTGCACTCACTGATCATGGAACTCGCGTTATTGAATTCAATGCTCGCTTTGGCGATCCTGAAACTCAAGTTTTAATTCCACGATTAGTAACTCCACTTGCATCACTTTTATATAAGGCAGCAACTGGAAACCTCGGTGACACTCAATTGCAATGGCGGGATGATTCAGCAGTCACGGTAGTTCTTGCTGCCGATGGTTATCCAAGTGCACCAAAGAGTGGCTCACCAATTGCGTCAATTCCAACAATTGATCAGGTACAAATTTTCCACGCAGGTACTGCGATGAATGGAAATGGACTCGTATCTGCAGGTGGGCGAGTAATGACAGTGACAGGAATTGGCTCCGATCTGACGGAAGCTCGAAACCGTGCATATCGAGCTATCTCACAGATTGAACTCGAAGGCTCCTTTTATCGCAGCGATATCGCGCTCAATGCGTCGGTGGCAGAGAAGGGCAACTAAATGGCAGATAATTCATCAGTGAGTCTTCTAGCAAATAGGTATGCATCGAGTGCGATGCGCGAAATATTTGCGCCTGAAGCAAAAATAATTGCTGAACGTAAATTATGGATTGCCGTCATGCGCGCACAATCCAAGCTTGGACATAAAATTTCTAATGATGTAATTACAGATTACGAGAAAGTAATTACAAAAGTTGATCTTGCTTCAATCGATAAAAGAGAAAAAGAAACTCGTCATGATGTAAAAGCACGTATTGAAGAATTCAACGCACTTGCTGGTCACGAAGCAATTCATGCAGGAATGACAAGTAGAGACCTAACCGAAAATATTGAAGCGCTGCAAATAAAAAATGGTCTAGCACTTGTCCACGATAAAACAGTCTCGCTACTTGCTCGCCTTGGCGAACGCGCGGTTGAGTTCAGTGATCAACCAATTGCTGGTCGCTCTCATAACGTTCCCGCACAAATTACAACACTCGGGAAAAGATTTGCTTCCGCTGCAGAAGAATTACTCTTTGCATTTGCACGACTAGAAGCGCTTCAAGAGCGTTATCCAATGCGCGGAATCAAAGGTCCAGTTGGAACTGCGCAAGATTCAATTGATTTACTAGGTACATCCGCGCTTCATGCTGATTTAGAAAGCGCAATCGCGCAAGAATTAGGCTTTGATCATGTTTTGGATTCAACAGGTCAGATTTATCCGCGTTCATTTGATTACGATGTTGTGACAACGCTTGTGCAATTAGCGGCAGCACCTTCATCTTTTGCTACATCTATTCGACTGATGGCAGGGGCAGAGTTAGTTACTGAAGGATTCAAAGCTGGCCAAGTTGGCAGTAGCGCGATGCCACACAAAATGAATACTCGCTCATGCGAACGCGTCAATGGTTTATCTGTTGTTCTACGTGGTTATGCATCAATGGTGAGCGAACTCGCTGGCGATCAATGGAATGAAGGCGATGTTTCATGCAGCGTCGTGCGCCGAGTTGCTATCCCCGATGCTTTTTACGCAATTGATGGATTGTTGGAAACAATGCTCACTGTTATAAATGAGTTCGGAGCATTCCCTGCAGTAATCGATGCAGAAATTTCACGATATCTGCCATTCCTAGCAACAACAAAAATTCTTATGGCTGCAGTAAAAGCGGGAGTTGGGCGCGAAGTTGCACACGAAGTAATCAAAGAACATGCAGTCAAGGCGGCGCTACATATGCGCGAAGGTAAGAACAACACCCTTCTTGATGCACTCGCTAATGACACACGTTTACCTCTAGATAGAGAAGCACTCGATGCACTTTTGAGTGATCCAATCGAATTTACTGGCGATGCTCGCCAACAAGTTGCTCGAGTTGTTAGTCGCATTGAAGCGATAACTTCCGCGCACCCTGCAGCAGTGCAGTACAAGCCCGGCTCTATTAGGTGAGCGGCTTCGGCATAGCTGGTCCACCGCCAGCGCCTTCAATACCTGGGTGGACACATCTGCGCACCGGAAAAGTTCGTGATCTTTATACAAATAATCTCAACCATATTTTGCTCGTTGCATCAGATCGAATCTCTGCATATGACTGGGTAATGCCGACAGAGATTCCTGGCAAAGGTGCAGTACTTACTCAACTATCACTATTTTGGTTTGATTTACTCGAAGACATAATTCCAAATCATGTTGTATCAACAGATGTACCAGATGAGGTTGAGGATAGAGCAATCATCGTTCAACCATTAGAAATGTTTGAAATCGAATGCGTCGCTCGTGGTTATCTAACTGGTAGCGGTTGGAGTGAGTACCAAGAAAATTCAGCAGTGTGCGGAAATGCACTTCCAACAGGGTTACTAGATGGCTCGCAATTGCCGACTAGCATTTTTACCCCTGCAACAAAGGCTGAAATAGGCGATCACGATATTAATATTGATTTTGATTCAGCAGTAAAAATTGTTGGGGCTGATGATGCGCAATCTCTAAAGGAAGTAACTATCAAGCTTTATGAGACTGCTGCTGAATTTGCACAATCTCGAGGAATTATTCTTGCTGATACAAAATTTGAATTCGGCCGAAATAGCGAAGGTGCAGTTCTTTTAGGAGATGAGGCTCTCACTCCTGACTCATCACGCTTCTGGGACCAATCAACATGGAAACCGGGTGGCGTGCAGCCTTCTTATGACAAACAATTCTTACGTGATTATCTAGTAACTAGCGGATGGGATAGAAATAGCCCACCGCCAGAATTACCAGATGAAATCGTAGAGAAGACAGCACTTCGTTACGAAGAAGCATTTTTTCGAATCACCGGCAGTAAGTTCTAAGAAAAGGGAGCGCACAATGGCAAAAATCGTGGTGGATGTAATGCTCAAGCCAGAAATTCTCGACCCACAAGGAAATGCAGTTGCATCAGCGCTTCCGCGTCTTGGATTTACCTTTGCAACATCAGTGCGCCAAGGAAAACGATTTGAAATTGAAGTAGCGGGGGAGCCAACACCCGCGCAGCTTGCAGAGGTAGAAAAAGCTGCAGAAGTTTTACTCTCCAATCCTGTTATTGAAAACTATGTTGTGAGAGTAGAGAAGTAATGAGAGTTGGCGTTGTAACTTTTCCCGGCACACTCGATGACCGCGATGCAGTGCGCGCAGTGCGCGCAGGTGGATCAGAAGCTGTTGAGCTCTGGCATGGAGATGCCGATCTAAAGAATGTAGATGCAGTTATTTTGCCTGGTGGATTTTCTTATGGTGATTACTTGCGTTGTGGAGCAATCTCTCGCTTCGCACCTGTCATGACATTGATAATTGAGCAAGCAAATAAAGGAATGCCACTTCTTGGAATATGCAATGGATTCCAAGTTCTTTGTGAATCCCACTTACTTCCAGGTGCACTCACCCGTAATTCAGATCTTCATTTCCTCTGCAAAGATCAGATAATTTCTATTGAAAATATAAATACACCGTGGACTTCATCCTTTTCCAAGGGTCAAGAAATTCTCATTCCTCTAAAAAATGGCGAAGGTTCCTTCCAATGCGATGATGCAACTCTCGCTTCACTCGAAGGAGAAGATCGAATTATCGCGCGCTATGTAGGTGAAAATCCAAATGGTTCACGTAATCTGATTGCAGGAATTACAAATGCTCGAGGAAATGTTGTTGGTCTAATGCCTCACCCTGAACATGCAATCGATACATTGACCGGTCCATCTGCTGATGGTCTTGGATTCTTTACTTCAATTCTGAATGCGATGGTGAAGTGATGTCACTCGATACTGTTGCACAAGCAGTTGCGCACCCAAATGCAGCACAGCCATTCAAAGAATTAGGTTTGAAGCCCGATGAGTATGCACGCATTAAAGAAATTTTAGGACGCCGCCCAACGTCTTCTGAATTAGCAATGTATTCCGTGATGTGGTCAGAGCACTGCTCATACAAGTCTTCGAAAGTTCATCTCAAGCAATTTGGCGAGAAAGCCCCTAAATCCGATGCATTATTAGTTGGCATCGGTGAAAATGCTGGAGTTGTTGATGTTGGCCAGGGATATGCAGTTACATTCAAAATTGAATCTCACAACCACCCATCTTTTGTTGAGCCATATCAAGGCGCTGCAACAGGAGTCGGTGGAATTGTGCGCGATATTTTAACAATGGGTGCTCGCCCAATTGCAGTGATGGATCCCTTGCGATTTGGTCCAGCCGATGCAGCGGATACGCGCCGTGTATTACCAGGAATTATTGCTGGTGTTGGTGGATATGGAAATTGTTTAGGACTGCCAAATATTGGTGGTGAAGTTGTATTTGATGATACTTATATTGGTAATCCATTAGTAAATGCACTTTGTGTTGGAGTTATGCGCCATAGCGATATCAAATTAGCGAAGGCTGCAGGTGCTGGGAATTTAGTTGTGCTCTATGGAGCAAAAACTGGTGGCGATGGAATTGGCGGAGTATCCGTACTTGCCTCAGAGACATTTGGTGATGGTGGATCTACTAAGCGTCCAAGTGTTCAAGTAGGAGATCCATTTGTTGAGAAAGTCCTTATTGAATGCTCTCTCGAAATTTTCGCAGAAGATTTAGTTGTTGGTATTCAAGATTTAGGTGGAGCGGGACTTTCGTGTGCAACGTCAGAGCTCGCATCTGGCGGCAGTGGTGGGATGAAAGTACAGCTCGACAAAGTTCCCCTTCGCGATCCATCACTTTCTCCAGAAGAAATTTTGATGTCAGAATCGCAAGAACGCATGTGCGCCATTGTCGAACCATCAAAAATTGCTCGCTTCTTAGAAATATGCAAGAAATGGGATGTGACGGTCACAGTTATTGGTGAAGTAACTGATGGAAAACATTTAGAAATAACTTGGAACGGTGAACTCATTGTTGATGTTCCACCTCGCACTGTTGCCCACGATGGTCCGGTCTATAACCGCCCACTTGCTCAACCCGAATATATAGATCGCGTGAATGCCCAAACTATTTCAGTTCCAATGCCACAAAGTTCTACTGAGATAAAAGCAGCACTACTCAAATTAGTATCTGCACCTAACATGGCAGATAAGAGTTGGGTCACAGCGCAATACGATAAGTATGTTCAAGGAAATACAATTCAAGCTCAACCTGATGATTCAGGAATGGTTCGAATTGATGAAAAAACTCATCTGGGTGTAGCTATCGCAACAGATGCGAATGCAAACTGGTCTTATCTCAACCCATACCAAGGTGCGAAGTTGGCGCTAGCCGAAGCTGCACGCAACATTGCAACAGCAGGTGCGCGTCCATTAGCAGTAACAAATTGTTTGAACTTTGGTTCACCAGAAGACCCAGGAGTTATGTGGCAATTTGCCGAATCTGTTCGCGGGTTAGCAGATGGTTGTTTGGAGATGGGCCTACCTGTTACAGGTGGAAATGTTTCTTTCTATAACCAAACAGGTGATGTTGCGATTTTGCCAACGCCTGTTATTGGAGTTTTAGGTGTTATCGATGATGTTCGCACGCGTACTCCAATGTCATTCGATAAAGCAGGATTGGATCTCTACTTATTAGGAACTACGGGTGAGGATTTAGCTGGAAGCGAATGGGCATTTTTGCATGGTCAACGTGGTGGAAATTCTCCAACGGCCGATCTTCAAAATGAAATGAACTTGATTGAAGTTTTGCTTTCAGGGCGTAGTGAAAAAATATTTACTTCTGCTCATGACTTGAGTCAAGGTGGGTTAGCAATGACTATTACTGAAATGGTTTTGCGCCACATGGTCGGTGCAACTATTTCGCTCAAAGATGTAGCTAATGATTTGCTGAGTGAGACTCCCGGAAGAGTTGTTATAGCGATAGATCCTTCAAAGTCGAGTGCACTTTTGGAACTGTGCGCCAAGTACAAGACGCCAGTTTCCAAACTTGGAACAACTGGCGGTGATACATTAGTTATTAACGAGACAGTTATATCGCTTCAAGAATTGAAAACTGCGCACACTTCGACATTTCCTAGATTGTTTGGATAAAAGATGCGCGATACAGCCATTCTTGAAGAAGTGAAAGCAACACTTTCGCAACTAACAACCATCGCTCCAGGTCGCGCTATTGAAGTGCGCATCCCACCCTATGCAGCAGTGCAATGTGGGGAAGGCCCAACACATACACGTGGAACTCCACCAAATGTTGTCGAGATGGATGCACAAACGTGGTTAGCACTTGCCAAAGGTGAAACGACATGGGAGAGCGCAATGAAAAGTGGTGCGATAAGTGCGTCGGGTGTTCGCGCAGATCTTTCAGAATATTTACCACTTAGGATTACGTCATGACGCGGCGCCCAGATGGAATGCTCAATCACAATCTTTTTGATGAAGATAAAGGGCCACAAGATGCATGCGGAATTTTTGGTGTGTGGGCACCCGGTGAAGAAGTAGCAAAACTTTCTTTCTATGGTCTCTATGCGCTCCAACATCGTGGTCAAGAATCTGCGGGAATTGCAACAAGTGATGGTGATCGAATCCTTGTTTATAAAGATATGGGTCTTGTTTCACAAGTATTTACTGAAAGTGATTTAGCTGTTCTCAAGGGAAATCTTGCAATCGGTCATTGTCGATACAGTACAACTGGATCGAGCACGTGGGTCAACGCACAGCCAACACTTCGCCCAACTAAATATGGAACATTGGCACTTGCTCACAATGGAAACCTAACAAACACAGGAAGCCTTGCAGAACTAGTGCAAAAACTTGAGGCGACTCCGACAAAGAGTGAGCGAGTTGCAACAACTGATACTGAAATTATGACCGCGCTCATTGCGCTACAAAATGAGAAGAATGTTGAAGCAAGCGCCTTGGCAGTGCTGCCATTACTAGAAGGCGCTTTCTCAATTGTATTTATGGATGAGAACACACTTTATGCAGCGCGTGATCGTCATGGTGTGCGCCCACTTGTAATTGGAAAACTAGAACGCGGATGGGTAGTTGCATCCGAGAGTGCCGCGCTAGATATTGTCGGTGCATCCTTTGTTCGCGAAGTTGAACCAGGTGAATTCCTTGCAATCAATGAAGATGGAATCCGTTCACACCGTTGGTCAGAGCCAGAACCAAAGGGATGTCTCTTTGAATATGTCTACTTAGCGCGACCAGATACAACAATTGCCGGTCGCGGAATTCATGCAACGCGTGTACAAATTGGAGCTCAACTTGCACGAGAAGCGCCAGTCGATGCTGATCTTGTAATTCCAGTTCCTGAATCAGGAACTCCAGCTGCAATAGGATATGCAAAAGAATCTGGAATTCCTTATGGACTTGGTCTTGTCAAGAATTCATATGTTGGTAGAACTTTTATCCAACCATCACAAACAATTCGCCAATTAGGAATTCGCCTAAAGTTAAATCCGTTGCGCGAAATTATTGAAGGAAAGAGAATCATTGTTGTAGACGATTCAATCGTTCGCGGAAACACTCAGCGCGCAATTGTTCGAATGCTGAGAGAAGCAGGTGCTCGAGAAATTCATGTGCGTATCTCTTCACCACCAGTGAAGTGGCCATGTTTCTACGGAATCGATTTTGCTACTCGCGCTGAACTCATTGCTAGTGGCTTGGATACAGAGGAAATTCGCCGTTCTATTGGCGCAGATTCCCTTGCCTATGTCTCACTAGAAGGCCTTGTTGGTGCAACTGAGATTGCATCAGATCGCCTTTGCAGTGCTTGCTTCACTGGTCAGTACCCAATCAAAATCCCAGAAGATATGTCTGAAGGTAAGTTGCGCCTTGAAGTAACGGAAGTTCACGGTCACTAATGTCTACATATAAAGATGCAGGCGTTGATATTGATGCGGGAGATCGGGCAGTTCAACTAATGAAAGCATCTATTGCAAAAGCTTCACGTCCTGAAGTTATGGGTGGGATTGGTGGATTTGCAGGATTATTTGATGCAAGTGCACTCAAGAAATTCAATAAACCGCTGCTTGCAACATCAACTGATGGCGTGGGGACAAAGACTGAAATTGCTCGAGCCCTTGGTAAATACGACACCATTGGCGAAGATCTCGTTGCGATGGTTGTCGATGATCTTGTGGTTTGCGGAGCAGAGCCATTATTTATGACTGATTACATTGCAGTAGGCAAAGTCATTCCAGAGCGAATTGCAGAAATAGTTGCCGGAATTGCGCGCGGTTGCGAGAAAGCAAATACCGCTCTTGTCGGTGGTGAAACTGCAGAACATCCAGGATTACTTGATGATGACGAGTTTGATATTGCAGGTGCTGCAACTGGCGCAGTTGATGCAGATAAGTTGCTCAGTGCGGATCAAG
>Ga0194048_10001741_pt1 | contig 10817 bp, 13 predicted proteins | sample JunL225m_MetaG_FD_161685 | JGI IMG/M metagenome (GOLD analysis project Ga0194048, IMG submission 161685) | Anoxic zone freshwater microbial communities from boreal shield lake in IISD Experimental Lakes Area, Ontario, Canada - Jun2016-L222-5m | ecosystem: Environmental > Aquatic > Freshwater >... | reverse complement strand
TAATAAGAACCTTGGTTGTCATTTGCATAATAACTTTCAGCCCCACTTATGCTATAAAATGTAAATTTGCCGTTTGGAAAATAAGAACCTGCAACATAAACATTATAATAACCAGCACTCATTCCGCTATTTACATAATCATTATCACCAATCTGACCAGTAAATGAATAATTTACAGAGTTGTCTGTCTGAGTATATCCACCAGAACCATTCCAAATATAATTATAACCAGCGTAATTGGCTGTATTCCCTCCTCCCAATCCATAAGGGAGCGTAACATATCCTCCATCGTGCGACTCGTTAGTTGTGCTAAGGAATTGACCAGTTTTATATTGAATATTAGAAGCCGTGGCGTAGTCTGTGTATGTGCCTCCAGCCCCGTCATTTTTTACAATGTAATTAGCAGTCTGAGGCCAATAGGTAACAGATTGAATAACATTTGGTGAACCTCCAACATAATCAGCCCCTGTTAAGGTGCTATTATAAGACCCAGCAGGAGGATATCCAGAACTCTTAGGAAAAGTTAAATTAAAACTTTTTCCAACACTAAGATTATGTAAGATTCTTGTAAGCATTACTTTTTGGGTTGCTGTGGAGCAGCAACAACTATTTTCCCAATTAATTTAATTTGGGAAGTTCTGTTTAACATTAAACAGCAGAATATGCAATATGTATATTTGTGCCAGCAGAATCGGCATTACAGCGAACAATTCCGTTCCAATTATCAATAGAAATCAATTGAAGAGGCTGAACAAGGATACCAGCATCACCAGTATCGCTTAGAACAACATAAATGTTTCCAGAAGTGTTTTTGTTTTGAACAATAACAAGAATCCGTTTATCGCCAACAGCAGGCTTAGCAAGGATAGTTGTAGTAGCAGTTCCAACAGTCGTATCAAGGTGAACCATGCTACGGAGGAAGGGGGAGGATGTTTGAATTATTGACATAAATTAATAGGTTCTTGACATGTTTATTTTACCAAATTGAGCCTGCTGTCTTAAAAGTTTATCGTATTCAAGTTCTAGAACTTCTTTTGCTTTTCCTTCTATTGCACCAGCCTCTTGAAGTAGCATTTCAGATTGCAACCAGTTTGCGGTGCAACCCCAAGACATATAAGAACCAAAGATATAAGGGATATCTATTTTAACCCAACTGGATGGGGTTGTGGATGGGCTTTGTCCAGCAGTAGTAGAAGTTACAGCACAAGTATAGAAGTTGCCACTATGAGGCTTTCCTGCAACTGGAACAAGCGTTCCTGTATTTGAACCAGAGTCAAAGTAAATCTGAACACCACTATGATAAACTATAGTAGTATCAAATACATCACCAGTAAGCACAGGACATGGAAGTCTGTAAAGATACCATCCTTCAGATACAATACCCATGACAATTACCTTTTTGGTAGTGCCATTATCGTAAAGATTATAGTTATACGCTACAGCCCTAGACGAATCTTGAGGGTTTCTGTTCCATACACCTAGTATTTCACTAGCGTTTGCATCTGGAATAAAATATGTTATTCCGCTAGTATCGCTATTTTGCCCTATTTCTGGAGCATCCGTAATTGTTGTAAATGGGGCAATTCTAACTATATCAGGCCATTGGTTTGATTCCCAAGCCTCACGAAGTCGAAATTGTGCGAAATCTCTGAACTGAGCAAAAGTTTCAGCAGAAATATTCTGTCTATCGTTACCGCTAAATTGCAGGGCATCGAATAGGACTTTGCTGAAGTCAGTTGTTCTCATTTGGTCAGGAATCCGTCTGCGGTAAATATGTGTCCGTTAACACAGGTTTTTTTAGCATAGTTTTTAACTGCGGCTTCTGGGTTATCTCTAAGGAACTCACGCATGAACTCCTTATCCTCCCAGCAGGCATATCCGAGTCTATGACCCCAATAATGCCACGCTTGAACTGGAATAGAGGCTATCTTTTGACCAACACCCTCTATGGCTTTGTTTTCGTTGAATCTGTCAAAGTGACCTGCTTGCTTTGCGTTTGCTCGCATCTTCACTTCTTCTTGTCTCCAACCATGAAGAAGTTCCTTCTCCACCCTATCTCTAAGGTGGGAAGGAATAACTTCAGATAGACTTTGGATAAAGTCCGACACGCTTCAATTACGAAGCAAAGTCGAACACACCAAAGGCGAGAGGATTGTAGACGCAGAGTCCAGCAACGGCTTCAATGAGGCGAGCCTCACCACCACCAGCGTTGGGCAGAGCAGTCACACCAGCAACATTGCCACCATAACGCACTTCAACTTGGTCAAAGGGAATGACATAACCACCGAGGGTATTGCCAACGCCACTAGACACACGAAGGAAGTGAGAAGGGTGCAATCTCAACTTACCGAAATCGCCCTCGAACACATCGACAGACGAGATGTAATTCTGCGAATCAGACTCTCTGTTGAGAGTGCGGATAGCAGTCATCGGGGCTGTGCCAGAACCTTGGGTTGTGGTATAAGCGAGATTCGTGAACGCTCTCTTTAGGGCAGAACCGCAAAGGAGGTCGAAATCTCTGTATTGACCAGTCTGTGTGTAAATGCCAGTAAGAACATTTTGAACAACAGTTTCAGTCAGCGTAGCCGTGGTAGCCGTAGAACGATTAGCAGTAGGCGTAGCAAACTGGGTGTCGTAAGGAAGCACAGAGTCAACTGAAGCAGTAGGCTGGAGCCACTTGTCCAGACCTCTGGTGATATAGGCATTCGTGCCGTTATCAAGTTGAGCACCCTGTGTTCCGCAGAAAGTGGATTCCATGTCACGCTTCAGGGCTTGAATGCCCTTAGCAACATTGTTGGCGAGTTCATCACGAACACCAGCGACAGTAGCGATATCTTGCGTCAGGGGAGACACACGAACTGCTCTACGGAAGATTTGGATGTAGTTGCTGAGTTCAGCACGATAGACAGCGGAACCATCCTTGACATAATTTTCATAGGAGGTGACATCTGTGCCATCGACTGTGCCAGTTGTCTTAGGAGTAGGAAGGCGGTCTGCCTGCCATCTGAAAAGAGTATTGCCAGGTTTGCTACCCTTCTTTGCCATAGAAGTAAAGGGAGTATCCTTAGCATCAACGAGAGCGATGAGGTCAGCGAGTTCTTCACGCTTACCAGAGGAGATTGAGGGTTCTGTTAGGTTTGCCATAGTATTTTATAGGTTTGAATTTACAGGAATCTGTTAGCGATGATTGTGCTTAGGTCATCTCTGTTGCCAGAATTAGAAAAACGCTTTTGAGCAGTCTGAGAAGATTCTTCCCTTGCGGAAAGTCTTGCTGGAGACGCTGAAGCCTTAGGTTGAGACGGAGCCTTGTTGATGATTTTGGAGCCTTTAGAAACACTTGCTTCTCTATTTTTAACTCCTCGGATATAATCACCTAGCACCATCTTGTAGTCAGGGAATCTCTGGATTTCTGGAAAATGCTTTAAAAAAGCATCCGCAATCTGTCGTTCAGACGAGGTTCGGTCTTTCCACCAAGGGTATTCCTTAGCGGCAATTTGTTCAACCTGATTATAGTTTTGAAGATAATTGGCTCTGGCTGGAAGATGCTCATCTAGAGCATCCATTGCCTTAACCTTAATCTTTCTAACCTCATCGGCTGTGTATTCGACTTCCTGTCCGTTTTTATCCGTAACTACTGTCCCATCTGGGTTAAGTTCGCACCATCTGCGAATCTGCTTGGCTTGTTCAGCCTCACGATTCACTTCTTCGATTGAATTAAGATTAGCATACGGATTGTTTTTAGTAGGAGTCTGGGCTGGCTTGGTAGCCTCATGGCTCAGTCGCTCCACTTCATTTTTCAATCTTTCTACTTCTTGTTCAGCCTCTCTCCGTTTTGCGGAGAGTTTATCGATACGCTTTTTAACGCCTTTGGGTAACCCCCTGTCAAGTTCATCATCTTCAGACTTGGTTTCTTCGGTTTCCTCGGAGTCTGTAGTTTTCTCTTGTTCGGGTTCTTTATCTGTCAACTGTGAATGAACATCACTTTCTTCAGAAGTCGCTTGAACTTCATTGTCTGGATTTTCGGAACCAGACTGTTCCTCTCTCTCCTCACCACCTAGGAGTGTCTTGCTAACAATATCAGCAAGATTTTTTTGGTCAAAAGCCGTGGGTTTGCTTTCGTTGTTCATGGTATTATTTGAATCCGTTCCAAGTTCGGATTGATTTTCTGTATTCATTAGATATGGTCTAAAGTCCTTTTTAACTATAGCAGGGTTTTATAGTCCCAGAACTACTAGCATCTATTACTAGAAATATTGTTAACGCAAGTGGTTTATTGAAAAGAACCAATTTCTTACGATTTATCATTTTCTGGAGGTCTACCTTGGTCTGCAAGAACTTCATTCCTAGTATTGATAAGAATATCTTTAAATGCCATAAGAGCATCAGCCCTACCAGCATACCAAGCCCTATCTTCACCTTTGTTTTCTCTAGCAACAGCATTAGCAATTTCTACATCAATAGAGGCATCAATTAGCATATGAACTGACTTCCAAGTCAGATTTCCTGCCTCAAAAGACAGACCATGGATTATTTCATTAGGAAGCATTATTGTTGCTGTTGTTGTTGCTGTTGCATTTGTTCACCTTGCTTAATTTGACCCTGAACTTCCTGTCCAGCCTGTTCTCCTATAGGGGTTACTCCAGTTCTGCCAATTTGCTTGTTTTGTTGCTGGCTAACAGACATTTGAAGATTCTTTACATAGTTATCAAGTAAAGCCCTAAAATGCTGGTCACCTTGCATCATTTGTTGAGCCTTAGGATTCTTTTTAATGATATCTTGCAGATATTGAAGTTTTGTAGGTGCGGCTGGGTCATTTTCGACATAATTAGCCTCATTTCCAAGCATCATAAGACCAATATCAGATTGAATGTCTTTATATAGCATTTGAGACGCACTAGCCGTTTCAACAATAAGGTCTTTAGCCTTATCTGGGTCAATTGCCTCAATAGCCGCTTTTACCAACTTAGTCTTATCAATTACTCCAGCACTATCAAGAGGAACAACAAATTGCATGATAGCCTTCAATTTTTCCATTACAAAATCAGTATCAAGTTCACGCACATCATACTTAACTTGAAAATCGTATTGATTTGAGATGCTAGACAAGTTCTGAGGAACAGGCTTATTTGTAATAGACTGAATTGTTTCAGGGTCAAGATATTGAAGCATCAAACTAAATGCCATATTAAAGGTTTCACTCCAAACATCAAGCCATCCATTAACAACAAACTGTTGAGTAGTCTGAGTTTTTTGTGGCATGATTTGAGGATGATATAGACCAAAATAAGAAGCATGATTCATTTCTACTCTATCAATAAGAGAAAATGCCGTGTTAGTTTCTCCAGTAGGAGTTGGCATGAATCTGTAATCATCAGGTGATGTAACTGGAAGATGAATTCCTGGAGCAACTTTATTCATTCCGCCCAATCTTTTCTTAACAAGAATTGGAGGCATTGTTGTAAACGCTGTGCGGTCACGAATTGAATCATGCTGAGCCTTAATTTCTTCTTGGTCAGTCATAGAGATTTCTGGAATACCTCTAGATTCTTGAATTGGTCTACGCAGACGCTCTCTGCGATAGATTATAAATGGATATTCATTGTGTGCATATCCTAGAATCTTATGACTAGCAAATACTTCACTTCCAGCCCTAGGACAGAAAATAGTGCAATAAACACTTTGAACATTATTTTCATCAAGCAACTTAGAGTATGCATAAACAACCTCAATCATATGCATTTGACGATTAATCTGATAATTAATCAAAGTAGCCGCAGGAAGAATATTAGGGTCGTGAAAATTAGACCTAAGACCTGCAACGCTAACAGCCTGTTCAACAAATTCTTGACTCCAATCTTCCCTTTCAGCCATAGAACGAATTTCCATTTCAGTCATGAAAACTCTTCTAAAAATCACTCTTGCACTTTGAATATCAATAGTTTCTGGAGGAAATGAAATTTCATCAAATGGCTTTAATGCAGAAATGCTAGGAATATTTTTAGAAATATAAGATTCAGGAATCTCTGCTTTTCCTTCTTCTCTTAAAGACTTAATTGCCTTTTTAATATTCTTTTTGCTAATTGTAGTAAGGAATGTTGCAGCAAGGCTTACTGCAAAATCTTCCTTAGTTGCATCCATAATTGCATCAGGAAGTTCCTTTAGCAAAGTATTAGGATTTTGCTGGACAGCCTGTGTAATCATTTGAACAAGCATATCCATTGTAACTACTTGATTTCTAATTGCTTCTTCCTGCTCCCACATAATATGCAAAGCAGACCAACCATATTGCATTGTATATTGAGCAAGCAATTCAGCCTCAGAGCGTATGACATTTCTCTGCTTTGACTGAGTGAACCACTCCATCAATACATTAGCACTACTAGCAAAATCATAATCATTAAATTCAGTCCCCTTAACTTTAACCTTACAGCGGTCAAAAGTTGTCATAAGCATTGCAATTATATCATTAATAGTTCTATCTGTGAGCCTGCAACGAACATCAGAAGCACCTTCAAATGGGAAAGCACCATCCCCTTCCATTCTATTTTCAGAATGCTTTTTGCCGTCTTTTGTTTGTCCAGCCCATCTTGCAAGACGAATTTCATCATTTTCCATTATGTTGGCAACATTGCCACCATTCTGAGTGCTACGATTGTATTCTTGATATAGATATCTGACATCTGGAACATCAGTTGCATAAACCAGTTTATCTTGACTGGCATTATACTTGTTATTTTCGTTAAACTTGCTCATATATAATTTTTAGAAGGTCATCACGAAAATATCTTTTGTGTCCACCTTTAGTTGTTAGTGTTCTTACTTGCTTTAATTTGCAAGCAGTTTCAAGTTTTTTTCTAGCAAGACCTGTTAATAGTATTGCTTTTTGTCTTGATAAAAATGATGGAAAAAACAATTCCATTAGTAACTTCCTCCACCCCAACTTTTCATTGCTGAATTTCCTTGGTATTGTAAGTCCATGACCATCAGATATCTCAGACAATCTATTGGGTCTTTGGTTGCTCCCTTTTCGCCATCTAATCCTGTCCACTCTTTTAAAGAGTATATTAAGTTTTGACATTTTTCGCTTATATAAAGTTTTGGTTTATTATCTTCAGAAAGGTCTTTGGACATATCATATGAAAATCCGTCATTAATCATTGCTATTCCTTGGTCTATTCTTATACCAGCCGAAGGCTGGAAATGCATTGGAATTTCTCCATTGTCAAGCATTTCCATCAGAGTAACTCCTCCTTCATCAGTTACAGCCTTAGTTCCACCAGCCCTAGGGTCAATATATCGCTCCCAGATATCTTCACCACCCTCTAGTGTTAATATAAGTTCTTTATATTCATGCAGACTTCTTCCTGCGTTACTACGCTGAGCACTTCCAATTCGTCCATCTGGGTCTGAAGATGGCAATGCCCATTCTCCATCACTTTCATCTGGAAATTCACGATATATATACATGTCACCATTTTTAGCAACCCTAGCCCAAAGCATAAACCAGTTTCTAGCACCAGCAGGGTCACATGCCATATAGTTAGTTCCTTCTTCTGGTATCTTATCATTTGATACAATATTAAGTTCAGGACTAAATCGTGGAAATTGATTACCACTTACATTGTCAGCCCAACCATATGCACGAATCTTTATTTCATAAGACTTTTTTCCAAGTAGGGTTTTCTTTAACTGTTCAAATGGGTTATAAGGATTTAGTTGACTATGAAACCACATAACTGCGGCACTTCTGCTATTAGACTGAGCCTTAAATGGCATATGACCCTTAGGACTGCCTGCTACATTAATCAAGTCTGGCAATAAATCACTTTTCTTATGCTCTATAAACTTAGATGTGCTTACATAATCTTTAACAACTGGGCTATATCCAGTAATTGGAGTAAATGTAATCATAAGTTTACCCATTCTAGTAACAATACGATATCTAAGAGTTTCAACCCAATCCATAGGCACTAGTTCATCGCACCATATAAGGTCAACTTCACCACCTTCAATGACATCACGCTTTTGAGCATAATTCATGAAGAAACATTGGCTTTTATTAGGCAAAATAAAGGTATTGTCAGAAAACCCATTTTTTTGAGTATACTGAACATTCTGAATTTTGTTTTTCTTTAATTCTTTATATTCACTTGGAAGATACTTGTAGATAACATTTTGTTGCATCTGAATGCTAGATTGATTGGTAGTATGCAAACACCACACTCTAGCATCTTTAGTATTAATTAATGTTTGGACTACACGCTTAGCCGCCCATTCAGTTTTAGACGCTCGATTGCCACCAAGAACTAACAATTCATTATTATTCTTAAGTAACTCATCTGCTTCTTTCCAATGAGGCAAATCAAACCCATGACGATATGGGTCTAATTTTTCAGCAAGAATCTTATCTTCTCTAAGATTAAGCAACTCAACTACTTTGTCGTTTCCATATTTATCAACAAGAACTTTAAGTTCTTCTGCTGATGGAGTTAATATTATTGGATGACTGGTAGGCTCAAATGCCATTATTGAGAATCTGGACTAAGTGTAAATTCATGAAAACCCCCATTGCCGTCATCAAACTGATGCGTTTCACCTTTTTTAACTAATCCTTTTTTTAACATTTCTTCCCATTCTTTAGAGTTATTATTAAATATAGCCTTGTTGCGATTTAACATTATTTGTCTATAATCTTCTTGAGATGGCAAATAATTGGAATGGTCTGATATATAAGAAGAAGCATTTCCTTCATTTGGAGAAACATATTCAGTTGGAGAATTTATTTTAATTGGATGAGGAAAAGTCGTTCCATGAATTTCCATTCCAACTGTATTTGTTTTAGGGTCAAATGCACCTATCTTATATCCTTCTTTAGTTGTTTGACCTTGATTATACCACTTTCCATTCATGGAATAAAGCGTGTTGTTTCCTTGTCCAGCAATACCTGTAATTTCAGGTGGAGGACTAATTCCATATTTACTTAAAATGTCATATGCTGTTTTCATATAAATGGAGCCTTAGATTGGGTTTGAACCAATGACCTTCTGTTTACAAAACAGACGCACTACCGCTGTGCTACTAAGGCTTAAAGTCATTGTGCCAAAGTGTGTATCATAAAATCAGTATCTTCAGGAGGTCTAATTTTTTGTTTATTTAGCCAATCAATTCTGTGTTGAGGATTTCTATCCCTAGGAGCAATTGCTCTATGAACTTGTGAAAAGTCTGTATACCCTTTTCCCAAATCTCTGTCTTTAAAATACATAGGAACCAGTTCAGCCTGAACATCAATGGCTGATGCTTGTTTAGGGTCAAACATGTCAACTGGTCTACCAAGAACCTTTGATATCTTTTTGCTATAAAGTTTTTTGTTAGCATCTCCACTAAGTTGAATAAGTCCATGTCCACTACCTCCACCCTTTTCTTGTGAATCCATCTTTCCACCACTTTCAGCCATAATAGACCAATAGATGTTTTTTTGTTCATCTCTAGTGAATCCATACTTGTCCATATTGTGCGTCAAGTGTTGAATCCATGCATATCTTTGACCCTCTACTGGGTCATCAACCCAATCAGCCAAAGCATCACTAGGCTTTGTGTCGTCTGATTCCATTATAAAAACATGTAGTCTAGAGGAGATTCTGACTCCTCATTTTCATCGTCATCTTCAGGGTCTATACTCAAAAACTGCTACCCTTGTAGTTCTTCTTAGGGGAACCCTTATTCTTTTTATATTCAGGTTCGGATTTAGTCATCTTTTCCATGCGTTCCTTTTTAGGGGATTCAGCCATTTCATGCTTATTCTTTTTTTCTGATTTCATAAAATTAGTATTTTCCGTTAAATCGAGGATGTCTAGAAATACACCAGCGGATACCATCCCATCTGATATTAACTTTCATTCCTTTAATAAACTTTGTGTTATCCCTACAAATAACCGACTCATCTTTTCCGTCAATAAGAACTTTCAACATTCTGGTATTAGAATACTTTCCAGAAACTACACCTTCCTTTACCTTAGGCATAAGCACAGATTCTTTCATGCCAAGATTACTTCTAAGTTTATTTACACCATCAAGAGTCCATTGAACCTCCCAAAGAACCTTTGGCTTGTTAGACTCAATACGAGTCCAGTCCTCCCCCTCGACATAAGATGTTCTTATCTCTTTCATAAAATCTCTTGATAGTCCAAGAGCGATACTTAATTCTTTTTCTTTCATAGTAATAAAATTGGTAGGGATGGGGGGAATCGAACCCACCGACTTAAGCCTTATAAAGACTCCACTCTAACCGCTGAGTTACATCCCCGTGTAAATAGTCTTGCAGGGATTTGAACCCCGACAAGGAGAACCAAAAACTCCTGTGCTACCATTACACCACAAGACTGAGATTCGACCCTCAAGGAATCGAACCTTGATAACCCGCTTAGAAGGCGGGTGTTCTATCCGTTGAACTAAGGGTCGGAAGGGGGAACTGGGTTAAGGGATTGCACCTTAAGAATCCTAATAAGGCATTGGGGTAATGCTTGAAACGGCTTATTCGGAAACCTTTCTATTAATGAAAGCCCAGCAAATTCAATGAACTCTGATACCCTGTAACCAATTTACGACAAGTCAACTTTTATTTTAGGACATTAGAAACACTTAGATACTTAATCAGTTCTACTAATACAACTAGTCCCAAGAATTAACCCGCTTGACACCACAAGAAACCTCCCCCCTTATAACCCCCCTGCTCGCTTTGCTCGCCTCCTCAAATCCCCTATAGGTGTTGTCTTTTTGGACAAAACTAAATCCCTGAGTTAACCCGCCACCCAAGACCC
>Ga0194048_10001740_pt1 | contig 10818 bp, 3 predicted proteins | sample JunL225m_MetaG_FD_161685 | JGI IMG/M metagenome (GOLD analysis project Ga0194048, IMG submission 161685) | Anoxic zone freshwater microbial communities from boreal shield lake in IISD Experimental Lakes Area, Ontario, Canada - Jun2016-L222-5m | ecosystem: Environmental > Aquatic > Freshwater >... | reverse complement strand
TCGACGCTGGTTAAGGCGCTCGAAGAGGAGTTCGGCGTTTCCGCTGCTGCTGCTGTCGCCGTTGCGGCACCAGCTGCAGGTGGCGGCGGTGGCGAGGCCGAGGCCGCCGAGGAGAAGTCGTCCTACGACGTCTTCCTCGTCGAAGCCGGCTCGCAGAAGATCCCGGTCATCAAGGTGATTCGCTCCGCGACGGGTCTTGGTCTCAAGGAGGCCAAGGACATCGCCGACGGCGCACCGGGCATGGTCAAGGAAGGCGTCCCGACTGCGGACGCCGAGAAGATGAAGGCCGAGCTCGTCGAGGCCGGCGCCACCGTCGAACTGCGCTAAGCAGTCTCGTCACCGGGCTCAGGCTCGGGTGGTGTGTTCGTCAGAAGGGCCCCGGGGCAACCCGGGGCCCTTCGTCGTCTGTGCCCGTCGTGATCCAGGTCGACTCGCGATCCAGGGAGGACATGACAACCGCGCGGATGTGGTGTCCTCCCCTCAACTACGAATGGGTAGGTCATGCGCTTTGGGTTGGGAGGACACCACATCCGCGCGGTTGTCATGTCCTCCCACCAACAACGTCAGTCCGGTACCTCGACGCGACAGACGATTGCTGCCCGCTCGGCCAAGTCCCGGTCGAGCGTTGCGAGGGGCGCGCCGATCAGGCGGGCGAGCGCAACGTATTCGGCCGCCTCGGTGCGGGAGTGGTTGAGGAGGTCGGCGACCCGCCAAGACTCCTCGCCGAGTTGTGGGTGGCTCAGTTCCGTGATCGGTGCGCGATCGAGCGCCCGCCGCATGCGACGCGCCTCCGCCGTTGGTAGCACGCCGCGCCGTGCGAGATCGTGGAGGAGCGAGCGGCATTCCGACCAGAGCAGGGGAGGGGCGACCAGGTCGTCGGAGCCCGCACTCGTCCACGCGGGCTTGGCGGCCAACATTGGCAAGATGATGGTGGGGTCGACGACCAGCATCAGGCGGGCAGCTTTCTTCCACCGCGAGCGCGCCGCAACTCGCCGACCCAATCTGGTTGCCGCGTACCCCAGCTGGTGCGGCTCCAGCCAGCGGGGAGATCGTGGGCTGGGCGGGCAATCAGTGCGTCAAGTTCTTCCTGATGGACATACAGGCGACCGCCAGTGCGGTGAGCTGGCAGGCGTCCGCTCCGAATCCAGCGACGAATCGTCTCCGCGCCGCGGCCAGAATGGGTGGCTGCTTGCGGGATCGAGAGCACGAACGGATGCTACACCTTTCTGGAGAGATTGCCAAAAGTTGATGGACTCCGAGGGGTAGTACCTGTACCTTGCCCTTGTCCGACGGTTCCGCCCCGGTAGGGGCGTAGCATGCTCCGCGGGACTCTGTTACTCTGCGCGTTCGCTCGCCGTATGCCCACGGTTGAGCTTCCGTCTACCTTCCAGCACCGAGGAGGGCCCGTGGCCTCTGCCAAGCCCCGTCCGAAGCGTCAGCGCCGCAATTTCTCTCACCTAGAGAAGACCCCTGCCGCGCGCATCCTTGACGTCCCCAATCTGATTGATATTCAGAGCACCTCCTTTAAGAAATTCATGGAGACAGGTATTCGTGAGGTCATCAACGATATTTCGCCGATCGAGGACTACACCGGCACGCTGGCGGTGGAGTTCGGAGACCACGTCTTCGAGCCGCCGGCGATTACGGAGCGCGAGTGCCGCGAGACCGACAAGAGCTTTGAGTCGGGCCTCTTCATGACGGTCTCGTTTATCAACAAGGAAACGGGCGAGATCCGCGAACAGCGGGTCTTTATGGGCAACTTCCCGCAGATGACGGCTGCGGGCACCTTCATTATCAATGGCACCGAGCGGGTCGTCGTAACGCAGCTGGTGCGTTCGCCGGGCGCGTACATCATGGAGCCGAAGGATCCGGCGAAGCAGGTCTTCACCGCGAACCTGATGCCACAGCGCGGTTCGTGGCTCGAGCTCGAGATCGACAAGAAGGGTCTTGTCTTCGCACGCATCGACCGTAAGCGCAAGCTACCGGTGACGACGCTGCTGCGCGCCCTGCCCGAGGTCGACGCGACCACGGGCGAGACGTTCGACACGCACTCCGACGAGGGCATTCGCAACCTGTTCCGCGACGCGGACACGGGCGAGCCGAACCTGTTCATCGACCTGACGCTGGAGAAGGATCCGGCCAAGACGCATGACCAGGCTCTGATCGAGGTCTTCAAGAAGCAGCGTCCGGGCGAGCCGCCGACGATCGACAACTCGCGGAAGTTGTTCGACACCCTCTTCTTTGACTCGAAGCGCTACGACCTGACGCGCGTTGGTCGCTACAAGTTGAACTCGCGCCTTGAGCTCGACGTGGACCCGAACATCCGTGTCCTGACGCATCGCGATCTGATCGAGCTCGTGCGCCGTATCGTGCGCCTGCCGATCATGCTTGGTGTCGATCCGGAGTCGCGTGACTTCGCCGACGCCTGCCGCGAGATCCAGCGCACCGACGAGGTCGCTCGCGAGCTCGACGAGTACGAACATTTCGGCAACCGCCGCCTGCGCACCGTGGGTGAGCTGGTCCAGGAGGCGTTCCGCGTCGGCCTGTACCGCATGGAGCGCGTCGTCAAGGAGCGCATGACGACGGAAGACGTCGACACGATCACGCCGCAGACGATCATCAACATTCGTCCTGTCGTGGCCGCGCTGAAGGAGTTCTTCGGCTCGTCGCAGCTGTCGCAGTTTATGGATCAGACGAACTCGCTGTCTGGCCTCACGCATCGCCGCCGTCTGTCGGCCCTTGGTGCTGGTGGTCTGACTCGCGAGCGTGCACCGATCGAAGTGCGCGACGTTCACCCGACCCATTACGGCCGCATGTGCCCGATCGAGACACCAGAAGGACCGAACATCGGTCTGATTGGCTCGCTCTCGTCGTACGCGACGGTCTCGGAGTTCGGCTTCGTGCAGTCGCCGTACCGAATCGTCAAGAACGGTGCCATCACCAAGGAGGTCGTCTACATCGACGCCTCCCAGGAAGAGAAGCACCTGATCGCGCAGTCCGACACGCCGATCGACGCCAAGGGCAACCTGACCGGTGAGAACGGTCTCGTCGTCGTCCGCCAGCATGGTGGCGACCTCGGACTCGTACCGCCGAATGAGGTCACGCTGATGGACGTTGCCCCGGAGCAGCTTGTCTCTGTCGCGACGGCGCTGATTCCGTTCCTCGAGCACGACGACGCCAACCGTGCCCTGATGGGCTCGAACATGATGCGTCAGGCCGTGCCGCTGCTCGTCTCCGAGGCCCCGGTTGTGGGTACCGGACTCGAGGGTCGCGCCGCTGTCGACACCGGCGACGTCGTCGTTGCATTGCGCTCCGGCGTGATCAGCGAAGTCGACGCCAACCACATCGTGGTCAAGGCGTCTGATGGCGAAGATCGCTACGAGCTCGTCAAGTTCATGCGCTCGAACCAGGGCACCCTGATCCACCAGAAGCCAATCGTCCTCGAGGGCGACAAGGTGACGGCGGGTCAGGTCCTCGCCGACGGTAGTGCCTCGGAAGAGGGCGAGCTCGCGCTCGGTAAGAACATGCTCGTCGCCTTTATGGCGTGGGAGGGCTACAACTTCGAGGACTCGATCATTCTCTCGGAGCGCATCGTCAAGGACGACGTCCTCTCCAGCGTGCACATCGACGAGTACGAGGTTGATGCCCGCTCGACGAAGCTCGGTGACGAAGAGCTGACGCGCGACATTCCGAACCGCTCGGAGGAGTCGCTTCGCGACCTCGACGAGATGGGCGTGATTCGCATCGGAGCCGAGGTTGGCTCCGGCGATCTGCTCGTCGGTAAGGTCACGCCGAAGGGCGAGACCGAGCTGACCGCGGAAGAGAAGCTGATCCGCGCGATCTTCAAGGAGAAGGCCCGCGAGGTGCGTGACACCTCGCTCAAGGTTCCGCACGGCGACGGCGGCAAGGTGATCGACGTCAAGGCGTTCGATCGCGCGAATGGCGACGAGCTCAATGCCGGCGTCAATCAGCTCGTCCGCGTGTTCGTAGCCAAGAAGCGCAAGATCTCCGAGGGCGACAAGCTCGCCGGACGCCATGGCAACAAGGGCGTCATCTCGAAGATCGTCCCCGAAGAGGACATGCCGTTCCTCGAGGACGGCCGGCCGATCGACATGATCCTCAACCCGCTGGGCGTGCCAAGCCGCATGAACATCGGGCAGATCCTGGAGACGCACCTCGGCTTCGCCGCCAAGTACCGTACCGATGGCGACCCGAACCCACCGGAGTGGATTTCCACCCCGGTCTTCGACGGCGCGACGGTCGAAGAGGTCGATAACGAGCTTTACGAGTGGGTCCAGAAGCACAAGGAGTCGCCGGTCAAGTTGACGGTCGACGACGAGAAGGGCCGCCGCGTTTCGGGCAAGGTCCAGTTGTATGACGGTAAGACGGGTGAGCCGTACGACCAGAAGATCACGGTCGGCTACATGTACATCCTCAAGCTGCTGCATCTCGTGGACGACAAGATCCATGCCCGTTCGACGGGTCCGTACTCGCTCGTCACCCAGCAGCCGCTGGGCGGCAAGGCGCAGTTCGGTGGCCAGCGCTTCGGCGAGATGGAGGTCTGGGCGCTCGAGGCATACGGTGCCGCGCACACTCTCCAGGAGATGCTCACGATCAAGTCCGACGATACGATCGGCCGCGTCAAGGCGTACGAGGCAATCGTCAAGGGCGAGAACATCCCCGAGCCGTCGGTGCCGGAGAGCTTCAAGGTGCTGCTGAAGGAGATGCAGTCCCTCGCGCTCGACGTGCGACCCATGCGTTCGGATGGTCGTGACGTGTCGACCTCTGAGGAGGACGACGAGCTGATTCGCGCAGCTGTCGAGCTCGGCGTTGACCTGTCTGCGGATCGCATCCGCGGCGAGGGCGATGCCGATATCGACGAGGCTGACGTGATGGAAGACGACACCGACGAGGTCGCCGCAGACGCGACGCTCGATTCGGAGATCGATCTCGCCGCTGAGGCTGGCGACACAGAAGACGAAGACGCCCTCGCGCTTGGTGCGGGCGACGCTGACGAGGAGGGGGAGCTGTAAGGCGCCTCGGCGACTAACAGCATCCCACCCGCAAAGGAGATATTCAGATGATTGACGTCAGCGACTTCGATTACATCAAGATCGGTCTAGCCTCGACGAAGGACATTCAGTCCTGGTCGTCGGGCGAGGTCACCAAGCCAGAGACGATTAACTACCGCACCCTCAAGCCGGAGAAGGACGGGCTCTTCTGTGAGCGCATCTTCGGGCCGACCCGTGACTGGGAGTGCTACTGCGGTAAGTACAAGCGCGTCCGCTACAAGGGCATCATTTGCGAGCGCTGCGGCGTCGAGGTTACGCGCCAGAAGGTGCGTCGCGAGCGCATGGGTCACATCGACCTGGCCGCGCCCGTCTCGCATATCTGGTTCTTCAAGGGCGTGCCGAGTCGAATCGGCTATCTGCTTGACATCGCACCGAAGGACCTTGAGAAGGTTCTCTACTTCGCTGCGCATATCTGCACCAATGTCGATGAAGAGGCGCGTGCCGCCGACCTCTCGGAGTTGGAGCGCAAGGTTGTCGCAGAGCGCGACGAGCTTGAGGCCGAGCGCGAGGGCGAGGTCGGGCACGTTGCCGAGCGCCTGATGCGCCGTCGTAAGTACATCGCGACTGCCACGGAAGACGGCTTCGACGATGACGACGAGTACTGGGCCCGCATGCTCAACGCGTGGGCCGAGGAGCAGGGCTTCAGCCTCGCCGAAGATCGGCTTGCTGCTGGTGGCCTCCTGGCCGAGATCGCGATTCAGCTGACCGACACGACCAAGAAGGTCGTCGGCGACACGATTCATCGCCTGGCCGTCCGTGAGGACCGCAATCTGACCCCGAAGGAGATCGACAACGTTGCTGCCGTTGCAGCCGACGCGATCGACATCCTGAAGGAAGAGATCAAGCGCGTCCGCGACGGCAAGGGTGCTCAGAAGAGCGCCGGTCGTCGAGCGTTGGAGGCCTCCGCGGCCTTCCTCGCCGGTGACGATACCGCCAAGGATGCTGATGCACTCGCCGAGAAGCTGACGGGTTCGACCCGCACGCGTAAGGAGCTCGACAAGGCACGCGGACTCGGCAACGGCCTCCTGGCCGACGTCGTCCGTCTCGCCCCCGATGTCCCGGCCAAGGAGCTGGACGTCAAGGAGCTCACGAACGATCTCTGCCTCAAGGCTTCGGGCAAGATGACCCGCGAGGATCATCGCCGCATCGAAGAGTGGACCGCCAAGATCACCGAGATGCTCAAGGACGCAGAGCAGCGCAAGAAGGACGGCCACGAGCTGTACGACGAGCGCCTCGAAATGCTCGACCTGGCGTGGCAGAAATTCCAAGACATCAAGCCGAAGGAAGTCATCGGCGACGAGAAGGTGGCGCGCGAGCTGAAGGACCGCTTCGCCTCCACCTATGGGTTCGGCGAGTACATCGGTCTCGGCATGGGTGCCGAAGCGGTTCGCGACCTGCTCTCGCGTGAGGACATTCCTCAACTGGTCGAAGAGCTCAAGGAGATGATCGCGACTGGCAAGGGTCAGAAGCAGCAGCGCGCCATCAAGCGCCTGAAGGTCGTCTCCGCGTTCCACAAGAGCGAGCAGCGCCCTGATTGGATGATCCTCGAGGTAATTCCGGTGATTCCGCCAGAGTTGCGCCCAATGGTGCAGCTCGACGGTGGCCGCTTTGCGACCTCGGACCTGAACGACCTGTATCGCCGTGTGATCAACCGCAACAACCGCCTCAAGCGTCTGCTTGATCTCGGTGCGCCGGAGATCATCGTCAACAACGAGAAGCGCATGCTCCAGGAGGCCGTCGACGCACTGTTCGACAATGGTCGCCGTGGCCGTGCCGTGACGGGTCCGGGCAATCGCCCGCTCAAGTCGCTGTCCGACATGCTCAAGGGCAAGCAGGGACGTTTCCGTCAGAACCTGCTCGGCAAGCGCGTCGATTACTCGGGGCGTTCCGTGATCGTCGCTGGTCCGCAGCTCAAGCTCCAGCAGTGTGGTCTGCCGAAGCTGATGGCACTCGAGCTCTTCAAGCCGTTCATCATGAGCCGGCTCGTCGAGCGCAAGGCTGTCCCGAACATCAAGGCCGCCAAGCGCATGGTCGAGACGCGCGAAGGCGACGTCTGGGACGTCCTCGAAGAGGTCATCACCGAGCATCCCGTCCTCCTCAACCGTGCTCCGACCCTGCATCGCCTCGGCATTCAGGCGTTCGAGCCCGTCTTGGTTGACGGCAAGGCAATTCAGGTTCACCCACTCGTCTGTCACGCGTTTAACGCCGACTTCGACGGTGACCAGATGGCCGTGCACGTGCCGCTCAGCGTTGAGGCACAGGCAGAGGCGCGCCTCTTGATGCTGTCGGCTCACAACATCCTCTCGCCGGCCAACGGGCGTCCGCTCGCCACGCCGTCGCAGGACATGGTGATCGGGCTCTACTACCTGACGTACTCGAGCTTCGACTCGAACGAACTACAGGCTAAGCTCGACAATGGTGCATCCAGTAAGGATCTCGGCTCGCATGGCACGTTTGCCACGGCCGAAGAGGTGCAGGTTGCACTCGACCACAAGCGGATTCCGCTGCAGGGCGCAATCATCCTGCGCGGCGAGGGTGGCGTTCGCAAGATCACCACACCAGGCCGCGCAATCCTCAACTACGAACTTCGCCTCGCGCTGCAAGTGCAGCTCGGTCGCGAGCTTGACGAGGATGACGTCGAAGAGGTCACGACGGCCCTGACGAAGCGCGAGATCACGGACTTCGTGACGACGCTCGTCGACCGTCACGGCCCCTCTGAGGTCGCGATGGTGCTTGACACGATCAAGGACCTTGGCTTCAAGTACGCCACGCAGTCGGGTGTCTCGATCTCGAAGAACGACATCGTGACGCCGCCGCAGAAGCAAGACATTCTCAAGGACTACGAGAAGCGCGTTCAGGTTTCTCGCGAGCAGTACGACGACGGTCTCATCACCGAGCAGGAGCGTCACCGCAAGGTGGTGCAGCTCTGGAACGAGGCGACCGACGCCGTCGGCGAGCAGGTCAAGGACGGGTTCTCGGAAACGAACCCCGTCTACATGATGGCCAACTCGGGTGCCCGTGGTTCGTTCAAGCAGATTCGTCAGCTGGCGGGTATGCGTGGACTAATGGCTAATCCGAAGGGCGAGATCATCGAGCGTCCGATCAAGGCTAACTTCATGGAAGGCCTGGACGTCCTCGAGTACTTCATCTCCACCCACGGTGCCCGTAAGGGTCTCGCCGATACGGCGCTGCGTACGGCCGACTCCGGCTACCTCACGCGTCGACTCGTCGACGTATCGCAGGACGTCATCGTCCGCGAAGAGGACTGTGGCACCGAGCGCTTCGTCGAGGTGCCGGCATTCATGGATCGCCGCATCACGTACGAAGTGCGCAGTGGTGCAATCGTGCGTCGTTCCGCCACGCTCGACGTCCGCCCGAGCGATCAGCTCGCCGGACGCGTGCTGGCTCTGGACGTCACGATCGGTGGCGGCGAGACGCTGCCAAGTGGTACGCCGATCAGCCGCTCGTTTGCACACGAGCTCTACGAAGAGAAGTTCCGTCACGTCGAGGCAGCTCTTGCCAAGATCGACGACGAGGTCAAGAAGGCCGGTAAGGATCCCGATCCGATTGCGCTCGCGAAGGCTGTTGGCCTGACGGACCTTGCTGAGGTCTTCAAGCGCGAGAACAAGGGTGAGGATCCGTACTTCACGCTCGAGGCTATCGATGACATGAAGAACCCGGAGAAGTTCCTCCGGCGTCTCGAGGAGGAGGGCTATCCCTCCAAGCCGCATGCCGATCGTACCCCCGAAGAGGTGCGCATCCTTCAGATCCGCACACTCACGTGGGCACTCAACGAGAAGGTCGATGCCGAGTGCACCGTGCCGGTGCGCAGCGTGCTCACCTGCAACGCCGAGATCGGCGTTTGCGGTGCCTGCTACGGCGTCATGCCAGCAACGGGTAGTCGCTCTGAGGTCGGTGACGCAGTCGGCATTATCGCCGCGCAGTCGATCGGCGAGCCGGGTACTCAGCTGACCATGCGTACGTTCCACACGGGCGGCGTCGCCGGCTCCGACATCACGCACGGCTTGCCGCGCGTCGTCGAGCTGTTCGAGGCCCGCACGCCGAAGACGCCGGGTGCTGTTGCCCACGTCGACGGTCGTGTGATTCGCCGCGCCAAGCTGACGGGGCAGTTCGTCTTCGTCTTGCCGCTGCGCGACGACATCGAGGTCCGTGAGGTCAAGGGTGAAGGTACTGTCATCTTCTACCGTGGCGAGCGTATGACGCGTACGCTGCACGAGTGGCTGACGAAGGGCATTCCGTACTCGCGCTCCGCTGAGGAGATCGTCGAGGATGGTCAGATCGTGGTGCGTGGACAGCAGATTGTGAACGGCGTGCTCGCCGCTCCCGACCTGATGGCAACGGGTCTCGATCGTGCCACGCGCTACCTGACCGAAGAGGTCCAGCGCGTGTACCGCGACCAGGGCGTGGAGATCAACGACAAGCACATCGAGGTCATCGCACGTCAGATGACGCGTCGTGTGCTCGTGGACTTCCCGGGCGACACGGATTATCTGCCGGGTCAGCTCGTCGAGGTCTCCGACTTCGTTGCGAACCGTGCAGCACTCGAGAAGAAGCAGACCAAGGTCAAGAAGACCGAGGTGCCAACGGGTGAGCAGCAGGTGCTTGGTATCACCAAGGCCTCGCTCGCCACTGAGAGCTTCCTCTCGGCGGCCTCCTTCCAGGAGACCACCAAGGTGCTGACGGATGCTTCGATCGAAGGCAAGACCGACCATCTGCTCGGCCTCAAGGAGAACGTGATCATCGGTAAGTTGATCCCGGCTTCGACGGGTCTCAAGCAGTACCGCAACATCGAGATCGAGCCGCGCGAGCCGTGGACGCCAGAGATCATTGGCATCCCCGAGTTCGACGACGATCTTGGTATCGCTGGCGAGGAAATCGAGCCGATGATCGGCCTCGAAGAGCGCCTCGAAGGCGATAGCGGTCTCAACTAGAGCAGCAAGCGAAGGCCCCGTGTCCCTCGGCAAGAGCCGGGGGACACGGGGCCTTTTTTGTGGATCAGCTTTGCTTTGGGGTCAGGCCCCTAAGCAAAGTTGGCCCTACGGGCCGTCTTTGGATTTCGGTCTCGGTAACGTTGCTTAGGGACCTGACCCCAAGCAAAGCTGATCCTTGGCTGACGAGCTAGCTCGTCGATCAAATGTCCAGATCGGGGCTGACCCCTTCTGGACATTCGTGGCCAGGGCTTGCCTCAGGGCGCAAAAGTCGCAACAATCGCCCGAATCACAATGGGGAGGCTCGCGATGGTGGGGATGGGACGACGACGTGGAGTGCTCGCACTCGTTTTAGTGGCAGTGATCAGCGCCGTCGCGCTGCCGGCACTAGGCGAGGCTGGCGCACGGGCGATCAAGGCGACAATTGGGACCGCCAACATCAAGAACGGTGCGGTTACGAACGCCAAGATTCACAAAGGAACGCTGCTCTACACCGCGTTTAAGCGCGGCCAGGTCGCCCGAGCGAATCTGGCGGGGATCAAAGCAGGAGGTGTCCTGACTGGAACCTATCCACGGCCGGGTCTTGCTGTCGGCAGCGTCAAGGCCTCTGCAATTGCGACAGGCGCGGTTGGTAGCGCGGAGCTTGCCGCAGGTGCCGTCGGCTCGGCTGCGCTCGCAGCAGGGGCTGTGCGCGCGTCAGACATCGCTAACGGTTCGATCGGGCCCAGCAAGATCGCTGCCAATAGTATCGGCCGGGATCAACTCGCCAAGGGTGGTGTAGGGTCGAGCGAGATTGC
>Ga0194048_10001739_pt1 | contig 10819 bp, 6 predicted proteins | sample JunL225m_MetaG_FD_161685 | JGI IMG/M metagenome (GOLD analysis project Ga0194048, IMG submission 161685) | Anoxic zone freshwater microbial communities from boreal shield lake in IISD Experimental Lakes Area, Ontario, Canada - Jun2016-L222-5m | ecosystem: Environmental > Aquatic > Freshwater >... | reverse complement strand
GCCGCGAATGTCGGGAATGAAGGGGACGAGTTCCCGCGCCGGCCGCACCTGGCCGAATCCCACTGCCCCAAAGAGGGCTAATCGCTCGACGCGGCCAGCCAACGCGACCTCGAAGGCCACACGCCCACCCATCGACTGCGCCACCACCGTGGGACGATCCAGCTGCAGGGCGTCGAGCAGCATCACCAACCGCCGCGCCTGCGTGGCAACGGTGTAGCTCCCCTTCTCGTGCGGCGCGTCGCTCAGCCCATGGCCGGGCATGTCGCACGCGTACACATGATACCCCGCGCGCGCGAGGGCCTCGATATTGTGGCGCCAGAGATAGGCGGTAATCGCCCAACCGTGAACGAGGACCACGGCAGCGCCCGACGGTGGCCCCGCCTCCAGCACCCGCAAATTGGTGCCATCGGCCAGCGTCACTCGGCGGCGCGCAATGGCCGGGTTTCCCGCAGGCCACCACTGCTCCGGAGGAAGGCGTTCGTGGGGCATGGCGGTGTGGAGCGACGGCCTCAGGCACGGCGGATCGCCGCCGCGCCTGCGCCAATCAGATAAGGTCGATGGTACGGCCGATCAATCGCGCGATCAACCCGATGCGGAAGGTGATATCACACCACCGCTCATCGCCACCGTGTACCGGCTCCAGCGGATACGACGACCAGACCCACGGCGCCGTAGTCTTGGGACTCGCCATCCCTTTATGCGGGTGCCAGACACCGGTACGGTCGCAATCGTCCACGAACCGCTCGTACATCTTGAGCCAGTTTTCGTTGCGCTTGAGGAAGCCAAGTCGCGCCATGAGCTCGAGCCAGGCGATCGCGGCCGGCACATCGGCCTCCACCGCATTGCGGTGCGGCAGACGGTCACCCATCACAAAGAGCGGCACCTCGAGGATCTTCTTGCCCACCTGCTGCATCTGCTCTTGGCGCGGCAATGCGCGGCAGAGCCAGCGGTAGAGCATTTCCATGCCCTCGTAGTGCTCCGTCCGGAAGAGCGGCATATGCGCGTACATCCGAAGCGCATGAATGCTGGGCGGGAAGGCGTCAGGCGAAAGGACCTGCTGATTCCCGATGCGAATCCACGGCTTGGCGCCAAGCGGCGAGCGCAAAAAGTCCATCGTGCGCTCAAGCGTACGCCGTGCCATCCCGCGCAACCGCGGGTCTGCTTCGTATCCGGCCTGCGCCAACGCCGCGCCCGCCGCTTCGCGAAGCGTCTGGCGGAGCATCAACCGGGTTTCTTCCTCCATCGGCTTGCTCTTGGGACCGACGGCCGGTGCAAACTCGAACAACAAGGCAGGATCATCGTCCTCGGCCAACAGGCGGAACAGAATCTTCCGCGCCTGATGCACCGCCGGAGCGTCTTTGCTCCATCCGTATTCCAGCAACCGGTTGAACGCATTGATCGTCCCCACCCCCTCGACCCCGTCGCCGCGGTGAGGCAAGGTGAGCATGGCGTTGTTCCAAATGCCATCGCCAAACTGGCGGATCGCGAGTTCAAGCGCCGGCCGGTACGTCATCGGGAGGAGGTGAAACTCAGGCGGAACCTTATCCGCGAGCTTCGCTACCTCAATAATGGCGCGATACTGTACCGGTGCTGACGCGTTCGCCATCAACCACGTGATGGGAAAGCGAACATGCACCGGAGGAGCCGGCGGGGCCGGCGGCGGCGTGAAGACAGGAAGTGTCGGAGTAATCGGTGCAGTCAATTCTGGACGCCCCGTGCTAAACCATTGTCAGACAACAGGATATGCCAAAACCCCCGCCGATCGAGGGCCCTGACCCGTAAGGATACCACTTTTTGAGATTTCCGCTAGGGTCCAGAGAGACCAAAGGGGCGCTCGTACCCTCAGATCCGCCGCACCTCGTCCGCTGCTTCAATGGCGTGGGCAATGTCGCGCGAGAGCGCCCGCGCCTGCTGCGTGGCCTCGGCGCTCGATGCCATCCGCGTGTCCAGGCCGCTACTCCGGAGCGTGAGGAGGTCGAGCCGCATGGTTTCAAGCACAGTGCTCGCACTCTCGAGCTGACCGCGCACGGTGTCGCGCGTCGCCGCCAGCGCGCGCACGGTCACCAGCTGTCGCTCAAGCAACTCCAGCAGGCGCGCACGCGCCGACGAACCGTCGGTGGTCGCCCGCGCGTCGGCAATGCGATGCTCGAGTTTCTCGATCGCGAACACCGACGCATCGGTCTCTAACTGATGCAGCGATGCGCCGAGCGAGAAAATCCGCTCCGCGAGGGCGTCAACGGTCGGGAGCACCTCCTTCGGCAAGAGCTGACGCTCCGCTTCGGGGAGTCGTGCCAGCACATCGCGGATCTCGGCCCGTGCCTCCTGTGCCTCGCGCACCGTTCGGCCCACGGGGCCGTCCAGCACCGCCGCACTCACCCCACGGGTGTCAGGCTGACTGCTCGGCGACCCCACCGCGCCAGAGGCGCCAGGGGCGCGAGGGGCGGCGGCCGAGGCAATCGGCTGGCGCTGCAGCACCCGCGCAAAGGGAATGCCGTCGATCAACATCCCGGCAAGTCGCTTGCCCAAACCAACACTGAAAGCCAGCGCCGGGAAAATGAACCACGGAAACCGCAGCGAGGTCATGAGGTTGATGACAAACAGAAAGACAATCGTCAGCACCGAGCTCCAAAACTTCTTCTGAAAAGCGCGGATCCGCTCCTCAGGGGACTGCCGGGCGTCGTCCATCAGCGCGCGGATATCGGCGCCACCGTCGAGTCGTGCGCTGGCGCGGAGCGCTTTTCGCTCGGCGCGCGCCACCCGACGCCCCACGCGGTATTCGCCGGCCTGCGCCTTCCAGAGCGCCTTCATCTCGTCGTAGTCGGACGTGCGGGCCACGATGGCGTCGTCACCGAGCGCCTCGCGGAACGCCATGGCGTCGGGCCACCGATCGCCCTTCCCCTTGGCCATCGCCCGCTCGATCGCGTGCACGAGGTTCGCCGGTAGATCCGGGCGCACCTCATGCAATGGCCGCGGTTGCTCGCTGATGTGCTTCATGAGCATCGCCGGGGTGTTCCCCGCGCGAAATGGGAGCGAGCCGGCCAACATCTGATAGCCAACCACACCCAGGGCATAGAGATCGGCGCGACCATCGATCTCGCGCTCTCCCATGGCCTGCTCGGGGCTCATGTACGCCGGGGTGCCGACGGCGATCCCCGTGACCGTCAGACGCCCGTCCCCTTCGGCCGCGCGCGCAATGCCAAAATCCGAGACGCGCGCCTGCCCCGTCGCCCGTTCAATCAGAATGTTGTCGGGCTTCACGTCACGATGCACGAGCCCATGGCTGTGCGCGTAGGCGAGGGCGTCCGCCACCTCGCGCAGCACGCGCCGCACGGTGACAAGATCAGGGTGCGGGTCGCGGGCCAGTTGCTGCGCGAGCGTCTCCCCTTCGACAAGCCCCATGGCGAAGTACACGATGCCCTCGTGTTCATCGACGGCAAAGATGGGGACAATGTTGGGATGCGAGAGCTGGGCCGCCATCTGCGCCTCACGCAGAAAGCGGGACTTCACATCCTCGCGGAAGGCGAGTTCAGGCGGCAGCACCTTGAGCGCCACCTTCCGACGCAGCCGAACATCCACCGCGCGATACACCACGGCCATGCCCCCGCGCCCGATCTCCGCCTCAATCGTGAAGAGCGTGCCAACCGCCTTCTCGACCCGTTCGCGGAGCACCTGCTGCTCGCGCGCGTTCACCGACGATTCGCGTCGACGCGCGGAGCGCCGGAGCTCCTCGGATTCAGGCGATTCAGTTCATCGGCCACATACACCGCCGTGTCGATCTCCTTGGCTAACGCGAGTGCGTGCTCGGCTACCGAGGTCACCTGCTGCCACGAGCGAGCGCCGGTAGACAGACGCAACACATCGAGCTTGATGTTCTGCAGGGCGACCGCCAACGTGTCGAGCTTTCCCACGAGCTCGCCGCGGCGTACGTCGAGTTGCGCCAGCACGCGCCGCTGACGTTTCAGCGCCGCCAAACGGCGCACGCGCTCCTCGCTCGCGCTCCCCTCGAGCGGGTTGGCCTGCGATTCCAACAGCGTGATTTCCGCCTCCAACGTCTGCGACGACTGTCCGTCAGACGAGCGGTCGATATCCCCAAGCGCCGCGGTAAGTTCGAGAATCGACTGCGAGAGCCGGCCGGCGACCGCGGGCACATCACGCACGCGATCGCGTTCAGTGCTCGGCAACTGACCAATCAAGCGCGCAATCTCATCGCGGTCGGTCTGCGCCTGACGCGCCACGGCCGCGTGCGGCCCCGAGGCAAGCGGCGAAGCAAGCGGCGAGGCAAGCGCCGAGGTGCGCGGCGCATTCTCGCGATTACTGGTGCCGCGCGCGGGCGGTTCGCCGGCCGGTTCAAACAACCCGGGCTTCCCAAAGCTCAGCCGTTGACGATTACGCACTCGGTCACGCTTCTTCGAATTCCAGAGCGCTTCCACATCCTCGGCGCGCTCAATCATGAAGTCGAGGAATAACCGGTCACGGGGTTCCTTGAAGACATCGTGCCAGTCGTACCCTTCGCTCCAGAGGCGGGCGTACTTGTAGGCGAGGTACACGCCGTACAGCCCCGTCACGCCGACGAAGTCTGGTCCGCCGAGTATCCGAATCAGGATCGTGGCCGCTCCCATAAGGAGGAATGGCCCAAGACGTTTGCGGAACTCCTGCACCGGGGGGCGATACCAGCGATCGATCTCCGCCGAGTCTGGGGTGTATCCGCTCGCAGAGGGCTGCGCGGCTTCCGACGCCGACCGCGCCACAGGGAGGCTCGGCACGTCACCGCTATCGAGCGCCGTAACGAACGCGGCAGCGCTCGGAAAGCGATCGTCCGGACTCTTCTCGAGGCAGAGCATCACCGCCCGCGCGAGGTCCGGCGGAATGTTGGCGCGGCGCTGGTCGATGGAAACCGGCCGCTCACTCAGATGCTTGACGAGGAGTGCCGGGGTGTTGGTCGCGTTGAAGGGGAGATCGCCGCACAGCATCTGATAGGCGACGACGCCAAGCGAGTAGAGATCACTCCGGCCGTCCAGTTCGCGGTCGCCCGCGCTCTGCTCCGGACTCATGAACGCCGGGGTCCCAATGGCGATGCCGGTGGCCGTGAGCCGCGCACTCCCCCCATCGGTGATTGCGCGCGCGATGCCGAAGTCGGTGACCATTGGGCGACCGTTCGGTCCGTCGAGGAGGATGTTGTCGGGCTTGATGTCGCGGTGCACCACTCCCTGCCGATGGGCGTAGGCGAGCGCATCACCCACATCGCAGAGGATGCGGCGTACCTCGTCCGGATCCATCGGCCCGCGATCGTGGATGCGCTTGGCCAGATTATCGCCGTCCACAAACGCCATCACGAAGTACACCAGCCCGTCCTTCTCGTCGACGCTATAGATCGGAACGATGCACGGGTGCGAGAGCTGCGCAGCGGTTTCTGCTTCGCGCAGGAACCGCGAGCGAATTTCGGAACGGAACGCGAGCTCGGGGGGTAGCAGCTTGATGGCGACGGGGCGCTTGAGTCGCTTGTCCTTGGCCCGGTAGACGATCCCCATGCCCCCGCGCCCGATCTCGCGGTCTAGCTCATAGGTGGCTTCGAGCGTGCGCGCCACATGGGAGCGTAGCTCGGAGTCAGACTGCGTGATCTTCGGGTCTTCCACAGGCACTGGGTCGGGTGGGGGGCAATCGGCACACGTAGTTTAATAGACAACAGCTCGGGCTAGTGTCCATCCTGACAGTCCCTACGTCACGAAGGCATACGAAAGTTGCAAACTGTGCCGTTATGTCGTAAGTCAGTGTGGCTCAAGGTTTGCATTGAAATATCGCATTCCCGGGTCCAGTCCATTACCCGGCCACCATCCGCTGGTTTCGGCACGAAGGAGAAGTCTTTCAGATGAGCACTCGCCAGACCCTGCCCGTCCTCCCGCTCCGCGGGACGGTCATCTTTCCCGGACTCACCGCGCCCATCGCGGCGGGGCGTCCGGGCACATTGCGCGCCATCGAGGCAGCCCTCAAGGGGGATCGCCTCGTCTTTGCCGTGGCGCAACGTGATAACTCCGAAGAACCCACCTCCGACATCCTGTACTCTATGGGTGTGGTCGCGCGCATTGGGCAGGTCCAGCGCGGACTCGGCGGTGTGCAGCTCCTCCTCCAGGGTGAACAGCGCGCCACCGCCCTCCAGTTCACGCAGGGCGACGGGTTCCTGTCGGCCGTCGTGATGGACACCGAGGAGATGTCCCCCCTCGACGACAAGGATGCCGCCTTCGAGGCCCTCCATAAGGAAATCCGCGAACGCGCCGCTGAACTGGGCGAGCGCCGTGGGCTGCCCGAGGAGGTCGTGCACCAGGTCCTCGATTCGGTCACCGAGCCAGGGAAGTTTGCCGACCTGGTGGCCGGATACATCGAACTCACGGTCCCCGAAAAGCAGGGGCTGCTCGAAACGCTCTCCGTTGAAGAGCGACTCCGCCGCGTGCTCGTGCATGTGCAGCGTCAGATCTCCCTGCTCGAAGCCCAGGAGGAGATCAAGTCGCAGGTGCAGGAAGAACTCGGCGAACGTCAGCGCGAGATGTTCCTGCGCGAGCAGATCAAAGCCATTCAGAAGGAGCTCGGCGACGATGATCAGAACAAAGAAATCGCCGAACTCCGGGAGAAGCTGAACAAGCTCGAACTCCCCAAGCAGGCGCGGATTGAAGTCGAGCGAGAGCTCGGCCGACTGGAACGCTCGGGACGCGAGTCCATGGAAGCGCAGGTCATCCGCACGTATTTGGAATGGATGGCCGAGCTCCCGTGGAACAAGCGGAGCGACGACCAGCTGGATCTCTCGCACGCCATCACGGTGCTCGACGAAGACCACTATGGCCTGAAGGACGTGAAGGATCGGGTGCTCGAGTTCCTGGCGGTCCGTCAGCTTCGCGCGCAGCAAATGGCCGAAGAGATTGCGACCACGGGCGAGTTTCCCGCCGCCAAGCTTCGTGCGTCCAAGGAGACGGCAACGCCGAGTTTGAGTAAGGCCGACGATGAGTCGCGCCCGATCACCGACCAGCGTGAGGCGAAGAGCCGCGCGATGGCCAAGGGCCCGATTCTCTTGTTCGTCGGCCCCCCGGGTGTGGGCAAGACATCAATCGCCAAGAGCATCGCGCGCTCCCTCGACCGCGAGTATGTGCGCGTGGCCTTGGGCGGCGCGCGCGACGAAGCGGATATTCGCGGACATCGGCGCACGTACGTGGGCGCGATGCCTGGCCGCGTGATTCAGGGGATGAAGCAGGCCGGCACCAAGAACCCCGTGTTCCTGCTCGACGAAATCGACAAGCTCGGCGTCAGCTTCCAGGGCGATCCGTCGAGTGCGCTGCTCGAGGTGCTCGACCCCGCGCAGAACGACAGCTTCACCGACCACTACGTTGGCGTGCCGTTCGACCTCAGCGAAGTCATTTTCATCGCGACGGCGAACTTCATTCAGAACATCCCCGGTCCGCTGCTCGACCGTATGGAAGTCGTGGACTTTGCCGGCTACACCGAACGTGAGAAATCGGAGATTGCCAAGAAGTATTTGATCCCGCGTCAGCTCGAAGATTCGGGACTCGGGGAGAAGAAGGTCGTCTTCACCGACGAAGCCGTCGCGAGCCTGGTGTCGAACTACACCCGCGAGAGTGGAGTGCGTCAGCTCGAGCGCGAGATTGGCGCGGTGACCCGCAAGGTGGCGCGTCGCATCGCGAGCAAGAGTGCCCATACCGGCATTGAGGACGGCGTGATTTCCGCTGAGGAAGTGCGTGAGCTGCTCGGGCGCCCGAAAGTGCGCCCCGAAAAAGCCAACGCGCATCACGAGGTGGGCATCGCCACCGGCATGTACTACACGCCGATGGGCGGCGACATCATGTTCGTGGAGGCGAGCACGCGCCGCCTCGAAGTGCCGGTCTCGGTCGACGGGTCAACGAGTGCGAGTAACGGCGGTGGCCCGGTCGCTTTGATCCTGACCGGCCAACTCGGCGATGTCATGAAGGAGTCGGCGCGCGCGGCATTCACCTACGTCACGAACAACGCCGTCCGCCTTGGCATTCCGCGGTCACGACTGGGCGCGGTGGAAACACACATCCACGTCCCGCAGGGAGCGATCCCGAAGGACGGACCGTCGGCCGGTGTCGCGATTGCCACGGCGCTCGCGAGCGAGATGACCGGACGTCCTGTGCGAAAGGACCTCGCCATGACCGGTGAGATCACGTTGCGCGGTCGTGTGTTGCCGATTGGCGGCGTCAAGGAAAAAGTACTCGGCGCACTACGTGCCGGCATCAAGACCATCGTGCTTCCCAAGGAGAACGAGGCGGATCTTGAGGACGTGCCGGAAGAAGCCAAGAAGCAGCTCACCTTCCATCTGGCGGAGACGCTCGAGGATGTGCTGAAGTTGGCACTCGTGCCGGAATCCGAGACGGAGCCGCAGCTACAGGTCATCTAGTGTCCACGATACACGAAAGCGGGCCAGCCCATCGATTGGGCTGGCGCGCTTTTTTTGTGGTGCGTTACGGCTGCTGTCCGGGGCGGAAGACACCGACCGCGCGCATGATCGTTTCGGGGATCGGCGTTCCGCTGTTGGCGGGTACGTCGCCTGCGAGCAGGTTCATGAGGGGCGACGAGCCGACGGGGAGCGTGAACGGCTCCGCGAGGCTGGCGGTGACCGTGTAGCCGAGGTCCGCGAGCGCGCCGAGGGTCATGGCCGAGAGCGGCATTCTCACGCCTTTGGCTTCAATCGTGCCGGTCATGAGTTCCGTCTTGAAGATCGATTCACGCCAGTGATCGTCGGCCGTTCCGCCCCCGCCGGTATTCTCCAGCGGAATCGTCGGCGAGCAGGTGGCAGTGACCGTCGGCGAGAAAGTCAGGCAGGCAATCTTGGCGTTGGCACCGCGAAACGCGGTGGCATTCGTCCCAGCTCCCGTGATGAGCGGCGTGCTGGAGTCCGGACGCGTACCAAAGACCGTCGAGTTGAAGCCGAGGGTGTGCAACATCTCGTGCGTCATGACGTCGACCAACTGGTTGTTGCTGGCCAGCGGTGCGAGATAGTCGGTGCGGAATCGCATGGAGGCGACGATCGGAAGCCCGCCATTGCGAACGAGGCAGGGCCCCGCCTGCGCAATAATCAGCGACGACCCAAGGGTGGCGGTGTCCTGTGCGAAAATCACGATTCCCGGGTACGCACCAGAGGAGAGCGTCGCGTTGCCGAGGCCGCATCCGCCGTTTGCGGTCGTCTTGCGGATGAGCGTGGTGTAGTTCGCCGCATCCGCCGTGCTCATGGTGGTCGCATAGCCGGCTGGGCCCGAGGTGACGATTGCCGTGAGGCGCTTGACGGCCGAGTCCATGGCGACCTGGAACGCCGCACTTGGCGTGCTCAGGTACATCACTTGAATGGTGAAGCGCGTGCTGACGGGTGGCGTGTTGATGATCGTCGTGGGCGACGAACTCGAACAGGCGGCGAGAAGCGCCATCAGCGAGCAGCGCGTGAACAAACGAATGGGACGCATGCAGTTTACCTGATCAGTGACGCGAGCGACTACGGACGCTTCTTGAGCGGGACGAATTTCCCGTTCGAGTCCACCATGCCAATAGGCATTGTAACACTATCGCGGAGTCGATTTTCCGCAGGCGCTGCCTTGGACTTCGTGGGGACGCTCGCCGGACGCGCCGGCGCGACGCTTTCTGCGGGTGTGACGGCGGGCGGTGGCGACACGGCCGGTGGCTGACTCTCCTTCGGAGCCGGAGCACAGGCGACGAGCACGACCAGGAGACTACCCAGTGCGGCACGCATCATGGTTTTCTGACGTACGACGGAGTGCCGCTGGCGGGAATGTATCCGATGGGCTTCAACAGTTCTTCGCCGAAGGGCACCGCGGTGATGTCGATCAATCCAGTGCCGGGGCTGAATGGCGTACGAAGCAACTGACCCACGACGTAGGCATCGGCGACGTTCATATTCACCTGATAGCCCAGGTCCTGCATGGATGCGATCGAGATGGTCGAGAGCGGTCGCACGGTTCCCGAGATGTATCCCGTCATAAGCTCAGAGCGGAACGTCGTTTCTCGCCAGTGGGCATCAGCGGTGCCGGATCCCCCGGTGTTCTCGAGCGGAACGCTGTCGCATGCGGTGGACAGCCCACCGAGCGCCTTGCACGCCGCAATCGCGTTGGAGCCAACGAAGGCCGTCAGCGCCGTCGCGGCGCGGATACGAACCGCGGGCGTGACATAGCTCCAAATGGTGCCAAACCCGAGCGCGTGATGCATCTCGTGCAGGATCACGTCGTTGAGTGTTCCATTGCTGACCATCCCCGCGATATCCGCCTCATCGAAGCGCATTTGCGCCAGAACGGGCATGTTGGTACCGTCGGCGCGAAGAAAGCAGGGCCCCGCACTCCCCAGGATGTTGCCGACGCCATCGATGGGGACGACCTGCCAGAAGATCACGATCGACGAGACCACTTCGTTCAGCGTGCCGCCCGGGCCACAGCTCTGGATATTGAAGTTATTGAGATTGGCGGTGCGCGTGCCGCCGATGATTTCGGCACTGATTCGCGCGGCCGCGTTGAAGAACGCGGCGTTCACGGCCTCGGCGATTGCGGGCAGTGTCGCCGGTCCGTATTGGCGCAGATCGACCATGTAATTGCTGAGGATGGTCGCCGAGACGGTCGCCGCGGCCGCGCCAACGACGGCGCGCAACGTCTGCGCTTCTGCGCGCCGACCGAGGGTCCAGATGGGGGCCGTTGCGGTCCCAGTAGAATCGGTCGTGACATTCGATGAGCCGGAGAGAAACCCGTTGCCGCCAGTGATGCTGAACACCACCGCCGTTGCCGGTACACCGTTCCCATAC
>Ga0194048_10001736_pt1 | contig 10830 bp, 10 predicted proteins | sample JunL225m_MetaG_FD_161685 | JGI IMG/M metagenome (GOLD analysis project Ga0194048, IMG submission 161685) | Anoxic zone freshwater microbial communities from boreal shield lake in IISD Experimental Lakes Area, Ontario, Canada - Jun2016-L222-5m | ecosystem: Environmental > Aquatic > Freshwater >... | reverse complement strand
GGGCAAGCTCGATGTGGCCAAGCAGATCACGAGTGGCCAGGGCTGGGCCGGTATGACCACGGGAGTACCAAAGAAGGACTAGCGCGGATCGGTTGAGCGCAGGCGCAGCCGTCTCAGGAGTAGGCGTGGGACTTTGGTCCCACGCGTGGCCGTACCTGACCAGTGGGGTCGCGCCCTGCTCCGCACGGCCGTACTATGGACTCACGGAAATTCTGGGGGACCCAACGGAGCTCCCTAGTGAGTTCCACAAACAAATGACCGGCAAACAATCCCACTGTCGGCTGTCGTGATGAAGGACGGAAACTGTGCTTAAGAATCTATGGTGGCCCGTTGAATTCAGTTCCAACGTTGTTGACCGCCCCTTGTCGCTGCAGGCATTGGGACAGTACTTCGTGTTGTTCCGGGACTCCAAGGGCCAAGTCAATTGCTTGAGCGACCTGTGTGTCCACCGCGGTGGCCCCTTGTCCGAAGGTTGGTTGACCGATGACAAAGATTCCGTCGTGTGCCCCTACCACGGTTGGGAGTTCGGTGGCGATGGTCAGTGCACCAAGATTCCGGCACAGCCACAGCGCAACATTCCCGCCAAAGCACGCGTTGACTCCTACCCCGTCGTTGAGAAGTACGGCTACGTGTGGACCTTCTTGGGTGACCTTCCCGAAGAAGAACGTCCCCCCATCCCCGACATCCCCGAACTTGAGGACCCACAGTTCAAGCGCGTCGAAGGTAGTTACTACTGGAAGGTGAACTACGAGCGCGCCATGGAAAACGGCATGGACGGCTCGCACGCAGCGTTCGTCCACGGCAGTCGATTCGGAAACATCAAGGACCCCTCGGTCCCCGACTTTGACGTCACCACCACCCCTTGGTCAGGACTTTCCACGATTCCGTTGAAAGCTCCGCCGAAGAACCTGGGTGGCATCTGGGGCAAGCTGTTCAAGTTCAAGTACAAGAAGGAAGTGGGCGACGGTCCAGTACTGACTCACGTCAAGGCCGGCTACTTCTTGCCTAACATCAACGTTTTGTACGTTCCCCTGCCGATCGGCAACATGGTGCTCATCGATGCTCACGTCCCCATCGACGAGAACCACACCCGTTCGATGTACATCGGCCTGCGCGACTTCATCAAGGCTGAATGGGCAGACAAGGACACGCACAAGCGCATCCACGACATCTTCAAGCAGGATGACAGCGTGCTCAAGAAGCAGCGTCCGGAAATCTTGCCGTACCAGCTCTCGGACGAACTGCATATTCGCTCAGACATCTTGCAAACGACGTACCGTCGTCGTCGCAACGAACTCCTGGACCAAGGCTGGGGCATTGACATGCACCAGATCGTTGGCGATGGTCCGCGCGACGTAGCAGTCGTTATTCCTTCGCCCGCCCGCAAGAACAATCCAGAACTTGCGAATGCTTGGGTGCACAAGGAAGTCAATTCGAGGGCCATCTTGGGTGGATCCAAGGCAGAAACCGCTGCTAACGCTGGCGGAAAGACGGCCTACGAAATCGAAGAGTCCTAAATCCCTTCTGCTCTAGAGAAAAGGAATCCCTATGACGGAACGCTGGGCGCAAAAGCTCAACGTTGACAAGTTGGAGCAGATCAAGGCTCGCCTTGGCATGACCGAACTTCACAGCGAAGACGGCGGCCCCTTCCGGACCATCACCAACGCCGACGGATCCAAGGACTTGGGTCTCACTCGAGTCCTGGTCGGCGATGGTGTCGTCAAGAAGGTCGTCTATCACGCAATCACCAACGAGGTTCACCCCCCGGGAGCTCCTGCCCCCTTCCTGCTTGACAGTCACATGGTCTTTGCGTTCACGGACAAGGACTCTCCTATTCCGCACTGGACCTTTGACTCCGTCTACAGCGAACCCTTCTACGCCATGCACCTTGACTTGTTGCCTCGCGTGGACTTGGGCTCACACCGTCCCTACATGGACTACGTGTTTGGCCACCTCAATGACACCTTTGCGGCAGGCAAGGCGCACCCTGGCTTGTCTGAAGCTCAACTCACACCGCGTCAGCGTTCCATCATGTCGCAGTGGATGTTGGCCTACCGCGTGCACGCCGACAACTACCCATCAATGGACGTCAACGTTCAGGCCTACCTCGAATGGTGGTTTGAATTGGTGGAAAACGGTTTGCCCCAAGAGATCTTGGATTCGATCAAGGACACGGACTTCGCTGCACGCGATGCCGCGAACCGCGCCTTGATCTTCAACCGTGAAGTAGACCCGGTCTGGGACCTCATTGGTCCCATGGTTGGCGCGCGTCAGTCTGAACTCTTGCGTGCCCAACTAGAAACGAACGAAGTGGTTGAGGACGTTGACCCCAACTTCACCCTTCCACCTCGCTCTGGCCCACCACAGGGTCACTAACTAGACCAAGAATTCAGGGCACTTACCGTGAGGTAGGTGCCCTGAATTGTTTAACCAAGATTTCTTGACCACGCTTGCTTAGACAAGTAACTCCGCGGGGGGAAATACTCCGGCTTTGCTGACCAGTGATGGCGTCTTTCGGTCCAGAATTTGGGCAAACCACTCGCTGGCTTCCAGCAACTTGTCGAGATCCAGGCCGGTCTCAATTCCACTGCGGTGCAAGGCGTACACCAAGTCCTCCGTCGCGATATTGCCTGTGGCCTTAGGCGCGAACGGACAGCCACCAATGCCGGCCAAGCTGGCATCGAGGATAAATACTCCGGCTTCAACAGCGGCTAGCGCGTTGGCATAACCGGTATTTCGGGTGTTGTGGAAGTGCGCCCGTAACGGAATGTCTCCAGAGACTGCTCTGACTGCCTCGAAACGTCGCTTCACATCGGCGGGTACCGCGACTCCGATGGTGTCTGCCAAGGCGATTTCCGCAACGCCGTACTCTGCAGCCTTTTCGGCCAGCATCACTGTCCGGTCAATGGAAACTTCACCTTCAAAAGGGCATCCAAAACTGGCGGCCAAGGTCACGGTCGCCTTGATGCCGGCTTCTCTGGCTAGCGGGATGACCTCCTCCAAGACGGCCAACGTCCCCAGCGAATCCATCCGCTGATTGCGCTGACTGAAGGTATCGGTGCTCACTACGACGACGTTGACTTCTTTGACATTGGTCGTGGCTGCTCGGTGAAAGCCTCGGGTGTTCAGTACCAAACCAATGCTTGAGAATCCATCGATCACTCCAAGGCCCTCCAGCACGCCTTCGGCGTCGGCCATCTGGGGCACGGCCTTGGGGTTGGCGAAAGACGCTACTTCGGCGCGATCAATTCCGGCGTCGACAGTGCGCTTAATCAGCTCGATCTTTTGCTCGGTGGTCAAGAACGCAGGGTCATTTTGGAGCCCGTCACGGGCAGATACTTCAACCACTTGGACGCGAGTCATAAATCCTCATCTTCTCGGGCCACTTGCTTCACCTTCATGAGTGGCCATCCACTAGATTTCAACCCTACCCCGACCACCATTATTCCGTGGTCGGCCCGAGAGGAGCCTCATGAGCGCCAAGCCCCTCGACAGCGATGTCCAGGCCAACTACGTCGGAGCCTTTGATGGGTCGCTGACGTTTGGAGAGCACCCGATCTTGCTCATGGTGGATGTTTGCACCGCGTACATCGATCCGGAATCACCCCTGTATGCCGGTGTTGAATCATCTGCTGAATCCATGAAGCGCCTCGTGGTAGCCGCTCGTGCCGCTGGCGTTCCTGTTGTCTGGACTCGCGTGGAGTACGAACCCGGTGGGGCTAACGGTGGTTACTTTTACAAGAAGGTTCCCGCTCTTCGCATGTTTGACAAAGGTTCCCCCTTTGGCGAGTGGGTTGAAGGCCTGGAACCTGTTGGAGACGAACTCGTCGTTACCAAGCAGTACCCGTCCGCCTTCATCGGTACTGACCTGGCCGACACCCTGCACGCTCAAGGCGTCGACACCGTGCTCATCACGGGCTGGTCGACCTCAGGATGTGTACGCGCAACCGGTGTCGACACGGTTTCCTATGGATTCATCCCGATTGTGGTGCGAGATGCAGTCGGGGATCGCCACCCGGGGCCCCACGAAGCCAACCTCTTTGACCTGCAAGCCAAGTACGCCGAAGTTGTATCCGAAGAACAAGCCCTCGATTACATCAAGGACCGGAGCTAAACGTTGATTACTCACATTGTGTTGATGAAGTTTGCTGATTCCGCCAACCGCGACGAGGCTAAGACGCGCTTGGAGACGTTGGGCACACAAATCCCCGAGATTAAGACCTTGCACGTTGGCCTAGACGTCGTCGGTTCGGAAGTTTCCTACGACCTCGCCCTGACCACCACACACGACTCGGTCGAGGACCTCAAGGCCTACCAAGCCAACCCAGACCACGTGGAATTTGGTGGTTGGTTGCGTCCACTGCTGACGAGCCGCGTCGTTGTGGACTATCAGTCCTAAGACGTTCCCGGGTAAGCATTCGCTGATCCGCCTGATCCACCTGGGCGATAGGCCGCTGCGGCATGGATTGACACATTTTGGGTGTAGTCGAGTAATCCTTCATCGCCATACTCGCGGCCAAAGCCAGACTTCTTGACGCCACCAAATGGGGCCCGCGGAGTCATACCTGTTCGGTTATGGGTATTGATAAAGACATAGCCAGATTCGATGCGCTGCGCGACCTCGAATGCGCGGTCCTCATCGGCACTCCATACCGACCCTGCAAGTCCCAGCTCGGTTGCATTGGCTCGTGCGATGACTTCCTCAATATCGTCGTAGGCCTGAATAGGAACAAGTGGACCGAACTGCTCCTCACAGACAAGTTGAGCATCGTCAGGCAGGTTCAACACCACACGAGGACGAACAAAATAGCCTCCGGCGACAACGGCTTCATCAGTAATGGTTCCAACGTCAATGACTTGGCCACCAGCAGTAATCGAATCGGCAACCAGCCTTTCCAAGCGCTCCTGTGCCGCGCGTGACACCACTGGGCCCACTGTTACGCCCTCCATCATGGGGTCACCAACGATGACGGAATGCTCGCACGCAGCCACAAACCCAGCCACAAACTCGTCATAACGTGACCGATGCACATAGATGCGCTTGCTGGCCATACACACTTGTCCACCCATCATGAAGGTAGCAAGGGCAATGCGATCCAAAGCAGCTTCATCAAGCACCGCATCTTCGAGAAAGATTGCTGCATCGTTGCCACCCAGTTCCATCACGGTGGGAGTAATCATGCGAGCGGCGGAGACTCCAATGTGGCGAGCCACAACGTCACCACCGGTGAATGCAATTTTGCGAACGAGCGGGTGAGTGACAAACGCATCGCCAGCTTCCGGCCCGCCATGCACTACTTGCAACAAACCATTAGGCAAACCAGACGCGATGGCCTCAAGCAATTTCGTGACGGCCAGCGGAGCCTGGGGAGAGGGCTTAACAATGATTGAGTTTCCAGCCACCAAGGCCGGTGCAACTTTAAGCATGGACAAGACAATCGGCGCATTCCACGGAGTAATTGCCAACACCACACCAAAGGGGACCCTCGTTCGAACGAGTTTTCCGGCTGCGTCGTCAATGACGTGTGTGGCTAGGACCTTTGCTGCCTGATCGATGTTGAACCGCAGTAAAGACACCGAGTACATCGCCTCACCGCGTGAGTCGGGAAGGGGCTTGCCTACTTCAGCACACATCAATGCGGCGATTTCATCATAAAGTTCGGGCGTGACTAAGTCGGCTGCTGCAGCTAACGCTTGGCACCTTTGATCCAAGCTCAGACGTGACCACACCCTGAATGCTTCATCCGAACGCTGGACAATTGCGTCAACATCAGCAACAGATGTTTCGTAGACCTCACCAACAATGCGATCAGGAAAAGTAGGGTTTTCGCGACGGATAACGTTCACGTGATGTCCTCAGTCCTTCCGGTACCGATTCAGGAGTAACGCTCTTCCAACGACAACAAATCCGGCTGACCCAACAACGTGGTCAACTCGTCCCAACGGAGTTTATCTACTGACTGAGCGCTGCCTTCAGAGGCAATTGCTTGGTACAAATGAGTGAGAGCGTGAGCGGCTGCCAGTAGAGGCGCCACCGGATACAGCGCGACCTTCACACCAAATTCAGCCAGTTGAGCTGGAGTCAATGGTTTGAGGTGCGGATCTGCCTCGGAGACATTGACCATCAACTCAGCATCAGGCAAAGCGGCATGGACAACAGCCAGTCGCTCTGCATCGGTGACACCTTCAATGAAGACCAAGTCGGCACCGGCAGCGGCAAACTCTCCGGCTCGCTCAATAGCCGCATCGAGTCCCAACACGCTCATCGCATCAGTGCGAGCGATGATGACGAGCCCGGTGTCTGCCTCAACGACCGCCCGAACTTTTTGTACCGCTTCGGCTTGGTCAATGACTTCCTTGCCCGCCATGTGACCGCAACGCTTGGGATTGATCTGGTCTTCCAGGTGAAGGCCAGCGATCCCGATGTGTGCATACTGCTCGACGGTGCGACGTGCATGAAGAGCGTTGCCATAACCGGTGTCTGCATCGGCGATCAGTGGCAGATCGATGACCGACGTAATGCGCTGCGCAGCTTCGGCGATTTGTGATCCGTGGATGTAGCCAAGGTCTGGGAGACCAAGCGTCACGGCCGAGGCGATTGCACCAGAGAAGTGAGCAACAGAAAAGCCAGCACGAGCCAACAGGAGGGCCGACACTGCGTCATAACATCCCGGGGCTTGTACACACCCTGGCTCAGCTAACACCGTGCGCAGCCGATCGGACGACACCGTCATCTACAACTCCCTCATCAGGCGGCTACAACCTTCAATTCGATCATTGACACCCATTGCCCGCAGCATGTGCCACAGCACGGCGATGTTAATCGGAATGACCGGCTTCCCAAGGTAGCCCTCAAGGCCCTCGGCCTGCTTCACAAACGACAGGTTGGTGCCGACTTGAACGATGGCCTCAACATCTGGACCATCAATTTCCTTGATAGTCCGACCAATCTCCTCTGGAGTGACCTCAGCAATAGCGGTCGCCGTCTGACAACGAAGTCCCGTCACGCTGACCACATCAAAGCCCGCTTCGGTATAAAAGGTAGAGACCTGCTTGTCGGCGACCGGCTGGTACGGCGAGAAGACTGCGATTCGCTTGACGCCAAAAGCATTGAGTGCGGCCGCCGTGGATGTGGACCCTGTGCTTACCGGAAGCCCCGACAGTTGCTCAATCTTTTTCGTGAATCGCTTGCTGCCTTCAAGCCCACCCCAGAAAGTTCCGGCCGACATCCCCATCATCATGTAGTCAGGCTTGCAGGTCAGTACCCGTTCAACCGCATCTTCAATGGTGGTCTCCAACTGCTCGATGAGCCCTTCGAATTCCTCGTCATTGGAAAGATTTGGGTTCGTGATGTGCATGCGACCAGCGTGAAAGGTCATCCCCACCGGACGCCACTGGGCGAGATCGTGTTCCACCACAGTGTTAGTGGAGGGGACAATGACCGCGACCTTTGACCGCCAACCAGTTTGATCGGGCATTGCTCGTCCTTCCGAATAAACAGCGAAACCGCGTTACGCAAAGACCACTAAATAACGTCTGCGGCCCGCAGGGCAGCGATTTCCTCATCAGTTTTGCCCAACACGGACTTCAAGATCTCGTCGGTGTGTTGTCCTAGCTCTGGACCGACCCAGCGCACCAGTCCTGGGGTGTCGGAAAGCCGCGGGAAGGTGTTCTGCATCGCGACTTCGCCGTATTGCGGGTGCATGACCTTGACGATGGATTCGCGCGCTTTGAATTGAGCGTCTTCGAGCATTTCCGGAGCGCGAAAGATCTTGCCGTGCGGAACCTTATGTTCAGTCATCAATGCATCGACCTCTTCGCTGGTCTTGGTAAGCGACCAGGCTTCAATCACTGCATCAAGCTCGGCTTGGTTTTCGCCACGAGCAGTGTGGTCCGCAAAACGTGGGTCCTCTGCCAATTCCGGTTGACCCATGCCTTCAGCCATGCGGCGGAAAATGCTGTCACCATTACCGGCGATGAGCATTTCACCGTCCTGGGTTGGGTACACATTCGATGGAGCAATCTTGGGCAAGATCGATCCGGTGCGCTCACGAATGTATTCGGCTTGGTCGTAGTCAATGACCAGCGACTCCATGACCGCCAAGACCGCTTCGTACAAGGCCGAGTCAACAACTTGTCCTCGACCCGTGCGATTGCGTGCATGAAGTGCCATCAAGGCACCCAAGGTGCCGAAGGTTGCCGCCAAAGTGTCACCAATGGAGATTCCAGCGCGCGAAGGCATCCGGTCTGGATCGCCCGTGACATAGCGCAGGCCACCCATGGCTTCACCAACAGCGCCGTAGCCGGCTTCTTTACTCATCGGTCCGGTTTGACCAAAGCCGGTTACCCGCAGGATCACCAAACGTGGGTTGATTTCCCACAACTGCTCGGGCGACAAGCCCCAACGCTCGAGCGTGCCGCTACGAAAGTTCTCAATGAGCACGTCCGAGGTAGCAATGATGTCGCGTGCGATTTGTTGGCCCTCGGGCAAACGCAAATTGCAGGTCACCGACTTCTTGTTGCGGCCAAGCACGGACCACCACAACGCTTTACCGTTGGTGCGCTCTTTGCCCCACACGCGTAGCGGGTCACCCTGGTTCGGTGGCTCCAACTTAATCAACTCAGCACCAAAATCGGCAAAGAGTTGTCCGGCGAAGGGCCCGGCCAACAGTTGGCCCATCTCGACAACGCGTAGGTCAGACAGCGGACCTGGGTGAGTCATGCACTTACTCCGAAATCACTAGGGAAAACGTGGATTAACCGAAAACGGCTTTAAGGCCCGCGGCCGAGAAGTTTTCTACTCCCACGACTCGCGAGTTAGTGAAGAAGTCAAACGTCTCGGTGGTGCCTTCAACGCCCAGACCTGACAATCCCCATGCGGGACGTGGTGCCATCAGGTTCAGGCTCAACATGGTGGAACCGTTGACCTTGACTCCACCTGCGCGCACCTGGCGAGCAACGGCCATTCCGCGCTCTTCGTTGCCTGCAAAGACATAGCCCTCGAGGCCAAAGGGGGTGCCATTGGCCACGCGCACTGCTTCGGCGTCGTCCGCAACCTGGTGGACTGTGGCCACTGGTCCGAACATTTCCTCTTGTGCAGCTTCACTGGTCACACCCGTGATCAACGTCGGCGCCAAGAAGTTTCCAGCCAGGTCAGGAAGCGGCGTTGATGAGTGTGCCACGCCACCTTGGCTGACGTATTCATCAATGCGTCCGCGCAACATGGCCAAGTGGGCCGAGTGCACCATGGGGCCCATGTCAGATTCCGGTGACAAGGAGTCACCGAGTGTGATCTGTGCCAAGCGATCCATGACCTTGGCCATCAAATCGTCGTAGACGTTGCCCTGAACGATCAGTCGGCCCAAAGCGCGACACCACTGACCATTGAGTTGCGTGAGCAGTTCCACGATGCCATTGGCTGCAAAGTCGAGATCCGCATCGTCCAACACAACGACAGGGTTATTGCCACCAAGTTCCAGTTGTGCTGCCTTGAAGTCTTCAGCACATACCGCGGCAATGGCACGACCTGCGGCCAAGCCACCGGTCAGAGAGATCGCGCGAATGCGCTTGTCCTTGACCAGCATGCCGCCGACGTGTGAGTTGCCCTGAACGACCTGGAACGTGCCCTGAGGAACCCCAGCAGCATCAAGGGCTGCGCTGACAACTTCAGCCATCACCGTGGTGCCATACGGCGCCCACTCACTGGGCTTAAGGATCGTGGGGGCACCGACAGCCAACGAGTTCGCAATCTTGTGACATCCCTGCGGTGCAGGAGCATTCCACGGCACCAAACTCAAAGACGGACCCCACGGCAAGCGGTGCACCTCAGCTTGCGCCTTCGGATCGCTTTGACTGAGTTCGACATCAACCTTGTGCATCGTGCGACCCTGACGCAACAAACCTGCGGCCAATCGGAACGAGCCACCATTGATGACGGTCGCCAACATTCCCGTGGTCCCAATCACTGCAGCACTACCGAATGCTTCAAGGGCGGCGATGCGCGGAGCCGCAGCATCAAGGGCGTCAGCAACACTTTCCAAGATCGCAGCGCGCTCTTCAGCGGGCACATTCAGCCATGCACCGCTGTCATGGACTCGAGCTGCGGCCGCGGCTACGCGCTCAACCTCGTCATCCGACGTGGCCTTCATCCGCGCCACGACTTCACCGGTGTTGGGGTTCTCCAACTCCGTGGGCAAGTCGATGGGAGCGTCCGACCATTCGCCGTCAATCAATTGACGCGTCGCTGGCAGTTCAATGCCCTGGGATGGGGTGGTGGTCATGATTTCTCCTCCGCGGAATAGACCTGAGAGACAGTAGTGCTCTGGTGTACCGGCCCGGTTGCGCCCCGTGGATCCTGGGGCACACGCTGAGTCGGATCTGAACTGATTCTGGTGCCCATCACGGTCAAGACTCGCACCAGTTCACCATCTCGATACAACGTGGTGGTGCGAGTGCGCTGGTCACCGCCTAGATGACGAATGTAGTCCGGATCGTGAAACCGTGTGGTGCCTTCCTCATCGATGCGACGAGGGGCAAAAACCAAGACTCCAGGGCCACCACTGACGCCGACCATTTCCGGAGCCTGGGGACCAAGACGATCAAAGACCAGAACGTCATCGACGATGGATCCGCGGAAGGTACGGGCATGCGGGTCTCGGTCACGCAAGACCACGTTGGTCTGTATGAACTGATCTCCCTCAAGGTCGAGGTACACCAATTGCTCATAAGGCACAGGTCCCGGCGATCCGCCTAACGGATCTTCAGTCAACTCAACGCCACTGGGTGCATAGGCGCTAATGTGGTCATGCCACACGCCACGAAAGAGCAACA
>Ga0194048_10001734_pt1 | contig 10835 bp, 9 predicted proteins | sample JunL225m_MetaG_FD_161685 | JGI IMG/M metagenome (GOLD analysis project Ga0194048, IMG submission 161685) | Anoxic zone freshwater microbial communities from boreal shield lake in IISD Experimental Lakes Area, Ontario, Canada - Jun2016-L222-5m | ecosystem: Environmental > Aquatic > Freshwater >... | reverse complement strand
ATGGATCTGCTCTTGTTCATGCTTAGGAAGAGGCAGACGTGGAAGACGTGTAGGACCGCCATAGCGACCCACATGATCCATGCCCAACTTAATTGCCTGGATGAACTCCTTCTTTGAATCCCAATGAAATACATCGTGTAGCGCTGCATACATCGGTGCTGCCTCTTTGAAGTTGCCCGATGTTGCCAGGTTGTAGAGCTCCATTGACTCTTTAGGAAGAGCGTTAGGGAAACCTGCAATCCAACCGGAAATACCAGCTGTAGAGAGCTCAAGGAATACATCATCTGCGCCAACGATGACTTCAATACGTGGAGCTAAACGCTTGATCTGCCAGATACGGCGCACGTCGCCAGAGAATTCCTTAATGGCAACAACGCTTGGAACTTCCTCTGCAATTCGCGCAACGAGTTTCGGCGTGAGATCTACCTTGGTATCAAAGGGATTGTTGTAGGCAATGATCGGAATTCCAACCTTGCTTACCTCTTTGTAATGGGCAAGAACTTCATCATCCGATGCACGGTAAGCATTAGGGGGAAGAAGCATCACAGCTCCAGCGCCTGCCTTTTGTGCATGTTCTGCCCATTTACGAGATTCTGCAGCTCCATATGCAGCAACGCCCGGAACAACGCTAAAACCTTTAGGAGCTGCAGCGACTGCGACTTCAACCATCTTCGCTCGCTCTTCAGCGGTGAGAACTTGATACTCGCCCAATGAACCATTGGGAATAACACCATGAGTTCCATTAGCGGCAAGCCATGCAACATGCTCTGCATATTTATCGTAATCGATTGAAAGATCTGACTTAAAAGGTGTCGCAGTTGCAGTTAATACGCCGTTCCATGGGTTAGTCATGTCGCACAAGGTATCTCTTAAAGTGAGTTTTTTCCATCAGCAAGCTGACCTAATGAAATCGGGGCCGCAGTCGGCCTGTTGCTCGCTGCGATTCGTTCGCCATCTGTGACCGCGCATTGCGTAATCCCTGAGACGATCTCTGACACATTGCGCGAACACATACGTCCTTGACATAGACCCATGCCTGCTCGAGTAAACAGCTTTGATGTGCGCGAATCCTCTGCTCCAAGCTCGATGACAGAATCTGCAATCTCTTGGGATCTGACTTCCTCGCATCGACAAATAATTGTGCTGGGTGTAATCCACTGTCTCCAACCGTCTCGTACTGGATATGTCCGCTTGAGTGCATCTGCAAATCGTTGTTTACGCGCTCGGTTTCGAAACAGTGAAGAGGAAATCTTCTGACCAGATGCAGCAAGTCCTGCAATTTCGCCTTCGATCAACGAAAGGTCGGCTCCCCCGATACCTGTCGCTTCTCCTGCAATCCAGATATGTGGTTGTGAGCTCAACTGATTCTGATCTACCTCGAAGATGACAGTTCCATCCGAATCAACTTTCTGTGCACATCCCAAAATTCCACCAAGAGATAAATCAGGGAGAAAACCCCACCCAACAGCTACTACATCAGCCTTGATGGCGCGCGATCTTCCAGACTTCATCACAAAGTCTGAATCAATTGTAGAAATTGTTGCTACGCCATCTGCAAAGGCGGTGACCGCTCTACCAAAGTGAGGAGTGATTCTGTGCTTTCGGAGAAGTCGTGCGTAATACAGAAGTTCTGAAAATTTTGAAACATTCTCCAGTAACGCGCGTGGAGAAAGGCTCCAGCGAAGAGGTGAATGTGCATCCAACAGACCGACAATCTCAGCTCCTGCTTCAGCAAGTCCGGTTGCAACGGGTAAGAGGAATGGCCCAGTGCCCGCAACGATAATTCTCTTGCCCGCTATTACGTCATGTCCTTTGAGAAGAGATTGCGCAGCACCCGGTGTCATGGATCCAGGTGTGTCCCAACCTGGAAATGGAAGAGTGCGGTCGTAGGCACCTGTTGCAAGAATTATCTTCTCTGCAGTAAGTGAACTTTCAATTCCGCCCTGAAGGTAATTGACTCTGATCAAATCACCTTCACGATGAGCACTCCACACACTCGCTTCAGAGATATGGGTGACTGAATCCGCAGCACGGACTTTGGCAAATAGTGTCTCGCCGCGTTCACTTCGGTATCCTGTGACTTTTGTGCGATGACGCCAATACTGACCACCCATGCGGGATGCGGAATCAAGTAATGCAACTTCCGTTCCATTGCGAGAGGCTGCTTCAGCTGCTGCGAGTCCTGCAGGGCCTGCACCAATAACGATAATCACTGAGCGCTCTCAATATTCATTCCATCTTGCGCTTCAATGAGGCATGAACGTTGATTAGCTACGCCATTGATTACCACTACGCAGTCAAAGCAGATGCCTATGCCACAAAATATTGAGCGCGGTTCATCACCAAATCGAGTTCTTTGAAGTTCTCGCTGATCTTCGTTAATGAGCGCTGAAGCGATACTTTGCCCCGCTTCGCACTCAATCGTTGCGCCATTGAATGTAAATGAGATCGTTTGCGTCATACCCGAACCGTCGCAAAGCGCTGTGGTGAAAATGCAGCACCATCCATAAAGGATTCTCTTCCGAGAATTGCATCAGTAATAAGAGCTGCAGACCCTGGCGCTAGACCAATTCCCGCACCTTCATGACCTGCTGAATGCCACAACCCTTTCACCTGTGCATCTTGTCCAATGACAGGTAAATGATCTGGCGCATACGGCCTAAAACCGCGATAGGCACGCAGTAATTGCACATCACGCAGAACCGGAAAGAGAGATGTAGCTTGTGCTGCCAGAGTGCGCAGAACTTCATAATTCATCGATCCATCAAATCCCACGCGTTCTCGACTTGCTCCGATAAGGATGGTGCCACTTCGCGTGCCCTCAACCACAGTGCTTGTCTGTAAGTCAGCATCACTACTTGCAACATTTGCAACATAATCGGAGTCATAGACCTTATGGAAGATGTACTTCTTCGTTGGTTCAGTGACGAGAATAAATCCCTTACGCGGTGCAATAGGTAGGTGCGAGCCAGCAAGCTGCGCTATCTCACCAGCCCAGGTTCCTGTTGCATTCACAATGATGGGTGCGTTGAAAGTTCCTCGACTTGTCTCTATCCCTGTAACTGCCCCGTTTTCGACGCAGATGCGCGTCACCTTGGCTTGCGAAATAAATTCACCGCCTCGTTGCACGACAGCGCGAATGACATGAGCAGCCGCAAGCATCGGTTGGCATTGCGCATCTTGCGGATAAAAGACACCCGATGAAATATCAGGATGCAAATATGGTTCGAGCTCGTGAAGTCGAGCATGATTGCACTTTTCAATTGTCACGCCATGTTGACTTTGTTCTGTTGCAAGCTTCATCAATGGTGCATCGTCACGACGAGCAACAACAACACCGCCTTTTGCCTCAAGTTCAAAGCTATCGCCTACATCTTCTTGCATCTCAAACCATAAGTTGCGAGAGTGCAGAGCCAAGGTGAGTTCAGGCCCTGGATCTTTATCAGAAACGAGAATGTTTCCTTCTCCCGCTCCAGTTGTTCCACTGGAAACTGCGCCGCGATCGATAACAAGAACTTTCAACCCTGCATTAGTTAGGGATAAGGCAGATGAAGCTCCGACAATCCCTGCGCCTATAACTATCGCGTCAGGGTTTTTCATGTGAGAAGTCTGCTCTACTTTGTGATTTGTCGCGAGATTTCGATGAGGGATTCCTCCGTTGCCGGTGCGATATCCCACGGTTTATGCAGCCCGTCATTCTCCCATCGCGGAATTACATGCATATGAAGATGAAAGACTGTCTGCCATCCTGCTTCGCGGCTCATTTGGAAGATCGTTGTGCCGTCAGAGCCGAGCTTGGCGGCAAGTAGATCAGCAACCTGCTTTGCAGTCGATGCAACCTGCGCATAAGTGTTCGCATCAGCTTCATGAATATCTTTGACATGCTTCTTTGGAATCACCAATGTGTGTCCACGATTGGCTGGGAATATATCTAAGAATGCATAGCAATCTTCATTTTCAAGAATTCTGTAGGACGGGATAGACCCATCAACTATCTTGCAGAATATGCAATCGGACATGGTGTCACTGTAAGGCTTGGATTCTTTTACGCGCAATCTTCTGACTTGGCGATTCGTGGCCCAACATATACGAGAGAAAATCTAAGATCACTCGACTTACTGTGAGCCAATTCTTCGATTTCTTCTTCAATCCCAGTACAGATAGGAATGGTTCATCTATCGTCGAAATCGCCGCATTCGCCAGGATGCGATAGATGAAGAGTCCGCCTCGACTAAATGGAGGCCTAAGAATGAATCCAACAATGGGTGGAGTCATTGCAATCCGAGTAACTTCTTCGCGAGCAAAGGTTGCCATGACGTGTTGGAGCTCTTGCTTTGAATGAGGAGCATCAGTAAGTCCCAACGGCTGCGCACTTTTAGCCCATTCGTTCACATAGCGATCGGCCCCCTGTGGTAACGGGTACCCAAGTTCTTCATGTGCGCGCAGAAAAGAATCTGTAAACGCACAATGCACCCACAGAAGAAATCGTGGGTCAGATGCGCTGTATGAAACATGAGAGCCAGTTTTATCTTCGAAGATTCCTTGCACGCGTTTATGCATCTGGCGAACTCTTCGGGCTTCAATTTCGATTGCTTCCGTAGACCCAAAGGATGTAATTGTGAGCCAGCGAGTTGTTCGTTCAAGACGACCTAGTGGATCTGTGTCATATGCCGAATGCTCGGCAACTCCTGTAAGCGCTGCAGGATGCGCTGCCTGCATCAAGAGGGCGCGTATTCCGCCAACGAGAGTTGCGATGCATCCGTGAACTTCCCAGACAGCGCTATCGGGGCCAAATAATCCAACATCATTTCCAATCGCCATCTGTTGCGCCCATTCGGGTTCCCCAGTGGGATCTCCAGAAACAGTCTTTCGAAAAGCGTCGGCTGCCTTATTGCCACCCAGTGCGCCGAGTAACTTATTCACGCATCAATTCTAGATAGCTATGTAGCGCTTGCAAAACTCATATACGAGTTGATAATCCCGCTGCAAACTCGAGAATGACAAGAGCTGCTAATCGCACAGTGCGTTCATCTGCAGTGTCGATTGTTGAATCAATTTCTGTGATATCAATTGCCTTCACAGAGCGCGAGCTTCCGGCAAGAAAGGCCAGTTGACGCATTTCATCAGCACTAATTCCACCCGGAGCTGCTGCAGGACATGCGGGAACGACTGCTCTATCGCAGACATCCATATCGAAGTCGACGTAGACATTTTCTCCAGCTATCGAGAGTGCGTGCGCCCATACCTGAGCAAGATCTGCGCCTCGCAACGCACTTCGCGGGATGACGGTGATTCCATACTCAATGGCACGCTTGGCATACTCTGGCGAGTTGGAGAAATCCGCAATTCCAATCTGCACAACTTTCTTCCCACTTAAGCCTGCTTCAATAAGCCTGCGCACAGGTGAGCCATTACTGATGCCATCTCGAAGGTCATAATGGGCATCAAGTGTGATAAGCCCGGTTGCACCTGATGCTGTGAAAGCAGAATAGGTCACTGAGTTATCACCGCCTAGTGCGATGAAATTTCTAGCCTTCATTGCAATCTGCGCAATCTCTTGAACACATGAATTCTCATCAATATCTGGACTCGTCACGTCGCCAGCATCGTGAAGACGAAGTTTGCTGAGATCAACACCTGGCGATGCATGTGCCAATGAGTACCGTGCTAACGCTAAACGAATTGCCGCCGGTGTGGTGTGTGCTCCCGATGGAGAAATACTTGTCTGAGAAGCCGGCACTCCCAGCAATGCAAGATCAGAGCCGTCTGCGTTATCACGCGAGAAAAGAGTTGCAGCCCGGGGCCACAGCGGGTCATGAGGCAGAAGCATGTCGCAAGGGTAGTGGCTACTTCATACCAGCAGATATGTTGACTGCAGATATATAGTGCTCAAATGATGTCAGGACCACGTCCAGTAAGAGCTCCTCGCGGCACAACAAAGACTGCACACGGTTGGGGCCAAGAAGCTGCGCTGCGAATGTTGCAGAACAACCTCGATCCTGAAGTCGCAGAACATCCAGATAAATTGATTGTCTACGGTGGAACTGGAAAGGCCGCACGTAACTGGGACTCATTCGATGCACTTGTTAAAACCTTAACTAATCTAAAAAATGACGAGACGATGCTGGTGCAATCGGGAAAACCAGTAGGCGTATTTCAGACACACGAGTGGGCGCCACGCGTTCTGCTTGCTAACTCAAACCTTGTAGGCGATTGGGCCAATTGGCCAGAATTTCGTAGGCTCGAAAATCTTGGCCTCACTATGTATGGCCAGATGACTGCAGGTTCGTGGATCTACATCGGTACGCAAGGAATCTTGCAAGGTACCTACGAAACTTTTGCAGCTGTCGCAGAGAAACATTTCGGTGGAACTCTCGCTGGAACTCTCACTGTCACAGGTGGATGTGGTGGCATGGGTGGAGCTCAACCTCTTGCCATCACCATGAATGAGGGGACATGTCTGATCATCGATGTTGATGGTTCACGACTCAAGCGCCGTGTTACTAAACGCTATCTCGATGTTATTGCAGATAATCTCGAAGAGGCTGTGGCCATGGCGGTTAAGGCAAAAAATGAGAAGAAGGCAATTTCGATTGGCCTAGTAGGAAATAGTGCAACAGTTTTGCCACAACTCTTTGCCATGGGTGTTCCCATTGATATCGTCACAGATCAGACATCTGCGCACGATCCTCTCTTCTACATTCCAGAAGGAATCGATATCAATGATGCGCGAGATAGCGCAGATCGCAATCCTGTTGATTTTTCAAAGCGCGCCAAGGAATCTATGGCTAAGCATGTGGAAGCGATGGTCAATTTTAAGGATAAGGGCGCAGTCGTCTTCGATTATGGAAATTCGATTCGTGATGAAGCGCGGCAGGGCGGATATCAACGCGCCTTTGAATTCCCAGGTTTTATCCCGGAATACATTCGCCCATTGTTCTGCGAAGGAAAGGGACCTTTCCGTTGGGTTGCACTCTCAGGAGATCCAAAAGATATTCATCGAACTGATCAAGCAGTTCTTGATCTCTTTCCCGAGAATAAGCATCTCCATCGCTGGATCAAGATGGCGCAAGATCGCGTTGAATTCGAAGGGCTTCCCGCACGTATCTGCTGGCTTGGTTATGGCGAACGCGACAAAGCCGGTCTGAAATTTAATGATCTTGTGGCAAATGGTGAGGTAAGTGCGCCGATTGTTATCGGTCGCGATCACTTGGACTGCGGCAGCGTTGCATCGCCTTACCGCGAATCCGAAGCGATGCTTGATGGATCTGATGCAATCGCTGATTGGCCGTTGCTCAATGCGATGATCAACATTTCATCAGGTGCTTCATGGGTATCTATCCATCATGGTGGTGGAGTCGGTATCGGTCGTTCAATACATGCGGGTCAAGTCAGCGTTGCCGATGGCACACCCCTTGCAGCGCAGAAGCTCGAACGAGTTCTCACTAATGACCCTGGCATGGGAGTTATTCGCCACGTCGATGCTGGATATGAACACGCTAAGGAAGTTGCTATTGAACGTGGCGTGCATATTCCAATGTTGAATGGCGCACCTATCAAGTGAGCTCGGTAGCTTTTACCAATATTGAAACCCTCGTTACAAACGATGTAAGTCATGACAGTGGTGCTTTAGGTGCAATGCATGGAGTATCGGTTGTTGTAGAAGATGGCTCGATAATGCAAATCTCAAAGGGTGTTCCCTCTGGTGTGGACCACGTCATTGACTGCAGTGGAATGACACTCTTGCCTGGTTTTGTAGATTCACATTCCCATCTGATTTTTGCCGGTGATCGTTCTGCCGAATTTCAAGCACGTGCACAAGGGCAGAGATACACCGCAGGAGGCATCTCTGCCACAGTTGATGCAACACGAATTGCCAGTGATGCGCAGTTAACGGCGAATGCGCGCAAACTTCTAGACGAAGCGGTGCTCTCTGGTACTACAACTATGGAGATTAAATCTGGGTATGGATTAACTGAAAAAGATGAGTTGCGCTCGATTGATATCGCCGGTCAATTCACGGATGAGACCACACTTCTTGCTGCCCATGTCGTTCCATCTGAGTACACATCAAATCCTGACGCCTACGTCGAATTAGTTATTGAATCCATTGTTCCTCATTCGAGCGCAAAGTGGATTGATGTCTTCTGCGATCAAGGGGCATTCTCGGCCGAGCAAGCAGAAAAGATTTTGAGAGCTGGCATCGCACACGGAATGCTCCCCCGCATTCACGCCAATCAACTCAGTGCGGGCAAAGGTGTCGAGCTCGCCGTAGCGCTGGGCGCTGCATCTGCAGATCATCTGAGTAAATCAACCAATGAAGATATTGAGCTGCTTGCAGCAAGTAATACAGTTGCAACACTTCTGCCTGGTGCAGAATTTTCCACGCACCTTGAAGCCAATCTTGGTCGGCGCTTTATCGATGCTGGTGCAACTGTCGCTATCGCATCTGATTGCAACCCTGGCTCTAGCTATACAACTTCGATGCCCTTCTGTATCGCAACAGCCGTAAGTCTCTTAGGTTTCAGTGTGGAGGAAGCTGTCCACGCAGCAACATTTGGCGGTGCTAAAGCTTTGCGCCGCACCGATATTGGTCAGATAGCTATCGGCAAGAGAGCGGATCTACTTTTATTGAGCGCACCTTCCTATATTCACCTTGCATACCGCCCCGGTGTTAATCTCGTACACAGCATCTACAAATCAGGGAAAGCAGTGACAACATGGCAGAAGTAGTAATTTCCACGAACGGAATGACCTTTGCAGAATTGGTAGCTATTGCACGCGATAACGCTACAGTTTCGATATCTGCAGAATCCATCACTGCTATGCAAAGTTCGCGTGATCATGTTGAAAGACTTGCCGCCTCTGAAACTCCCGTCTACGGAATATCAACTGGCTTTGGAGCCTTAGCCAACCGTCATGTCTCACTCGAACTACGCACACAACTGCAACGCTCCCTTATTCGCTCGCATGCTGCTGGGGTGGGCGAACCAGTGGAGCGAGAAGTAGTACGCGCACTTATGGCGCTACGTTTGAAGACACTTGCATCAGGTCGCACCGGAGTGCGTCCTGTTATTGCGCAAACGATTGCTGCACTTCTAAATGCAGGCATTACTCCCCTTGTACGTGAATTTGGTTCACTGGGCTGCAGTGGTGACTTAGCTCCCCTTGCTCATTGCGCACTTGTCTTAATGGGTGAAGGCGAAGCTTTCGATTCGCACGGAGTTGCGCGACCTGTTGCGCAGTTGCTGGCGGAAGCAAAGATTTCACCTGTGCAATTGGCGGAGAAAGAAGGACTCGCCCTCATAAATGGAACAGACGGAATGCTTGGAATGCTCATTCTTGCTATTGAAGATTTACGAGCGTTGGTAAACACCGCAGATGTTGTCGCAGCTATGAGCGTTGAAGGGTTACTTGGAACTGATCGCGTCTTTATTCCTGAACTGCACGCACCACTGCGGTCACACCCAGGTCAAGCCGAGAGTGCCGCACGCATGCTCGAAACTTTAAAAGGTTCCGGAATTGTTGCATCGCATCTACATAACGATGATCGCGTGCAAGATGCCTATTCTCTACGGTGCGCACCACAAGTTGCAGGCGCTGTTCGTGACACTATCGAATATGCAGCAACTGTTGCACTACGCGAATTAGCAGCAGTCATTGATAACCCGGTTGTACTCGATGATGGACGTATCTCATCGAATGGAAATTTCCATGGCGCACCTGTCGCCTACGTTCTCGACTTTCTCGCTATCGCTGTTGCAGATCTAGGAAGTATTGCCGAACGTCGCACAGATCGCGCACTCGATAAGAATCGAAGCGCTGGCCTGCCTCCATTCCTGGCAGATGACCCAGGCGTTGACTCAGGTTTGATGATCGCGCAATACACACAAGCTGCACTTGTCAGCGAGAATAAGCGTCTGGCATCTCCGGCAAGCGTTGATTCAATCCCCTCATCTGCAATGCAAGAAGATCATGTCTCTATGGGTTGGTCTGCTGCGCGAAAGTTACGTACTTCGATTGAGAATCTCACTCGCATCATCGCTATTGAATTGGTGACCGCTTCACGCGCTATCGAATTGCGTGCACCTCTGACACCCAGCCCGGTTTCACAGAAAGTAATTGCACAGTTACGTAAAACTGTTGCAGGCCCTGGACCGGATCGCTATCTATCTCCCGAGCTAGTTGCCGCAACTGACTTTGTTGCAGCAGGTGGCGTTATGAGTGCGATTCAATAAATAGGCGTGAATTTTCGAAGATGATCTCTTGATCATAATCGAGGGTTGCAACGTGATAGCTGTTGACTAGTTCGATGCGGTTTTTCTCACGAGAGCCAACACCTGCCATGATGATTTGCGTATTTGTGACCGGCAAGGTGTGATCATCAACGCTGTGAAAGAGCTGCAGCGGAACAGTGACATCATGCAGACGCTTACGAGTGTAAGAGAGCATCTTCAGTAATTGATACACACCGACTGCAGGCAGTGAGTCGTATCCCCATTCGGTAACGCCAGGACGTTTGATGTCATCACCAACCGAGTCACGCATCTTTTGAAAACGAGAGATCACCCAAGCGAGTTGGTGAGGGACTAACTTCACATGAATCATCGGATTGACAAGGATGATGCCAGCTAGTTGTTTTGAATAGCGGGCTGCAACGTTAAGAGTTGTTCCTCCGCCCATTGATAGGCCGCAGATAAATACCTTCTCGCAACTTTGCAATAAAAGATTGAGATCATTTTCAACTTTTGCCGGCCACTCTTGCCACTTCACGAGATTGAGATCTTCAGGGCGTGTGCCATGTCCCGGAAGTAAAGGCACAGTAACTGTGTAAC
>Ga0194048_10001731_pt1 | contig 10850 bp, 10 predicted proteins | sample JunL225m_MetaG_FD_161685 | JGI IMG/M metagenome (GOLD analysis project Ga0194048, IMG submission 161685) | Anoxic zone freshwater microbial communities from boreal shield lake in IISD Experimental Lakes Area, Ontario, Canada - Jun2016-L222-5m | ecosystem: Environmental > Aquatic > Freshwater >... | reverse complement strand
CTTCCGGTGCGGTACGCTCCCCCGAGACCGCGAGGTAGTCGGCGGCGGCGCGTTTATGGTCGCGAGCGATCAAATCCAACGCGTCCTTCAGCCCGTCGTATAGGGCAGCAACAACTTTTGGGTTGGCCTCGGCGAAGCGGGTGGTCAAGAAGATAGTACCGTTCGATACCGCTCCACCTGCGATTTCTTCCGACGTCGCCACGATATGCACGCCAGGCGCACGAAGTTCCTGCTGCAAATAGGGCGGGATGGCGAAATGGCTGTTGATTTCGGTATTGCCGAGCATCGCAGCCATGGCATCGGGATGGCCGCGACCGACAGTGATGGCATCGAAATGGTCCACCTGCGCCAGCCCGTACATTTTCTCCGCCGCCATTCGCAGGAAAATCGACTGGGTGGAGGTTTTGACACCGGGCGTTGCGATCCGATCCTTATCGGTGAAATCGGCCAAGGTTTTGACGTTGGGGTTGCGAGTCACCAGTGCGATCGGCAGAGTACCGTACGACGCCAGACCTTTGACCGCGAGTTTTCCCTTCCCCTTGGCCCAAAGTGCCAGAAACGACGGAATGCCGGTCGCGGCGACATCGATGGTGTCCGACAATAACCCATCGGTCATCGCCGGCCCGCCGGAGAAGACGTTGAACGTGACTTTCAATCCCGGCATGCCGGCGGCGGCGGCCCGCTGCTCCACGAAACGTTCGTGCTGCATGACGATGAACGGCAAGTAGGTCATGCCGCGCTGCACGCCCAGATTCAATTGCGCGGTTTCTGCCCGCACCGGCGCGATGGACACAGCCGCAACGATCGCGGCGAGGAGAAATCGGATCATCATGCGAACCTATACAAACGGGCGGCTGTGCGGCCGATTTCCTCGCGCGTTGTCGCGTCGGGGATCGCCTTTTCGAACCAGTCGACGGTGTCGCGATACGTCACCGTCGTTTCGTGTCCGACGAACGGCCAGTCGCTGCCGAACAGCAATCTTTCCGCACCCGCTTCGGTCAGTAGCCGAGCGGCCAAGGCGGGGTGGTCGCAGCCGGGGGAACGGTAAGGGCCGGACACTTTTACCCACCCCCGGCCAGAGCCCAACGCCCGCAACGCTGCCTGGAATCCGGGGGAGTTTTCGCCAAGCTTCGGATCGGGATTACCGTAATGATCGATCACCAACTTAACGCCCGCATTCAGCAAAACCGGTGCGAGCGCGGCGATTCGCTCGCCCTCGGCATACAGATGCACATGCCAATCGAGATCTGCGACCCGACGCAGCAGCCGCTGATATTCCGGGGTGGTCAGGTCGGGTGTGCCGGCGTAGTTGCGCAATGAAAATCGGATCCCCACGATCCCTGCCGCGTCCATCGCCTGCAGCTCCGGCAGCGTCGCATTCGGCTCGACAATCGCGGTCGCTCGCAAGCGGCGATGCGCGCGCAACGCTTGCAGCGAATAATCGTTGTAGCTGCCCATGAAACTGGCGGCGGCAATAACGCCGAACAACACCCCGTTCTCATCCAACGTCCGCACGAAATCCACGTCGGTGAACGACCGCTCGGGGCGGTGCGTCGCGCCGGGGACGATTGGGCAGTTAGCCAAATAGATATGCGCGTGGGTATCGACGAGGGGGCCGGGCATGCTGCGTTTCCTGCTGGTCTTGGTTGAACGCAGGATACCGCAAGATTTAGGAGACCGCCACGTCCTCCCAAAAGCCGAACCGGCCGCCGACCGCTGCCATCCTTGGCTGGGGGGCCTCGTAACACCAAGCCGCTCGGGGCGCGCGCGTGCCATCCACCACCACGTCGTAGAATTGCACGCCGTGCGGGCATGCCTTGTCGCTGTCGGTCTTGGGCGCTTTCTCCATCCATTCCAACCGCACGGATTGGGGCGGAAAATAATGGTAGCCGCCGGATTCGACGATATCGTCGCTGTCTGCGATGACGCGGTCTTGCAGAGTCGCTTTCATGGTCGAGCCATCCTTGAAAGTGGTTAAGATACCGCCGCCAGCACTGCGTCGCAAATCCGCTCCACCGCCACATCGTCCAAATCCGGATGGATCGGCAGCGCGAGGATGCGGGTTGCCAGATCCTCCGAAACCGGCAGGGGCGCGCCGTCGTGCGCGTCGCGATAGGCCGGTTGCAGATGCAACGGCCGCGGATAATATACTGCCGTCGGCACCCCGTCCGCCCGCAATTTAGCCTGCACCGCATCGCGGTCTGCGCCGTCCTTCAGCAAGATCGCGTAGATCGCCCAGGCACTCGTGCTGTCGGGCACACGCACCGGGGTCGCAACGGCATTGCCCAGACGGGAGTCGTAATAACAAGCAATCTTCTCCCGCGCGGCGAGTTCCTCGGGGAACACGGTCAATTTCGAGAGCAGCACCGCCGCTTGCATGGAATCCAACCGCCCGTTCATGCCGGTGCGGAGCACTTCGTAACGGGTCGTGCCTTCGCCATGCGTGCGCAGGCTACGGAACAACGCGGCGCGTTCGTCGCTCTCGGTGAACAAAGCACCGCCATCGCCGTAAGCGCCTAGCGGCTTGGACGGAAAGAAACTCGTTGCCGTTGCATCGGCTTGGGTTCCAAGCATTTTACCGTGCAACGATCCGCCGAAACTCTGCGCGAGGTCATCCAATACGAACAACCCTTCCCGGCTGGCGATCGCCGCCAGCGCCGGCCAATCGGCAGGTTGGCCGAAAAGATCGACTCCGATCAGTGCGCGGGGCAACAAAAGGCCGGCAGCACGCACATCCGCGATACGTTGCTGGAGATGCGCCGGATCGATCTGGAATGTACGCGGATCGACATCGACGAAAACCGGGGTGGCGCCAAGGACCAATGGCACCTCGGCCGTTGCGGTGTAAGTGAAAGCGGGCAGAAACACCGCGTCGCCGCGCCCGATATTCTCGGCCATTAGCGCGATTTGCAAGGCGTCGGTGCCAGAACTGACGCCGACACAATGCTTGGCACCGCAGAATTTTGCCAGAGCGGCTTCGAGTTCCGCGACCTCCGGCCCCATCACAAATTGGCAGTGTTCAAGAACAGCATCGATCCGGCGGCGCAGGTCGACGGCGATCCGCGCCTGCTGGGCTTTCAGATCGAGAAAGGGGATCGGGGTACGGGTCATGTTGCCTCGTTACAAAGCTGGTTCACGCCCGAGCCTCGCCGGAGGCTCCGTCGACGTTATGTTCAAATTCGGGAATGAGGCGACCGAGCAACGATAGGGCGAGGCGCGGTTGCCCGCCACGGCAGGCGGCGGCGATTTCGTCGAGTGCGCGCCCGACGATCGCCGGGTCGGCGGTCCGGGGGGATGCCATCAGCAAGCCAGGGTGGCCGGTCGGGACGGGCGGCTCTTTGCCGTGGAACAATTCCTCGAACAGCTTTTCGCCTGGGCGCAGTCCGGTGAAGCGGATTTCGACGTCCTCCTCGGGGCGCAGCCCAGCCAGCCGGATCATCTGCCGCGCGAGGTCAACGATCTTCACCGGATCGCCCATATCCAGCACAAAAATCCCGCCGTCGTGCGATAGCGGCAGTTCGGCATCGCCCACCCGCAGCACACTGGCTTGCAGGACCAGCCCCACGGCTTCGCGCACGGTCATGAAATAACGTTGCATGTCGGGGTGGGTCACGGTCAGCGGCCCACCGCGCGCCAACTGACGCTGGAACAATGGTACAACCGATCCGGTGGAACCCAGCACATTGCCGAACCGCACCGTGATGCACCGCATGCCGGTACCGGATGCGCGTGCCTGAATATCCAACGCCTGACAATACATTTCGGCCAACCGCTTCGACGCACCCATGACACTGGTCGGGTTGACCGCTTTGTCGGTGGAAATCAGGACCATCGCCAGAGTGCCCACTGCGCGCGCGGCGTCCGCGACATGGCGCGTGCCGGCAGCGTTGGTCAGCAAGCCTTCGAGCGGATTGGCCTCGACCATCGGCACGTGTTTCAGCGCGGCTGCATGGAACAGCAATTCGGGGCGCACATCTTCGAACACCGCGCGGATGCGGGCTTCGTCGCGGACATCGGCGATCAGAGTGCGGCGGGGCACGCCCGGGTGCGTTTCCGCAAGCTCCAGGTCGATCTGCCAAAGCGCGAATTCGCCGTTATCGATCAGGATCAGATTGGACGGGCCGAACGCCGCGACTTGGCGCGCGAGCTCGCTACCGATCGTGCCGCCCGCGCCGGTTACCACCACGCGCCGCCCTTGTATCAGCCGCGCCATGCCGTCGCGGTCTAGCGGTACTTGTGCCCGATTGAGCAAATCCTCAATCGCAACCGGCTTCAGTTCGAGCGCCTTTTCCGGCCCGGTATGCGCGTCCAGCGACGTCGGCCGGGGCGCGCGGCGGACTTGCAATCCGAACCGATCGGCTTGGGTCAAGATCGTCGTCAAAAATGCACCGGACGGATCGGGAGATGCGATGACCAGCATATCGGGCATACGGGTTTCGTCCCGCAAACGCTCCAATATCCTGCCGGCATCGGCGACCGAGCCCAGAATCGGATAGCCCTGTATGCGGCGTCCGGTCAGACGGGCGGTGGGCGCCAAAATGCCCTCCACCTGGAAAGACTGGCGGCGATCCTGCGCCATCGCACGCAGAAATAGATCGGCGTCCTCGCCCTCTCCCACCAGAACGATGGATGCGACCTCGCCTTGAGCGGGCGGAGCAAATCCACGCAGGCGCATACGGCGATAGAACACGCGAGGTGCGCCAAGCAACACTAACAGGGTAAAGGCATGCACGACGGGAAATGCGAGATTGGCAGATGCCGCGCCACCGGCCACCGTCATTGCCGCGAACAAGACGGCGGCGGCCGCGCTGCTAGCGGCGACGGTCAACAGGTCCTCGATGCCGGCGAAACGCCAGTATTGTCGCGATAGGCGGAAGGGGATTCCGGCAATCGAAAGGGCAAGCGCACCGACTGGGATCAGCCAAAGCGGATTCATGGCGTTGCCGGCTGGATCCGCGATCCACCGCGCCACCGGAACCGCAATCGCCGCCAGGAGCGCATCCAAAGCGACGTTGACGGCAATACGAATGAGCGAACGCGTCGCGAGCATACCGCTTCTATACCCCAGAGCCGGCAATCGTCATACCCGGCATCCGCGCTGCCTTTCGGCGGGAACCGTATTCATTCCCGCCCAGATATGGTTCCATACCTCCGATAAGGCGCACCCATAAAATCGCGCCACAGGGAGATTCGCATGACATCCAAGTCACGCCTGGCATCTTGGCTATTCGGCCTAATACTTTTCGCCGTGCCCGTGCGGGCCGATACGACAGTCCGAGCGGTCATGAATGGCGATCTGCGGAGTTTGGACCCGCTTTGGACTATTGCACCGCAGACCCGCATTCATGCCTATATGGTGTACGATACATTGTTCGGCACCGACGCGCAGGGCGTTTCGCAGCCGCAAATGGTCGACACATGGACCGTATCCGACGACAAACTGACATACCGCTTCAAGCTGCGGGACAAGTTGGCTTTCTCCGATGGCACGCCGGTCGCGTCCACCGATGTTATCGCGTCATTAAAGCGTTGGATGCTGGTGGATTCCGCTGGCCAATACATCGCCCAAGCCTTGGCGGTACCGGAAGCCGATGGCGACAAAGGCTTCGTCATCAGGCTCAAAGAGCCGTTTCCCCAGCTCATTTTCAGCCTCGGCAAGCCCTCTGCCGTACCCACCTTTATCTACCCCGCTCGAATCGTCGACGGGCTGCCGGCCAATAAGCAAATCCTGGACCCCACCGGATCCGGCCCGTTTATCTTCAAACGCGACGAATGGGTGGCAGGGAGCAAAGTGGTCTACCTGAAGAACACGACTTACGTGCCTCGTGCCGAACCGCCTTCCAGTATCTCCGGCGGCAAGACCGTCCGTGTCGACCGAGTCGAATGGCTCAATATCCCCGATCCCACCACGCAAACCGCCGCACTGAAAACCGGAGAGGTCGATTTCATCCAATTTGCCGCGCCCGATCTGATCGCCGATCTCCGCGCGACCAAAGGGCTGACGGTGCGCTCGCTATGGCCGATCGGCATTCAGGGGCAGTTACGGTTGAATTGGACCAACCCGCCGATGGATAAACAGGGCATCCGCGTCGCCATTCAGAATTTCATCCATCAGCCCGACATGATCATGGCGGTCATGGGCAACCTCACCGATGGTCAGGTCTGCGGTGCGCTGATGATGTGCGGCTCCGCCATGGGGTCGGAGGCCGGCACCGAACTGCTGCTATCGAACGACCCCGAGGACGTCCGCCTCAAACGCGGCATGAAGATGCTGCGCGACGCCGGCTACAAGGACGAGCCTATCGTCGTCCTCGATGCAACGGACCAAGTCATGCAGCACAACGCCACCTTGGTGATGGTCGAGGCGATGCGCAAAGCCGGCGTCAATGTCGACCTGCAAACCGTCGATTGGGGCACCATCACCGCCCGCCGCACCATCAAGGGGCCGGCACCGAACGGTTGGCACATTTTCCTGACAACCGGAGGCCAAGTAGCCAGTGCCAATCCCGCCTTCTCCATCCAGGCCCCCGCCAACTGCGAAAAGGCCTTCCCCGGCTGGCCCTGCGACGAACCGCACGAAAAACTGCGTTTGGCGTGGCTAAAGGAAGCCGATCCGGTAAAAGCCAAGACGCTTGCGGTGGAAATCCAACGCCACGCGATGGAAATCGGGCTGGCCCTTCCTTACGGCCAATACCTCATGCCGGCCGTATGGCGCGATTCTCTCGAGGGCGTGTTGGACGTCCCGGAGCACGTCGTGTTTTGGAATATGCGGAAGAAGTAACCGATCGGGCCGCGCGGGCATTCGCGACGAAGGCCCGGATCGCGACCGGATCCTTCACGCCCTTGCTAAGCTCCACGCCGGACGACACATCCACCGCTGTCGCGCCCGTCGTGCGCACAGCCTCGGCGACATTCGCGGGTGTCAGGCCGCCCGCGAGAACCCAAGGACATGGCGCGGTCCAACCGCGCATTATCGACCAGTCGAAGCTGACCGCGTTGCCGCCGGGACGGGTGGCGGCGGGCGGGGGCTTGGCCTCCAGCAGCAGGCAGTCGGCGCCACGGCTGTCGGTCGGCAAATCGGTCTGGGTTTCGACGCCCACAGCCCGCCAAATCGGCAGGCCGAAGCGCACCCGCAGGCCGGCGATGTCCGGAATGCGTCCATACAATTGCAGGATGTCGAGCCGCATTTCGGCCAGCACGGCGGCGATCGCATCCTCGGTCGGATCGACGAACAGTCCGACGCGCGGCGGGCCACCCGCGTGACGGGCCGACAGTTCGGCAGCCTTGGCGGCGGTCACGTAACGGGGCGAGGGCGGGAAGAACACGAACCCCAGCCAATCGGCACCGGCTTGCACAGCCGTATCGAAACCGACGGAATCGTTGATGCCGCAGATTTTGACCCGAATCACGGGAAGGAGCCGGCGATCGCGGCTGCGGCTTCCCTAGGATTGGCGGCACCGGTAATCGGGCGCCCGACCACGATCCAGTTGGCGCCGGCGTCGATTGCCTCGGCTGGGGTCATGGTCCGAGCCTGATCGTTGGCGGCGGCGCCGGCCGGGCGAATGCCAGGGACAACAAATTTCACATCCGGGCCAAGTTCGGCACGAAGCATCGCGACTTCCAACGGACTGCATACCAACGCATCTGCCCCCGCCGCGAGCGCCATCCGCCCCAAGCGCAGCACCTGCTCGGCAGGCGACGAGGCAATGCCCATGGCGGACAAAGCCGCCGCATCCAGGCTGGTCAGCACGGTCACCGCTAAAATCGTCGGCCGCTCGGCGCCCGCTGCCTCGGCGGCCTTGCGCGCGGCCTCGATCATCGCGGCTCCACCCGACGCGTGGATGGTCAGCATTTTCGGCCGGAGATCCAATACCGCACGCACACCGCCCGCGACGGTATTGGGAATGTCGTGCAGTTTCAGATCGAGAAATACCGGTCGCCCGGCGATGGCACGCACCCCCGCAGCACCGTTTGCCAGAAAGAATTCCAGCCCCAGTTTGAACAATCCCACATGCGGTTCAGTGGCGGTAGCCCAAGCAACGGCTTGGCCGAGGTCGGTGGTATCGAGGGCGACAATCAGTTTATCGGCGGACATGACACCCTACGATGCGGGAGGAGGAAGCGCCTTGTACTGCGCGCGCAGGCTACGGATCTGCTCTTCCAGCAGGCGCACCGCTTCTTCCGACCGGCGCAGTTTCCGGCGCTGGCGGAACGAGCCGGCCCAGACCACCAGCCCGCCGCCGAGAAATGCAAAGGCGGCAGCGCCAAGAATGGCCAACGCAAGCGGCAATTCCAAACTGAGATCGGTGGGCCAGAGTTTCAACACGACCGGTACGCGGTTCGATCCGGCGAATAGGGCCAGCAAGAGCAAAGGCGGCGCGATCGCGAGCATGAGCAGGACGCGCTGCATGGATGAGGGCCTACGCCCGCGCGCGGCTGCGGGTCGGCTTGCCGGTGTTGACGCGCTCGCGCAGTTCTTTGCCAGCTTTGAAGAACGGCACGGATTTCTCGTCGACCGGCACTGCCTCCCCGGTGCGGGGATTACGGCCGGTGCGGGCATCGCGGTGCTTGATGGTGAAGGCCCCGAAACCGCGCAATTCTACGCGTTCCCCGCGTGCGAGGGCTTCGGTGATCTGGTCGAAGATCGTCGCAACGATGACCTCCACATCTTGGCCGCGCAAATGCGGATTATCGGCCGCCAGACCGGCGATCAGTTCGGATTTCGTCACGGTGCGTCCCCGTCAAAGGTCATTCGTACGCTGCCAGACGGCCCAAGCCCCGTCAAGCCTAACACTTTGGGAAACAACCGTTTTCCACACACCCTCGAACAAAGGTCCCAGCGTGCTGGACAGTGTCCGGCTCAACAGGGTCGTGGCGGTCACATCGTCGATCGGCAGGGTGACGGACACGTCCTTCATCGCCGCCAGCCATTCGCGTGCATCCCGTTCCTCCCCGATCTGGTCCACCAATTTCAGGGCCAAGGCTTGCCGGCCTGTATAGGCGCGACCGTCGCCGAGTTTGCGGACCTCATCGGGTTGCATGTGCCGGCCGGCGGCGACCATGCCGACGAACTGGTCGTACATGTCCTGTACCAAAGCGTGCAGCACCGCGCGCCCTGGATCGGACAATTTATGGGTGAGGCTGGGTTGGTCTTTCAGAGGGCCGGACACGATCGACTCCGCCGTAATGCCCACTTTTTCCAGCAAGCCGGAAACTTCGCCAGTTTCCAGCAGCACGCCGATCGAGCCAGTCAGCGTCGATTCGCGGGCAAAAATTCGTTCGGTCGAGACCGCGATCATGTAACCGGCCGAGGCCGCGACTCCGCCCATCACCGCGACCACCGGCTTCTTGGCGGCAACCCGAGCGATGGCATTGTGCAGACTTTCGCCGCCGGACACGGTGCCGCCGGGGCTATCGATCGCGACGATCAGTGCTTTGACCGATGCGTCGCTGGCCAGCTTGTCGACGGCTTCGGTCAGTTTGCGGTCTTCGGTAATCAAACCCGCGATCGACAGGCGGGCGACGTGTGCCCCGCCAACCGGCAGCCCGCTGGCGCCCCCGCGAAGGGAAATCAGTAGCGCGACACCGACGGTCAGGACGGTCAGCGTCCGCCAAAAGACAAGGCGGCGCTTGAGGCGCCGCCTGTCCAGTAGCAAGTCGGTTTCGAGAGTCATGCGACCCCCTGACACTTAGCCTTCTTGAGCCAAGTTGCGACGACGGATCGCCGCACCCAGGATGTCGCCGAGGGACGCGCCGGAGTCGGACGAACCGAATTCCTGCATCGCCGCTTTCTCTTCCTCGACTTCTTTGCCCTTGATGGTCAGCGTCAGCTTGCGCGCGGCACGGTCCACGGCGGTGATCTTCGCATCGACCTTTTCGCCGACGGCGAAACGATCGGGACGCTGATCGGCCTTATCCCGAGCCAGTTCGGCGCGACGGATGAAGCCGGTCAGAACGTCGTTGACCTTCACTTCGATGCCGTTCGCCTGGATGGCGGACACCACGCAGGTCACGACATCGCCTTTGTGGACGGAGCCGAGGACCGACGCGGCGGGGTCGTCGCGCAGTTGCTTGATGCCCAGGCTGATGCGCTCTTTCTCGACGTCGACATCGAGCACCTTCGCCTTGACGATCTGGGCCTTTTCGTAACCCGCCATCGCCGCTTCGCCGGCTTCGTCCCACGACAAATCGGACATGTGAACCATGCCGTCGATGTCGGCGGACAAACCGACGAACAGGCCGAATTCCGTGATATTGCGGATTTCGCCTTCGACTTCGGTTCCGATCGGATGCAGCTCGACAAACTCTTCCCAGGGGTTGCGCTGTACCTGCTTGAGGCCCAGCGAAATCCGGCGCTTGGAGCTGTCCACGTCGAGAACCATAACGTCGACTTCCTGCGAAGTGGCGACGATTTTGCCCGGATGGACGTTTTTCTTGGTCCAGGACATTTCGGACACGTGCACCAAGCCTTCGACACCGGGTTCCAGCTCCACGAAGGCGCCGTAGTCGGTGATGTTGGTGACACGGCCGGAGTAGCGGGCGCCCGGCGGGTATTTGGCGGCAACGCCTTCCCAGGGATCGGATTCCAACTGCTTCATACCCAGGCTGATGCGCTGGGTGTCGGCGTTGAAACGGATGACTTGCACCTTGACCGGCTGGCCGATGACCAGGGCTTCGGATGGGTGGTTGATGCGGCGCCACGCGATGTCGGTGACATGCAACAGACCGTCGACGCCGCCGAGGTCCACGAACGCACCGTAATCGGTGATATTCTTCACCACGCCATCGAGGATCTGCCCTTCCTTCAGGCCTTGGATCAGCTCGCTGCGCTGTTCGGCGCGCGTCTCTTC
>Ga0194048_10001730_pt1 | contig 10853 bp, 9 predicted proteins | sample JunL225m_MetaG_FD_161685 | JGI IMG/M metagenome (GOLD analysis project Ga0194048, IMG submission 161685) | Anoxic zone freshwater microbial communities from boreal shield lake in IISD Experimental Lakes Area, Ontario, Canada - Jun2016-L222-5m | ecosystem: Environmental > Aquatic > Freshwater >... | reverse complement strand
TTAATGAACGGTGCGATCACACAGGATCCAATCGGTATCGGTTACAAGACCGTTGCTGCTTTGGTAGGTAAAGTTCGCAGCAACACTATTCCTAAGAACTTCATTGACACAGGCTTCTACTACTACAACGCAAAGAACCTAACCGATCCAAAGATCGCAGCAGTTCTTTACCAGTAATAGCTGAATAACCGTTAATGATTGGCGGTCAGGTGAGTGAAAACTTACTTGACCGCCAATTCTTTTTAGCAAGTAAACTCATCCCATGACATTCTTCGCGGAGCTACCAATAAACCCACACCAAATTTCACTTGATGTAATTGCAGGCGCCTTAACTCCTTCCGGCCCTACTTTGGTTCGCAAACTTTCAGATCTTGCTGGATGTTTTGAAAATAACGAGACATTTGACGCTGAAGTTCTTGCTTCTAATCCAATTGTTTACCAGGTGATTTCTTCAACTGTTCCAGAGTTGCCAAGAGAGTTGCCACAATCAATTACTACAATTTTTCCAGGTACCTGCGGCGGCGAGTTATTCATGACTAAGGGGCATCAACATCCAGATCCGCAAGGCGAAATCTATTTTGGTCTTGAAGGCGTTGGCGGAATTATTATGTTTGACGGAAAAGATAAAAAATATGTGGAAATCACGCCAGGGAAAATTGGCTATATCCCACCAGGCTGGGCGCATCGCTCAATTAATTCAGGAACAACTCCATATAAATTCCTTGCTGTTTATCCTGGATCAGCCGGACATGATTATGGCTGGGTGTTAAAAAATGGCATGGGGCTTCGTGGATTCTCTGAAAATGGCAAACTTTCCTTGAGAGACTTCGTTATCTGATGATTATTGCTCACGATTTAGGAACGACTGGAAATAAGGCATCTCTCCATAGTGATGATGGAAAAATTATTGCGCATTGCACAATTAACTACCCTGCTTATTTTGCAGCAGGTGGAATTGCCGAACAGAATCCGCTCGATTGGTGGAGCGCTGTTGGCGCAGCAACTAAAAAGTTAATTTCAGAAAATAACGTGAGCGCTGATCAAATCACTGGCGTTGGAATCTCCGGCCAGATGATGGGTGCAGTTCTTTTGGATTCTGACTATCAACCAGTTCGCCCAGCAATTATTTGGGCAGATTATCGAAGCACGCCACAAACAAAAGAGTTGGTCGATGCAATTGGATTGTCCGCCGCGTACAAGGAGTTAGGCCACCAGCTAAATCCAACATACTCAATTACTAAGGCAATGTGGGTTCGCGATAACGAGCCAAGCAACTGGGCAAAAGTTAAGCACATCTGTTTGGCGAAAGATTATGTTAATTTTCGATTAACTGGGCGCTTGGTGACCGACCCTTCAGATGCATCGAGCACAAATGCATTTGATCAAGTAAATGGAATTTGGTCGGAGCGAGTATTGAAAGCCGCCCGCATTGACCCAGCGCTAATGCCAGAGATATTGCCATCGACGGCAATTCTCGGTGAAATTACCCCAGAAGCGAGTGCACACACCGGGCTAAAGATTGGTACACCGGTTGTAGTTGGTGGCGGAGATGGGCCATTAGCTGCAGTTGGTGCCGGAATTATTACACCCGCAGATGGTGCTTATGTATGCATGGGATCTTCATCTTGGGTATCAGTATCAAATACCAAACCACTTCACGATCCAAAGATGAGATCGATGACTTTTAATCACGTTGTCCCTGGACACTTTGTTCCGACAGCAACCATGCAAGCAGGTGGTGCAAGTTTGCAGTGGATTACTGAAACACTGATTCCGGAGAATAATCCAGACAAATACAAAATTCTCTTGGCTGAAGCCAAAGATTTAAAGGCCGCCGAAGATGGTCTCTACTTTCTGCCACACATCATGGGCGAGCGATCTCCTTATTGGAATCCGGATGCATCAGGTGCATTTATCGGGCTTGGTAAACATCACAGCCGTGGTCATATGGTTCGTGCAGTTCTTGAAGGTGTTGCCTTTAACTTACTTACCTGCATAAATGCATTTTCTGAAAATGGTACTGATGTTAAGAGCGTAGATGTAATTGGTGGTGGCGCTGGTAGCGCACTATGGCTTGAGATTTTTGCAGATGTTTGGGGAATTCCAGTTCAGTCTCGCTCAATTGTTGAGGAGGCAAATTCACTAGGTGCTGCAGTAACAACTTTAGTTGGACTGGGCAAAGCCGACTTTAATATTGTTAAATCCTTGTCGACGATCACATCTAAATACACCCATGATTCAGCCGCTCATAAGGACTATCTCAAGGCCCATGAAATCTTCTTGCAGGGCTACCTGGGGCTAGAAACCTGGAATTCAAACCGGTTTATAAAATGAAAAAAATAATAATTTCTTCACGATCATTTTCTAGTGGCTCCATTGATTTAATCTCAAAGTTACAAAGCGCAGGTTTCGAAGCAAAGTTTGTTGATTCAAAACATAGCCCAGAAGAGCTAGCTAAAGAGCTACCAGGCGCTATTGCATGGATTGCAGGTACTTCGGAAATAACATCTGGGATTATGGACTTGGCTCCCGATTTGAAAATTATTGCGCGATACGGGGTTGGTTTTGAATCCGTTGATTTAGTGGCCGCCAAAGCGCGCGGAATTATTGTTACAAACACCCCTGGCGCGAATTCATTAGCAGTCACGGAATTAACTATTGGATTGGCATTTAGCGCCCTTCGCTCAATCGCAACCTCTGCCAACCAGGTTCGCAGCGCAGATTGGTCAGTTATTAGAGGGAAACAAGTTGAAGGATCAGTTGTGGGAATAATTGGTTTTGGCAGAATCGGCAGAATTTTGGCGAAGAAATTTGCTGCTCTTGGCTGTGAAATCTGGATAAGTGATCCATATGTAGATTCCAAAGAAATTACTGGCGCAGGGTATGTGTCAAAGTCAATCTCTGAAATTGCAGCAGGTGCACATATAGTTTCGTTGAATGCACCAGGCGACGGGGCGATTGTTGATAAGAATTGGTTTTCAAGCTCCCTTCCAGGACAAGTATTAATAAATAGCGCCCGCGCCGAACTTATTGATGAAAGCGCAGTTGCTGACGCACTTAGATCAGAAAAGCTATTTGCCTATGCCGCAGATACTCTCCATGGCGAGGCGAACTCCACAAACTCTCCCCTAATGGCTCTAGATATTTCAAAGAAAGTAACAGTTACCGCACACCTTGGTGCGCAAACAGTTGAGGCTGTTGACTTGATGGGTTCCATGGCAACCGAGAATGTTCTGGCCGTTCTGGCTGGAAAAGCTCCCCTTAATCTGGTGAACTGAGTGGAAGATCAAGTAAAGCGCGTAATGCGATTTATTGGAGTATCAACTGGGAACTCCTCAATCAATAAAGTATTTCCGCTTTGGTCTGAACTCTTAAACTTAAATGCGGAATTGAAAGGACTTGATCTCCCAATTGGAGCAACTGCTGACCAATACAAGTCAGCACTTGAAGAGATGCGTGGCGATCCAAACTGTGTCGGCGCCCTTGTAACAACCCATAAAATTGCCCTTTTTAATAGCGCCAAAGATATGTTCTCTTCCTTTGATCAGTTTGCATCAGCATGTGGCGAAGTTTCCTGTGTGAAAATTGTTAACGGCGAGATTCAAGGTGCCGCAAAAGATCCAATTACAGCTGGATTAGCAATAGAAGAATTCTTGCCAGTTGGCTATTTTGATCATGGAAGTGATGTCCTGGTATTTGGTGATGGTGGCGCCGCTACTGCGATTGCCTGGTATTTAACGAGTTTGGCCAATCCACCACGAAAGATTCACTTCTTTGGAATTGATGCGGCAAGACTTACTCACTTAACAGATGTAATTGCCACAAGACCAGGAAGTAGTCTCGTTGAAACTCATATTTCAAACGAAGAGTCGGTAGCAAAAGTTATAAGTGAACTTAATCCAGGTTCCTTAATTATTAATGCAACAGGAATGGGAAAAGACATTCCCGGCAATCCGATGCCAGCAGGGGTGAATTTTCCAACTGGAAGTGTTATCTGGGAGTTAAATTACCGCGGCTCCTTAGAATTTCTAAAGCAGGCACAGGCTGAAAAAGATGGTGCAAACTTAAAAGTTCATGATGGCTGGCGATATTTCATTCATGGCTGGAGCAGTGTGGTAGCCGAAGTTTTCGATCTTAAATTAACGCCAGAATTACTTGTCAAACTATCTCAAGCAGCTGAAATAGCCCGTTAATGATTATTAGAACAATCACGGGAGATATCGCTCCTGAAAAACTCGGTAGAACTAATTATCACGAACATGCATTTCAAATCTCGCCACTTCTGAGTGGTGATGAATTAGACAGCCTTGAAAAGAGCGGCAAGGAGTTTCTGCGCCTAGCTCTCTCTGGTTTTGATTCTTATGTCGATGCAACACCGATTGGCTTGGGGCGGCGCCCTGATTTGATAACAGAGCTTGGTTCCCGAGCTGGCATACAAATTGTCCATGCCACAGGTGTCCATAAGGAGGCTCACTACAAAAATGGGCATCGAGTTACAACGCTAAAAGTTGACGAATTAATTGGGCTTTTTCAATATGAAGTAAGCACTGGAATTTTGCAAAATGACAACTCTTTAAATACTAGCCAGGAGAATACTTCGGCAATCAGAGCAGGCTTTATAAAGTTTGGAATATCAGATAAGCCGTTAACTGACTTTGAAAATCGAGCTCTAGAGGCGGCAGCTACCGTATCTACAAAACTCGGTGTTGCCATAATGATTCATACCGATTTGGCAAGCGATGTCTTTTCAACTTTGGATTCACTTGAAAAGTGTGGCGCTGATTTATCTAGAGTTGTTGTTGCCCATTTAGATCGCCGCCCCGACCCAGCCCTCCATTCAGAAATCGCCGCTCGAGGTGTCTACTTAGGTTATGACGGAGCCGGGCGTAGCAAATACTTTTCGGATGAAGTTTTAGTAGAACTTTTTGCAAATATGGTTGGCCGTGGCTTTGCATCTCAGATTTTATTTGGCGCTGATGTCGCTAGAAGTTCCCGATATATTGAATACGGTGGCGGTCCAGGTCTTGAGTATCTAGGAAATAGCTTTCTCCCAATGCTCCGCTCAAAAACAAGTGCAGAAATAGTTGAGAAAACCTTGACTACTAACCCAGCAAATTGGCTAGCCTTTAACCCATAACTGCAACTAGAAAGAGAGATAAAGAAATGTCCAAAAAAGTAAAGATGATCGCCCTCTTGAGAGTCAATCCAGGAATGACCCGTGATGAATTCATTAAACGTTGGGTTGATGAGCATGCGCCATTCACTCTTAAATTTCCAAACTTAAAAGGATACTTAATCAATATTCCAATTGAGGAGTATCAACAAATTGAGGGACAGCTTCCTTACGATGGAACTGCCGAACTTTTCTGGGACTCCCTTGAAGATGCAAAGGCCGACTTTGCTACCGCAGCCTCTGCCGCCGCAGGCGCAGATGCAGATGAGTTCTCATTTGTCCGCGAGCACATCTTTGTTGAAGAATTTGTTGCAAAGCCTCGCTCATAAATATGTCATCTCATAACTCCGGAAAAATAACCGTAGTCGGTGCCAACATGATCGACTTGATTGCATACGTTCCACGCTTCTTAAGTATTGGTGAAACGCTGCACGGCTCGGAATTTGTAATGGGTTATGGTGGAAAGGGAGCCAACCAGGCTGTAATGGCTGCAAAACTTGGATCTAAAGTAGTTATGGTTACCAAAGTCGGAGAAGATGTTTTTGGTGGTGGTACAAAGGAGAACTTAGCCAAGTATGGAATCGATACTCGGCATGTGCTCTCAACTAAAGATGCATTCTCCGGTGTGGCCCCGATTGCGGTTGTTCCAGAAGGCCAGAATCAAATAGTAATTGTGAGCGGAGCAAATAATCTGCTCACAAACGCTGAAATAGAGAGTGCACGCAAAGATATTTCGGAATCTGCTTATTTGGTCTGCCAGTTAGAAATTGATTTAAAACTAACGCTTAAAGCGCTTCAGGTTGCCAGAGAAGTTGGTACGCCAACAATCCTAAACCCGGCACCTGCCGTTGAATCGCTACCGAAAGAAATTTACGAATTGACAGATATTTTCTGCCCAAATGAAACTGAAACTCAAATTCTAACCGGCATGAAAATTGATTCAGTTGCTAGCGCCGAAATTGCAGCGAAAGAACTTTTATCTCGTGGTGTAAAAACTGTTCTGATAACACTTGGCGAGAATGGTTGTTTAATTGTTGATGCGGCGGGTTCGACTCACATTCCAGCAGATAAAGTTAAGGTCGTAGACACAACTGGCGCTGGAGATTCTTTTGTTGGCGCGCTTGCTCATTTCTTGGCACTTGGCCTCACACTGAAAGAATCGGCAACACGAGCCGTGAAGGTTGCCTCCATAAGTGTTGGTGCAAAGGGCACTCAATCTAGTTTCCCGGACCGAGAAGATATTCCTGCTGATATTTTGGCGGTTGGATAACAAATAGTTATCGGACATCCCATTTCAGCCAGATAAGTCGATTTATGGGGTGAGTTTTAATTTACTTTGTTGAGTCAAGGGCGGGGCTGGACTAATATCGGCCCTAGATTTAAATGTCGATCACTTGGGGGACTCATCAATGTCTAACGAACAATTGCTCTTAGTCGAGGGCGTTAGTAAAGGATTCCCTGGAGTCCAAGCGCTACAGAATGTTCGTTTTGATTTAAGTGCAGGCGAGGTTCACGCACTTGTTGGCGAAAATGGTGCAGGTAAGTCAACGCTGATGAAAGTGCTCTCTGGTATTTACAAGAAAGACGCTGGAACAATTAAGTTTCGTGGCCAACATGTTGAAGTTTCTGGACCACTCGAAGCTCAACACCTTGGAATAAGCATTATTCACCAAGAGATAAATTTGATGCCAGATTTAACTGTTGCCGAAAATATTTTTATCGGGCGTGAACCAAAATCCTTTGGAAAGCTATTCTTAAACGATCGTAAAATTAATAGCGATGCCCAAGCTCTTCTCGACACCCTAAACCTGCCGTTAAATCCGACTCAGGTTGTTGGCGAACTAACCGTTGCAAAGCAACAAATGGTTGAAATTGCTAAAGCGCTTTCCTATAACTCAAGTGTCATAATCATGGATGAGCCAACATCTTCCCTAACCCCAACAGAGACCGCAGCGCTCTTCGTAATTATTGAAAATCTAAAGAAATCGGGTAAGGGTGTAATTTATATTTCGCACCGTCTTGAAGAACTTTCAAAGATTTCAGATCGCATAACAGTATTTCGTGATGGGCAATACATCGACACTTTGCAGACGAAAGATACAAATATTGCAAAGATTATTGCTTTAATGATTGGCCGCGAAGTCCAAGTTGATTTGCGCCCAGAAACTAATTCTTCGACCCCTGAGATTGTTTTAAAAGTTGAAGGCTTAAGCTCAAAGAAACTACTTAAAGATGTTTCTTTTGATTTAAAGCGCGGTGAAATTCTGGGTTTTGCTGGACTTATGGGAGCTGGTCGTACCGAAGTTGCGCTTGCTCTTGTCGGTAAGGATCCAATCACAGCCGGCAAGGTTGAAGTTGGCGGCAAGGTTGTAAAGATTGCGAATCCAGCGGATGCAGTTGCACACGGAATTGGATATTTGTCAGAGGACCGCAAGCGGTTTGGACTTCTGCTTGGGCAGAACGTTGATTTCAACATCACTCTCTCCTCAATTAAGCGCTATTCAAATCGATTTGGCTTCTTCAAAGGTGCAGAATCTAAGAAAACTTCAGAAGAAGCAGTAAAGAAACTTTCAATTCGTACGCCATCAATCGGCCAGACTGCCAAGAATCTCTCCGGAGGAAATCAGCAGAAGGTTGTCATTGCAAAATGGCTTACTCGTGAATGTGACATTCTGATATTTGATGAACCAACCCGTGGTATCGATGTCGGCGCAAAAGATGAAATCTACAAGCTGCTCCACGAGCTTGCTGCCCAAGGAAAATCAATCATCATGATCTCATCTGAACTGCCGGAAGTACTTCGTCTTTCAAATCGAATTGTTGTTATGTGTGAAGGTCGAGTTACTGGAATCATTGACAATAAAGAAGCAGATCAAAGTGTAATCATGCAATATGCGACAAAGTACCGTAACTAAAACCAAATCAACCGAGCCCAAGAATAATGAGATAGAAAGAGAAGGTTATGGCAACAAAAACTTCAGCAAATCAAGGTGAGAAGCAAGCTAAAGGCGGAATAGTCTCGATTATTCGTCGCCAAGCCGAACAATCACTTGCCTTTGCAAGCCTTGTTATTATCTTTGCATTTTTTGCCTTCGAGAATGACTCTTTCTACTCTTGGAGCAATATCTCTGGAATCTTGCTTTCGACAGCAGTTACTGGAATGTTGGCAATTGGAACAACATTCGTCATCATTACTGGTGGTATCGACCTTTCGATTGGAACAGGTACGACACTCACCGCAGTTATGACAGCATATTTCTTATCAGATCTTAAAATGCCATTTGCAATCGGACTGATTGTTGGTCTAACTTCTGGTGCACTCATAGGCGCAATTAACGGATTGCTTATTACTCTTCTAAAACTGCCACCATTTATTGCAACTCTCGCAATGATGTTGATTGCAAAGGGACTTGCCCTTGTTATCTCTGGCGTTGCTCCAATTTACACAGACTCAGTAAGTGGTTGGGATCAAATTGCACTAGGTAACTTAATCCCCAATCTCCCAAATGCGGTCTTAATCCTATTTGTTGCTGCTTTCCTTGCATCAATCGTTCTAAATCGCACAATTGTTGGTCGCTATACCTTCGCGATTGGTTCAAATGAAGAAGCTACAAAACTTTCTGGTATCAATGTAAATAAGTGGATCGTAATCATCTACACAATTGGTGGTCTTTTCACAGGTATGGCAGGAATCCTTCTTACTTCTCGTCTTAATTCTGCCCAGCCTGCACTTGGCGCAGGTTACGAACTTGAAGCTATCGCCGCAGTAATCATCGGCGGAACATCACTTCTTGGCGGCAAGGGTTCAATCCTTGGAACTGTAATCGGTTCAATGATTATGGCAGTTCTAATTAACGGTCTGCGCATCATGGCAATCCAGCAGGAATGGCAGACGGTAGTAGTTGGAATTGTTATTATCATCGCTGTTTACACTGACTCACTTCGTCGCCGTAGAGATCGAAGTTAACTTAACCCTTAAAGACCTTAAAGCCCTTAAATCAAGTAACCCAGGACTGGTGTGCCAGTCCTGGGTTACTTTTTGACTTAAAGTTTCACTAAATACATCCCTACAGGAATTAGTTAGCGATTCTCTAAGATCTACTCTCTCCGTTATATAACTGGATACCAAGCACCATCTAAGTTGTAGAAGATGCCAACACCAGAGATTGCGATCCATTCATTATCAAGAACAACTGGTCCAACCCAATATTCGATATTTGGGGTTGTATCAGCGCTTGTGATGAAGAACTTTAGGTATGAGTTTGCGATATTTGCTGATAACCCAGTACCTAAGGCGATAGTTGGGAAATTAACTAGCGCCGCTCCTTCTACTCCCATGAGATATGAATAAGCCCCAGCTGAATTATTTGCGCTAAATGTGAAGGTGTTGGCAATCAGTGTGATTGCTCCAGATCCACTTTGAGCATAGATAGCAAATTGCTGTGAGCCCTTAACGCCAGCTGCTTCTGTCCAAACAACATTTGAATTGGAGAGATTCAAACTGGAGCCAGCACCAACAGTAAAGGCGTCAAGATCTTTACCTGAAATATCGCTCAAAACTATCGTCAGGTTAGATGCGGTCAGGTTTGCGCCCGCTGCAATGAAGACTGCGTAGTTTGCTTCAGGCTGAGAAACAACGCCCGTAAGAACTAAGTAGTCCATCACAACGCTTGTGCCAGCACCGGAGATATGTATTCCGTAGCCACCATTTAAGGTGTGACCATAACCGTGAATAGTTACATTATTGGCAAGAGCAAGATCACTTGTCAGTGTGAGATCTCGATCAAGGTTCACAATGCCACCCAGCAGAACTGCTGCTTGAAGTTGAGCCTCGGTTATTACTGGCCAACCAGTATCGGTGAACTTGTAAATGCCTGAATCAGCACCACCCGTAACTCCGACGCGCTCACCTGCAATTACATTTCCATTGGCCCAAGCTTGCTTGTTTGCCAAGCTATCGGCGCCAACAAGAAGTAATTTCATATATGCGTTCTGGGTATTGGTTCCAAGAACCAAAGTTGGATAGTCGGTAACCAGAGCACCTTCCGCACCAACGAGATATGAATATGCACCACTTGTATGTGCATCGCTGAATGTAAAGGTGTTATCGCTAACCGTTATGGTTTCAGAGCCACTCTGGGCATAGATTCCATATTGCTGAACTCCATGTACCAAACCACCCCATGCTAGGGATGAGTTAGTGAGAGTCAAACTTGATCCAGCGCCGACAGTGAAAGCATCATTGTTTTCACCTGGCGTATTAAGTGTTATATCCATATAACTGGCAGTTAGGTTTGCACCAGCAGCTATAAATACACTGTAATTTCCATCAGCCGGTTGATTAACAACGCCGGTCAATATCAAGTGATCCAATGCAACATCAGTACCTGCACCAGAAATGTAGATTCCGAATGCACCAGTAAGAGCGAATCCATAACCATGAATGGTTACGTCATTTGCTAGAGCAAGATCACTTGTGAGTGCGATATCACGATCTAGATTCACGATGCCACCCAGCAGAACTGCTGCGCGAAGTTGAGATTCATTCGTAACGCCCCAGCCAGTGGCTGTGTAGTTATAGATGCCTGAATCAGCACCACCCGTAACTCCGACGCGCTCACCTGCAATTACATTTCCATTGGCCCAAGCTTGCTTGTTTGCCAAGCTATCGGCGCCAACA
>Ga0194048_10001729_pt1 | contig 10863 bp, 7 predicted proteins | sample JunL225m_MetaG_FD_161685 | JGI IMG/M metagenome (GOLD analysis project Ga0194048, IMG submission 161685) | Anoxic zone freshwater microbial communities from boreal shield lake in IISD Experimental Lakes Area, Ontario, Canada - Jun2016-L222-5m | ecosystem: Environmental > Aquatic > Freshwater >... | reverse complement strand
GCGACAACCTCTGGGGTTGGTCATGGTTGGAGGCTTGCTGGTGAGCCAAGTGTTGACCTTATTTACGACGCCGGTCATCTATCTGTTCTTTGATCGAATGTTTGCTGGACGTCGTGTTGCCGCTCAAATCGCGGATCGTGCACCGTGAGTCTATCGGGCCCCTTCATCGTGCGCCCCGTCGCCACCATCTTATTGTGGCTAGGTGTGGTGTTGGCGGGTTGGCTTGCGCATAGCTTATTGCCGATTGCGCCTTTGCCGCAGATCGAGTTTCCGGTGATTGGTGTTCGGGCACAAATGCCGGGTGCTAGCCCTGAGGTGATGGCGGCAACCGTGGCGACACCGCTTGAACGCTCGTTGGGGACGATTGCGGGCGTATCCGAGATGACCTCGCGCAGTACAACGGGCCAAACCAGAATTACGCTTCAGTTTGATTTGAGTCGAGACATTAATAGCGCGGCGACTGATGTGCAAGGGGCGATCAATGCCGCGCGCGCAATGATGCCCAGTGGTTTACGTAGCAACCCTTCGTACAACAAGGCCAACCCGGCCGCGGCGCCGATCATGACGCTTGCCTTGACGTCCGATTCGTTATCTCAAGGGCAGCTTTACGATATCGCGTCAACAACGGTTCAACAAAAGCTTTCACAAGTAGACGGTGTGGGTGAAGTGCAAATAGGCGGCAGTTCATTGCCAGCCGTGCGTATTGATCTCGATCCAGATGCGCTGACGCAGGCTGGGGTATCGCTTGAAGCTGTGCGGGCCGCTGTGGCCTCAGCAAACTCAACTCGACCAAAGGGTTTGCTCGAAAACGATATTTATCGGTGGCAGATTACTGCGAACGATCAACTCTGGAAGGCTGCTGAATATCGACCGCTCATCGTGGCATGGCGTAATGGGGCCCCAGTACGTTTGTCCGAGGTCGCTCAAGTTGAAGACTCAGTCGAAGATACGTTCAATGTTGGGTATTTCAACACCAAGCAGGCGATTTTGGTCTTGGTGCGCAGTCAGGCAAAGGCCAATATCATCAAGACGGTCGATCAGATTCGTGCTGAGTTGCCCGTTTTGCGAGCGATGCTTCCGGCTGACGTGACCGTATCGATTGCACAAGATCGTACGCCTAGTATTCGCGCATCGGTCTTTGAAGCTGAAAAAACGTTGCTGATCGCCATTGGCTTGGTGATGATGGTCGTGCTTGTTTTTTTGCGTAATTTGCGCGCTGCATTTATTCCGACGATTGCGGTGCCAGTGTCGTTGATCGGCACCTTTGGTGTCATGTACCTGTGTGGATATTCATTGAATACGATGTCGCTGATGGCACTGATCGTGGCCACGGGCTTTGTGGTCGATGATGCCATCGTTGTGGTTGAAAATATTATTCGCCATGTCGAGCGTGGTGAATCGATTCAACGCGCCGCGCTGAGAGGAACAAGAGAGGTAGGTTTCACGGTCTTATCGATGAGCATCTCATTAATTGCCGTTTTCATACCGATCTTATTGATGGGCGGATTGCCGGGACGTTTATTTCGTGAGTTTGCGGTGACTTTGTCGGCGGCAATACTTATTTCAATGCTTGTGTCATTGACGTTGACGCCCATGATGGCGGCACACTTATTGCGTCGGCCCGTGAAGCGAACCGAAACGAGCCCGCGGCTAAATTTTTTAGTGCGTTTCGTCGATGCTGTGATTGGATATTCGGTGAAGGGCTATGGAAGGTCTTTAGATTGGGCCTTACGGCACGGTCGCGTGATGATGCTGTTGCTCGCGGCAACCGTTGGACTTAATTTTTATCTGTATAGCGCTGTGCCAAAGGGGTTTTTTCCACAGCAAGACACCGGAATGATGTTAGGTTTTTTTTCAACGGATGACGGCACCTCATTTGAGTCGATGAAGCCAAAGCTTGATCGTTTTAGGCAAGTACTGCTGCGTGATCCCGCGATTAGTACCGTCACCGCCTATGCCAGCGGACGCGGCGGCAGCAATAGTAGTTTTTTGGCGGTACAGCTCAAACCCTTCGCTGAACGTAAAATTTCGATCAGAGAAGTCATCACGCGTTTGCGTCCTCAACTCTCGGGCATACCGGGGGCGCGTTTATATATGATGGCGCAACAAGATATTCGGGTTGGTGGACGGCAAAGTAGTTCAGCGTTTCAATATACCCTGATGGCCAACGAGCTTGACGACTTGAAAGAGTGGATGCCCAAGGTGCAGCAAGCTTTGGCGAGTTTGCCTGAATTGGTCGATGTGGATACCGACGTTGAAGACCGTGGGCGACAGGTCTCGCTCACAATTGATCGTGATGCAGCGCAACGCCTTGGCGTGCCGATGGCCAGTATCTCGGCGGTGTTGAACAATTCGTTTAGTCAACGGCAAATTTCGATCATGTATGGCGAGCGCAATCAGTATCGCGTCGTGATGGGTGTTGCACCTCGGCACGCGCAAGATCCTGAGTCGTTACGCGATGTATATGTATTAAGTGAGACAGGTCAGCGTGTACCGTTGATGGCGGTAGCCAAGTATGAAATCAACAATGCGCCGCTCAGTGTGCGGCATCAGGGTTTGTCAGCGGCGGATACGATTTCGTTTGATGTGGCGCCCGGCGTGTCACTGGGCCAGGCGAATGCCGCGATTGATCAGGCGATTGCAAGCATCAACTTGCCGAGCGACAAAATTCAGGCTGGGTTTCAGGGCACGGCCAAGGCCTTACAAAGTGCGTTAGCGAATCAGCCTTGGTTGATTCTTGGAGCGCTGGTCACGATGTACATTGTGCTCGGAATTTTGTACGAAAGTACGATTCACCCACTGACTATTTTATCGACGCTACCCTCTGCGGGTATTGGGGCCTTGCTGGCATTACTGCTGATGAAAACAGAGTTCACCCTGATCGCCTTGATCGGTGTATTTTTATTAATCGGTATCGTTAAGAAAAATGCCATCATGATGGTTGACTTTGCGCTCGAGGCACAGCGTAAACTGGGGATATCACCGAAAGAAGCGATTCATCAGGCCTGTATGACTCGGTTCAGACCCATTCTGATGACGACCTGTGCGGCGATTTTTGGTGCCATACCTTTGGTTTTTGCCTCGGGTGCCGGCGTTGAAATGCGTCAACCCCTTGGCATTACGATTTTGGGTGGTTTGTTAGTGAGTCAGTTGCTCACGCTTTACACCACACCTGTGGTGTACTTATACCTTGATCGGTTTCGGCTTTGGATGTTGACCAAGCCCTGGTCGCGTTCTAAACCGGTCGTGTTGTCTAATGGCGCTCAAACATGATGGATCTTAGTCGTTTCGTTCGACGGTGGTATTTGCAAGTGACGCGCGTCGCCGTCTTGCTTAGTCTTGCTTCGATTCTGACCGCTTGTATGGTGGGGCCAGATTATGTACGACCCACGATTGACGTTGGGTTGCAGTTCAAAGAAACGCCCGGCTGGAAGCCAGCTCAGCCACAACTAGCCGACGCACCGCGAAGTGCTTGGTGGTTGATGTATGAAGATTCAGCGCTAACCCAGCTGATGCAAGAACTGAATGTCGCCAATCAAAACATTGCACAAGCAGAAGCTCGGTTTCGACAAGCCGTGGCCGTGACGCAAGGTTCGCGTGCGCCCTTGTTGCCTTCGGTTTCCGCTACGGGCGGTGCGACGCGCGGCGGTGGTTCGGCAACGGGCCCTGGTGGAGTCGTGAACAGCACTGCGATGAGCACCTTCAACGCGAACGCTCTGGCAAGTTGGCAAATTGATATTTGGGGAAGCATTCGGCGAAATATTGAGTCGACCGATGCGACCGAGCTCGCGTTGGCGGCTGACGTCTCGGGCGCGAGATTGACCGCCCAGACAGCGATGGCACTCAGTTACCTGCAGGTACGGGTGTTAGATGAGCAGAAACGCTTGTTAGTCGCCACGGTGTCGGCCTACGAGCGCGCGCTTAAGCTCACCCAAAATCGTTACACCGCGGGTATCTCAGGTCAGGCAGATGTTGCGGTGGCGCGCACGCAGCTTGAAAGTACGCGCGCGCAGTTGATTGATCTTGAACAGCAACGCGCCATCGCCGAAAACGCAGTCGCAGTATTGCTTGGTCGGTCACCATCAACGTTTTCGATTGCGCCACAACCGGCACGCCTTGTGCCACCGACGGTCCCGGTGGGCTTGCCATCTGAACTACTTGAGCGTCGTCCCGATGTCTCGGCGGCTGAGCGTCGCGCTGCGTCAGCGAACGCATTGATTGGCGTGGCCACTGCCGCCTGGTTTCCGAGCCTGACGCTGAACGCCAACACGGGTTACCGCAGTAACGACTTCACGCAATGGTTTAGCGCGCCTGCGCAGTTTTGGTCGCTTGGGCCACAGCTTGCTGTATTAATTTTTGACGGTGGTGCGCGGCAGGCGCAAATTGCACAGGCGCGTGCACAGTTTGATTTGCAGACCGCGATTTATCGGCAGACAGTATTAACGGCGTTGCAAGAGGTTGAGAACGCCATGATTCAGATGCGCGTCTTCGAACAAGAAGAGGTTGTGCAGCGTTTGGCGGTTGAGGCGGCCCGATTATCATTGAAGCTTGCGCGTAATCAATATGACCAAGGCCTCATTGATTATCTAAGCGTTGCGGTGCTTGAAACAACCGCACTGAACAATGAGCGCACTTACATCACACTTGTGGGCAATCGGTTTGGTGCGAGCCTGCGCTTGATCGCCGCACTTGGTGGTGGCTGGTCGGCCCAAGATCTAAAAAGTGTAGACGACTCAGGCAACCCAACTGCGGATCCCAGCAAAGCCGTGCCCACCAACTGCTTGCGCTTGGTCCAGGGTTGCGACTGATTGTCCACCCAAGGCGTAGACGGGTAGGCCCGCCTGTGCACAGAGTTCGGCGAAGCCCGTCCAGCCAATTCCGGTGACACCAGGATGTGAAGGCGTGGGCAATACGGGGCCAAGCACCGCAAAGTCAGCATTGAGCAAACGGGCTTGGTCAAGTTCTGCAAGAGCGTGAGTCGAGACGCCTACCAACGCACCGTCGGGCAGTGCAGGGCGCACCGATAAGCTGAGCGCATCGGCTGCGCGCAGATGAACACCGTCTGCTTGCGCCCACCATGCTGAAGGGTGTGCACTGTTGATCAACACGCGAGCACCTGCAGCGTGGCAACGCGCGATGACGTTGACCAGTGCGTCATGCAAGTCAACTGCGTCAGCGCCACCGGGCCAGTTTGGTTCGCGCCATTGCAGCAATCGCAGCCCGTTGAGCAAGCCTTGATCAAGGCGGGCTAGAAAGGCTGAAAGGCCCGCCGGTGAGCCCACTGATGAAATGGCGTATACCTCAGGCAGCTGTAGCCAGCGCAGCGGCGGGTAGGTCGCGGGTAGTAATTTGGGTACCTCTTGGGCATGACGTAAATCGACCCAGCGTAATTCTTGGCCTTCTAAACCTTTGGGTTCACCTTGCCAACCTGTGACGCGACAAAAGGCCAGTCGAACGGTTGTGGTGGGATACTTGTGCACATAGGTGACCCAAGGTGTTGAGGCGGTGACTTGTATACCAAGCTCTTCGTGCAGCTCGCGGGCTAAGGCTTGTAAGACCGTTTCGCCCGGTTCGATTTTGCCGCCGGGTAGCTCCCACCAGCCAGGCCAGGGTTTATCGGCTGGCCGGTTGCCTAACAGCACGGTGCCGTCGGGGCGAAGCAGCACGCCCACTGCGACATCGATTATTTTGTCAGGCATATCGCGCAGACCAGTCGCGCGCAAAGTGCCACGCCACGCGGCCCGAGCGTGAGCCGCGCTCAAGCGCCCACTGCAAGGCTTCGGTACGCGCCTCGGTGATGCTAGCTTCAGAGCAGCCCAAGGTACGTAACCAGTGCGCAACAATATCTAAGTAGTCGTCTTGTCTGAAAGGGTAGAACGACAGCCAGAGGCCAAAGCGCTCTGATAATGAAATTTTTTCTTCGACGGTTTCGCCTGGATGCACTTCGCCATCGGCTTGATGTTTAGCTTGTAAGTTTTCGCTCATGTACTCGGGCATGAGATGGCGGCGGTTTGACGTGGCATAGATCAAAACGTTTGTACCTGCCGATGCGGCCGAACCATCGAGCACTGACTTCAGTGCCTTGTACCCAGACTCGCCTTCTTCGAACGATAAATCATCACAGAAAACGATAAATTTTTCGGGGCGCTCGGCGACTAGATCCACGATGTCTGCCAGATCGGCCAGATCGCTTTTATCGACTTCAATTAATCGCAAACCTTTTGCGGCGTAACTTGCCAGCATGGCTTTTACCAACGAGCTTTTGCCTGTGCCGCGCGCTCCGGTCATCAATACATTGTTGGCAGGTTTGCCTTCAATAAAATGACGCGTATTGCGATCGATGATGTCTTTCTGGCGTTCGATGTGTTGCAAGTCGGTTGTATTGATTAACGCGACATGAGCGATCGCATCCAGCCAACCGTGAGAGGCGCCACGCTTGCGCCACCGAAAGGCCAGCGCCTTCCAGTCGGTTGGTGGTGGGGTTGGCGGCAGCCAGGCTTCAAGTTGTGCCAGCACGCGTAAGGCGCGCGACAATAGTTCGGCCGTTTCTGGGCCGTTTGATAAATTAGCGTTGCCCATTAGGATCTGTAATCTGCGTTGATGCTGACGTACTCATGCGAGAAATCGCAGGTGTAAACGGTTTGCGCGATCGCACCGCGACCGAGCGCGATGCGTACCAAAATTTCGGGCTCTTTCATGACGCGTTGACCATCGGCTTCTTGGTAGTCAGGATTGCGTTCACCTTTGTCGGCAACCAAGACATCGCCTAGCCATAGTTTGACGCCACGCACATCTAAATCAAGAATGCCAGCGTAGCCAATCGCAGCCAGAATACGCCCCAAGTTTGGATCGCTGGCAAAGAAGGCCGTTTTAACCAAAGGTGAATGCGCGACGGCGTACGCCACTAATAGCGCCTCGTCGACTGTTTTGGCTTGTTCGACTTGGATCGTCATGAACTTGGTGGCGCCTTCGGCATCGCGTACGATTTTTTGTGCCAAATCGATTGCCGCAACAGATAAGGCAGCCTTGAGCGCGGCATAGTGGGGGTGCGCCACGCTGTCAATGAGCAGGCCGCTTTTGCCGGTCGCCATGACAATGAAGGAGTCATTGGTTGAGGTATCACCATCGACCGTGATTCGGTTAAACGAGACATCGGCCAGTTCACGCGCCAATTGATTCATGAGCGGCTGTGCGATACCGGCGTCGGTGGCCAGGTAGCTCAACATGGTGGCCATGTTGGGCCGAATCATGCCTGCGCCTTTACTGATGCCCGTGATCGTGATGGTTTTGTCGCCGAGTTTGACGCGTTGTGAATGAATTTTTGGCAGGGTATCGGTAGTCATGATGCCGTGCGCGGCTGACACCCAATTGCTTGCCGTTAAGTTTTTAATCGCGGCGGGTAACCCTGCTTTGAGTCGATCAACCGGTAAAGGCTCGAGGATGACCCCGGTTGAAAACGGCAAGATTTGAGCGCTGGTTACGCCCAACAAGCTGGCGAGCGCGTCACAGGTTTCATTGGCGGCTTTGAGGCCAGGTTCGCCGGTGCCCGCATTGGCGTTGCCGGTGTTGATCACCAAGGCGCGGATGGCGTGTGTGCCGGTTAGATGCGCTTGACACACGAGTACCGGTGCAGCACAGAAGCGATTGCGTGTGAACACGCCACCGACACTCGTGCCTTCACTTAAACGAAATACGGTCAGGTCGCGGCGATCAGCTTTGCGGATACCTGCTTCAGTGACGCCGATTTCAATACCGGCAACAGGGTAAACAGCGTCGTCAGACGGAATATGTAGATTAACGGCCATGGCGGATCAGGGATAAAAAGGTGAACGATGCGTGATTATCGCTTTTTTTTGAAGCCAGACTGCCCAAGCGAGTCACTTCAGCCTGGCAGGGCCAGCAACTTAAGTAACTTTTGAACGAGCGGGCTCTGAAGGCGGTTCAAATGCAGGACCAAATCAAAGTGATTGGTGCCTGGCATGTCGACATATTCGGCCTCGAAGCCTCTGGCCTGCCAGGCGGTCAGATAATCCTGGGATTGGCGTTTGAATTCGGCAGTTTCATTTGAGCCATAGCTGACCAAGATCGGGGGTCCGAGCTTGGGCAATGCAAAGAGTGGGCTATTGCGGTGCGCATCCTCAAGGCTCAGATGCATCCAGTCATTGATGTGGGTGTCGACCAGCGGGGTGAGGTCGTACAGGCCGCTGAGCAAGACTGCACCCGCGATTGCCGCTGAATCCATCCCATAGTTTTGTTGCCACCCGTTTGCGAGCACCATGCCGGCAAGATGCCCGCCTGCCGAGCTGCCTGCAATCACCAAACGCTGGCCGTCACCGTGGTGTTGTTCGATGTGGTGATGTACCCAAGCGACTGCGCGACGGGTTTGATCCACGATGTGGTCGAGTGTGACCGCGGGGGCAAGCGAGTAATTGACCGCGACGACGGTGATGCCGGCCTGGGTTAAAGCGGGCGCCATAAAGCTTGAGTCGTCTTTTGACAGTAGGCGCCAGTAGCCCCCGTGTAAATAGATCAGTACGGGGCCAGGGCGATCGCCCTGGGCGGGAAAAATGTCGAGGGTTTCGTCTGGGTGTGTGCCATAGGCAACGTTCAGCGCGCAAGGTAGGGTTGCTCTGGCCTGCGCGCTGATTGCTGCATAGTCACGCAACATCGGCGCGATATCCGGCACGGTCGCGCGTGCGTTGTATTGCAAGTCGAGTGTGGCGCGATCCATTGGCAAAGAACTCATCTTGTCTTACTCGATTGAAATGCCGGTTTGCTTCGCCAAAACCTGCATTTTTTCAATCTCTTTACGAATGGTTTCGCCAAACTGAGCCGGAGTGGTGCCAGCTGGAAATAGGCCCAAGCCTGCAAGCCGCTCGCGCACCGCAGGTTCATTGACTGCTTTGACCGCCGCGTCGCGCACGCGCGCAATCGTGGCAGCTGGCGTGCCAGCAGGTGCCACCAGACCAAACCATGAGGGGTCATTGTTTGAAGCGAAACCAACCTCTGCGTAGGTGGGTACATTTGGCAGCGGCTCAAGGCGAGTTGGCCACGACACGGCGAGTGCGCGCAACTTACCAGAATGAATATGCGGCATCGCCGAGGCGACTTGATCGAAGTAGACCGCAACCTGTCCGCCAAGTATGCCTGTTAGTGCAGGGCCCGCCCCTTTGTACGGGACATGCATCATCGCTGTACCCGTGGTGGTTTTAAAGAGCTCGGCCCACATCTGGCTAATGGTGCCATTGCCGGTTGAGGCATAGCTTAATTTGTCAGGATTTGCTTTCAGGTAAGCGAGAAGCTCGGCAAAAGTATTCACGGGCAGACTGGGGTGTACCACCAAGACGCCCGGCGCCTGCACCAATTCGGTCACGGGGGCAAAGTTTTTGATCGGATCATACGGAAGGCTTTTATACACAGCTGGATTCACCCCGTGGGTCGAGACTGTTGCGAGCCCGAAGATTGACCCATCGGGCGCAGCCTTGGCAACCTCCATCATGCCAATTGAGCCTCCGGCTCCACCGCGATTTTCGATGATCACGGTCTGCCCCAGTATTCGGGTCATGGGCTCGGCGAGTAGGCGGGCAGTGATATCTGAGGATCCGCCGGGTGGAAAAGGCACAATCAGGCGAATGGCACGGTCTTGCGCTTGAGAAAGTGGGATTTGGATGCAGACGGCGAACAAACTTGCCAGACACGCCAGTCGGATTAGCAGATTTTTGTATTTCATCAGTTGTTTTCCAAGGTTGAAACTGCATTTTGGCCGTAAAAGTTCGGCGTGGCAAAACAATTATCACCTGCTACTATTTGAGGCTAATTATTTCCGTGCCCAGGAGGCCTCTCATGCGTCTGTTTAAAAACCTCGTTGCAGCGGCTTTGCTCTTGCCAGCCATTGCACTTGCACAAACCCCGATCAAGGTCGGTATTGCGAATGATTTGTCGGGTCCGTTTGCAGCACTGGGTGCCGAAGCGCGTGACGGCTTTAATCTTGCGATCAAGCAGCTCGGTAACAAGCTAGGCGGGCAGCCTGCTGAGTTTATTCAGACTGATATGGGTGGCAACCCGGATCAGGCGCGACAGCTGGTGACCCGTTACATTCAGCGCGATAAGATTGATTTCTTCACTGGGCCGATCGGCTCAAACGTGGCGTTAGCCGTTGGCCCAGCCTTGTTCGCAGCCAAAGTCCCTTACCTGTCAAATAACCCGGGCCCTAGCCAGTTTGCTGGCGCTCAGTGCAATGACTACTGGTTTGGCGTGTCATACCAAAACGACGCCTTTCACGAGGCAGCAGGTAAAGTCGCAGCCGATCGTGGCTTCAAAAAAATGGTCATTATTGCCCCCGATTATCCGGCAGGCAAAGATGCCTTAAATGGTTTTAAGCGTGGCTACAAACTTGCGCCGAATCAAGAGGTGTATACCAAGCTCGGTCAGATCGACTATGCCGCTGAACTGGCTCAGATTCGCGATACCAAACCAGACGCGCTCTACATCTTTTTGCCAGGCGGCATGGGGATCAATTTTGTGAAGCAATTTGTTTCTGCTGGCTTGAACCAAAGCGTCAAGCTGGTTGGCCCTGGGTTCTCGGCCGATGAGGACGTGATTCAGGCGGTCGGCGAGCCGTTAATCGGCATGTTTAACACTGCGCAATGGGCACACGATTTAGACAATGCGCAGAACAAAAAATTTGTTGCTGCCTTTCGCGAAGCCTATCCAGGTCGCAATCCTTCAGTTTATGCTGCACAAGCTTACGACACGATGATGTCTATTGACGCCGCGGTGAAAGCCACGGGCGGAAAAGTCGCTGATCGCGAGGCGGTGATTGCGGCCTTGAAAAAAGCAGATTTCTCCTCGGTGCGTGGTGCC
>Ga0194048_10001727_pt1 | contig 10868 bp, 7 predicted proteins | sample JunL225m_MetaG_FD_161685 | JGI IMG/M metagenome (GOLD analysis project Ga0194048, IMG submission 161685) | Anoxic zone freshwater microbial communities from boreal shield lake in IISD Experimental Lakes Area, Ontario, Canada - Jun2016-L222-5m | ecosystem: Environmental > Aquatic > Freshwater >... | reverse complement strand
GCACGACGGCCAGCCAGCCAACTTCCTCGATGTCGGCGGTGGTGCCACCAAGGAACGCGTAACGGAAGCCTTCAAGATCATTTTGTCCGACAGTAATGTCAAAGCCGTACTGGTCAACATCTTCGGTGGCATCGTGCGCTGCGACCTGATTGCCGAAGGCATCATTGGTGCTGTCAACGAAGTCGGCGTGAAAGTGCCGGTGGTGGTGCGTCTGGAAGGCAACAATGCCGCACTCGGCGCCGAGGTTTTGGCAAAGAGTGGTCTCAATATCATTGCAGCCAAGAGCCTGACCGATGCTGCGCAACAAGTCGTGAAAGCAGCCGGAGGCAAGCCATGAGTATCCTGATCAACAAAAGCACCCGCGTCATCTGCCAGGGTTTCACTGGTGCCCAGGGCACCTTGCATTCCGAACAGGCCATTGCCTATGGCACCAGAATGGTCGGCGGCGTAACGCCCGGCAAAGGCGGCCAGCAACATCTGGGCTTGCCGGTATTCAATACTGTGGCCGATGCTGTGGCGGAAACCGGCGCGGAAGCTTCGGTAATTTATGTACCGGCCCCTTTCTGCAAGGATTCGATTCTGGAAGCGGCCAACGCCGGCATCAAGCTGATCGTCTGCATCACCGAAGGCATTCCCACGCTGGACATGCTGGTAGTGAAGATCAAATGCGATGAACTTGGTCTGCGCCTGATCGGCCCCAATTGCCCGGGCGTGATTACGCCCGGCGAATCCAAGATCGGCATCATGCCAGGCCATATCCATCTGCCCGGCAAAGTCGGCATTGTGTCGCGCTCCGGCACACTGACTTATGAAGCGGTGAAGCAGACCACCGACTATGGTTTTGGCCAGTCTACCTGTGTTGGTATCGGCGGTGATCCGATTCCGGGTTCCAACTTTATCGACATCCTCAAGCTGCTGCAGGACGACGCGCAAACCGAAGCCATTGTGATGATCGGCGAAATCGGCGGCAGTGCGGAAGAAGAGGCGGCTGCCTACATCAAGCTGCATGTCACCAAGCCGGTGGTGTCCTACATTGCCGGTGTCACCGCACCTGCCGGCAAACGCATGGGCCATGCCGGCGCCATCATTGCCGGGGGCAAGGGCACCGCGGCCGAGAAGTTTGCGGCGCTGGAAGCCGCCGGCATCACCACCGTCAAGAGCCTGGCCGATATCGGCAATGGCATCAAGCAGGCCACCGGCTGGAAGTAATGCTGCGGGTTTCGACTGTAGCGGCCATCGCAATGGTGGCCGCTACTGGACGTACTCTGTGTTTCATATTCTGCACAAGCCCTTGAAATACCTCAACTAGCCCATACCTTCGACAGGTCCCTGCCCAACCTGAAGGAGGCTCCATGACTGCCGCTGCCAAACAAACCCTTGGATTCCAGACCGAAGCCAAGCAATTGCTCCATTTGATGATCCATTCCTTGTACAGCAACAAGGAAATCTTTCTGCGTGAACTGATATCCAATGCCTCCGATGCCGCGGACAAGTTGCGGTTTCTGGCGTTGACCAACAATGCCCTTTACGAAAACGACCCCGATCTCAAGATTACGGTCGAAGTGGATGCCGCCAACCAGACTGTCACGGTCAGTGACAACGGCATCGGCATGACCCGGGACGAAGTCATTGAGAACCTCGGTACCATCGCCAAATCGGGCACTGCCCAGTTCCTGGCCAGCCTGTCCGGCGACCAGAAGAAGGATTCCCAGTTGATCGGTCAGTTCGGGGTCGGCTTTTATTCAGCGTTCATCGTTGCCGACAAGGTGGAAGTATTCACCCGCAAGGCAGGTGAACCTGCAGCCAGTGGCGTGCGCTGGGAATCGGTGGGCGAAGCCGACTTCACGGTGGAATCGCTGGAAATCCCCGCGCGTGGCACCCGTATCGTATTGCATCTGAAAAATGACGAGAAAGAATTTGCCGAAGGTTTCCGTCTGCGCAGCATCGTCAAAAAATACGCTGATCACATCTCGCTGCCGGTGATGATGGAAAAACAGGATTTTCGCAGCGACGAAGAAAAACAAAAAGAACCCAAAGCCAAAGAATACGAAACCGTCAATTCTGCCAAAGCGCTGTGGACCCGTCCGCGTAGCGAAGTCACCGATGATGAATACCAGGAGTTCTACAAGCACATCAGTCACGATTACAGTGATCCACTCGACTGGAGCCACAACAAAGTCGAAGGCAAGTTGGAGTACAACAGCCTGCTGTATGTGCCGAAACGCGCGCCCTATGACATGTGGAACCGGGACGGTGCCCGCGGTCTCAAACTCTATGTACAGCGCATCTTCATCATGGATGATGCCGAACAGTTCCTGCCGCTGTACCTGCGCTTTATCAAGGGCGTGGTGGATTCCAATGACATTTCACTGAACGTCAGTCGTGAAATCCTGCAGCAGGATCCGGTCGTGGAATCCATGAAGGGCGCACTGACCAAGCGTGCACTCGACATGCTGGAAAAACTGAAGAAGAAGGAGCCGGAAAAATACGCAGAATTCTGGAAGGAATTCGGCAATGTGCTGAAAGAAGGCCCGTCCGAAGATCAAGCCAACAAGGACAAGATCGCCAAGCTGCTGATGTTTGCCACCACGCATGGCAGTGACGCCAGCCAGAATCATGCGCTGGAAGACTATGTCAGCCGCATGAAACCTGACCAGAACAAAATTTACTACGTCGCCAGCGAAACCTGGCAGACCGCGAAGAACAGTCCGCATCTGGAAGTGTTCCGCAAGAAAGGCATCGAAGTGCTGCTGTTGTCAGATCGCGTTGACGAATGGCTGATGAGCAATCTGGCCGAGTTCGATGGCAAGTCACTGCAGGACATCACCAAGGGCGAACTCGACCTGGGTGAACTGGATACACCAGAGGAAAAGCAGCAGCAACAAGCAGAAACTGAAAAAGCCCAGCCGTTGCTGGAACGCATCAAGAAGGCGCTGGAGGAGCGTGTATCAGAAGTGCGCGTTACTCATCGCCTCACCGAATCACCAGCTTGTCTGGCAGTAGGCGAATACGACATGGGCTTGCAGATGCGCAAGATCATGGAAGCGGCCGGCCAGAAAGTGCCGGATAGCAAGCCCATCTTCGAAATCAACACCAGTCACCCGCTGGTGCAGAAGCTGGATCGTGAAGCTGACGAGGATCGCTTTGCCGATCTGGCCAGCATCCTGTTCGACCAGGCCTCACTGGCGGAAGGACGGCAACTGGCTGATCCGGCTTCCTATATTTCACGCTTGAACAAGCTGTTGCTGGATTTGAGCAAATAGCCCAGAGGCGGTGAAGATCAGCGCTCAAGTATTGCAAACACAAAAAGCCGGCAATCCGTGAGGAATGCCGGCTTTTTTGTGGAGGATGTTATTGCGACTGTTGCTGCAAGCCGTCGATAACCGCGTTGAAGGCCGGGCTCGGGCGCATCGCCTTTGTACACAGAGCGGCACTGGGCAGGTAATAGCCGCCAATGTCGACCTTCACACCCTGGATGGAATTGAGTTCATTGACGATGGTGGCTTCCTGCGCCCGCAAGGTGCTGGCGATGGGCTGGAAGCGTGCTTTCAGTACAGCGTCCTGATTTTGGGCAGCCAGGGCTTCGGCCCAGAACAGCGTCAGATAGAAATGGCTGCCCCGGTTGTCGAGCTGGCCGGCATCGCGTTGCGGTGATTTGTCTTCATCCAGAAACACGCCGGTCGCTTCATCCAGCGTTGTGGCCAGCACGAGCGCGTGGCTGTTGCCGGTGACATTGCCCAAATGTTCGAGCGAAGCCGACAGTGCCATGAATTCACCGAGTGAATCCCAGCGCAGATGGTTTTCTTCCAGGAACTGCTGCACATGTTTGGGGGCAGAGCCGCCAGCGCCGGTTTCAAACATGCCGCCACCATTCATCAACGGTACAATCGAGAGCATCTTGGCGCTGGTGCCAACTTCCAGGATCGGAAACAGGTCGGTCAGGTAATCGCGCAGCACATTGCCGGTCACCGAGATGGTGTCCTTTCCTTCACGCAAACGTTCACACGAGAACAAGGTGGCTTGCTCGGGCGACATGATGCGAATGTCGAGGCCTTTGGTGTCGTAGTTGGACAGATACTGGTTGACCTTGGCAATCAGCTCGCGGTCATGCGCGCGCTCGGGGCTCAGCCAGAATATTGCCGGGGTATTGGAAAGGCGGGCACGGTTAACGGCCAGTTTTACCCAGTCCTGGATCGGCGCGTCCTTGGCCTGGCACATGCGCCAGATATCGCCTTTTTCGACTGCATGCTGCAACAACACCTCACCGGCCGCATTCACCACGCGCATGGTGCCAGCAGCGTTCACTTCAAAAGTCTTGTCATGGGAGCCATATTCTTCGGCCGCCTGTGCCATCAAGCCCACGTTAGGCACACTGCCCATCGTGCGGGGATCGAAGGCGCCATGCTGGCGGCAGAAATCGATGGTGGCTTGATAGACGCCGGCATAGCAGCGATCAGGAATCAGTGCCTTGGTGTCGTGCAGTTTGCCATCGACGCCGTACATCTTGCCGGAGGCGCGTATCGCTGCCGGCATGGATGCATCGATGATCACATCGCTGGGTACATGCAGATTGGTGATGCCTTTTTCGGAATTCACCATCGCCAGCGCCGGACGTTTGGCAATATTGGCGGCGATGTCACTTTCGATTTCTGCGCGTTTGGCTGCAGGCAGGGTTTTGATTTGTGCATACAAAGCCCCCAGTCCGTTGTTGGGGTTGACACCCAGTTGTTGCAAGGTTTCGGCATGCTTGCTGAACACATCATTCAGATAAACTGAAACGGCGTGGCCGAACAGGATCGGATCGGAGACCTTCATCATCGTGGCTTTCAGATGCACGGACAGCAACAGATTTTTGGCCTTGGCATCCTGCATGGCAGCTTCGTAGAACGCGCGCAAGGCGGATGCTTGCATCACGCAGGCGTCAATTACTTCTCCCGCTAGCAGAGGTGCAGTTTTCTTCAGCTCAGTGACAGCGCCGGAGTTGTCGACAAATTCGATACGGAACGAGTCGGCTTGGGCCAGCGTGCGGGAAATTTCACTCCCGAAAAAATCACCGTTGTGCATGTGCGCGACATGGGTCGGTGAGGTCGGGCTCCATGCCCCCATGGAATGCGGGTGCTTGCGGGCATATGCCTTCACGGCCCCGGGCGCACGCCGATCGGAATTGCCTTCACGCAATACCGGATTCACTGCGCTGCCTTTGATCTTGTCATAGCGGGCTTTGATGTCTTTCTCTGCCGCTGTGGCCGGATTTTCCGGGTAGTCGGGCACTGCATAGCCAAGGCTTTGCAGTTCTTTTACTGCAGCATTCACTTGCGGCAACGAGGCGCTGATATTGGGCAGTTTGATGATGTTGGCTTGCGGCGTGGTCGCCAGTTTGCCGAGTTCAGTGAGATCGTCCGAGTGGAGCTGCCCGGGTGTTAGCTGGTCCGGGAATACCGCCAGGATGCGACCCGCCAGTGAAATGTCGCGGGTTTCCACATTGATGCCGGCACCAATCGTGAAGGCCTGGATGATCGGCAGCAGCGAAAAGGTGGCAAGGGCAGGGGCTTCGTCAGTTTGGGTATAAATGAGCGTAGGTTTGGAGTTCATGACGGTTCCGTGAGGACAATATAGTTAGAAGTCTGGGTCGTTTGATTCAGGATGAGTTGAGTAAGGGCGTTAAAATTCTTCACATTTGTTCCAGGGTGGTTATGCCCAGCAATCCGAGCCCCTGCTGCAGCGTGAGTGCGGTCAGCTGGCACAGTCCCAGTCGTGATTGCTGCACCAAACCCTCGGCTTTCAACACCGGGCAGCATTCATAGAACTTCATGAACAAGCCAGCCAGCTCATACAAATACAAACACAGCTGGTTGGGCAGGCACTCAGAGGCCAGCGTCTCAACTGCTTCGGTGAATTGCAATAATTTCAGCGCCAGTGCTTGTTCTTCTGCTGCTTCAACGTTGATGATGTAAGGCGCTGACGCATCAAGTTGCGCCCGGCGAAAGATGCTGCGAATGCGCGCATAGGCATAGAGCAGGTAAGGGGCAGTATTGCCTTCAAATGACAGCATGGTGTCCCAATCAAAGATGTAGTCGCTGTTGCGGTTCTTGCTGAGGTCGGCGTATTTGATGGCAGCGATGCCAACCACCTCGGCAATATGTTGCAGATCGGCATCGTCCAGGTTGGTCTCGGGATTTTTGCCTCTCACCAATGTCAGCGCACGCTCAACGCCCTCACTGCAAAGATCCACCAGTTTCACGGTACCGCCGCTGCGGGTTTTGAAGGGCTTGCCGTCCTTGCCCATCATGGTGCCGTAGGAGAGATGTTCGAGCTTGCAGGAAGCCGAGGCAAAACCTGCCAGGTGCGCCACGGTGAATACCTGCTGGAAATGCAGGCTTTGCCGGGCATCCACCACATACAGCACACGCTCGGCGTGGAGTTCCTGGCAGCGGTAACGGATGGCGGCCAGGTCGGTGGTGGCATAGAGAAAACCACCACCGGTTTTTTCAATGATCACTGGCAGCGGCTCACCTTCCTTGGTTTTGAATTCATCAAGAAATACGCACTTGGCACCATCAGACACTGTCAAAAGCTTTTGCTGATCCAGCAACTCCAGCACCTGTGGCAAGCGGCTGTTGTAGAAGCTTTCCGGTCTGATGTCTTGTTCGGTCAGCGTAATTCCCAAACGTTGGTAAAGCTGCTGGCAGTGTTCAATGGAAACATCGATGAATTTTTTCCACAGTGCCATGTAGCCGGGATGGCCAGCCTGCAAGTGCACCACATTCTCACGGGCCAGCCGTGCGAAGTCTGCGTCGGTATCGAAGCGTTCCTTGGCGGCGCGGTAGAAACCCTCCAGATCGGATAGTTCGGCCTTGATTTTGCCTTCAGTATAAAACGGCAGTTCTTGCATGTGCGTGATCAGCATGCCGAACTGGGTACCCCAATCACCGAAGTGGTTTTGACGTATCAGCTTGTGGCCAAGAAATTCCAGCGTGCGGGCAATCGCATCCCCAATGATGGTGCCGCGCAAATGGCCGACGTGCATTTCCTTGGCCAGATTGGGCGATGAATAATCAATGACCACGGTTTGGGGTTGGGCAGCTGCAGCCACCAGGCGGGCGTGATCCAGCTGGTTGAGCCGCTCACTCAGGAATTCGGGCTTGATAAACAGGTTGATGAAGCCGGGACCGGCCACCTCGACCTTGCTGACGATGTCGTCCAGCTGCAGTTGTTGGGCCAGCAGCTGGCCGAGCTCACGCGGGTTTTTGCCCAGCTTTTTGGCGAGCGCCATCACGCCATTGGCCTGATAGTCGCCAAATTGCGGGCTTTTGGAGTAGGCCACCATGGCCAGTGCGTCGGGCTGTCCGGTGAGGGCGGCCAATGCTGCACTGATACGTTGGTCGAGCTGCTGCTTGAGGTTCATGCGGGTTCATGACTGGTTTCGAAGCCGGCCATTCTACCCGAGGCAGCAAGGGCAAGGCCAAAATTAGCACTGAATTTGTGTATGCCCGCAACCATTAGAGTTTGATATGTGACAATTTCAATGCAGTGAATTGCAGTTGACAGCATTTACCGCCTGACAGCTACATCCGGTCTGTGTACAAACCCACCTACCCCGCACACGCTTGAACGCCATGGTTGCGGTCTGCTCGGGGAGGAGCCGTGCTTGCTTCCTCGTCTGATGGAGTCAATGGAGTGGATTTATTATGAAACCCAAATTGAAAATATGCGCAACCCTGCTGCTATTGTCGGCCTTGCCGTCGGCTAGCATGGCAGATTCGTGGCTTTATAGCGGTCTTGGCTATGGCAGTGCCGATTTTGAAAGCATGCCCCAGTATGATAATAGCCTTGCTGCGGGACAGAAGTTGCAGGACAAAACCGGTTTTACTCAGGTTTATGTAGGCTATCGGCTGACCAAATGGTTGGCATTTGAGGTTGGCTATGCTGATGCGGCCCAGATGAGCAAGAACTACAGCCTAAACCCCAGTGTGCCAACCTTCGTGGCAGTCAACAACCGGGAACAAGTTGATTTGCAGAAAGTGGCACTGGATGCTGTGCTGGAGTTTCCACTGGCGGATCGTTTCAGTCTGATTGGCTCGCTGGGTTATACGCGAGTCAAGCTTGACCGTAGCATTGCCGGCGGTTTTACCCCGAGTGCGGGCGGCTTGCGTACCAGCGGGTCCGAGACGGAAAGCGGGCTTTCCTACGGCGCGGGCCTCAAATACCTGTTTGGGGAAAGCTATGCAGTACGGCTGCAGCATGTGCGCTACCGCCTTGGCAATATCGATCTCAATACCACGCAACTGGCAGTGGAAATGGATTTTTTCCAGTTCTGATATAAGAGCCAGCCTGGTCAGGATTGCAAAGGCCCGATTTATCTGACGCTGGCGGTCTGCTGCTGGACAGCAATGCATTCCTTGTTCATATAGGCCTGCAAGGCTGAGAGATCGGGTGGGGTGTTGCTATCCAGCAACACGGTCATGCGGACCGGATAATTGAGGCCGATCTGGTTGCGATCATTGGTATACCGCAGCAGTACATGGGCGGGTGAGTTCAGTTCGAAACGATACTGGATATGCTGCGGACGCCCATTGGACAGCAACAAGGATTCCGAGGAAGCCGCCAGGCGGGCCATGCAAGTGCCATCCTGATAAAGCTCCTGCTGGAAATTCAGCGAGTGCATGGCCAGCAGCATGATGCAGAGCCAGCCAGGTATCCGGTACAGCCAGGAGCCGCCATTGCAGACAATGTAAGCCAGCGCCACTGCCAGTACCAACGCTGAACCAAACAGGTAATGCGAACTCATGTTGGGAATCAACAATACCGGCAACAAGAACAGGAAGTAGCCATAGACATACAAACCGGCAAGGCGCAGAGAGGTCAATCTTGCCAGTGCGGCTATCACGAACACATGCAGCAGCAAGGACGCGGCCAGGATAGTGTCGGGCACATTCACCCAGGTTTGCAGTTCGCCCAGTTTCGGCACAAATGGAAACGCAAAGTATACAAACATGTTTTGCAGCACGTTATGCAAGCCGATGGAATAGGGCGAGCTCGCATCGGTTGCCAGCGACGCCTTGATAGCCAGCAGTCGATATCCGAGATAGACCAGCACCGGCAGTGCCCAGGCCGCTGCGGCCATCCACAAGCGCCGGTTGCCCAGTTGTTTGAAGTCCTTGATCACGAATATCAACATCGCTCCCGGCCAAATAATCGCAGTTTCTTTCGAGAGCAGGGCCAGCAAGCAGAACGCACTGATCAAAACCGGCGTAATGAAGGGCCATCGTTGCTGCTCCAGAAAAACTTTTACTGCCAACAGGCATAGTAGGCCCCAAAGCACAAACCACTGATCCATCAGCGCGGCGCTCCAGCCGGTGGCTTGCACCGACAAGGGACTTAAAATGAAGATGAACGCGGCCAGCAAACCTGTACTTCTGGCCAAACCAAAAACGGTAGCCACTGCATAGACCAGCACGGCAATGGTGGCCGTCACCAGTGCCGATGACAGATGGACTACCACCGGATAGTCATGCATGAACAGATTCTGTAAACCCTGGATGAAAAATGCGAAGGGCCGCATCGGAGTTGCGAAACTGGTACCGGGGTTGAGGTTGAGCATCGCCCTGAAATAGCTTGCCAAACCATGCTGCACATAAAAATCAAAACGCTGGAGTTCGTCGTGCGAAAAATAGCCCGGGTTAGCAATCAGCAGGCACAGCAATACGAAACTGGCTGCATAGATGTACAGCACGTGCCGTGTCACTTCCGAGGTGCAGATTTTGTTGATAATGCTTTTCATGGGGTTCGGTAAGTCCAGAAGTTATGCAGCAAGAATGTGACCGGAGGAACGCCAAGGGCCACAGCCACAATGCCCAGCAGATAATGATAGCCCGCCAGTTGCATCAGCCATGATATCAACATCGCCAGCCCGAATCCGATCACGGCAACGATAAGGAATTTCCTGAAGGTGCTACGGCTGAGCCGGGCAGCAAAACTCCAGTGCGTATTGATCAGATACGACAGCGCAGTGGCGCAAGCGAAAGCCAGACCATTGGCAATGGGAGGCAGCGGGCTGACCAGTTCAATAAACGCAGCCGCCAACAGTGTGTGGAGGCCGGTCAAGGCCAGACCGGTAATTGCGAATCTTACAAACCTGGTCACAATGCCCTTATTCACCGGAGACCTCTGATAATGACCTGGCACGCAGCCTCAGGCTGCGCATGTAATGTTCAAGGTTTTTGTGCCAGGCAGAACACCGACAAACCAGCCAGCCGGTTGCTGCGCAGTATCGGCAACTCCAGCCAGCATAATGCCCGCAAAATGCCATTGACCAGCGGATGGTGGCGGCTTAGCTGGGATTTGTTGATCTGGCTGGTGCCGATCAGGCGTTGCAGCAGCCGGATGCAGGCAGCAATGGGGAACACCGCCAGAAAATAATAATTGCTTTGCACAAGCGTGAGTCCGGCTGAGCCGGCAAGTGCTTCAACCTGTGCCAGTGTGTAACGCCGTTTGTGTTCGAGAAAATCATCATGCCCGCTCCACAGAAATTGAAAGGCGGGCACCGAAATGAAAAAATGTGCACCGGATGGCACTTTGTCGATGTATTCGCGCAACAGGCCCAGATCATCATCGACATGCTCGAGGACATCCATCAATAGCACCAGATCCGCATCAATGGTGGCGAGTTTGGTGCGGAAATGCAGGGGTTTGTTGTCGACGCATTCGTCACTGTCACCTGCGTAGTTCGGATCTATGCACAGCGCAGATTCAGCAGCGGTGCTGGCGAGTAAATGCCGGGAGAAAAACCCGGAACCTGCGCCCACATCCAGCAAATGGCGTGGCATGAGTTGTGTGAGCATGCAGCGCAGGGCCTGGGCTTTGGCGGT
>Ga0194048_10001726_pt1 | contig 10869 bp, 11 predicted proteins | sample JunL225m_MetaG_FD_161685 | JGI IMG/M metagenome (GOLD analysis project Ga0194048, IMG submission 161685) | Anoxic zone freshwater microbial communities from boreal shield lake in IISD Experimental Lakes Area, Ontario, Canada - Jun2016-L222-5m | ecosystem: Environmental > Aquatic > Freshwater >... | reverse complement strand
CGGCTCATCCCTCGCCTATGCCGGCTGGTTGGGTGCCCTCTACAACCTCGGCATGATCCCCGGACCACTCGTTGCGCTCCTTGCGAGCCGCCGTTTCTCCCGGCGCACGCTGTTGCAGGCGACGGGGCTCGTGATCGGTGCAGTCACCGTGCTGCTGATCGTCGCGCCCGCTCAGGCAGAAATCTGGATGCTGCTTGGCGGTCTTGCCAACGGTGCCATGTTTACGCTCGCGATGAGCCTGCCGCTCGAGGTTGCCGATAGCGCACTCGACGTGGGCGCCGCCGCCGCGATGATGCTGTTCTTCGGCTACCTCATGACCGCACTCGCACCGTCGCTGCTCGGTGGTGTGCGCGACCTCACCGGTAACTTCGATCTCGTCATGCTGTGCTTCCCGGTCGCTGCCGTGCTGTTCTTTATCTGCGCCAGCCTGCTCTCACCGGCGAGGCTGCACCATCGTTCGTCCGGCTAGCGTCTAGCGCAAACGCTTGACCTTCAGCGCCTGCGTCTCCGCTGCCAGCGAGCCGTTGGTTGGGGTAAACGCGGTTCGAATCGTCAGCGCGAGGCTCACCTTGCGTAACGCCGCGCGCCCCCGTTTACCAATCGTGCATGTCAGCTTGTAGGTGCCGGCTTTCGATGCAACCCTCTTCGTTGAGCACCGCGTCGTCAGTTTCTTGCCCTTCTTGGTCGTCGCTGTCTGCTCGATCGCACCCCCTCCGGGCACCGTGATCGTGCTCGTGAGGAAAATGCGTCCAGCAGAGGTTTTTGCCTTGACCTTCGTCACTGTGAAGGCGCTGTCGGGAGTCACTTTGAAGGCGCTGTCGAGAGCAAACGTCGCCGTCACCGCGACTGCGGCGCTCATCGTCACCACGCAGGTTGCACTGGTGCCACTGCAGGCACCACCCCAGCCCGTAAACGTGGAGCCTGCCGCTGCGGTGGCTGTCAACGTCACGCTGCTTGCCTGGTCGAATACCGCACTGCAGGTCGTGCCGCAGGCAATTCCCGAGGGCGCGGACGTGACGGCGCCGGTGCCCGCCCCCGCCTCGGCGACCGTCAGCGCTGCCGAATCGAGGAGCCGCGCGAAATGGCCACGTGCCGTGCCGTTGTAGGACGCGAAGTCGCCTCCCGCAAGCAGACGCCCATCGGCGGCGATGGCGGCCACATGGACGGTGCTGCCGAAGCCCGTGCCGATGGCGAAGCCCGTGTCGAGTGACCCATCGGCGTTCAACTGCGCGCCATTGGTCCGGGCGATGCCATTGGCCGTGTCGAACTGGCCGCCGACGAAGACCTTGCCGGTCGGGAGCACGGCGAGCGCAGGCGCTTCGGTGAAGCCGCTGCCCACGAGGCCCACCCCCGGGTCGAACGACGTATCGAGCCCCCCGGAGTTGGTGAGGCGCGCAATATGCGCCCGTGCCACCCCCCCGTACGCGGTGAAGAGACCGCTGACGAGCACCTTCCCGTCGGGCTGGAGCACGATTCGCTGCACGTAGGAGTTGAGGCCGAACCCGACCCCGTCCCCCGGCTGGCGGAAGCTGGAGTCCATTGCTCCATCGGTGTTGAGCCGTGCAACCCGCCGCACCGACACTCCCTGCAGCATCGTGAACGCACCGCCGATCAGCACCTTGCCGTCCGGCTGGATCGCCACCGTCGCCACATATCCATCCAGACCGTCACCGGTCGGATAGAACGCCGTATCGACGGTGCCGTCGGTGCCGAGGCGAGCGACTCGTTTATATCGGCTGCCATCGACAATCCCGTTTGCCGCGAGGAACGCACCGCCGACCACAACCTTCCCATCGGGCTGCAGAGCCAGCGCGTAGACGGCGTCGGTGAACCCGGAGACCGCATAGTTCGCCGAGTACCCGGCATCGAGCGTCCCGTCCACGTTGAATCGGGCAACTCTGTTCCGAATCTCACCACCCGCAGTCGTGAAGCTCCCCCCGATGACGATCCTGCCGTCCAGTTGGATCACGATCGCCTCCACGGTGCCGTCGAGCCCGGTGGCGGTCGCGAAGGTCCGATCCAGCGTGCCGTCCTGATTGAGCCGGGCAAGAAACGGCGTGGACGCGCTCTCATAGTGGGTGAAGCCGCCGCCGACCACGAACTTGCCATCCGCCTGCTGGGCGATCGCCGTGACGGTGCCATCGAATCCGGCACCCGTCGTCAACGTCGAGTCGAGCTCACCCGGCGAGGCCAGCGCGGATGCTGCCAAGAATGCCAAGAGGCAGACCGCTAGCGCCACACTGCTCAACATCTGTTGCATGGTCGATCGCATGACACCCGTCCTCTACTCGTTGATTCGGGCTGTCAGCACAAGATATCGCAATCCAAACCGACAGTGACGACGTAACGATTGTAGCGCTCTTCGTGGCAGCAAGCCAGATCCGTAACCCCTCACACATCGGCTCGAAGGCACGGCTTTCAACGACGACCAATCGTCGCTACTATCCGGGAATGAAACGCCTCCTGACCGTCCTGATTGCGGCGGCTTCCGTCGCCATTCTGCCCGTCTCCGCCAGCGCTCGCCCAGTCCTCTGGACCGGCACGACAGGTACGGTTGGCGGCGGCGCCTCTGGCACCCCCCTGCAGAGCCTGATCCTCAGCACGTCAGGGGGCAAGGTCAACGTCAAAAGCCTGCAGATGGAGATGAGCTGCACGGACACCCAAGACGGACTCGTCAGCCCCGTTGCGTATTGGACCGTTGCGTCGCCTCGCGTTGCACTGCAAGCCAACCGCTACACGCTCGACTACAGCGCCTCGGCGGGTGGCCGAGACGGCCAAGTCCACATGGCCGGGCAGTTGGGCTCAAACGGCAAGGGCACTGCGCGCATCACGATGACGGCCACAAGCACGGACTCGACGGGCGCCACGATCGAAAACTGCACGGGTTCCACCAACTTCCGTCTCAAACGCGGCCCGACAAATTGAGTGTCAGGGAATAACCAACGCTTCGTTTAGGTTTTCGTACTCGTTCGGCCGCAATTCTCTAGGAGACCACCGTGACGGATACGTCGATTCTGTTTCAGCCCACGTCGATCAGCTCGCTCGAGTTGAAGAACCGATTGGCGGTCGCGCCGATGACGCGCGTCAGCGCCACCGAGGATGGCTGCGCGACGCAGCAGATGGCGGAGTACTACGGCCGCTTCGCCGCTGGCGGCTTCTCCTTCGTAATTGTCGAGGCGTGTTACGTCGACGACCAGCACTCCCAGGGCTACCACTTCCAGCCCGGCATCATCAACGCTGCCCAAGAGGCCGCGTGGAAGACCGTCGTTGACGCGGTGCACGCCGAGGGTGGAAAGATCTGCATGCAGCTCGTCCACGCTGGGGCACTTGTCCAAGGTCGTAATGCGAACTATGCCGAGGGCACCATTGCTCCATCGGCCGTCGAGCCGAAGGGCGAGATGCTCGTCTTCTATCGTGGCGAGGGCGGCTATCCCGTCCCACGCGAGATGTCGACGGACGAGCTGATTGCCGTCAAGGACGCCTTTGTCTCCGCTGCCATCCACGCCCAGAAGGCTGGCTTTGACGCCATCGAGATCCACGGTGCCAACGGCTACCTGCTCGACCAGTTCTGGACGGCTTATACGAACCAGCGCACGGACGAGTACGGCGGGAGCGCGCGCAATCGCATCCGCCTCGACGAGGAGATCGTCCGCGCAGTCATCGCTGGCACGCAGGGCAAGCTGCCTGTTGGTCTGCGTCTCTCGCAGAGCAAGGTCAACGACTTCGAGTACACGTGGGCCGGCGGCGAGCAGGATGCAGCCGATATCTTCCCCGTGCTCGACGAGGCCGGCGTGGCGTTTATTCACATCACCGAGCACGTCGCTACCGACGAGGTCTTCGGCTCGGGCCATTCGCTTGCCGGCCTGGCCAAGAAGCACTCGAAGGCGCCCGTGATCCTCAACGGTGGACTCGGCGATCCCTCGACGGCAGCTTCGGTGATTGCCGATGGCAATGCCGACATCGTCGCGCAGGGCAAGGCGGCGCTCGCCAACCAGGACTGGCCGAACAAGGTGCAGTCCGGTACGGCGCTCGAAGAGTTCGACTTCGGCATGCTCGGCCCGATTGCGAACCTCGACAACGCGGAGACCTTCTTCGCCAACCGCGGCTAGTCCAAACGCTTAAACGGAGGCGATGCGACGAAAGACGTGTCGCGTCGCCTCCAACGAGCGCGGATGGGCCGTGTAGGGATCGAACCTACGACCTTGGGATTAAGAGTCCCCTGCTCTACCAGCTGAGCTAACGGCCCGCGGCGGGAAATGTACCAATCGTGCGCGCTCAGAGGCTCCGCACAGGTGTCCTGCGACTAGTTGGTGATGGGCAACGCAGCGTTGGCCTTCTCAAGCCGCGCGATCTCTTCCTTCACCTTTGGCGTCAACGGATCGTCGGGTGCCAGCTTGACGAACATCTTGTACGCATCGATCGCGGCGACCGAATCGTTCGCAGCAGAGCTGATCTGGCCAAGGCGGAACCACGCGGCCGGATCGTTTGGCTTGAGCTCCGTGACAATTGTCTGGGCCGTGACGGCTGCCTTGTAGGCATCGGTTGCCTCGGTCTGCAGTGGTGTGACCTTCGCGGATGCATCCTGCATGACCGCGCTCGAAATACTCTCTTGCGCCGTCTGGAACGGTGTCGCGCCATTTGACTGACCCGGAATCACCGTCTGCGGAACCGCGGGACGACCCGCAACGTTGCCCTGGGCCTGCGCGGCGGCGTACTCGGTCTGTGCCGTCTGGAGCGCGGCAGCGGCCTCAGCGAGGTAGACATCAGCGACAGCACCCTGCACTGCGGCGTCCTTCGGTGCGAGCTCGGAGGCCTTCGCGGCTGCAGCCGGGACCTTCTCCGGCGAGCCGGTGTTGACGTACGCCTGGGCGAGCGCCAACCACGCCTGTGGATCCTCTGGAGCCGCCTTCGTTTTGGCTAACGCCTCCTTGACGGCGGTATTGGTGGCGACCTTCGCTGGCGCATCAGACCCACCAGCCGAATTCGTGAGCATGTCGAGCATCGATGGACCGCTCGTACCGACTCCTGCGACAACAAACATCAGGGCGAAGATAATGGCGAGCAGCGCGAAGACCCACTTGAAGTGGCCGCGCAAGCGCTCGTTCATCGTCGGTGTGACCGAGTACGGCGCCTCTTGCTTGCGCTTCGTCGACTTCGTCGACGTCGACGTCACGGTGCCGGGCCCGTCTTTTCGCTTGGTTCGTGCCATCAGTCGTCTGTTCCGATCATCCGTGTCCGACCCGGTTGCGCAGCAGCCCAACAGGCCGCTAAACGCTCCGTATCTGCGCCCTTACGGTAGCGCACGACACCGTCAATGACGGTGAGCAGCGTCCGTTCTGGTGATCCCGCAAACACTGCACTCGTCGCGGCGCTCTCGACGACGCCATACGACGTGCCCGTCAGATCAACTGCCGTTAGGTCGGCTCGCTTGCCAACGACGAGGGATCCAACCAGTCCGTCAATACCCAATACGCGGGCTCCACCGAGCGTCGCCAACTCGATGACCGCCTCTGCGGTTAGCGCATCGGGCCGCCCTTCGCGGACGCGTGCCGTCAGGAGCGCAGCCCGCATTTCGGCCCAAAGATCAAAGTCGATTGCCGAGGCCGGCGAGTCCGTGCCAATGCCAACGGGGACTCCCGCGGCACGCAGCCCCGCGATCGGCGCCGCACCGCAACCGAGAATCGCGTTCGAGCGAGGACAGTGCACGACACCCGCACCAGAGGTAGCGATCAGTGCGATCTGCGCATCGTTGATCTGCACCGCGTGGACGAGAATCACGCCGGGGTGCAGAAGTCCGGCCCCGGCTAGGAGGTCGACTGGGTGCTGGCCCGTCGCCTCGACGCTTGTCAGCGAACGCAACGCATCAGCGATCGGCCCCGTGCCAGCGTCTACGGCCTCGAGCTCGGCCGGTGACTCGGCAACGTGGGTCATCACCGTCATGCCCTCGGATTGGGCAAACGCATCGAGCGCGGCAAAGACAGCGGGTGCGACGGTGTACGGGCTGTGGGGCGAAACGCCGAGACGGACGAGTGGTGTGGTTGATCCAGCGACACCAGCAAGTCGCTCGCGAAGCGCAGCAACGACGTCCTCGGCATCCTTATCAGGCCCGCCAAAGGCCTCCAGATGCACGATCGCGCGCAGCCCGGCCTCACTGGCAGCAGCAACCGCTGCGCCGGAATACGACGCATCCGCAATCGTGCCAACACCCGACTGCAGGCAGAGAAGCGCACCGAGCGCAGCAGCGGCCTCGACGTCGCCGGGTGCTAGTCGTGGCCTCCGCGCGCCAAACACATTCATCAGCCAGTCGCCAAACGGGAGTCCATCACCGAAGCCCCCGTACGTGGCGTATTCGAGGTGCGTGTGAGCATTGACGAGGGCTGGCATCAGAACCGCATTGCCGAGCTCCTCAACCTGCGCATCGGGAAAGGCCCCGAGCACCTCGCTGCGGGTACCCACCGCCACGAGTCGACCATCCTGCACTGCAACCGCACCCTGCCGTAGAGGCGGGGCGCCGACCGGCAGCACGTGGTCGGCGGTGTAGACCTCGGTCACACGTCCTCGACGTCAGCAACGTCGACGAGGTCAGTTGTGGCCTCCGGATCTACCTCCCCACGCTTCCCGCGCTCAACAAACACGGCCACGTAGATCGAGAGTTCATAGAGCACGAGCAGCGCGACGAAGATGATCATCATCGAGATGACATCGCCACCCGGGAGCGCCGCGGCGATGACGGTCAGGATGAAAATCGCGTAGCGACGATTCTTACGCATCCATTTCGCGCGCATCAAGCCAACCGTTGTCAGGACAAAGACACCCGACGGCAACTGGAAGATCACACCGCAGGCAATCAGGATCTGGACAACAAAGCCGTAGTAGTTCCCTGCGTCAATCTGACGGTTGTAGAGGCCCGAGTCGTAGCCCACAAGAAAGCCGAGCGCCGGCGGAAGTACGAGAAAATAGCCGAAGGCCAGGCCCGCAAAAAAGAGTCCCGAGGCGCCCGCCAAATACGGCCACGTGCGACGGTCATGCTCGGGATCGAACGCCGGCATTACGTAGGCGTAGAGCTGGTAGATCAGAACGGGAATCGTCAGGACAACCGCACCAGCCAGGGCGACCTTGAGCGAAATGGTGAAGGGCTCAGCAACGCCGAGCACGATCGGTTTCGGCAACTCGGGCGGTAGCGGCCGGTTAAGGAACTCGATGATCAACTCGTGTTGCCAAAAGCAGATCGCGAACCCAACCCCCAGCGCGACGACGCTGATGATGATGCGATTGCGGAGCTCCTCGAGGTGGTCCGTGATCGGAACCTCCTCTTGATGCTCAATGCGTCGCGTACCGCGGAGTCCGGCCAGCATCCTCTTGCCTACCCTTGGTGTGCTTACTCAGCCGGCTTAGCGTCTGTGGCAGGTGCCTCGGCGGCAGCGGCCACCGGCTCTGCAGCAGCAGCAACGGGCTCAGCAGCAACGACGGGTTCAGCAACAGCAGCGGGGGCAACCGGGACAGCTGTTTCAACAACGGGGGCCGTCGACTGCACAACAACCGGTGGCGCGGGCTCATTGTCGGCCTCGCCCGAGAGTCCACGGCGAAAGTCGCGCATGCCCGAGCCCAAACCACGGCCGAGCTCTGGCAATTTCTTGGGGCCGAACACGAGTAGGCCAATCACGAGAACAATCGCGATTTCGCCGATTCCAAAATCAAAAGGCATAGGGGTACTCCTCCTTGCCTGCGAAGGCTACCATCGAAAGAGATCCGCCGGGACATGGGCGTACCGTCTACGGTAACCGCCGACGATGAGCCTCTTCTTCTCCATTCTCTCTGCAGCCACCGCTGCTGTTGTGATCGTGACAATCATCCGCCTTGCCCGGGGCAACGGGGTCGTGGTAGCGCGCGTCACACTCCCGCTCGCGATCCTGGTCTTGATCGTGCAGATGAGTCTGCATCACTGGTCACTTGAAGCCTTTGTATTGCTCGCCGTGGTGATTGTGTCGGCCGGAGCGCTCGCGCTGCGTGGACGCGGCCGCGAGCACGGGCCGACCTGGATTGCGCTCGGAGTCTTTGCTGCCACGGGCTTGGCTGGCGGTTTTGGTCTCTTGGCACAAGGACTCTGCGTTGCGGGCAATGCGTACAACTGTGGTGGGACTGGACCCGACGTGCTGGCCGTGGTCGGTTGGGCCGTAGCCTTCGGTGCCTACGCCTATCTCGCCTGGGGAGCGTTGCGCGCATGATCGCCTTGCTTGGCCAGACCGTGCTCGACGAGATCATCCACCCCGACGGCACGGAAGAGCGTCGCTGTGGCGGTGCGCCAGTCTTTGCGGCTCAGGCACTCTCGGCTGCCGGCATTCGTGGCATCGTTGTCACGCGTGGTGGCGATGACGAGCTCTACGACGAACTCAACCAACGAGGCCTGCCAGTCCTCGTTGGTCCAGCGGAGCAAACGTTTATCAGCCGTCTCACGCTCAAACCAGGCGGCTTGCGCGACCACGAGATCGCTGCGCTTGGCGATCCTTTTTTGCCCGAAGACATCAACGGCTGGGCGAAATCGTCGCTCGCGAATGCGTCAACGATCGTCGTGGGAACCCAATGGCGTGACGACGTGCCCACCGAATCCGTCGCCGCCCTGGTCGCGCTCGGACGCCGCGTGGTCTTCGATGCGCAGGGTCTGGCTCGACCCGGCCTGGGTCAGGTGCGACCCACCGGCCCGTTCGACCCGGCCTGGGTGGCTGGCGTTACGGCGATCAAGTTTAGCGACGAGGAGGCCGAGGCATTGCTTGGCGGCACCGATGCCGCAGCCCTTGCCCGTGCCGGCGTCCCAATCGTCGTCGTCACCTACGGCGAAGGTGGTTGTGAGGTCTGGACCGAGGACGACCCCGAAATTCTGCACATCCCAGCCGACCGCATCCCCTACCTCGCCGACACCGTCGGGGCGGGTGACATGTTTACGGCCCTGTTCGCAGCCGCACTCAACGCAGGCGAAGATCCGCGGACGGCAGCAGTCACGGCCACCTATGGCGTCGCGAAGATTCTGCGCCTGCGGGTCTAGTGCTTAGTCAGCTGCAGGTGCGCCGGCAGCTGACGTAACAGGCGCATCGACAGGCGCATCGACCGGGGCCTGCGCCACTGGGGCCTGAACCGGAGCAGTTGTTGCCGTTTCGACAATCGGCGTGGAAATGGCCTCGACGGCCGGCGCTGGCGCCGGCGGATCGGCATCGCCCGAGAGACCCCTGCGGAAATCGCGCAGGCCAGAGCCAATACCACGGCCGAGCTCGGGGAACTTCTTCGGCCCGAAGATCAGCAACCCGATGATGACCACAACTGCAATATGAAGTGGCGAAAGTCCGCCCATAGCTCTACCTCCTGCCCGTCACGCTACCACCGAGTAGGCGCCAATGCCGAACAGATGCCCAGCGGGCTGAATGGAGCCACGCATTAGCGCGCGATCAGAATCCACTTGCGTGGTCCAGGGAGGACACCACAACCGCGCGGATGTGGTGTCCTGGGGTGGTCGATTCGTTGGGGCTCGGGGGACATGACAAACCCCGGTTTGTCATGTCCCCCCACACGCATCGCCTACCCTCCACCCCATGGAACCGCCCGTCGTCACGCTCACGGAGTGCTCGAAGCGTTTCGGTGATCGCCTCGCGCTACGCAAGGCCACGCTGACGGTGGCTGCCGGTGAGACGATCGTGCTGCTCGGCCCGAATGGCGCCGGCAAGTCGACGCTGCTGCGGCTCGTCGCTGGCCTGCTGCGCCCGACTGCCGGTTCGGCGCGGATCTCGGGAGTCGACGCCACGAGTGCGCCGCGCTCGCTCCGCGCCGGTATCGCTTATGCGGGCCATCGTTCGCAGCTCTACCGCGGACTGACTGCACGCGAAAATCTCGAGCTGCATGCTCGTCTCCAGGGACAACGCGACCTCGACATCACTGCCCTCCTCAACCATGTTGGGCTGGGCGACCGCGCGGACGAGTACATCGACGGATTCTCGCGCGGCATGCTGCAGCGACTCGCGTTGGCCCGCGCCACGGCGCACCAGCCCGCTCTGCTTTTGCTCGACGAGCCAGCGAGCGGGCTCGACGCAGATGGGCGCCTGCTGCTCGATGCGACGCTTCGAGCCGGCCTTGGCACGCGCACACAACTAGTTGCCAGCCACGATGACGAGCTACCCGCGCGACTTGGAGCCCGTGCCGTCCGTCTCGCCGCCGGGAGCCTTGCATGATCGCCGCTGCGCTCGCAATTGCCCGCGTCAAACTGGTACTCGAGCTTCGTCGCCGCGAGGTGATCTTCGCCATGTTGCTGTTTATCGCAGCGACGATCGTGATTGTTCACTTTGCACTGAGCGGTGACACGGGTGCTGGCAACCGCGCAGCCGCCGGCATGCTCTGGGCTGCCGTCGTCTTTACAGCTGTGCTCGGCCTCCTGCGCACCTTCGCTGCCGAGCAAGAGGAGGGCGCCCTCGATGCGCTGCTCTTGGCCCCAATCGATCGCGCAGCGATTTGGATTGGCGCTGCGCTCGCCCAGTTTGGCTTTCTCGTGGTGGTCGAAATTGTGGCCGTGCCCATCTGGTGGCTGCTCTTCTTCCAGGCCGAGGGGCCCAGCGTTGGCACCGTCGTGGTCGCGTTAGTTTTGGCCGACATTGGTATCGCCCTCGTTGGCACACTGGCCGCAGCGCTCGCACTTGGCGCGCGGACACGCGACGTACTCCTGCCCGTGCTCGTCCTCCCACTCGTCATCCCAATCGTTCTGGCGGGCGTGACGGCTACCTACGGCGCCTTCGGCGAAGAGGTAGGAGGACTCCGACCACTCGCCTTTCTGGCACTCTACGATCTTGTGTTCGTGGCGCTCGCGTGGGGCACCTCAGAGCACCTTCTAGG
>Ga0194048_10001724_pt1 | contig 10875 bp, 18 predicted proteins | sample JunL225m_MetaG_FD_161685 | JGI IMG/M metagenome (GOLD analysis project Ga0194048, IMG submission 161685) | Anoxic zone freshwater microbial communities from boreal shield lake in IISD Experimental Lakes Area, Ontario, Canada - Jun2016-L222-5m | ecosystem: Environmental > Aquatic > Freshwater >... | reverse complement strand
CGATAAAACAATGCCTATTCAGATTTCGAATGTGGCGTTGATTGATGCAAATGGTAAGCCATCGCGTGTGGGAATTAAAGAAGTGGACGGCAAAAAAGTTCGTTTCTTAAAAACCACTGGCGCAACTTTATCGGCTTAAGGGGAAAAAAATGACAACAAGATTTCAAGAGCACTATGCCAATAAAGTTGTTGGCGAATTAACTGCTAAGTTTGGTTACAAGTCAGTGATGGAAGTACCTCGCATTACAAAAATTACCCTAAATATGGGTTTGGGCGAGGCTGTGGCCGACAAAAAAGTGATTGAGCATGCAGTAAGCGATTTAACAAAAGTTGCTGGTCAAAAACCAGTGGTGACGAAAGCTAGAAAAGCGATTGCTGGATTTAAGATTCGTCAAGGCTATCCTATCGGTGCAATGGTCACTTTACGTGGTCAAAGAATGTATGAGTTTTTAGATCGTTTTATCACAGTGGCTTTGCCACGCGTACGCGATTTTCGTGGTGTATCTGGCAAGGCGTTTGATGGTCGTGGAAACTACAACATCGGCGTAAAAGAACAGATTATTTTCCCTGAAATCGAATACGACAAAATTGACGCTTTGCGTGGATTAAATATCAGCATTACTACAACCGCTAAAACAGATGATGAAGCAAAAGCTTTGTTAGCGGCCTTTAAATTTCCTTTCCGTAACTAAGAGGTTAACGTGGCTAAACTTTCATTAATAGAACGTGAAAAAAAGCGTACTAAAACAGTTGCTAAATTTGCGGTAAAACGTGCCGAATTAAAAGCAATTATTGAAGATACCTCTAAGTCAGAGGAAGAGCGCTATGATGCGCGTTTGAAATTACAAGCGTTACCTCGTAATGCAAGCCCCATTCGCCAACGTAATCGTTGTGCTTTGACTGGTCGTCCACGTGGAACATTCCGTAAGTTCGGTTTGGGTCGCGCAAAAATCCGTGAAATCGCTTTTAGAGGCGAAATCCCGGGCGTTACTAAAGCCAGCTGGTAACAGTTAAAGATTAGGAGAAATTATGAGCTTTACCGATCCAATCGCAGATATGTTAACCCGGATTCGCAACGCGCAAGCGGTGCAAAAGCCAGGCGTCACTATGCCTTCATCAAAACTTAAAGTTGCTATTGCAAACGTTCTAAAAGACGAAGGCTATATCGACAGCTTTGAGATTGCTGGTGAAACTGCAAAACCTGTTTTAAATATCACACTCAAGTACTATGCTGGCCGTCCAGTGATAGAACGTATTGAGCGTATTTCAAAGCCTGGCCTACGTATTTATAAAGGTCGTCATGACATCCCTCAAGTATTGAACGGATTGGGTGTGGCTATTATTTCAACCCCACAAGGTTTGATGACTGATCGTAAAGCTCGCGCCAATGGCGTTGGTGGCGAAGTTATCTGCTACGTAGCCTAAGGAGAACGAATATGTCACGTGTTGGTAAATCGCCGATTCAAGTACCTACGGGTGCAGAAGTTCAAATTGCTGGAGCGCTGCTCACAGTAAAAGGCCCGCTTGGAACATTAACGCACAACCTCCATCCATTAGTTTCTTTGAAGCAAGAAGATGGAACTCTGCAAGTAACTTGCAATGATGAGTCTCGTGAGTCAAATGCTTTATCTGGAACTACGCGTGCGCTTGTAAACAATATGGTAACTGGTGTTACTAAGGGTTTTGAGCGTAAATTAAATTTAGTTGGTGTTGGATATCGTGCCGCATCACAGGGTACGTCTTTAAAACTGCAACTTGGTTTTTCACATGATGTGATTTATCAGCTGCCAGTAGGTGTAAAAGCTGAGACGCCGACCCAAACTGAAATCATTATTAAAGGTGCCAACAAGCAGCAAGTTGGTCAAGTAGCCGCTGAAGTGCGCTCCTACAGAACACCAGAGCCTTACAAAGGTAAGGGTGTTCGTTATAGCGATGAAGTGGTTCTCATTAAAGAAACGAAGAAGAAGTAATCGAGGCCGAATATGATGAACAAAAAAGACTCCCGTATCCGTCGTTCGCGTCAGACACGTATCAAAATTGCAGAACTTGCAGTTCCGCGTGTTGCAATCATGCGTACGAATATGCATATTTCTGCACAACTTTTCAGCCCATGCGGCACGAAAGTTTTGGCAGCTGCATCGACAATGGAAAAAGATTTGCGTACCACATTAACCAATGGTGGCAATAGTAATGCCGCTAAAGAAATTGGTAAATTAATTGCTGAGCGTGCATTAAAAGCAGGCGTTACAGAAGTTGCTTTTGATCGTTCAGGTTTTCGTTACCACGGACGTGTTAAAGCTCTAGCTGAAGCCGCTCGTGAAGCTGGACTGAAGTTCTAAGAAGATTAAGAAAAGGTCAAGGAAAAGAACATGGCAAAAATGCAAGCAAAAATGGCAGCTGAAGAGCGTGATGATGGTTTACGCGAAAAGATGATTGCTGTTAACCGCGTAACTAAAGTGGTTAAGGGTGGTCGTATTTTAGGATTTGCTGCTTTGACAGTAGTTGGTGATGGTGATGGCCGAATTGGTATGGGCAAAGGAAAATCAAAAGAAGTTCCTGTTGCTGTCCAAAAAGCAATGGATGAAGCCCGTCGTAAGATGATTAAAGTTCCACTGCGTCAAGGTACATTACAGCACTCTGTTATTGGTGAGCATGGAGCATCACGTGTATTGATGTCTCCCGCTAAAGAAGGAACTGGCGTTATCGCCGGTGGCCCAATGCGCGCAATTTTTGATGTTATGGGCGTTACAAACGTTGTAGCTAAATCGATTGGCTCAACAAACCCATACAACATGGTAAGAGCGACAATTAATGGTTTGAGCAAAATGAGTACACCTGCTGAAATTGCTGCAAAGCGCGGCAAGTCTATTGAAGAAATCTTAGGTTAAGTGAATCGAGAATAAACATGACTCAAAATAAAACCGTAAAAATTAAATTAGTACGTAGCATCATTGGAACGCGTGAAAGCCATCGTGCCACCGTTCGCGGCCTTGGTCTTGGTCGTCTTAACTCTACGTCTGAATTAGTAGATACACCTGCTGTACGCGGCATGATGAACAAAGTGTCTTATCTTATTAAAGAATTGACTTAAGCCAATAATTGACAGAGGAAATGATGGAATTAAATAACTTAAAACCTGCTGCTGGCGCTAAACATGCAAAACGTCGTGTTGGACGTGGTATTGGTTCTGGTCTTGGTAAAACAGCTGGCCGTGGTCATAAAGGTCAAAAGTCTCGTTCAGGTGGCTTTCATAAAGTTGGCTTTGAGGGTGGACAGATGCCTTTGTATCGTCGCCTACCAAAACGTGGCTTTGTCTCCTTAACGCGTCGTCATGTAGGCGAAATTACGTTAACAGATATTGAGCGCTTACAAGTTACTGAAATTGATTTAGTTGTCCTTAAGCAAAACGGTTTAGCTAACGAGCAGATTAAGTCTGTAAAAGTAATTAAAACTGGCGAATTGACTAAGGCAGTTACCTTAAAAGGATTAACTGCTACTGCTGGTGCACGCGCTGCTATTGAAGCGGCTGGTGGCAAATTGGTAGAGGAAGTGTAATAGATGGCAACGTCTTCTCAAACCGCTTCTAGCCTGATGAAGTCAGGAAACAAATATGGGGATCTGAAAAATCGCCTGTTGTTTCTCGTCTTGGCTTTAGTGGTTTATCGAGTTGGCGCGCATATTCCTGTTCCTGGTATAGACCCAAATCAATTGGCAAGTTTATTTAATGATGCCAAGGGTGGCATCTTAGGTATGTTTAATTTATTTTCAGGCGGAGCTTTATCTCGCTTTACTATTTTTGCCTTAGGCATCATGCCGTATATTTCTGCATCGATCATCATGCAGTTATTAACAGTGGTGATACCGACTTTCGAGGCAATCAAAAAAGAAGGTAGATCAGGACAAAGAAAGATTACTCAATACACGCGTTATGCAACAGTTGTATTAGCCACATTCCAGGCAATGGGTATTGCCATTGCACTTGAGTCACAGGCTGGATTGGTGACCGATCCAGGATTCCTGTTTCAGATGACAACAGTAGTTACTTTAGTAACTGGTACCATGTTTTTAATGTGGTTAGGTGAGCAGGTAACTGAGCGCGGTTTAGGTAATGGTATTTCTATTATTATTTTTGCAGGTATCGCATCTGGCTTACCAAGCGCTCTAGGTGGATTATTGGAGCTAGTAAGAACCGGTGCCATGAGTATTATTTCTTCGATATTAGTTGTCCTTGTTGTTATTGCGGTTACTTATTTTGTGGTTTTTGTAGAGCGTGGCCAACGTCGAATTCTAGTGAACTATGCAAAACGACAGGTTGGTAATAAGGTGTATGGCGGGCAGTCATCACACTTACCACTTAAGTTAAATATGGCTGGTGTTATTCCCCCGATTTTTGCATCATCAATTATTTTATTTCCTGCAACGATTGCACAGTGGTTCACTGCTGGAGAGAACACAAACATGTTCTCTCGGTTTATTAAAGATCTATCGAGTACTCTGCAACCAGGGCAACCTGTCTATATTATTCTTTACGCAACAGCTATTATTTTCTTTTGCTTCTTCTACACAGCACTAGTATTTAACAGCCGTGAAACATCTGATAACTTGAAGAAAAGCGGTGCCTTTGTACCAGGAATTAGACCAGGCGATCAAACGGCAAAGTATATTGACAAAATTTTAGCAAGATTAACTTTAGCTGGAGCAGCATATATCACTATTGTTTGTTTATTGCCTGAGTTTTTAGTTTTGAATTGGCAAGTACCGTTTTATTTTGGCGGCACATCATTATTAATTATTGTTGTTGTGACGATGGACTTTATGGCACAAGTACAGTCCTACCTCATGCAGCAGCAGTATGACTCACTGATGAAAAAATCAAATTTTAAAATGGGCCCAGGCGTCTAAATATGTCAAAAGATGACGTCATACAAATGGCTGGAGAGATTGTAGAGAATTTACCGAATGCGATGTTTCGGGTGAAGTTAGAGAATGGACATGTAGTTTTGGGACATATTTCTGGAAAGATGCGGATGCACTACATTCGTATTCTGCCTGGTGATAAGGTTACTGTGGAGATGACTCCATACGACCTAACGCGTGCACGAATTATCTTTCGTGCCAAGTAGTACGAATTGGAGAGGGGTTAGTCATGAAAGTATTGGCATCAGTTAAATGTATTTGCCGTAACTGCAAGATCATTAAGCGTAAAGGCGTATTACGTGTGATTTGTTCATCAGATCCACGTCATAAGCAGCGTCAAGGTTAAGTAGATTAATTTAGAGGAATTTATATGGCACGTATCGCCGGGGTAAACATCCCCAACCATAAACATACCGTTATCGGGTTAACTTCGATTTTCGGCATTGGTATTACTCGCGCAAGAAAAATTTGTGAGGCTGCGAGTGTTCCAGAGTCGAAGAAAGTTAAGGATTTAACCGATTCGGATTTGGAAAAAATTCGTGAGCAAGTAGGTGTATTTGCCACTGAGGGAGATCTTCGTCGAGAAGTAACGATGAATATCAAGCGACTAATGGACTTAGGCTGTTATCGTGGCGTTCGCCATCGTAAAGGTCTTCCAGTTCGTGGTCAGCGTACTAAGACAAATGCTCGCACACGCAAAGGTCCGCGTAAGGCAGGCATTGCTTTGAAGAAATAATAGGAAAGCGAAACTGATATGGCAAAACCACAACAAGCGAATGCAACACGAGTTCGTAAGAAGGTTAAGAAAAATATTGCTGACGGCATTGCACACGTGCATGCATCGTTTAACAATACGATTGTTACGATCACTGATCGCCAAGGAAATGCTCTTTCATGGGCAACTTCTGGTGGGCAGGGTTTTAAAGGATCGAGAAAATCTACTCCATTTGCAGCGCAGGTTGCGGCTGAGGTTGCAGGTAAAGCTGCTATCGAATGCGGTATTAAAAATTTAGAAGTACAAATCAAGGGTCCTGGACCTGGCCGTGAATCTGCTGTAAGAGCATTGAATGGCCTTGGAATCAAGATCACTGAAATTCAGGATGTGACGCCTGTTCCACACAATGGATGTCGTCCTCCTAAGCGTCGTCGCATTTAATATTTAAAAGCGATTTTTTAAATTAAGCCCACCGTTCAAATATATTTATTTGAACTAACCCACTACGAAAAGTAGCGGCAAAGAAAGGAAATACACGTGGCACGTTATATAGGCCCTAAGGCTAAACTATCACGTCGGGAAGGTACCGACTTATTTTTAAAGAGCGCTCGTCGTCCTCTTGCAGATAAATGCAAGTTAGACACTAAGCCTGGTCAACATGGTCGTACATCTGGAACTCGTACTTCAGATTACGGAAACCAATTACGCGAAAAGCAAAAAGTAAAAAGAATGTACGGCATTCTTGAGCGTCAATTTAGACGTTACTTTGCTGAAGCAGATCGTCGTAAAGGCAATACAGGTGAAACCTTATTATCTTTATTAGAGTCCCGTTTAGATAACGTCGTTTATCGTATGGGCTTTGGTTCTACTCGTTCAGAAGCTAGACAATTAGTTTCTCACAAAGCCATTGTAGTTAATGGTGACGTGGTCAATATCCCATCTATGCAAGTTAAGCCTGGTGATATTGTTGCGATTGCTGAAAAAGCCAAAAAACAAACTCGTGTTCAAGAAGCCTTGACGTTGGCACAACAAATTGGACCAGCAAGCTGGGTCAGTGTTGACACCACCAAACTTGAAGGAACATTCAAAAAATTGCCTGACCGTGATGAGCTTAGTAGTGAAATCAACGAAAGCTTGATCGTCGAACTTTATTCGCGTTAATTGAGGCATCCCTAAGGAAAATATATGCAAACAACACTGCTGAAGCCCAAAATTATATCTGTAGAAGCAATTGGCCCTAATCAGGCAAAAGTCGTTATGGAACCATTTGAGCGTGGCTATGGTCACACACTAGGTAATGCATTACGCCGTGTACTTTTATCTTCAATGTCTGGTTATGCACCAACTGAAGTAGGTATTGGTGGAGTAGTACATGAGTATTCAACATTAGATGGCGTTCAAGAAGATGTAGTTAATTTACTACTCAACTTGAAAGGTATTGTCTTTAAATTAGAGTCACGTGATGAAGTAACAGTAATGTTGCGTAAAGAAGGTCCATGCGTTGTTACTGCCGCTGACATAGATTTACCGCACGATGTTACTTTGATTAATCCAGAGCACGTTATTGCCAACTTATCTGCAGGTGGTAAGTTAGATATGCAAATCAAGATCGAAAAAGGTCGTGGATATGTGCCGGGTAATTTACGTCATTATGCAGATGAAAATACAAAGTTAATTGGTCGTATCGTATTAGATGCTTCATTTAGCCCAATCAATCGCGTTAGTTATGCTGTAGAGTCCGCGCGTGTGGAACAGCGTACCGACTTAGATAGACTTGTGATGACGATTGAAACAAATGGTGTTATTACTCCAGAAGAAGCAATTCGTCAGTCAGCTGGAATATTAGTTGATCAACTCGTAGTGTTTGCAGCATTAGAAAACAATCAAGTAATCGGTGACGTACAGTCTAGCCGTTCACCAATGGTTGATCCAATGTTGTTACGTCCAGTAGATGATTTAGAGCTAACAGTTCGTTCAGCGAATTGCTTAAAAGCCGAAAACATTTACTACATTGGTGATTTGATACAACGTTCAGAAAACGAGTTGTTAAAGACTCCGAATTTGGGCCGCAAATCCCTTAATGAAATTAAAGACGTGTTAGCAGCCCGTGGTCTGACTTTAGGAATGAAGTTAGAAAGCTGGCCGCCAACAGGTCTTGAGAAATAATAGAAAGGAAGTATCATGCGTCACGGAAACGGACTGCGTAAGCTCAATCGTACATCTTCTCATCGTTTAGCGATGTTGCGTAATATGTCTAACTCATTGCTACAACATGAGTTGATAAGGACAACATTGCCTAAAGCGAAAGAATTGCGTCGCGTAGTAGAGCCTCTTATAACGCTTGGCAAAAAAGATAACTTAGCAAATCGTCGTTTAGCTTTCAATCGCTTGCGCGATCGTGAAATGGTGACAAAACTCTTTACAGAGTTAGGCCCACGTTACGCTACTCGTCCAGGTGGATACACAAGAATTCTGAAGTTTGGATTCCGTGTTGGCGATAATGCACCAATGGCTCTTGTAGAGCTCGTGGATCGCCCAGAAATGGATGATTCAGAGGCAGTAGAAGCTGAATAAGGTCTAAAAGATGTTAAAAAAGCCAGGCTCAAATGACCCTGGCTTTTTTATTAGGCAACTTCGATCAAAGTCTGACAAAATATGTTGATATTAGGCTTAACTTTATGAATATCCATCAACCCATTATTGTTAACGTTAGTTTTCCTGACAAGGACACTGCACAGTTAATCGCAAAACAATTAATTGAAAAAAAATTAATTGCGTGTGCGCAAATATTTGCCATCGAAAGTATGTATCAATGGCAAGGCCAATTAGAAAATAGTCAAGAGTTCGTGATGCAAGCCAAGACGATCCACACCTTGTGGAAAGCTATACAAGATCACGTGAAGGCATCACACCCCTATGACGTACCAGAAATTATTGCAACACCAATGATTGAGGTAGAGGAACACTATTTTCAGTGGATGTTGTCTGAACTTGGTTTTACTGGACAGCAACTATATGTATAGACAGTATGTAAAACATCTCGCACTTGCAGTGCTATGTTTGTTGTCTCTCCTTTGCCAAGGAAAAGAATTCCTACGACCAGAAGAAGCCTTTAAAGTACAGGGTAAATTAACCGAACAAGGACTACAGGTCACGTTTTCTGTTGTGCCAGGGTACTATATTTATCAAGAGTCGCTGCAAGTGCAAGCGCAGGTAGATAACAAATTACTGACATTAAATCCAGAAAGTCTGCCCAGCGCACATGAGAAATATGACGAAAATTTTCAAAAAATAGTACGCACGTATACAGACACTACAACACTGAGCTTTAGTCTAAGTCAGTTGCCAAAACAAACTCCGTTGAATTTGGAAGTTCAAGTACAGGGCTGTGCCGAGAAAGGAATTTGTTATCCACCGATGACAAGATATATACAAATTAATCAATATGACACCAGCGTGCCATCTGTAGCATCACTAGAGGATTTGTCGCAGAGTACGAACATAACATCATCATGGTGGGAAGCCAAAGATGACTTAAACGCCCTTAATAGAATTTTAGAGAAAACCTCTACTCCAGTATTGCTAGGCATATTCTTTTTATTAGGGCTTGGATTAGCTTTTACGCCTTGTATGTTACCGATGTTGCCCATCCTCTCGAGTATTCTATTTGGCGCACCCTCTGGACAGAGTTCACGGAAAAAAACCATCATCACAGCAGGAACATACGTATTAGGAATGGCGCTGGCATTTAGTATCGCCGGAATGGCCACGGCTTGGTTTGGCGCTAGTGTTTCAAGTGGATTGCAAAACCCAATAGTCGTAATTGTATTTGGCTTGCTCATGATTGGACTATCAGGAAGTTTATTGGGCTTATATGAACTTAGCTTGCCGCATGCTTGGAATCAAAGAGTTCATCAGTGGATGGATAAGCATCAAGGCGGTAATTTATTTGGTGTGTTTATGTTGGGCGCACTGTCGAGCTTGATAGCGAGCCCATGTGTGACAGCACCATTAGCAGGAGTACTCACCTTTATTGCACAAAGTGGCAAAGTAGAGCTTGGGGGATTGATTTTGTTTGTGCTGGCTTTAGGCATGGGATTACCTTTGATGCTATTTGCGATTGGAGCAAGAAGCGTAGTACCAAAAGCAGGCTCTTGGATGTTGCGCGTCCAACGCATCTTAGCCGTTGTGCTCATTGCCTTTGCTATCTGGATGATCTATCCAGCCCTGAGCAGTTTAATCTTGGGTCATCAAGCAAAGAGTACCAAACAAATTGGGGGCTTAGACTATCAAGTAGTATCTTCGCTTGAAGAGCTGAGAACCAGTTTACAAAATGCCAAAGATAATCAAGAGGGAGTATTGATTACTTATTATGCGGATTGGTGTGTAAGTTGCAAAGAAATCGACAATATCGTTTTAAACAATACTGAAGTAAAAATACAGCTACAACAGGTAAAAAGAGTCGAAGTTGATGTAACTATTTCCGGCAAAAATCAACGCGATTTATTAAATGAATACCAGCTATTTGGTCCACCAGCCTTTATTTTTATCAATGCTCAAGGCAAAGAGGTAAAAAGTTTGCGGGTTGTTGGCATCATTACTGCAGATAAACTACAAGAAAAAATAAAATTACTTCGCTTGCAATAATTTAGCGGCATCGAGTGCAAAGTAAGTAAGAATGCCATCTGCGCCAGCTCTCCTGAAGGCCATGAGGGACTCCATCATTACCTTATCATGATCAAGCCAGTTGTTTTGCGCCGCAGCTTTAATCATCGCGTACTCACCACTGACTTGATAGACAAAAGTTGGATATCCAAAGGTATCTTTCACGCGTCGCACAATATCCAAATAGGGCATGCCAGGTTTTATCATCACCATGTCTGCACCTTCCGAAATATCCAACGCTACTTCACGGATAGCCTCATCTGAATTACAAAAATCCATTTGATAAGTTTTTTTATCACTTTTACCTAGGTTATTTGCAGAGCCAACCGCATCCCGAAAAGGACCATAAAAAGCAGAAGCATATTTAGCCGAGTAGGCCATGATTTGAGTATGAATAAAACCCTCAGACTCAAGGGCGTCGCGTATCTCAATAATTCTGCCATCCATCATGTCCGATGGCGCCACAATATCAACCCCAGCACGTGCTTGACAAATAGCTTGTTGAACTAACATCGCTGTAGTTTCTTCATTCAGGACATAACCGGCGTCATCGATAATGCCGTCCTGGCCGTGGCTAG
>Ga0194048_10001723_pt1 | contig 10876 bp, 10 predicted proteins | sample JunL225m_MetaG_FD_161685 | JGI IMG/M metagenome (GOLD analysis project Ga0194048, IMG submission 161685) | Anoxic zone freshwater microbial communities from boreal shield lake in IISD Experimental Lakes Area, Ontario, Canada - Jun2016-L222-5m | ecosystem: Environmental > Aquatic > Freshwater >... | reverse complement strand
AGAGGCCATTCCTGGGCCAGTCGAGAAAGAGAAAGAAGCATCAAGGACTAGCCTAAAGTTAGATCAAGATAGCGCCGCCCTCATTATTCTGCGGTCCTGGCAACGTTGGATTGCCAAGCGGGCCGGTCCTCTTCTGCGATTCAGGGAAGAGTCCAACAATCCCTTTGACTTCTTCAATTCGGATCCCGTCGAGGAAATCCCGCTCAGAGATTTCATATCATTCGTAGATGCCGGTAAGGGATATTGCATGGATGTTAAATCTGTCACGTCACTGCTGAAACATGCGGCGACCAATAAAGAAGAGGCACTGAATCCATTCAATCGGGCTCCTCTGCCACCCCTCTTCTTGCGGAGGATTCGGAGACACATCGGTGTAAAGGCCTGGTCCGGTCTGGAGGGTCTGTCGGAGTCACAAAAACAGGCACTGGAGGTAACAGACGTGTTTCGCAAACTCGAGGAACTCGGCAATTACACGGATCCCGAGTGGTTTCTCAAGCTGAGTCATATTCAGCTCCAACAGCTGTATCTCGAGTTGGCCGATATATGGTATCATAGAGCAACGCTGACGGCGACGGATAGAGCAAGAATTGTTCCGGGGGCGCAGAGGGCCTTTTCCGTACCGGTTCGCACTGCTCTTATTATGAGACCCCGGGCTCTGCGGCCTCTACTGATTAATACGTGTAACATGCTGGTATCGGCGGCGGCGGCAAAGGGCGATCGTCAGCTCGGTGGAATGTATGTTCTCGGTGCCCTGGCCATGATTTCGTCGGAATGTGCCGCGGCATTTCCATGGCTCGCCGAGATGTTTATGCCGGGTGTCACGTGTCTCGTAGTCGGCCTTGATGGTCACACACAGTTGGTTGTTACGCATGCGTCGGTACTGGCATACTGAGTCGGGTGTCCCAGTATTGTACATATTCGTCCATTATTTCATACCATTTAAAACAGTTTCTAAACTCTGGAAAAACTCCTCCCAGGCCCGTATTATATGTATGATCATTTTCCCACGTTCTAGTTTTCAATTCGTTTATCAAAGCAGATAAGCCTTTAAGAACATTATCACATTTGATAGAATAACGTTTAAGATTGTATTGGATACGTTCTTTTATATCTAACTCCTTGCTGTTCAGAATGTATAATTTGCGTATACGTTCATGTAAGATACTATATTTTACCTCCATATCTTCTGCTTTCAGCAGAAGATCCTGTTTGTAGTTACACCACGACTTACGTGTACGATCACCTAACAGCCATAATTCCTCGATTTGTTTCATCCGTCGTTCAAAACCTGTAATAGGATGTTCGTACGGATCCCGTTGTTGTACATTGGATATAGGAATTTCAGAGACTATGATTCCAACCCCTAATCGACCATGTAACGCACTCAAATGTCCACCATAAAGATCAAAGAAATTACCAGATCCAGATTCAGGTATACTGCCGGATTTGATTTTACTGTGAATTTCCAGTATCATTTCCTGAATCTCTGGAATATGGCTTCTAGGCATCATATCAAGCAACTGTTGAATGCGACTGACTGACATCATGGATGGCATTATGACCAATCATATGTGCCGGCGTGTGTCATGTTTGCCCCCCGCAAAACTTGACATGGGCCCGACGTAGTCGTAGGCCTCAGTTCATGACTATTTTGGGCCCGTGGACACTCGGACGTACTATTTCGGATGTCAATCACAAGAAGATTGTCGAGGCATCCACATCTTGCTTGCGCAGTATGTTTGTGCCGGCCTCATGGGTTCTCAAAATTCGGGATAATACCGATCTCGAAGAACTCACAGATATCTTGAACCTGATCCGTGATCCTCCAAGGAACATGGTTGAGGTACCGAAGGACACCTATCACCAATTCGGCCTGACGCCGGATACCGTGTGGTTTGCCATGCGCAACTACGATGGACATCTAACCAGTCGTCATGCGGATCTGTGGGCCACCGTTGCGATAGCCTGTATTCAATTCATGTGCGATCTTCATACGAATCATCGGAAGGTATACATGGATTTCCGCATGGAAAATGTGCTCGTTTCTGGAAAAACGGTGGCCGTGGCCGACTATGAGCTCGTTACTTCGGTGAATCCGAAGAAGACCAAGGATGCGGATCGAAACAATCGCTGGTATTATCTGGCCCGTGGAGCAGAAATGAACGAGTGGCTGTGTTCGTGGCGCCACGATTTCGTGAGCCTGGGCTATCTTCTTGTGACCTTGACTGATGGCCGGTTGCCATTCGTTCAAGACTTTATGGATCGTCGGGAGGGATTTCGGCCGAATCACAAGTCCGTAAAGGATCTGCTCAAGGCCCGCAATGCGGCGATCCGGGCCGCCGCAAACCCGACTCTTCACTCTTACTTTGATAAGATCGAAGAGGTGAAATGGGATTCGCAGGAGCCGCCGCCGCCGAGTTTCTATAAAGATTTGGAGGGATTGTTTACGCAACAGGGTTAAAATATATAGGATCAGATTGGGCAGAAGGCAGCGACGTACCATTACCAGTTATTATAGATGCACGGAAACGATAGGAGCCCTCCGAATATCCAGTCATATCTACTTTACCGCCACTACCATATTCATTCCCTTCCCCGCTGACCGTAAAAATGCCTGTAATCCAAGCACCTTCTATTAATATTTCAACTATACAATCCGTAACTGTCGAATTGCCGATGCCCCATGTAAACTGAATATTATTTGTATCTTCAGTTTGTGAACCAGATACATCTGTAGGTGCATTCGGTAAGGTCCCCGTAGTATATATAGGAGAAAAATCAGATGTACCTGTTACGCCCACCGTAGCTACTCTGAAATCATATATACCATCGCCGGTGAGACCTGTTACAATTGCTCTGTCACCTGTAATTGGTTGAGAGTGTATCCACGTGGTCCAGTCATCTATTCCCGTAAGACTATATTGAATGACTGCATTTATAGGTTGAGCATAGTTCATCCATGAAAGGTTGACCGTTGTATTTGTTTGTATAGTACAGGCGAGTGAGTCAGGCGGTTGCACTATTGTTCCAACTGTAAGAGTATCGGAGAAGGCAGAATTACCATCTTCCAATGTAACGGTGGCCACATTAAACCTATAAAATTTTCCAGAAACGAGACCTGTAACGGTTCTCCAATAAGGAATACCTACAGCCGGGTCAAGTTCAACAAATATGGTCGATGAAGATGAATACGGGTATGCTGAATATTTTATATTATGACCACTGATATCACCCACCACATTATCTGTCCATTCTAAGCATACTTCAGTAAAAGAGATGTCAATTGCGGATAGATCGGTGGGCCGGGCCGGTAGAGTGGTCACATCTTTGTATTCCGTGGGGGCAGAGAGACCAACTGTATTAAAAGATGTTACTCTAACACTATATAAAGTATAAGCACTTAAGTCCGTTATAGTATAAGTATTTCCAGAACCAGTAATTTCTGTAGATGTAGTTACATCTCCTGAAGATATATCTATTATTGCGCCCGTCACTCTACCCACGTTGTGCCATGAGAGTCTTATACTTGTATCATCGGGGGTAGCTACAAAAAGGGTAGGAGTGCCAGGCGGGCCAGGTGGAAGATCAATTACACTCTGAATAGATCCGAGGGTTGTTGACAAAAAAGAGTCAAAATTTCCACTGTTACTACCGCGGCCACCGGATGCCACAGTCGCAACAATATTCTGAGCCTGAATTCGTGCAATGTAAGCGCGAGATGACGTATCACTATTACTCATAGTGTTCTACTATGTACGTATAGAATTAAAAAGCAGAACGTCGGGTTCTTCGTAGGCCGTGGCACTTTATGCCCTGGCCCGACAAACTTGACCGGGGTGCGGCCCACCCATGTCGACAGTACGATGTCTAGCATGATCAAGACTCCCAGCGACATTACCTGCTCCAATCTCGAGGTTGGCCCCATTAAGGTTCTTGACAGTGGCGCCAAGTCCATCAATCTGCGCTACGAGGGTCGCAATCTGATGGTGGAGACGCCTTCTCTGAAGCTGCCCTACGGCGTGAACGTGTTTGACAAGAACGGCCCTCCCAAGTACTCGGTGGATTTCAGCTTCGGTGGTGCGGATGAGGACCAGAAGACCCGGGAGCTCCAGGACTTCTTCGAGGCCTTTGACGAGCACATGATCGATGTGGGCGTGGAGAAGGCGAAGGAGTGGTTCAAGATGGCGGGTGCGAGCCGTGAGGTGGTGAAGGCGTTCTACACTCCGATGGTGAAGATCAGCCGTGATGCAGCCGGCAACCCCAAGCCCTATCCTCCGACGTTCAAGGTGTCTGTGCGCCCCCGCCGCCTGAAGCCCGGGCAGAAGGAGTCTGACCTCCCTGCGGCCTCGGATGCCCTGGGTCGTTTCGAGACGGACTTCTACAATGGCTGCTCGAAGCCCCTTGTCGCTTTCCCGAAGGACCAGTCCATTAGCGAGGTGGTTGTGAAGCGCAGCCAGGTGACGGCGATCATCCAGTGCACAGGTGTCTGGGTAGCGCCTGGCAAGTACGGCACGACCTGGAAGGCGGTGCAGGTGCGTGTGGACAGCCAGCCGGATCGCATCCAGGGCCCGGCGTTCCGTAGCGAGGCGCCCGACATCCGTGCCTTTGTGAGCCGTGGTCTGTCCAAGTCCGCCCCTGTAGCCGATTCGGAGCTGGATGAGGATGAGGAGGAGGCCGAGGCCGAGGTGGTGGTGGCAGTGAAGAAGCCGGCCGCAAAGCCCGCCTTTGTAGAGGAGGAGGAGGACGTGAGTGAGCCCGTGCCGCTGCCGACTAAGAAGAAGGTTGCACCTGTCAAGAAGGCTGGTGGCAAGTAAATACAAACCACAAAATCCAGATAAATTTCCTCTTGGCCATATAGAAACATGGAGTCCATCTTAAACACACCCTCCTGGGCCTATGATTTTTGTTATTACTATGCTTTTGTTGCGGCAATCGTGGTAGTATCCGTCGTGTGGTCTCTCGTGAAACTAAACATGCTCCCAACAATTGCCAAGAAGCTTCTCCCTATGACGTCTATCACCATAACCATGCTGCTTTCTGCGCTGGTTACCGTGGTACTCACGATGATGCAGTTCTGGATCTGCAGAGGTGCACTAAATCCGGCAAAGAAGACCGAGAAGTTTGCTGTGACCTGCCCGAATGGTGTGGAGGACTGCACGGCTGTAATGGGTACTCCTCAGGGCCCGGATTGCACTTGCGGTGCGCGGGGGCTCTGTGGCGGTTGCATAATGCAGAATAATATGCAGCCTGTTTCGGGCGGTCTTGAGGGGTTTTAGATCTACCGGCAAGTGCAGAAAGCCCCAAGGCACTGTAAATATTATGCAAGTAGATTAGAGATATGCTTGAAACTCCTTCATGGGCCGGTTCATTTTGTATAGTCTATGTTGGATTAGCCTTGGTGTTAGTTATAAGCATTGTCTATACAACATGGAAAGTAATGAATTCTTCTGCCAAACTTTCCTTATGGGATATATTTAATCTATTCTTTCCCCCGGCATTTGCAGTCTTATTGCTTCTTCTGCAATTCTGGGTATGCCGTGGCGCTCTAATAGAAGGATTTGCAAATGCGCCTATGCAATATGACAATGGAAAAATCTATAAGGTCGGTGATGTAGTAACGAAGGATGGGGTTGTTTATATCATGCATGTTGGTATTGGTACGGCTGGAAAACCGCCTCCGATGCCAACCAACTGGAGATCTCTACCTTCTGCAAACCTATGTAGCCCTCTTCCGTATGACAATGGAAAGATATACACGGCCGGTGATGTTATAACAAGTGTAGGTGTCACGTATGTCATGATTGATGGAATTGGGCTGGCTGGATATCCTCCGCCTAGACCGAATAACTGGACTCCTATTTCTGCTGATTCTAATACGGCCCTTTGTGGTGCAGCTGCTGCTGCAGCCCCTACAGATAATCCTAATCTAGTTATTAATAAGGCTCCTGGATCACCTCCTTGGAGTCAACAGGTAGTAAACCCTTCTCTGGTACCCGCCACTGTAACATTTGGTACACCAATCACTGTGGGCACAACATCGCCTATAACAATAAAACCTGTAGACAATGGAGTATATAAATCTAACGCTACATATAGTTTGGGCAATGTCGTAACACACAATAATAAGACATATATGAACGTTTCATGGAATGCTGATAAGAGGGGAGCTGCTTACAGCGGCACATACGGTGCGGATCCTACAGTTGATACTTCTGCGTGGAGACCGGTTACTGTTGGTTCTCTTGCAGCAGCCCCTGCAGCAGCAGCCCCTGCAGCAGCAGCCCCTGCAGCAGCAGCCCCGACAGATAATCCTAATCTAGTTATTAATAAGGCCCCCGGATCACCTCCTTGGAGTCAACAGGTAGTAAATCCTTCTCTGGTACCCGCCACTGTAACATTTGGTACACCAATCACTGTGGGCACATCATCGCCTATAACAATAAAACCTGTAGACAATGGAGTATATAAATCTAACGCTACATATAGTTTGGGCAATGTCATAACACACAATAATAAGACATATATGAACGTTTCATGGAATGCTGATAAGAGGGGAGCTGCTTACAGCGGCACATACGGTGCGGATCCTACAGTTGATATTTCTGCATGGAGACCGGTTACGGTTACTGCTACACCAACTCCTGCTACACCAACTCCTGCTACACCAACTCCTGCAACACCGACTCCTGCTGTGCCCCTATCTTTATATGTTTCTCAAGATTTATGTAAATCCGCAGATGGTACATGGACAAATAATATGTGTATGTTTTAAGTTGATTTTATGGTATATTTTAACATGTACTGTTAGGGACATGTTAGAAACACCTTCTTGGGCCGGATCACTTTGCTTCATATATGTTGTGTTAGCCTTGGCGTTATTTGTAAGCATTACATTTACTACATGGGGTGTATTAAAATCATCTGAACATTTCTCGGCACAGGGTATTTTTACGTTATTTTTCCCCCCAGTATTAGCTTTTTTATTACTCTTTCTCCAATTTTGGGTATGCCGCGGTGCCTTAGTAGAAGGTTTTGCTAATACTCCAAGCCCATATGATGATGGCAAAAGATATTATATCGGCGATATAGTAATAAAAGATAATATTATTTATATCATGAATGAAGAAATTGGAGTATCCGGTTATCCTCCTCCTAGAGCACCCAATTGGGTAGCCATTCCTTCTGCTAATATATGTAGCCCTGCATCATATGATAATAGAAAAGAGTATAATGTGGGTGATACAGTAACAGGTTCAGATAATAAAAAGTATGTGATGACAACTAAGCCAGGACAATCCGGTACTCCTGGTGCAGTTGGTACAGCACCTCCCAGAAATGGGGTCTGGACAGAGGTTGCTAAAGAATCGAATGACAAGATATGCATTGGATCTTCATCTGTTACTACGACGACCGTACAAGTTACAGGACCTCCTGGTAATACTCCAAGCCCATATGATAATGGCAAAATATATGCCGTCGGCGATATAGTAAAGAAAGACAACTTAAATTGGATCATGAATGAAGCAACTGGACAAGCCGGTCATTCTCCACCCAAATCTCCAACGTGGGTACAGTTACCTTCTCTCAATATATGTACCCCGACACCATATGATAATAGAAAAGAGTATAACGTGGGTGATATAGTAACAGGTTCAGATAATCTCAAATATATCTTGACAAATAAGCCAGGGCAATCCGGTACTGCTAGTGCAATTGGTACCGCACCTCCCAGACCCGGAATCTGGGCAAAGGTTGCAGATGAATCATATAAAACCGTATGTTCATTATCTCCTGCGGGCACACCTCCACCTGCCCCATACGACGCCGCTGCAGCAGCCAAAGCAAAAGCCGATGCGGATGCAGCCAAAGCAAGGGCGGATGCTGCAGCAGCCAAAGCAAAAGCCGATGCGGATGCTGCAACAGCTAAAGCAAAAGCCGATGCTGATGCTGCAGCTGCGGCAGCAAAAATAAAGGCGGATGCGGATGCCGCCGCTGCAGTAGCCAAAGCAAGGGCCGATGCCGATGCCAAAGCAAAGGCGGAGGCGGCCGCTGCTGCGGCAGCAGCACAGGCAGAAGCAGATGCAAAGGCTCGGGCGGCGGCCACCGCCGCCGCCGAAAGGGCTCGGGCCGATGCGGATGCCAAGGCAAGGGCCGATGCAGCCAGCGCTGCCGAAAGGGCTAAGAACGAAGCCGAGGCCGCCGCAGCAGCAGCCCGTGCGGCAGCCGCCGCCGCTGCTGCCGCCGCTGCAGCAGAGACAGATGCAAGGGCAAAGGCCGAGGCCGAGGCAAAGGCAAAGGCTGCTGCGGCGACAGCAGCGGAACGGTCTCGGATTGAGGCCGAGACAAAGGCACGGGCCGAGGTAGCGGCAGCAGTAGCAGAGCGTGCTCGGGCCGATGCGGAGGCCAAGGCAAGGGCTGAGGCGACTGCCGCATCAGAGCGTGCCAGGGCAGACTCAGAGGCAAAAGCGAGAGCAAGAGCTGATGCAATAGCAAGAGCAGAAGCCGCCACCCCAATATCATTATTCGTATCACAAGATTTATGTGAAATCTTAGGAGGCAGATGGGAGAATAACACATGTAATTTCTAGTGTCTAAAAAGTTCCTACCGTGAAGTGATGCAAGAACCTATAGCCCTAAGCAAGATTGTTTGATTTATCTTTTATATCTTATGTACAGATTCTTGTATCAAATCGCAAATGCTATGGTCTTTCGCAGATCAAACAACCCTTACACTGGGGTATAATGTATACCGACCTGTGCAATTGTTAAGAACCCCCTCTAGGAGTTCTTAACTGAGGCACAGGCTGATAATCTGAACTCAACATCCAAATCCATTCTCGTCGCAACCAGTATACGGCGGGGGTGGGCAGGTTACACATATCTTTACCTGCGCAACTTCTTGCTCGCTCGGGTTAATCGGAACATTATTCGCCCAAAGAGTATTGTGGGTTTCAGGTGCAGGGTTACAACATGCTGGCACCGCAAGTTGCGGAGGCCCACCCTGTACAAGATTTACGCACGGGTTCGTGTAAAACCGTGCCGGTTTTATTCCATAGAGAGAGTCATCAGCACTCGCCGTCCCAACTTCGGGAGGCAATGTTACACACGGAGTAATATTCGGAAAAATAGTGGGCACAGGACAGCATTTGGTGATAGTCTCGCGGGCCTTTGCCTGAATATACGTACTGGATGTCAACGGTGTCGGGGCCGCCGTGATTTTCTGCATAGACTGGAGTTTGCGACGGGTATATTCGCTGTACTGCATGGCTATTTAGGGTTTGTAAAATCATCCGACGACACGGGGTGCAACACAACGCACCAGCGGAGCAAATGGTACACCGGCATCCTGTGATGTCTTCGGAACCCTACATACAGGAAGAGGAGCACCGGAAGATGAAGTACCACGACCATTTTTACGAAAAAAAACGGGAACAAACGGATTCGTCGAGGAACTATTGGTGACTGCCAGTATATTTGCCTTTTTTCTGGCTACTATTTCTCCGCCGGAAGTACCCCTGACATCTTTTGTAATCTGATCAATTCCAGTAATACTCGCAATAATTCTGGGGCTCACCAGATCTCCATAGATAGGACTGGATGCCGGGCCCGATAATATATTAGAAGAATCTCCACAGTCCCCGCCAATCTCATTTCTGTAATATAGTGGACACGCCACGACTTTTTCGAGAAGGCGTGTTGATTCCAATTTAGTCGTTGTGGCAACCTTGGGCACCGGATCTAATATCGGCGGACAGGGGGCCTGTGGCTGAGGATTCAATTCTAAAAAAGCGGCCTGTACACAGTCTTTTTTTTGGGTTAACATAGTACTTGCGGCATTTGCACCAAAGGCACGAAATGTATCTCCACACGACATGATTCTTGATTTAGGAGGGGGTTATAATCTACCGGCTACTGGGGTTTAAGAGGATCCCGTTGACCCAAATCCGCCCTCTGAGCGCAATGTGCCGGGCCCAGGGAGTTCCTTAACAACCGTCACGGAATCCCAGGGACACAAATCGGCCCGCACGATCTGCACCAGGCGCATCCCGTGGATACTTACCGGATTAAGGGTTTCTCCCACAGTAGAATTAAGCGCAGCCTTAATCACTCCTCGGTACGTTGCGTCAATCAGACCAAGGGAGTTTGCGAGACGCCACGAAGTCTTGCTGATACTGGAGCGGGGTGCCAGCCAGAATGCACGGGCCGCCCCAGCCTCGTCTACGGCGAGAGCCCTGCATCCCTGACCCACCAGTGTCGCATACTTGGAATATGCCGTATCCAGGTCGCCGCCATCGCAATAGAGGTCAACGCCACTATCTCTCTCAGAGAGAGACCGAGCATTATACTCCGCTGCCGCCTTCTCATAAAGAGACTCGTGATGCGTGGGGGCAATGTAGAGGCGCATCCGGGTATACTTGGCTTCCTTCTGGAAGATTGTATTGTCATGTTTTGGCAATAGCCGGTTATTTTATTGTTCTATAATAAGGGCTCGTATGACATATTTTATGAGTAATTCCACATTTAAAATAATTATATTATCGATTGTGTTGGGTCCGCTGGGACTTATCTTTTTTATTATCGTAGGTACAAATAAAGAATTGAGTGACCGTGTTAATCGTGCTTTCGATAACTCCAAAAATCCCCTACTTGTATCCGTTATCATCTTGACATGCATATTCTTGTTTGCTATGTTGTGTTGTTTAATGATAAACCCGATCGACAGCTTCGAGGACTATACAGACATCAGTGCGGCTGTTACGGCGTTGGAAAAACGCACGTGTAATCTCATTATACGGGTCGATACCTTATTAGAGGGCGAGGTCGGTAATAAGGGTATGGAATCCGACGCAGAAGGAAACTCCAAGACTACACCTTG
>Ga0194048_10001722_pt1 | contig 10884 bp, 10 predicted proteins | sample JunL225m_MetaG_FD_161685 | JGI IMG/M metagenome (GOLD analysis project Ga0194048, IMG submission 161685) | Anoxic zone freshwater microbial communities from boreal shield lake in IISD Experimental Lakes Area, Ontario, Canada - Jun2016-L222-5m | ecosystem: Environmental > Aquatic > Freshwater >... | reverse complement strand
CGTGGTTTGAATCGCAGTGGGGTGATGCGCGAAGTCGTCGTATACGGTCGCGCCCTCGACGGTTCCTCGATTTTCCATACGCCGTTTGACGCCGGCAAAGCGACTCAGGGCGTCAATGCTGCGGGCTGGCGTCACGCCGACATGTGCGGCCGCAAGTAAGGCGACCAACGCATTGTGTTGATTATGTTCGCCCGTCAGTGACCATTGCACGCATCCCAGTGCGTGAGCCCCGTCTAAGACTTCAAATGCGGTGGGGCTTAGGCTGCGGGTGTGCCAGCCGGTGGCGTTGCCGGTGGTGGTGAGTTCGCTGTAACAGCCCCGTTTTAAGACGCGTGCGAGGGCCTCGTCGTGTGCGGGTGCGATGACCAGGCCGTGACGCGGGACCGTGCGCAGTAAATGATGAAATTGCGTTTCAATGGCAGCCAAATCGGCAAAGATATCGGCATGATCGTATTCAAGATTATTGAGCACGGCCGTGCGTGGTCGATAGTGCACAAACTTTGACCGCTTATCAAAAAATGCGGTGTCGTATTCATCGGCTTCGATGACAAACAGCGAGGCATCGGCTTGATAGCGTGCCGATACCTCAAGCCCGGGCGCAACACCGCCGATTAAAAAGTTGGGCTTGAGCCCTGCGTCATGCAAAATCCAGGCCAGCATTGAGCTTGTGGTCGTTTTGCCATGTGTGCCCGCCACGGCCAAGACATGCTGACCCTGCAGTATTTGCTCGCCTAGCCATTGAGGGCCCGAGACGTAGGGCAGGCCCGCATCTAGAATGGCCTCGATTAAGGGATTGCCGCGCGAGATCACGTTGCCGATGATGAAAAGATCGGGCTTAAGCCCGAGCTGGTCAGGTTCAAAGCCCTCTATTAACGCGATACCTTGTTCTTGTAGCTGTGTGCTCATGGGAGGGTAGACGCCGGTATCGCAGCCCGTGACGCGATGGCCGGCGGCACGCGCAATGAGCGCAAGCCCGCCCATAAACGTGCCGCAGATTCCCAAAATGTGCAAATGCATACAATTCTCCCCGCATCATTGTAGAGTGAGACGGTATGATGCAAGTCATGAAACGTAGAATGGTTTTATTGGGGTTGGGCGGCTTGGCGGCTATCGCTGCCACGGGTTGGGGCGCGTGGCGCGTGTCGTCGCGCTCGGCGCCCTCGGCCAATCGTGCGGTGGGGGCGTTGAGTGCAGAGTCAGCGCGGGGCAATCCAAACCCCTTGGCACTTTACGAGGCACGGCTTCCCGGGCTCAATGGCGAGCCTTTTGCGCTCAGTGCTTTAAAAGGTCATCCCACGGTCGTGAATTTCTGGGCAACTTGGTGTGCGCCTTGTGTGCAAGAGATGCCCCACCTGGATCAGATGGCTAAAGAGTTGCCTAAAGTAAGATTTGTAGGTATTGGTATCGATACTGCGCATAACATCGCTCAATTTGTTGATAAAATACCAATATCGTATCAATTGCTTGTTGCCGGCTACGCGGGCATTTCAATGGTACGCGAGCTGGGTAACAGTGCGGGTGGGCTGCCTTTTACGCTCTTATTCGATGCAAATGGCAGCATTTTCGATTCAATTCTGGGTCAAATTGAACCTCTGGATCTACGGCAGCGAATTGACAGGCTTGTTGTCAAATCAAAGACGTAGATAGACAAATCGCAGCAATTAGCGTAAAAATAGACCCTCTTTGATTGGTTTTGCTCTTTTGGGCCGACTGATTGTTGGTTGATCGAACACCTCACCCTTGAGCGTCATGTATGGCACAACGCCTTCTCGTCTTGAATGGCCCAAACCTGAACCTGCTCGGTTTGCGCGAGCCGCATCTGTACGGACATACGACATTGCCGCAGATCGAGGCTGACTTGGTGGCTTTGGCAACCAGCTTAGGCGCTAGCCTGACGGCTTATCAAAGCAACCATGAGGGTGGGCTGGTTGACCGTATTCAGGCGGCACGTACCGATGGCACGGATTTTATTGTGATCAATGCAGGTGCCTACACGCATACCAGCGTGGCAATTCGCGACGCGCTGGCTGCAGTCAAGATCTCTTTTATTGAAGTGCACCTCTCAAATGTGTACAAGCGCGAAACCTTCCGTCATCACTCTTATCTGTCTGATTTAGCGGTGGGCGTGGTGGTTGGGTTAGGTGCCTACGGGTATGAAGTCGCTGTGCGGTACGCCGTGCAGTCAACGCAAACGGCTTGAGGCTCTTTGGGCTAAACGCTGTTCAATTTAGAACTTTACGGAAATATCATTATGGATCTTAGAAAACTCAAAACCTTGATCGACCTCGTGTCAGAATCTGGCATCGCCGAGCTCGAGATCACCGAGGGTGAAGGCAAGGTTCGTATCGTTAAGTTTTCGCAGGCACAGCAGCCAGTCGCCTATGCCGCGCCCGTGGCCGCCCCGAGCTACGCCCCAGCCGCGCCCGCAGGTGCCGACGGCGGTGTTGCTGCGGCGCCAGTTGTGGTTGCAGGGCACACGGTTAAAGCGCCGATGGTTGGCACCTTTTATCGTGCGGCTAATCCAGGATCGGCTGTCTTTGTTGAAGTTGGACAAACCGTCAAAGAGGGTGAGCCACTTTGCATTATCGAAGCCATGAAACTGCTCAATGAAATCGAGGCAGATAAATCTGGTGTCATTACCGAAATTTTGGTTGAAAACGGCGAGCCTGTTGAGTACGGTCAACCGCTTTTTGTGATCGTCTGATATGTTTGAAAAGATTCTGATCGCCAACCGAGGCGAAATTGCGCTGCGCATTCAGCGTGCATGTCGTGAAATGGGTATTAAAACGGTTGTGGTTCACTCAGAAGCCGATCGTGATGCCAAGTATGTTCGCCTGGCAGATGAGTCGGTGTGTATTGGCCCAGCCGCCTCGCGCGATAGTTATCTCAATATGCCGGCGATTATTGCGGCTGCCGAAGTGACGGATGCCGAAGCCATTCATCCGGGATACGGATTTTTATCTGAAAACGCAGACTTTGCCGACCGAGTCGAAAAAAGCGGTTTTGTCTTTATTGGGCCACGACCTGAATCCATCCGATTGATGGGCGACAAGGTAAGCGCCAAGCAAGCCATGATCGCGGCGGGCGTGCCGGTTGTGCCGGGCTCACCCGGTGCCTTGCCAGATGATCCTGCCGAGATTTTGCGATTGGCCGCCGAGGTGGGTTACCCAGTCATTATTAAGGCGGCGGGCGGTGGTGGTGGTCGTGGGATGCGGGTGGTGCATACTGAGGCGGCCCTGCTGAATTCGGTCGCGATGACAAAAACCGAAGCAGGTACAGCCTTTAATAACCCCGAGGTTTACCTCGAAAAATTTCTTGAGAATCCCCGGCATATTGAAATTCAAGTGCTGGCCGATGGTGGGCGCAATGCCGTTTGGTTGGGTGAGCGCGATTGCTCAATGCAGCGCCGTCATCAAAAAGTGATCGAAGAGGCTCCGGCCCCTGGCATTGCGCGCAAGTTAATTGAGCGCATTGGTGAGCGCTGTGCCGAAGCGTGCCGCAAAATTCAATACCGTGGTGCAGGAACGTTTGAATTTTTATACGAAAACGACGAGTTTTATTTCATTGAAATGAACACCCGCATTCAGGTTGAGCATCCAGTGACTGAGTTAATTACTGGCATTGATTTGGTGCAACAGCAGATTCGCGTCGCTGCCGGCGAAAAATTTACCTTGCGACAGCGTGACATCACCTTTAAAGGACACGCGCTTGAGTGCCGCATCAACGCCGAAGACCCGTTTACGTTTGTGCCGAGTCCAGGCCGGGTGACCAACTGGCATACGCCGGGCGGCCCTGGGGTGCGCATTGATTCGCATGTGTTCAATGGGTATTTTGTGCCGCCCTATTACGATTCGATGATTGCCAAAGTGATCACCTACGGAGACACGCGCGAACAAGCCCTGGCACGTATGACAATCGCCTTGTCTGAGATGGTCGTTGAGGGGATTAAAACTAATATTCCTTTGCATCGCGAGCTCATGGCGGATAGTCATTTTATGGCGGGTGGCACCAGTATTCATTATCTAGAACACAAGCTTGCGGCTCGGCCCTAAGCGATCGTCTCGCGCCAGGCGCGTAGATCTCAAGTCCCTCGCGAACGGAAACTCTCATGCGTGAATTGGTGTTGTTGTGTCCGGGTACGTTGGCAGAGCCTTTATCTGACGCATTGCTCGAAGCCGGTGCTTTGTCGGTCTCGGTTGAAGATGCAGATTCTGATACCGACGAAGAGCAGCCGCTGTTTGGCGAGCCTGGCAGCGAACCGAATACGCAGGCCTGGAGTCGCAATCGGGTGATCGTGCTACTAGCAGATGGCACAGATCCTGAACAGCTACTTGCAGCGGCCAGACTTGATCTGGATGAGCAGACTGACTTGCCCTGGTTTTTGCGACAAGTCCCCGATGCTGACTGGGTGCGTCTGACACAATCTCAGTTTGGTCCGATCAAGGTTGGTGCCCGAATCTTTATTGTCCCAAGTTGGCATTCAGATCAAATGCCGCTGGTGCCCGAGCCTGATCGCATCGCGATTCAGCTTGACCCGGGTTTAGCGTTTGGTACGGGAAGCCATCCGACTACACATCTTTGCTTAGAATGGCTGGCCGCTGAACTGCCCGAGCGCGCCTCGGTGCTCGATTATGGTTGTGGTTCGGGCATCCTGGCAATTGCTGCTGCCATGCTGGGTGCGCAAGAGGTCACAGGGGTGGATATTGATGAGCAGGCTGTACAAGCGACGCGCGATAATGCCAGCGTGAATAAAGTGAAGGTGAAGTCGCTGCTGCCCGATGACTTAGCCGATGGCCTATACGATGTGGTGGTCGCCAATATTTTGTCGAATCCCCTAAAAGTCTTGGCCCCCATGCTTGCAGGGCGTGTACGTTCAGGGGGACAATTGATCTTATCGGGTGTGCTAGAGCGCCAGGCTCAAGAAGTTGCGGCGGCCTATGCGCCCTGGTTGACGATCTCGGTCTGGCAAGCGCGCGATGGTTGGGTGTGTTTGGCCGGCGTAAAAGCCTAACCTGAACCGAGGATATTTTTTGCCGCTGTTATCGATTCTGAAGGCGACTTAAATGAGTCTTGTCACGCGTTGCCCAAAGTGCCAAAGTGACTTTATGGTGTCGCTCGAGCAGTTGCGCGTGCACGATGGCTTAGTCAGATGTGGCCAGTGCACAAATATTTTTGATGGTCAGACTGCTTTAGAAAGCGCGCTACCAACTTTGACGCAGCGCGCGACTAATCTACGAGAACACGCCGCGCGACCTGTCGTGGCGTCTGCCCCGCCAGAGCACGAACAGCAACCGAGTGCGCCCTCTGTACTGAGGCGCCGGGCGCAAACGGGCGCAGAGTTTGAACGGGCTACAGAACAGCCCGTTTTAGCTGGGCATCCTGAGCCCGTTTATCAAGAGACTATGCGGGATCCCGAAGCGGTCTTGCGGGTACATGGTGAAGCGCGACTCCGTGGCGAACATAGTTCTGCAAGTGGGCGTAGTACACCAGGATTTTTAATCGACGAGACGCCGTTAGACGGCTTGCGCCGCTGGCTTTGGGTGATTTTAATGACGAGCGCGGCACTGCTTTTGCTAGTGCAGCTCGCTTACGTCTATCGCAACGAAGTCGTGACGCGCATTCCCACGTTGCTTCCTTTGGCACGCACAGCATGTGCGCAATTAAAATGCGAAGTGTCGTTGGTGAGGCACCTAGACCGCATTACGATTGAATCGACCGCGCTCGAGCAAGCGCCTGGCACACAAGTAGAGGGGCAAGCGAGTGTATTAACCCTGAAGTTTTCAATCCGTAACCGCTACGATAAGATGCAGCCTTGGCCTCATTTATCTGTAGAGCTCAAAGACGCTTCGGGCACTACGGTTATCAGAAAAGTACTGGCGCCTGAGCAATATTTGCCCCAGTCTTTAGCAACTCGACCCTTTGGGGCGAACCAGGAAACGCACCTCAGTTTGCCAATGATGGTAAATGGTTTACAGATTAGTGGTGTTCAACTCAATCGATTTTTCCCTTAAGAGACCAGTATGACCAAGCCTGTATTGATTTGTGGTTCTGTCGCGTTTGACACCATTGCGGTATTTGACGGACGTTTTAAAGACCACATCTTGCCTGATCGCATCCATGCCTTAAGCGTGTCGTTTTTAGTGCCTAGGATGCGTCGTGAATTCGGAGGATGTGCCGGTAACATTGCCTATAACTTAAAGTTACTGGGTGGCCATCCTGTTCCAGTGGCAACGGTTGGCGAAGACGCGGGCGATTATCTGCAACGTTTTGAACAGTTTGGGATTGATACTCGCTTGATCCGCAGTTTGCCTGACACCTTAACTGCACAATGTTTTATTACGACCGATTTAGACGATAATCAAATCACCGCGTTTCATCCGGGGGCGATGGATCGCTCTTCTGAAAACGATCTAACGGGTGAACAGGGTGCGTGGGCCATCGTTGCGCCGGATTCAAAGACAGGCATGATGGCGCATGCTAAGCGTTTGCATGCTCAGGGCACGCCCTTTATCTTTGATCTGGGTCAGGCGATGCCCTTATACGATGGTAAAGATATTCTTGAAATGCTGGCGCTCGCGCAAGCGCTCACGCTCAATGATTACGAGGCCAGTGTTGTTGAACAGCGTACTGGTAAAACGATTGCACAATTAGCGCAGGGCTTGCAGGCGGTGGTGGTGACTCGGGGCGCAAACGGTGCAACGCTTTATACTGACGGGCAAGAACATCACATCAGTCCAGTCATTCCTGCGGCAGTGCTTGACCCGACCGGGTGCGGTGATGCGCATCGTGGCGGTTTGCTCTACGCATTGACACTTGGCTGGAGTTGGATCGAAGCCTGTAAGCTTGGTAATTTGATGGGTTCAATTAAAATTGCATCACGTGGGCCGCAAAATCATGCGCCCTCGCGTGCTGAAATTGGTGCACAGTTGCACGCGTATTACGGCAGTCATCTGCCAGGCTAGTGTATTGATATTTTTCTGGAGTTATTTATGCGTTCACTTTTACGCGCCCTGCGCGCGACGCCCTCACGCTTATTGATCGGGGCTGCAATGCTGTCTAGCGTTGCATTGATCTCCGGCTGCGCCAAGCCAAGCGCTTCAGCGAATGTTTACACGTATGGGCAAGCGCAGCGCGAACAAGTCGTGCGTAATGGCACGATCGTAGGTGTGCGTCCCATCACGCTTCAAAATGATCGCACTTCGGGCGCAGGCGTGGTGGCCGGCGGTGCGGTGGGCGGTGTAGTCGGAAGCACGATAGGGGGTGGTACGGGCCGTACGCTGGCCGTACTAGGGGGTGCAATTTTGGGTGCGTTGGCGGGTGATGCGGTTGAAGAGCGTGCCGGTAAAAAAGATGGCCTTGAAATTACTGTTCGTCTAGATAACGGCGAAACGCGTGTAATCGCTCAAGAAGCGGATGTACCGTTAGTGTTAAGCCAGCGTGTTCAAGTGGTCAGTGGAGCGGGCCCGACACGTGTGACGCCGATGACCGGCCAATAGTCTTGTCGCAATACAGGCTGCGCCTATTCAGGCGCGCTACGATTTGACTTAGGTCTTGGTTGTACGTGTACGGCGAGCGGTGCGTCTTGATCGAATAGCACCGTTCTTTGTGGAAAAGGTAACTCAATTCCTGCTGCCGCAAACCGCCCCAAAATCTGCATGCGCAGATCGCTCAGTATCTCATTGACCAAGACCCCAGTTTGAAGCTTGACCCAAAACTGAAGGTTAAATACCAAGCCATTCTCACCAAAGTCGTCTAGTGTCACCAGGGGGCCAGGCGTGCCCAGGACGTGTGGATTTTCTTTGCCTACTGAAATTAGAATCTCGCGCACGCTTTGAGCATCTGAGCCATAGCCAACGGTTACTCGAATATCTTTGCGAGCATCGGTGGTGGTGTAGGTCCAGTTAATGAGTCTTTGCTCAACGAGTGTGCTATTCGGGATCAGCGTGTCGTTGCCTTGCGGCCCGTGTACCGTTGAAAAACGAATGCCAATCGAGGTGACCGTACCTATTACGCCATCGATCTCAACCAAGTCGCCAATACGAATTGGTTTTTCAATCAAAAGCATGACGCCACTAATCAGATTTTTTAAAATATTTTGTGTGCCAAAGCCCACCCCAATAGCCAGCGCTCCGCCCAAGAAGGCGAAAGCGCTCAAGGGGATGTCTACGAGGTTCAGCGCCGTCAAGATCAGTGTGAAGCCAGCAACCAGGGTGAGCCAGCGTCCAAGTACGACAGATTTACTGATGCCTAGATTTGCTTTATTGACTGCGAGCGCAAGGGTTCGGCGAATCAAGCGAGAGATCAGAACGAAGCCAACAATCAAAATAATGATGGCGCCTGCAGTTTTTCCGATGGTGATTCCGCGTTTAGTTTTGATTTCTCGACCATCGACCATAATTGAATCGTCAACAGCAAAGAGTTCATAGTGCCAAACTTCTTTGCTGACCTCGGTGATGAAGGCGCGGGCCGTTTCGAGTCGCTGCAGCAGGGTTTTATGCGTATTGGCATAGTCAAGTTCGGCGCCGAGAATCTGAAGGTACTGATTGAGGCGCCCGATGACAGAATAGAGACTGCGTGTTGAGTCTATTTGCGTTGAAATCTGGGCAAGTAAGCCCTGTAAAAAGGATTTTTCTGCAGGGTCAGTCGCTTGTTGTACTTGCGTCGAGATATTGACGGTCGCTTGCGACTTATCCGCAATAATTTCTGTTAGGTGACTCAGTCCTTGTGCGAGTTGCTTGGCGAGGGTTTGTTGACGCAGCATCATGTCGCTCAGATCGCGAGCAACATCTGTATTTGAGTAAATCTTTTGGCGAATCTCCCATATTTGTAACGAAACTAGATTTAATTCGATTTGGGTGCGATATTTTTCACGTTCGATACGCGCCGTCTCTGCTAACGCATCGGTCGTATTCCAGGCCCTTTTTGCTGCGATCACAGAATCGACCACTGAGTTGGGCGTGCTCTCTAGTTGATCCAGCCGTGTTTTTGCTGAAGCTGCTTGATCTAGTGTGCGGTTAATGCGGCTACTCGCTTGCTGCTCTTGGGCGCGAAGTTGTTCGTTCGCGCGTTGTATGCTGCCGCGAATTTTGTTGAAGTCTTCGTTTGAAAAGACAAAACGATGCGCGTAGAAATCCCAATTTTTCTTAAATAAAGAAAGTAGTAGCGTGGCGGTAGTGTGCTCGAAGGCGTTGGCATCGTTATCAATTGATAAATTAACGAGTTCGAGATTGATTCGACTGAGGCGACGCTCATTGTCGACGACTGCTTTATTGGTGAACGGCTCTGTTGCTGAGGTTGTTTCGGTTTTTTGTGTAATTTGACGCAGCTCAGCCTCGATAGCCGAGCGTGATTTTTTGAGTTCAGCAAGCTGAGCGTCGATCAGTGCGTGGCGTTGTGCCAGATGTTGAAGTTGCGCGTTGATACGCATCATTTCAAATTGCAGATCGTCGACGAGCGCGAGCGGCCAAGGTGCTAAGCCGGGTGGTGGTTGCCAAGCAAGCGTGTCTTTGCGCGCGCTGGCGAGCTTGTCGCTTAAGCGGCGGAGGTTTTTAATGTTGTCGATAATATGAGTGTAGGTATCGACCAGATACACGAGATCGTTCAGGCGCTCTTTGGTACTGAGGTAAGCTGCCGAACCCGACGCAGTCATTGCGTTGAAAGAATGCTGCACTTTTGCAAGATCAGCTTGTGCCGCGCTTAAGCGTGCCTGCATGTCTTGTTGTTGTGCCTCAATATCGGCTGAGGTGCGTTCAGTCGCCAGCGGGGTGCTGCTGTTGCTTGGGTTGAGCGTCTGTTGAGTGGCTGTTTGTAAGGCTGTTTGCGGCAGTGATTGTGTTTGGCCGAACGAACTGCAGGCGAGCCAGAGCAAGCTTGCGCCAACCAGGGCAGAGAATAACTTGGGCAAGCGGGTCAGACGCCACGCAAGAGGATTGAGTGGCGTCGGCCCGTGCGCCTTCATCACCTTAAATCCCAATTAAGGTGAAACTGATACGATTTAACACCATCAGGGCGACTTGAGCTAAAACCAAGAGCACGAGCGCAGAGAGGTCAAGCCCACCGAGGTTAGGCATGATGCGCTTGATGGGTTCTAGCAGCGGGGCGGTTAAGGTACGCAGGACCGGCATGATGGGCGCCATCGGATTGATCCAGGACAACACCGCTTGAATCAGTGTCAGCCAAACCATCAGGTTTAAGGCCCAGCGGGCAACAGTCACCAAGGCTGCGACCAGTAAGCTTGGGACTTGTGCGGGGCTGAGCATCGTGCCGGTTGCGGCCAGCCACATCAGCGATAGAAAAATGATGGCCACTAGAAAGACCCCGACCAAACTCGCTCCGTCAAAGCCTTTGCCTGAAGGAATTAAGTTGCGCAGTGGGTGGACGAGCCAATTGGTCGCTTGATGGATTGCTTGCGACATGGGATTAAACGGGTGTAGTTTGACCGCATAAATCCAGGCGCGCGCTAGCAAGGCTGCGCCTAAAAGAGAAAAAACAATTTCTAATAAAAAACGTAGGATTTCGCCAGGCATGTGGCAACTCCGATAAAAACCCGGCGGTCAGCACGGATAGATGGCAGTGATTCTTGAGGCGACGCCTCATTGACATTATCGCAGCTTCTGCGTTGGTTAGAACAGGGTTGAGGCAATTGCGAAGACTGTTTTTAGTGCAGACAACAATGCATCGGACAAAAAAACCGTCCGGCGGACCGGACGGTTTGAACTTGCAAACCTTAGCTACCAAGCTCAGGGACGGCCACCCGTAGGAAACGGCCACGACGCTGCAGGATTCAGGGCGGTTTTCGCACCTGGTGCTGCTGCGGTCGATGGGGCAGCGGCTGCCGGCTTTTTAGCGGCTGGTTTCTTAATTATTTTTTTTTTTTGCTGCTGG
>Ga0194048_10001721_pt1 | contig 10885 bp, 8 predicted proteins | sample JunL225m_MetaG_FD_161685 | JGI IMG/M metagenome (GOLD analysis project Ga0194048, IMG submission 161685) | Anoxic zone freshwater microbial communities from boreal shield lake in IISD Experimental Lakes Area, Ontario, Canada - Jun2016-L222-5m | ecosystem: Environmental > Aquatic > Freshwater >... | reverse complement strand
CCCCTCCGAGTTTTGCGTCGGGCCCAACCGGAGAAAATTCAGAGAGACCCCGGGCTCCGGCATGAAACGAATCCGGGCGGGGCGGGGCTGGCGGTCCGCGAAATCCGCAACGGAGGCGTGATTGAAACAGGAGTCGCCGCGATCGGGCGGTGCGCGGGATTGCCGGTGGGGTCAAATGACCGAATAATCCGCCAATCCCTTTCCAAAAATAGGGTAGCCGCGTTGGAGCGCCGGGCCAACGTGGTGCTCAGCCGTGACCACGCTGTCGCCTCCGGCTCAAACGCGGCTACCGCAATCTCGAAACCGCTACTCATCGAGGCGGGGCGCCCGGCGCCGGTTGCAAGTTTCGCCCTGACCCCTTCGGACTACCGCGAGTAAGGTCAGAAAGCGGCGGCGCGTACGCGCGCCAAAAGGCGGAAAAGGAAAAGACATGAACGGTGAAGGTTTTGGTGCCGACGAGCACCCGGGAGGCCGCGCAGAGACAGCACGGACGGGAAAATCCCCTCGCGTCGGCGAAGGGAACGACGCGCGCTCCGGAACGGATCGCGCCCGATACCTAGACCTTCGACCGCGGAGGTTCTTCCGGAGGCGGCTCCCGCCGCGCGTCCGGCCAATTCACCGCCAGCCGATTTCGCCCGGAAAGTCTGGCCGCGGGCGTCAGAACTTCACCGTCCGACTCCAGCGCCAGGACGATCTTTTTCAGCGTGGAGTCCCCGGGTAGCGCCGGAGGTGGCTCGCGGTCCGATGCACCGGCCGCGACGTCGACCCGCTCCGGCATTTTTTCCCCGCCCAACAGGTGGGCGACCTGAGCCGACAGGCGTTGTTGGTGCGTGAAGTGACGGGCCTCCGCCAGCCAGGACAACGTGGCAAACAACGCCGGCTGGGGAGTGTTCGCGCAAATCCACGCCGCGATCAGCAGCCAGAAAGGCCACCGTGCTGGGGAGGATTTGCGGCGGGGTGTCTGCACGATTGCCCCGTGACCAAGGCGGTTCCGCCCGAGCGACGCAAAAGGATTTCGCCGGGGTGGGTTCATCTCCCGGTCTGCCATGGGTCTTGCCGGCGTCGCCCGTGCGCTCCTAGCGTAGGCCTATGACTGGCGTCGAGTGCATGGCGGTGATGAAAGCCCTGGGCGAATTGAGCCGGCTGCGGATCATGCGGCTGCTTCTGCGCGAACAACTGGGCGTGAACGAAATTTCGGAACGGCTCGGCCTGTCGCAGTACAACGTCTCGAAGCACCTAAAGGTATTGAAGGACGCCGGGCTGCTCGAAATGGAAAAGGCCGGCAAGCAGCGGCTCTACGGCATGGCGGCGTCGTTGAAGCTGGAGCTGGCGGAGAACAAGAACGTGCTCGAACTGGGCTGCTGCACCTTTCGGTTTGACCGGCTGCCCCGCTGACCGGCCGACAGATTTTGGTTGCAGGCGGGAATACGTATGCTCACGTGCGCATACGTTCTATGCATACCCCACCCACCACCCCCGGGGCCAAGGCCCGGTACATCATGATCGGCGGCTTTCTCGGCGCAGGAAAAACAACCGCCGTCGGCAAACTGGCGCGGCGTCTGGCGGCGCAGGGCCGGCGCGTCGGCCTGATCACCAACGACCAGGGCCGCAACCTCGTCGACACCACCATGCTGCGTTCGCAGGGTTTCGAGACGGAGGAAATTCCGGGCGGATGCTTCTGCTGCCGTTTCAACTCCCTGGTGGATGCGGCGCAAAAACTGACCGCGAGCGTGCGGCCCGAGGTGTTCGTCGCCGAACCGGTCGGCAGTTGCACGGACCTTGCCGCCACCGTGACCTACCCGTTGCGGCGCCTTTACGGTGACCAATTCGTCGTGGCGCCGGTGAGCGTGCTCGTCGACCCGATACGCGCCCTGCGCGTGTTTGGCGTCGAACCGGGCGGCTCGTTCTCGGAGAAGGTCCTCTACATTTACCTCAAGCAGATCGAGGAGGCGGACATCGTTGTCATCAGCAAGTGTGACCTGGTGGACGAGGCGCGGCTCGCGGCGTTGCGGGCGGCCATTGCCGGCAAATATCCCGGTAAGGACATTATCGCCGTTTCGGCCCGGACTGATGCCAACCTCGACGCGTGGTTCGAGCGGATTATTGCCGGCGAGCAGTCGGCCCGTGCGGCGATGCAGGTGGACTACCAGGTCTACGCCGACGGCGAGGCCTTGCTGGGTTGGCTGAATTGCACGGTGCAGATCTCCGCCACCCTGGCCATCAACTCCGATGCGTTTCTGCAGCGGCTGGCGACAGAAGTTCAGCAACGGCTGCAGTTGAACCATGCGGAGGTGGCGCACCTGAAGATGACCCTGAGCCCCGACGTGAGCGTCGGCGGTGCGATCGCGGCGGTGAACCTCGTGCGCAATGACTTTGTGCCGGAGCTCTCCTTCCGCTTGGAGGATCCCGTGGCCTCCGGCCAACTGATCATCAATTTGCGGGCCGAGGCTGCGCCCGATGTCCTGGGCACGGTGGTGCGCGAGGGTCTGGCGGCGGCGGCCAAGGGATTTCCGACGCTGGTAGCGACGCTGGAGCACCTCGAACACTTCCGGCCCGGCAAGCCGACGCCGACCCATCGGATCACCGCGTTGCCCGCCTGAGGCCCGCTCATGAAAGCCATTCCACGTTGGTTCGTCGGAGAGTTTTTCGGCACCTTCCTCCTCGCCTTTTTCGGCTGCGGCAGCGTGTGCGCCGCCGTACTCACCGGCGCCCAGGTGGGAGTCTTTCAGGTGGCGATCGTCTGGGGACTTGGCATCGCGATCGCGATCTATCTCACGGGGCATCTGAGCGGCGCGCATCTGAATCCCGCGGTGACGATCGGGTTGGCGGCGTGGGCCGGATTTCCGGGGCGGCGGATCCTCCCTTACATCGTGGCCCAGGTACTTGGCGCGGCGGCGGCCGCGGCCGTCCTGTTCGTGCTGTTTGGCGATGCCCTCAAGGTGTTCGAACAGGCGAATCACATTGTGCGCGGCCAGCCCGGCAGCGAGGCCAGCGCCATGATTTTCGGCGAGTATTTCCCTAATCCGGGAGGCAAACCGCTCACGGATGCCTCCCGCCAGTTGATGTCGCCGATGGCCGCGTTCGCGGCTGAAGTGGTCGGTACGGCTGTGCTCATGCTGGTGGTCTGCTGGGCCGGGGATGAGCGCAACAGGTCGCGCCCGCCCGGTTTGGTTCCGGTCGTGGTCGGCCTCACTGTGACGCTGCTGATCTCGCTGTTGGGGCCGCTCACCATGGCCTGCTTTAACCCGGCCCGCGACCTCGGTCCGCGGCTGTTTTCAGCCCTGGCGGGGTGGGGGCAGGTGCCCTTTTCCGTCAACGGAAACGGCTGGCTGACGGTGTACATCCTCGCGCCGATTGCGGGTGCGCTGATCGGCGGCGGACTTCACCGCGTCTTCCTCAAAGCGGAGGAATCCTCTTAACGGTTGCCGTCCACGAATTGCGCGAAGGGGTGGGAAGTTATCTTCTCTTGGTTGCCGGCGGTTCGGCCAGACGGTCGTTCCGCCGCAGGGGAGTCGCCAACAGAGTCAACGGCTGTAGGTGAAAATCAGGCCAAAGCTGGCCCTGCTTCACGCCAAGAAGCCGGCCTGTTCGAATGAGTCTTTGGCGGAATTCTCCCGCCTGGGTCCGCCGTATTAATATGCCGTAGACCTGCCCGTGGGCTGGTCCAATCGCTTGGGTTGAGACGGGGTATGTTGGTCGACCAGCCGGCAGCGTTTGGCTTCGTCGCCGCACCCGCGAAAGGTCGAATTACGGCGCCGTAATGTCGTCGTTGCGGCATCGTTACGTGGCCGAGTTGCACGGCGGCGGGAGAAAAATTCGTACTTGGGGCCAGATGAAAACCAAGCTGCCTCTCCTCTTTCTCACCGCTGGAATGGCCCTCGCCGGGACACCTGCGCCCACTGCTCAGTCTCAAGGCGAGGTTTCCAAGGCCATCAGGCTGGAGGAAATCGAGGTGACCGAGAAACGGACTTCCGCCCTCACCCAGGCTCCGACCGAAAGTCGACTGGAGGCGATGCAGCCGCAGTCCGTGGTCGACGTGTCGACGATCAACAACGCCATCGCCCCTTCGGCGGATTACACGATGATCGCCAATCTCACCCCGAGTGTAACCACCGTGCAGGCGAACGGCCCCGGCCTCAGCGAGGCGAAAAACATCATCCGGGGATTCACCGACGGCCAATACAACATCACCTTCGACGGAATCCCGTTCAGCGATAACAACTCCTTTTCGCACCACTCCACGAGTTACTTCCCGGCCAAGCTCCTCGGCCAGATGATCGTCGATCGCGGCCCGGGCACGGCGAGCACAATCGGTCAGGCGACCTTCGGCGGTACAATGGCGATGCTTTCCAAGGACCCCCGCACGACGGACGGCATTGTGCCAACGGTCAGCTACGGTAGCTTCCGCACGCTGGTGGCGCATCTGGAAGGGAGCGCGGCCAATTTTGCCCCGCTCGGCGGTTCGTCGACGATTGCGAGCTACCAGTACCTGACGTCGGACGGCTTCCTCACCCATTCCTACGAGCGGCGGCATACGATCTATTTCAAACACCTGCAGCCGGTGGGTAAGCGCACCACGCTGACGTTTCTCACCACCGCCAACTGGATCAAGTTCGGCACTCCGCCCTCTGTCACGCAGGCGACGATCGACGCGCGCGGCCGCGACTTCGGCCTCGTCGACGATCCGAACAGCACGCTTTCGCCACTCTACAACTACCAGAAGAAAGAGGCGGATTTCAGCTACGTCGGACTGGACACGGACCTGGGAGGCGGCTGGCGCGTGGCGAACAAGGTCGGCACCTACCTCTACGACAACGACAGCTACCAGACGCCGACTGCCGGTACAAAGACGGCGCGCACGAACATCGGCGGCACCTACCAGCTGAATTATTACCGCGCCTGGTTCGACCACCTTAACCTGATCCACGAGGACGACCACGGTACGTTCAAGACCGGTGGTTGGGGCGAATACGTTCGCAACGACCGGTTCCAGTACCTGATCGATTATACGCGCGGCGGCGTTTTGGATTACAATCCGGCGACGACGCCTGAGGCGGTCGGCATCCTCTCGGCGACGACGTACCTCATGAAGAATTACATGCGGACGGCGCAGGTATTCGCTGAATACGAGTGGCGCCCGCTGCGCGATCTGAGTGTGAACGGCGGCATCCGCTATGCGCACTTTCGCCGCGATATCGAGGCTCCCGTCAACCAGACCACTCGCCTCCGTTACTACGGCGAGCGCACCGACACCAATTCGATGCCGAGTTTGTCGGCCAACTACCGTTTCCGTCCCGAATGGTCCGCCTACGCGCAGATTGCCAAAGGCTTCCTCGCCCCGAATCTGCAGCTCTTCTACGTCCCCGACCCTTCGAAGAACAACGTGAAGCCGCAGGAGACGACCAACTACCAGGTTGGTACCGTCTATAAGACCGGCCGTCTTAACGCCGACATCGACGCCTACTGGATCGATTACCGCTACCTTCCCCTCACGATCACCGACACCGCGACGAGCCAGCAATACTACGCGCTCGCCAGCGGCGCCTATTACAGCGGCATCGAGTCGCAGGCGACCGTGTCGGTGGGTGGCGGACTGAGTGTCCACGCCAATGGTTCCATCAACCGCGCGGTTTATAAGAAATCAAAAATCGACATTCCGGGGGTCTCCCGTTCCACCGCGGTGCTCGGCTTTGTCTACAACAAGGGCGGTTTCTTCACGTCGCTTTCGGATAAATTTGTCGGTGAGCAGAAGGTTTACGCCGCCGGTCTCAATCCCGACTTCGCCAACACGCTGCGCGCAAACGTGGTCGCCCCGTCGCGCTGGTCCGAGGATCTGGCCGTCGGCTACAGCCACCGGTTCACCCGTGGCGGTTTCCTGCGCAGCCTGAAGATCAAGGTGCAGATCGACAACCTGCTTGATCGCCAGCAGCAGGTGATCGGCTCGATCAGCGCGACCGCGGTGCCGTCGTATATCGTGCTGCCCGGCCGGAATTACTTCTTCACCTTCTCCGGCGAGTTCTGAGGCGCCTGACGACGACGCAATGAAGCGCCTCCGTTCGCTACACCTTTATCTGGGTGTGCTGTTCGCCCCGTTGTTGATCTTCTTTTCGGCTACGGGGGCGATACAGTTGTTTTGGCTGCACGAGAACGCGAAGGACGGCTCCTATTCGGCGCCGCCCGCACTCCTTGCGCTCGGTACCGTCCATAAGAACTCCCATTTGCCCGGAACCCCCAAGCGGGCCGGCACGCCACTCCGCTGGTTCAGTCTGGCCGCCGCACTCGGGCTGGTCGCAACCACCGTGCTCGGTCTCGTAATGGCGTTCCGTTTCACGGCGAGCCGGCGGCTTGTCTTCATGTCCCTCTTCGCCGGGACGGTCATTCCGGCCGGCCTGCTCTGGATTTTCCGCTAACCGCCCCTCCGTCGTTCAACATGTCTGCCTCACACGCTTTCTCCCGCCGCCAGTTTCTGCGCTCCGCCGGTGGGATCACCTTCCTCGCTCTCGCGCCCTCGGGTCGCGGGCTCTTCGCCGCGGTTGCGCCGCTCAAACCGATGTCGATCCCGGTGTTCACCGCGCTGCCGTATGTGCAGCCCGGTCCGGACGGCAGGCTGGTCGCCGGCGCCGAGACCACGCGGTTGGCGTGGCAGACCGAAGGCACCGAAGCAAACTTCGAGGTCAATTTCGGCCGCGACAACGCCTATGCTCAGTCCGCGCAGATTACTCGCACGTCACGCGACTATTCGGGCCGCGGCGACAAAGGCAGCCGCTTCAATTACGTTACCGCGTTCACCGGCCTCGCCCTCGGCACCGAGTACCGTTATCGCGTCCGCTGCAACGGTGCCACCATCGCCGAGGGCTATTTCACTACCCGCCAGCCCCGCGGTCGCAAAATCCGTTTCGTCGCCTTTGGCGACAATTCCTTCGGCGATCCGAGCGAACGCGCCATCGCCTATCAGGCCTATCGGGTGAATCCCGACTTCATCCAGAACACCGGGGACAACGTGTACGAAGCCGGCCTGGACAGCGAATACGGCCGCTACTTCTTCCCCGTTTACAACGCCGACCACGCGAGTCCCAGCATCGGCGCGCCGCTGCTGCGCTCGATCCCGTTCTACACCGTGCTGGCCAACCACGACGTGGAGGGCAAACACCCGGAGACGAACAACATTCCCTGCGCCAATTTTGAGGTCAGCGCCGATGCCCTCGCTTACTACACGAACTTCCACTTCCCGCTCAACGGCGTCCCTTCGCCGACCTATCCGACGGTGACGTTCGGTCCGGAAAAGCGCCTAGCCAACTTCGCCGCTTGCGCCGGCGCGCGCTTTCCGACGATGGCCAATTATTCGTACGACGCAGGCGACGGCCACTTCCTCTGCCTTGATTCCAACAACTACACCGACGCCACCGATCCCGCCCTCCAAGCGTGGATTGCCGCCGACCTCAAGGGGAGCGACGCGCGCTGGAAATTCGTCACGTTTCACCACGGCGCCTTCAATGTCGGCCACCACCACCGCTACGAGCAGCAGATGCGCGTGCTGGCCCCGATCTTCGAGGCGCACGGGGTGAATTTTGTGCTCAGCGGCCACGAGCATAATTACCAGCGCACCATGCCGCTCCGCTTCGCGCCGCAGAACACCGAGAAGGCGCACAAGCTTCACACCAAGGACCGGATCGTCACCGGTGACTTCACGCTCGACCGGGCGTTTGACGGTGAGAAGACAACCAAGGCGAATGGCGTGATCTATATTACCACCGGCGCCGGCGGAAAATACCTTTACGACCCGGAATACAACGGCGACCCGGCGAAGTGGGTTATTCCCGAGGACAACAATCTCGCTTTCGTCACGAAGATGATCTCCGACCGCCACTCGTTCACCGTCTTCGATCTTGAGCGCGACGAACTTCTGATGCGGCAGATCGACGAACAGGGCAACGAGATCGATCGGATCCGTGTGACCTGAGCGTCTATTCCGCGGGCGGCAGGGTCACGGTGAATTCCGTGTCGTCGGGGTCGCCCCGGGTGAGCGCGATCTGGCCACCGTGGGCGGACACGATTTCGCGGCAAAGACTCAAGCCGAGCCCGGCTCCGCCGGACTCCCGGTTGCGGTCGGACGCGAGCCTGAAGAAGCGTTTGAAAACCTCCGACTGGCGCTCCCGCGGAATGCCCGAGCCGGTGTTGTTGATCGTGAAAACGGCCTCTCCCGTGTCGCCGTTCCGGCGCAGCTTCAGGCGTACGTGCCCGCCGGCGCGATTGTGCCGCACGGCATTGTCGACGAGATTCAGTACCACCCTTCGTAGGAGCAACGGGTCGCCTTTCGCCCGGATGTTGTCTTGGATCTCCGCCTGCACGCGGAGCCCCGTGCGGGCCGCGAGGAGTCCGGCGTCTTCGGCTCCCTCGGCGACCAGCGCGCTCAGGTCGACCGCTTCGCTGTTTAAGGGCGTTTTCCCGGCGTCGAAACGGGCCAGGAGCAGGAGAGTGGCGGTGATCTTTTGCAGCCGGTCCACCTGTTCAAGCAACCCGAGCAGGGTGCGCTCCTGAGCTTCACCGAGGTGCCCCGACCGGAGTGCCTCCTCAATTTCGCCGCGGAGAATTGTCAGCGGCGTGCGCAACTCATGCGATGCATCGGCGGTAAACCGGGTGGCCTGCTCAAGTCCCCGCTGCAGTCGTTCAAACATCTCGTTGAGCACGCGGATGTGTCGCCCGATCTCGTCGTTGGTCGGCGGCTGGGGAAGACGCGCGTCGAGGCGGCTGGCGCTGATTCCGGCGGCCGCCTCCGTTAGGGCCGTGATCGGTTCCAGCGAGCGCCGGGCGACCCATGCGCTGCCCAGAGCGACGGTCAAAAGCACGGCTGGAAGTGTCAGCAGGTAGGCGCCGAGGGAAAAGAGCACCGTTTCATCGATGGAGTGCAGGTTCGAGCCGACGACGATGGTCGTGCCGTTGAAGTCAAACGCCCCGATCCGGATGCGCAGGCCTTCGAAATGGACGGTCGTGGCGCCGGCCGGGAGCGGCCAGGCCACCAGCAATGGTGCAAAGCGCTCCGGGAAGACTTGGCGGGGCTGGCCGGTGCGAGGACCAGCGGCGTAGAAGAGCAATCGGGCGCTGCTCTTGAAGCGCATTGCCGGATCGTGGGGGGAACCGGCGACGAGTCTGGATGCCTGATTCAAGTCGCTGAAATAGACCGCGGCATCCTCCGCGAGCCGGCGGTCGAGCGCATGCTCGAGTCTGAAAAACAATACCGCGGCGGCGGCACCACCGAAGACCAACAGGGCCGCGGCGTTGACCAGCGCCGACCAAAAGGTGATGCGCGTGCGCAGAGTCCAATGTTTCACGTCGCGGCTTTCATGGTGTAGCCTACGCCGCGGACCGTGTACACGAGGGGCACTTCATGCCCGTCGTCGATTTTGCGCCGCAACCTTTGGATCGCGACATCGACCAGATTGGTGCCGGGATCAAAATGGTACGACCATACTTGTTCGCAGAGTTGGGTGCGGGTATGCACGCGCCCCGGCGATCGCAAGAGGCAGGCCAACAAACTGAACTCGCGGGCGGTCAACTCGATCTTGCGGCCCGCGCGCCGAACCTCCTGGTTGCCGAGATTCAGGATCAGATCGCCCAGCCGCAGCAGCGTGATGCCTTCGCCCGTTAGCCGGCGCGAGACGGCGCGGAGTCGCGCCACGAGTTCCTCGATCGAAAACGGCTTGGCGACGTAGTCATCGGCCCCCTGATTCAGCCCGTCGACGCGGTCTGTGAGACCGTCGCGGGCGCTCAGCAGGATTATCGGGAGCGGGTTGTGCTGTTCGCGGAGCGAGCGCAGTACACTCAAGCCGTCGCGACCGGGCAGCATGATGTCGAGCACCAGCGCGTCGAAGCGGTTGTTGGATGCGAGGTGGAGGGCGTCGTCGCCCCGATGCGTGACCGTGACGGAGCAGCCGACTTCGACAAGGCCGTTGCGCACAAACGTGGCGATCTTCTTTTCATCTTCGGCCACAAGGATGCGCATGGTTTCGGTCTCGGCAGGCGGTTGACGGAGATTCTCATTAACGCGCACGGCGCCGGTTTCGTCCATGACATGACCGTGACAATTGGGTCACAGGCGGAGCATTACCAAAATGTCATTCAGTCCGTGCTTGGTGCCACCCGTTTGCCTCAACACGTTTTCGGGGTGGGTCATTTCCGTCGCTTCTGTCTCCTCTTGGGACTGTCGGTCTCTTGCGCTGCCGCGCAGGCGCCGACCTCAGACTCCGTTCCTCCGGGGCAGCCGGTGTTGAAGATGGAGCAGGTTACGGTGACCGAAAACGCCAGTGGAGCGGAGGCGGCCTTTGCAAGCAAAGTCGCCGGGGATACCTCGGTCGAAATCGTATCTGGTGGCGCGACGAAGAACGCGACGGCCCAGAGCGCGAGTGATTTGTTGAAAAACACCTCGGGGGTAACCGTGAATCGCGGGGTCGACGGCGCGTCGCGCGTTTCGATCCGCGGGATGGACTCACGCTTCACCCGCGTGACGGTCGATGGCCAGCGGCAGGGCGGCACGGGCAACTCCCTCGATAACCTCCCTCCCGAAATCGTGCAGTCCATCGAAATCAGCAAGGCCGCGACGCCCGATCAGGATGCGGACGCGATTGGCGGGGCGATCAATGTCACCACCAGCGCGCCGGATTTCAAGGCGGCGCACGAGCAGGGGCGGCATCAAATCGTGTACAACTCGCTCGCGCCGCATCCGGGCGGGCGTAACACGCTCGGCGTCAGCCGGCCCTTCGCGTTCGCGAGCGCGGAGCCCAACGCTGCGATCCTGGTTTCCGCGAGCTTTGACGACACGTACCGCCAGCGCGACCAGTGGCGCTCGCTGCGCGAGTGGACGACGCTCGTTTCGCCCGGCCCCGCACCG
>Ga0194048_10001719_pt1 | contig 10887 bp, 8 predicted proteins | sample JunL225m_MetaG_FD_161685 | JGI IMG/M metagenome (GOLD analysis project Ga0194048, IMG submission 161685) | Anoxic zone freshwater microbial communities from boreal shield lake in IISD Experimental Lakes Area, Ontario, Canada - Jun2016-L222-5m | ecosystem: Environmental > Aquatic > Freshwater >... | reverse complement strand
GATGTACTTCGTCGACCACGTGGAGTTGCTCGGCCAGATGGCGTGCCAACAATCCCGACAGGCCAGGAGCCATTGCGGAGCCGACCACCAAGGTTGCGTCGTTCACACGGGCGCGATGATCGAGTTCAAGCAAAGCGCGCACATCGTCGAGATCGTCGCTGAGCGACACAACCGACACCCCGTTTGCCAGCAGCCGTGCCGCAAGGTCGGCGTGCGGCGCCGGATGTGCGAGAACCACCACATCGGCGGCCATCGCATCGTTGAGATCAAGCACTACTGCCGAAGCGGCTCGGGCAACGCGCGCAGCCGCCAGCGGAGATTCATCGACAACACCAACTCGAAACGACGAGTCGATCGACAACAACTCGGCGATGCGTGCTCCGGTGACGCCAACGCCCACCACCACCACAATCGGGGATGACACAGGGGACGACTCGGTCACGCGGCTGTGATCATTTCGGATCAACGGGTAGCTCGCGCCAACCACCTTGTTGCGGTGGCACCCCGCCTTTGCCGCGCAAACGCAGCACGCCAGCCACAATGCCGGCCGCGGACAAGGCCAAGATGGCTCGACGAATCATTTTCACCGTGGGGCTACACAGAATCGAACTGTGGACCTCATCCTTATCAGGGATGCGCTCTAACCGACTGAGCTATAGCCCCGAGAGTCGGGCACCACACGTTATCGGGACAACGGGGTGAACCTCAACTGCGATCTTCGACAGAATTGTCTGCAATGTGAACCGACCGGTGTTTTGTGGTTGCCGGATGACGCTCGACCACTTCTTCTTCAAGCACCGAGACACGGATGCCACCCACCAAATCGGTGATCAAATTGAACAAAGTTGCGGCCAACAGAGCCATTCCGGTGAGACCCACGCACGCGAACAGGCCGGCGATCCATGCATTATGAAAAAGTTCGCCGCCTTTGAACCGAAAGCTGCTCCAACCGAACGACTCGAAGAATTTCTGCACATTATCGATGGTGCCGGTGGTGTAGGCCACGTTCCAGAGCAAGACGCCCGCCGTGAGGCACACGCCGTACAGCACCACGCTGAACGCAAGCGCCACTTTGAACACGCTCCACGGATCTACGTGGCGCACAACGCGCGTTACTCGGCGCACGCGCCGGCGGGCGCGCCGTTTGCTGCTGCTGTTACTGATCGTCACCTGACGAGGTGCCGGCGCTGGCGCTGGCGTTGGAGTTGGCGCTGGAGCCGGTTCTGCCATCGCCATCACAGGCATCGCTTGAGTCGGCTGCAGCAGTTCGGGTTGCTCAACTGGAGCCGGTGGTTCGGCAAACACCGTTGGCACCCAGGCCGTCACCTGATTGTCGACCCGAGCAGCGCGACGCTTGCTTGATCGCTGCGGACCACGCCAACCCTCGGTCTCTTCGCGCGGATCTACCGAGCGACTCGCTGGCGCCGCTGGCGTCACGCGGCTTGATTCACCAAGAATCAAACCCGGGTCGCCACCCACGGGACCGTTGCGACGATGGTCTTTGCTCACTCACGTGAGTGTAGAGAACGCCGCTAGCCCGATGGTGCCCAATCGAACTATTGCGATGCGTTACGGGCCATCAGTGGCACGGGCCGTGGCTCGATGCCCAGCCACTTCGACGATGACGGTGACGGTGACGGTGCTGGCTTCGTCGTTGTCGACTCGCGAGTAGCTCAACAGCCGAGCACCGTTGAGTTGCGCGACATGCGCTGCCTCAACTGCTCCGGCAGTGGTTGCTGCAAGCGCTGCCGCGTCAGCAGCGTTTTGGGCAAGGCCCGCTTGGGCAAAGCCCACTGCGAGTCGTGCAACCCCAAGCGCAAGAGCCATCAGCAGCGACACCGCCAAGAGCGCAAGCATCACGGCTTGCCCTGAATCTGTTTGCCGTGAATCGCGACAAGACCCCATGTTGTACCTCCGTGCGCCGAACCGTCATACAGATGGCCAACGGCCACGATCGGCGCACGAAGCGCAAGAGGCGAGGTTTACTCTTCGGTATCCGAGGCCAAGATCGGTGCCACTGAGGCAACGGTTTGGCCTTCGTCGAGGCTCATCACGCGAACGCCCGTGGCGTCTCTGCCTTGTGAGCTGATCTCGCGAACACTCATACGAATCATCACGCCACCACTCGACACGGCGACGATGTCGTCGTCGAGGCCCACCATGAAGGCCGCAACAACCTTGCCCTTGCGGCCGGTGAGCTTGATGCCGATGACACCTTGGCCACCGCGACCTTGACGGTTGAAGCGATCGAGTTGGGTGCGCTTGCCGTAGCCCGACTCGGTGATCATCAAAATGGCCGTGTCGTCGCGGGCAACATCGACGCTGACCACTTCGTCGTCGGGCTTCATCTTCATGCCACGCACACCACCGGCTGAACGGCCCATGGGTCGCACTTCGTCTTCGCTGAAACGAATGGTGATACCGGCGCGGCTCACCATGAACAGATCGTCGGTGCCGCTGGTCTCGATCACTCGCACCAGTTCGTCGTTGTCACGCAGGTTGATGGCAATCAGGCCATCGCGGCGGCTCGAGTCGTACTCGTTGAACGAGGTCTTCTTGACCGTGCCCTTCTTGGTTGCGAAGAACAGGTAGCGCTCGCTGGCGAAGTCGCGTGTATCGATGATGGCCTGAATGGTTTCGCCCACCTGCAACGGCAGCAGGTTCACGATGGGCATGCCCTTCGCAGTGCGTTCGCGTTCGGGGATATCCATCGCGCGCAATCGATAGACCTTGCCGCGGTTGCTGAAGAACAGCAAGAACGCGTGCGCCGTGGTGAAGATGACATGGCGAACCAAGTCATCAGACTTCAGCTTGGCGCCGCTGACGCCACGGCCACCACGGCCCTGGGTCTTGAAGCTGCCCGCTGGAACGGCCTTCACGTACTGGGCTTCGGTCATCACGATGACCAGTTCGCTGTCGTCGACGAGATCTTCGATGCTCATCTCGCCCGAGTCGAGTGTGATCGCACACTTGCGAGGTGTTGCGAACTCTTCGCGGATGGCGAGCATCTCGCTCTTGATCACGCCGCGCAGCTTCTCGGGCGAATCCAAGATGGATTGCAACTCGATGATGCGCTCTTGCAGTTCGCCGAGTTCGCGTTCGAGATCGACGCGGCTCAAACGAGTGAGCTGGCGGAGCTGCATTTCGAGAATGTCTTGCGCCTGAATCTCGCTGAAATCGAACGGCGCGGTCATCAGGCCTTCGCGTGCAGCGGCAACATCGTCGCTCGAGCGAATGAGCGCAATGATCTCGTCGATCACGTTGAGCGCCTTGATGCGGCCTTCCACCTTGTGCTCGCGCTCTCGCGCAACACGCAGGCGGTACACCGTGCGGCGGGTGATGACCTCGACCTGGTGGCTCACGTAGCCGTTGAGCGCCGAGGCCAAGTTGAGCGTACGTGGCACGCCATCGACAAGGGCCACCATGTTCACGCCAAAGCTGGTCTGCAATTGGGTGAGCTTGTAGAGGTTGTTGAGCACCACGTTGGCGTTGGCATCGCGCTTGAGCGAGATGATCAGGTTGGTCTTGCCACCCGATGAGCCGTCGTTGACATCGGAGATGCCATCGAGATCGCCGGCATCGACCAACTCTTGAATGCGCCCGGCGATCGCCGAGCAACTGGTCTGGTACGGAAGCTCGGTAACCACGATGTGGTAGCCGCCGCGCTTGGTCTCTTCGATGCTGGCGGTGGCGCGCATCTTGATGCTGCCGCGGCCGGTGCGGTAGGCGTCGATGATGCCGGAGCGGCCCAAGATGGAACCACCCGTTGGGAAGTCGGGGCCCAACACAAACCGCATCAAGTCATCAGAGGTGGCCTCTGGGTTGTCGATGAGGTGGATGGTTGCGTCGATGACCTCGCCCAAGTTGTGCGGCGGGATGTTTGTGGCCATACCGACCGCGATGCCTTGGCTGCCGTTGACCAACAGGTTGGGGAATCGGGCGGGAAGAACCGTGGGCTCTTCGCGGCTGCCGTCGTATGTGGCCACCATGTCGACGGTTTCTTCGTCGATGTCGGCGAGCAACTGCATCGCCAACGGGTGCAAGCGACACTCGGTGTATCGGCTGGCTGCAGGACCAAAGTCGGGCGAGCCGTAGTTGCCGTGGAAGTCGATGAGCGGGTGACGCACCGAGAATGGCTGAGCCATACGCACCAAGGCGTCGTAGATGGCGCCGTCGCCGTGCGGGTGGTACTTGGCCATCGTGTCGCCGCTGACGCGAGCCGACTTGACGAACGGACGATCAGGACGGAAGCCCTGCTCTTCCATGTCCCAGATGATGCGGCGGTGCACAGGCTTGAGACCGTCGCGCACGTCGGGCAAGGCGCGAGCCATGATGACCGACATTGCGTAGTCGAGGAAGCTGCGCTCCATTTCGTCTTGCAACGAGATGGGCTGCACCGACAGCGATGTGTCTTCGCTGTCGTCTTCGGGACCGGTTGGAGTATTGGGGGTATCAGACATGTGTGTGGATCCTTAGATGTCCAGGAAGCGAACGTCTTTAGCGTTGGTCTGGATGAAGTGCTTACGGCTTTCGACGTCGTCACCCATCAGCACGCTGACGATGTCGTCGGCAATTGCGGCTTCTTCAACGGTGACCTTGAGCAAGGTGCGACTGTCGGCCGACATGGTGGTGCCGCGCAGTTCTTCCCAGTCCATTTCGCCAAGACCCTTGAGGCGTTGGAATTCCTTTTTGTGATTGGGTCGCTCGAGCAAGAACTTGGTCTTCGCCGCATCGTCTTTGAGGTAGACCTTTTCTTTCGACACCTCGGTGGAGAACAACGGTGGCTGAGCGATGTACACAAAGCCGGCTTCGACCATTGGCCGCATCTGGCGGAAGAAGAACGTGAGCAGCAAGGTGCGGATGTGGCTGCCATCGACATCGGCGTCGGCCAACACAATCACCTTGTGATAACGGGCTTTCGCGGCATCGAACTCGTCGCCGACACCGCCACCGATGGCGGTGATGAGGGTCTGCACTTCGGTGTTCTTGAGCATCTTGTCGAGGCGGGCGCGCTCGACGTTGAGGATCTTGCCGCGGATGGGCAAGATCGCCTGGGTGCGTGGGTCGCGAGCATCGAGTGCGGTGCCGCCGGCCGAGTCGCCTTCAACAATGAACAACTCGCTCTCGGCGGGGTTGCCGCTGGTGCAGTCTTTGAGCTTGTCGGGCATGCCGGCGCCGGCAAGAGCGGTCTTGCGGCGAATTGCGTTACGCGCATTCTTTGCAGCAACACGAGCCTGCGCCGCAGCCATTGCCTTTTTGACAATGCGGTTGGCCTCGGTGGGGTTTTCTTCGAGCCATTCGGCGAGACGCTCGTTGGTTGCCTTTTGCACAAATGAACGCATCGGCACGTTGCCGAGCTTGGCTTTGGTCTGACCCTCGAACTGTGGCTCACGCAACTTCACCGACACGATTGCGGTGATGCCCTCACGAATGTCTTCGCCGAGCAAGTTGTCTTCTTTTTCTTTGAGCAGGTTCTTCGCACGGGCGTACTTGTTGACCACGCTGGTGAGGGCGGTCTTGAAGCCCTCGACATGCATGCCGCCTTCGGTGGTTGAAATACCGTTGGCGTAGCCGTGAATGCCTTCGTAGTAACCGGTGTTCCATTGCAACGCGATATCGAGGGTCTGACCCTCGGCATCGTCGGAGTCTTCGTAGTTGGCAACCTTGCTGAACAAGGCTTCCTTTGAGATGTTGAGGTGCTTGACGAAGTCGACGATGCCACCGCGGTACTGATACGTAACGGTCTGCAGGTGATCGGCGCGCTCGTCGGTGAACACGATCTCAAGGCCCTTGTTGAGAAAGGCCATGGTCTGCAAGCGCTCGAGCACGGTGCGAGCCACGAACGTGGTGCCCTCGGCTTGGAAGATGCCGCCATCGGGCCAGAACGAAATAGATGTGCCGGTCTTGCGGCCGCGAGCTGGCGAATCGCCCACGATGGACATCTTGTCTTGAGGACGACCACCCTTGGCATAGAGCTGCTGGTAATGGTTGCCATCGCGGTCGACTTCGACAATGAGCTTCTCGCTCAATGCGTTGACCACGCTGACGCCCACGCCGTGCAGACCGCCCGACACCTTGTAGCCCTCGCCACCAAACTTGCCGCCGGCGTGCAACACAGTGAGCACGACCTCGGCAGCGCTCTTGCCCTTGTGCGGGCCCGATGGATATGGATCAACCGGAATACCGCGGCCGTCGTCGTCGACGCGGCAACCGCCATCGGCCAACAAGGTGACGTTGATACGGGTGCAATAACCAGCCATCGCTTCATCGACAGAGTTGTCGACAACTTCCCAGATCAAGTGATGCAAGCCAGCAAGACCAGTGGAGCCGATGTACATGCCGGGGCGCTTGCGGACGGGATCGAGGCCCTCAAGAACCTGAATGTCCTTGGCGCCGTAGTTGGCGGATGGCTGGCTGGACGACTTGCCAGTGCCGGGGGTGTCAGTCATAGACACAGGAGACCTCGTCTGTCGTAGGAGCAGAGCAACACATCGCTCTGAACGGTGATTTTGGGCGACCGAGACGGCGCTGAGCACCCTTCAGAAACGGTCGAAATCGCAATGCCCGCAGTCTACCAAAGGGGTATGACAAAGGTGTCATTTGCACCACTATTTACAAGTGGTTCCGTCATTGCATTTTTTTGGGTCGCAAACCGCCCGAAATTGACGTCTCAGCGGGGTTTCACGCGAATATCGAAACGGGATACCTCTAAACCGGCTACGGACCGCAGACGAGCGATCACATCGGCTTCTAAGAAGCGCAGTTGGGTGGCCCAACCCGGCTCATCGACCTCAACCAACAGACGGTCGCCATCGAGCTTCACCGGACGCGCATGTTCGGCCACGGTCTCGCCCACAGCGTCAGCCCATCGGCTAAACAACGAACCCATCGAGCGAGCGTCGTAGGTACCCCCGCGCAAGCCACGCACAACGCCATTCATGCTGTCGCGCAGCGGCACCGGTTCGTAGCTCACGGCATCACCGTACCGTGGCTGATGCGCAGCACCCGATCCGGTTGAGCCTCGGTAGGTAACGGACTTGCCGTGGTGATGAGCACCTGCCCGACGGGCAGATTCGCTAACAACGCTGTTGCCCGCGACACATCGAGTTCGCTGAGCACATCGTCGAGCACCAAGATCGGCGGTGTACCAACCTTGTCGGCCACCAACCGATGCGCAGCCAACCGCAGCGCCAAGGCCAATGAACGTTGCTCGCCTTGCGACGCATGCGTACGCGCCGGCAACCCGTTGAGCCAGATTTCGAGATCGTCGCGATGCGGACCCACCGTGCTCGACTGCCGGCGAACATCGTCGTGACGCGCCGCGGCCAGCGCGGCCAACAGACCACCGTTGCGCCACGCAGGTTCGTACACCAACTCCACCGGCGTCGGCACGCCCGCTAGTTGCTCATACGCCTCGAGCACCATGGGCGCGAGTCGGGCGATCAAGGTGGCTCGCGCATAGCCAAGTTGCTCGCCAACCTGAGCCAACTTCGAGTCCCACACATCGAGGGTGAAGGCGAGATCGTCGTTGATACGGCCACCGCACTGCTTCAGCAAACTGTTGCGCTGCTTGATAATGCGGTCGATCTCAAGGCGCAACGCATCGTTCTTCACCGCAAGCGCCACAAGCGTTTCGTCCATCAACCGGCGTCGCTCGCCAGGACCCTGCTTGATCAGCGCAAGATCGTCGGGAGAAAAAACCGACACTCGAATCACGCCGAGCAACTCGCGCGTACGCGCCAGGCGTTGGCGGTTGATCATCACCCGGTTGCGGCCGTTGCGATTGATTTCGGCCTCGATGAGCAGTTCGCGGCCGTCGTCGTGCACCACCTGAGCACGGATGATGGCGGTATCGGTGCCGTTGCGAATCAGCGCATCGACGGGTGCGCCGCGAAACGACTCGAGCGTGGCGAGATACGCCAACGACTCGGCCAAGTTCGTTTTGCCTTGGCCATTGTCGCCAACGATGGCAGTGGTGCCCGCGACGAAATCGAGTTGGGTTGCTGCGTAGTTGCGGAAATCGACAAGCTCCAACGACCGCACCAGCACGACGGCACGCTACCGCGCGTCGGCCGCGCGGAGCATCACGACACGCGTACCGGCATCAGCAAATACAGATAATCGTTGCGGCCCACAGCGCGCAGCACTGCTGGTCGAGCAGCATCTTGCGTTTCGAGCGTCACTTCGTCGCCGCCCACCGCTTCGACACCCGCCGCAAAGAAATCAGGGTTGAAGGCAATGGTCATCTCGGTGCCTTCGAGCACGGCATCGAGTTCTTCGACCGCGTTGCCAACGTCTTGGGTGATGGCGCTCAGGCGAAGGCTGTCGGCAGTCATCTGCAAACGAATTGGTGTGGCATCGCGGGCGAGAATCTTCACGCGGCGGATGGCTTCGAGCAACGCGTCGCGAGAAACAGTGAGCTTGTTCGGATGCGTTGGTGGAATCAGCCGGCGATAGTCGGGGAATTCACCCTCGATTAAGCGAGTGGTGAGACGGGTTGAGCCGACCTCAAAGGTGGCCTCGCGCTCGCCCAAACGCAGGGTGAGTTCGGGGGCATTGCCAACCAAACGAGCCAATTCGCTGAGCGCCCGACCAGGTACGAGCACCTTTTGGTCGGCGCCAAGAGCGCTGGCACCGGGAAGATCGCGAACTGCCAAACGGTACGAGTCAGTGGCAACCATGCGCAAGCCATCGGCTTCTGCGGTGAGCAGCACGCCAGTGAGCACAACGCGGGATTCATCGGTGCTTGCGGCGCGCACAACCTGACGCAATGCTTCGCCGACCTCAGTAGTTGGCAACGTGACAGCCGTAGAGGCTGGTGATGCGAGTCGTGGGTAATCGTCGATTGAGAGCGGACGCACCGTGAACTGTGAGCGACCACCCGAGATCGATACATCGTCGGCTTCAACAGAAACCTCGACCTTGCCAGGCGACAGTGAGCGCACGATGTCGGACGACAAACGTGCCGGCAATACGACCGCTCCATCACGCTCGCCACCAACTTCGGTCTCGAGTTGAATCGTCAGTTCGAGATCGGTGCCGGTCACCGTGAGCTTGTCGCCCACGAGCTCAAGACGAAGCCCCGAAAGAACTGGCAATGTGCCCGTTCGACCTGTGGCGGCACGTCCGGCCGTAGCTAAGGCGTCAGCCAAGACATCGCGCTCGCAGCGAAATTTCACGATGCAACCTTTCCCACCAGATGGTGATGTATCAAAGTAATGGTATTAATAAGGCCTGTGGATTGTGGATAACCACTTAATGGTGCAGCGTAGAGGCCAGATCGAGCTGTACGTGGTTGTACACAGGTATCCACAGCATTGGCAAACAACACGCGACCACCCGTGGACAACTTCGCGTTGTCCCCCGATGTGAGCAACGTGTCCACAGCAAGTTCATGTGTTCTATGCACAGCTGTCATTTGACTCGGTTCAGCCCTTCTTCAATCGCTGAACCATGTCTGTGACCTGGTCGTATACCTGTTTGCGCTCGCTCATCAGGCGCTGAATCTTTTCAACGGCGTGAATCACGGTGGTGTGGTCGCGACCGCCAAACAATCGGGCGATGGCTGGGTAACTCAAGTCGGTGAGATCGCGGAACACATACATCGCAATCTGGCGACTGGTCACCAACGGTCGTTGCCGGCTCTTGCCGCGCAGTGCCTCAACGCTTTGACCAAGGATGATGGCCATTTCGTTGAGCAACTCTTCGTCAGTACGGGTCTTGGCGCCGCTGTCGGTGAGCAGGTCACGTAGCAATTGTTCGGCGAGGTGCGTGGTGATTGGGACGCGGTTCAAGCTGGCGTACGCAGTGACTCGAATGAAGGCACCTTCGAGCTCGCGAATGTTGTTGGTGATATTGGTGGCGATGAACTCGAGGGTCTCGGGTGGCACGCGTGAATCGTCGCGGTCGGCCTTGTTGCGCAAGATCGCCAGACGAGTTTCCATGTCGGGTGGTTGCACATCGGTGATGAGGCCCCACTTGAATCGGCCGCGCAACCGCTCTTCCAGGGTGGGGATGGCGTCGGGCATGCGGTCGCTCGAGATCACGATCTGCTTATTGGCGCCGTGGAGCGAGTTGAAGGTGTGGAAGAACTCTTCCTGCAACCCTTCTTTGCCTTCCATGAACTGAATGTCGTCGATGAGCAGCACGTCGATGTCGCGATAACGGCGTTTGAACGAAGCAGTTGAGTTGGTTCGAATCGCGTCGACGTATTCGTTCAAGAATGTTTCGGTGCTCACGTACCGCACGACATCGTGTTGGTAGTGGCGATGCACGTAGTGACCAATGGCGTGCAGCAGGTGGGTCTTGCCCAAACCTGCTGCGCCATAGATAAACAAAGGGTTATAGCTGCGACCAGGGGTTTCGGCCACGCGTTGGGCTGCAGCCAATGCGAACTGGTTCGACTGGCCCTTCACAAACGTGTCGAACGAGTAGCGAGGATTCAACCCAGCGATGTCTTGTGCATCGCTGCTACGCGACGATCGCGCCGCTGACGGCTGATCGGGTGTAGGCGAATTGGTTGGATCGCTGGGTTCGAAATCGAACTGCTCGCGTGTCTCTTCGGCCTGATCGCTCACTTGAACGTCGACTTCGAACGTGCGGCCGGCATATCCGATCTCTTCGAGAGCGTCGCGCACGAGCGGTAAATAGCGCGACATGATTCGATCGCGAAGGTGCGAGTTTGGGGCACTGACGCGCAGTTCGTTGTCGCCGCCTTCGACGGGGACGACATCTTGGAACGTAGAGAACCACACGGCTTCGGACACCTGAGCGCGCAGGATCTGGGCTACTGCTGTCCACAACTGCTCACGGTCGCTCACCTGCACCTCCGTCCTTTTCGTCGAATTGTTTCCACATCATTGTCCACACCGTGTGGACAATGATGTG
>Ga0194048_10001718_pt1 | contig 10888 bp, 7 predicted proteins | sample JunL225m_MetaG_FD_161685 | JGI IMG/M metagenome (GOLD analysis project Ga0194048, IMG submission 161685) | Anoxic zone freshwater microbial communities from boreal shield lake in IISD Experimental Lakes Area, Ontario, Canada - Jun2016-L222-5m | ecosystem: Environmental > Aquatic > Freshwater >... | reverse complement strand
TTTCTGACCCATCGCCCGCAGGTTGATTCCCTCTTGCAAATAGTCCATCTCTTCAAGATGTTCGCGCCAACGTTGGTCGATAATGCGCAACATCACCTGACGCTCAACTTCGCGCATGGTCTGTTCACCCATTTCGGTTTCACGCTGCGCGTAGTAGCGAGATGCATCGGCCATCACGTGGTCGTACATGTCATCTGTTGAGCCACAGTTCGCGAGTGACGCTTCGGTAATGGTGGTTGGCCAGAACGAGACCAACTCTCGAGCGAGGCCTTCCAAGTCCCATTCATCTTCGGCATCTGAAACGCAGTGACTGTCGATCAATGAATCGACTGCGTCTGCCAAATACTCCATTGCTGCAATTTTGAGATCAAGGCCTTCAAGAATTTGATCACGGCGCTGATAAATAACCTTGCGCTGTTCGTTCATGACTTCGTCGTACTTCAGCACGTTCTTGCGAATTTCTCCGTTGCGCTGCTCAACAGTGCTCTGCGCACGCTCAATTGCTTTGGTCACCATTTTTGCTTCAATCGCCTCGTCATCGGGAAGCGCTTTACCCATAACCCAACTGAGTGCGCCAGTTGCGAATAGGCGCATCAGTTCGTCGTCGAGACTGAGATAGAAACGGCTTTCGCCAGGGTCACCTTGTCGACCCGAACGGCCGCGCAATTGATTATCGATACGACGTGATTCGTGGCGCTCGGTACCGAGCACATACAAACCACCCGCTTCACGAACCTTTGCGCCTTCTGCCTTGCACTGCTCTTTGAGCTCTTCAAGCACGACTTTGTAACGTGCTTGTGCGGCGGTGCGTGCGGTGCGGTATTCCTCAGGCATTTGAGCCAGCGGCATCGCTAATTCAAATTCATCCTTTAACGCATCTTCGATGTGACCTTCGCCTAGCACCTGCTGACGTGCAAGGCCTTCTGGGTTTCCACCCAACAAAATGTCAACACCGCGGCCTGCCATGTTGGTCGCAACCGTGACTGCTCCCAAGCGACCAGCCTGAGTGACGATGTGTGCCTCGCGAGTGTGCTGTTTAGCGTTCAACACTTCGTGCTGAATTCCTCGCTTGTCGAGCAAACGTGAGAGCAGTTCGCTCTTTTCAACGCTGACCGTGCCAACAAGAATCGGCTGACCATGCTTGTGCTTTTCTTCAATGTCGTTTACTACGGCAGTGAACTTTGCTTCTTCAGACTTATAAATGAGGTCTGCCTGGTCTAGACGAACCATCTCACGGTTTGTCGGAATGGGAACCACTGCAAGGTTGTAGGTGTTCATTAACTCTGCGGCTTCTGTCTGCGCAGTTCCCGTCATTCCAGCGAGTTTGTCGTACATGCGGAAATAGTTCTGCAAAGTAACGGTGGCAAGAGTTTGGTTCTCTTCCTTGATCTTCACGCCTTCTTTGGCTTCAACAGCCTGGTGGATGCCTTCGCTCCAGCGACGACCTTCAAGAATACGTCCAGTGAATTCGTCAACAATTTTGATTTCACCGTCTTGCACGATGTAGTCCTTGTCGCGGTGGTACAACACGGCTGCTTTCAGCGCAACTTGCAATTGGTGTACCAAGTTTTGTTGCACTTCGTCATACAAATTATCGATACCAAGTTGCTGCTCAACTTTTTCAATGCCCGATTCGGTTGGAACAACGATTCGCTTATCTTCTTCTACTTCGTAATCAACGTCACGTGAAAGTGAGCGAACAATGGAAGCGAATCGGTAGTACATCTTGGCTGCGTCCGCGATGCGTCCAGAAATGATAAGCGGCGTGCGTGCTTCGTCGATGAGGATGGAGTCAACTTCGTCAACGATTGCAAAATGATGGCCGCGTTGCACCTTTTCTTCCTTGGTGCCGGCCATGTTGTCGCGCAAGTAATCGAAACCAAATTCGTTGTTTGTGCCATACGTGATATCTGCGGCATAGTCGCGACGCTTTTCTGAAGGCGACGTACGCACACCAGGAATAACAAGTCCAACTTCAAGGCCCATCCAACGGTGAATGCGACCCATCCACTCAGCGTGAAAACGAGCCAAGTAATCGTTCACCGTAATGACGTGCACACCTTTACCCGACAACCCATTCAGGTAAGCAGGCAGTGTTGAAACCAGAGTTTTTCCTTCACCGGTTCGCATTTCCGGAATCCATCCAGCGTGCAGTGCTGCACCACCCATGAGCTGAACATCGAAGTGTCGCTGACCAATAACGCGCAAGGACGCCTCGCGAACGACAGCGAATGCTTCCACCATCAGATCATCAACGTCTTCGCCGCGCTCTAGGCGCTGACGGAATTCAGTGGTTTTGCCCTGCAACGCAGTATCGGAGAGCAATTTGAGTTCGGGCTCAAAGGCGTTGATATCGGGCACCAGCGAAGCAAGCGCCTTGACCTTTTTGCCCTCGCCGGCACGAAGAATGCGATCTAGTAGTGCCATGCAGTCAATGATCCTACCTGCGCCGTGCTGGGGCGGGAGTGGCAGCCACGGCAATACAGACAACCCTCGCAGCGCCCGCTAGGTACAACGCACGCTTAGCCATTCGCATTGTTGCGCCAGTTGTCACCACATCATCAACCACTAAAACAGTGGCAGGAACGCTCATCGATCGCGCGCGGAGTGCAACTCCAACCAACCGTTGCGCCCGACTATGCCCCGTTTGATGACCAACTGTTTCCCGTCCTAAAAGTTTGCGAACAGGCACACCAAGTGACTTCCCCACGATGCGTGCAAGCGTTTCTGCTTGATCATGACCGCGCGCCACTCGTCGCTCACGCGTTGTTGGCACCCATGTCACTACATCAATACGTCCAGTTTCTGGGATAGCACGCAACGTTGCAAGCATCCGTTCAGCAAACATTGTGGCAACTGCACGATGATTTCGATATTTGAAACCCAGCATTAAGTCTCGTGTCAGTCCGACATATGAAAGCGCAACCACCGCATCGTCGCAGTGAGGCTGTGCGCACAAAGCGATTTTGGCCGCACATTGAGCGCACGTGTTGCGAATCGATTGTCCACATCCAGAACATCGATAAATAAACAACCCCATACTCCTTTGCATCGAGGGCTACGGTTGGGCAATGCCGAATTACTTCACTGCCCCATTGCGCGATCGACCGATTCAACGCCTCACGCGATGTGTGTTCGGGCTGGTGCTGTTCGGAATTGGTGTTGGCATGCAAAAGCAAGGACACATGGGTCTTGCTCCGTGGGACGTATTCCATGACGGCTTAAGCAAACAAATTCACTGGCCGTTTGGACGCGCACTTATCCTCACGAGTTTTTTAGTGCTCTTCCTGTGGATCCCGCTTCGTCAAAAGCCAGGCATCGGCACGTTGCTGAACGCTGTCGAGATCGGCCTTGTTGCTGGCGTGGTCATTGACATCATTCCGCGCGCCGATGCATTGCCACTGCGCATTGCGCTCATGCTTGGCGGCATCGTGATATTAGGAATTGGTTCGGGCATGTACATCGGTGCCGGACTAGGACCAGGACCGCGAGACGGATTGTTCACCGGTCTTGCACAGCGCGGTATCAAAGTCAGCCGCGCACGCACCATCGTTGAAGTGTGCGTACTCGTTGTTGGATTTGCGCTTGGCGGATCAGTCGGAATTGGAACGCTGGTATTTGCGTTCGGCATCGGACCAATTGTTGCTCGCACGCTCCCATTGCTGCACCTTGAAGCACTCACACCGAGCACCCAAGATGAGCAATGGGGCGAATAGCGAATTAGTAGCGGTATGCCTCTGGCTTGAACGGGCCACTTGGCGCGATGCCAAGGTAGTCAGCCTGCTCGTCGGTCATTTTCGTAAGCACTGCACCAAGCGCGTCAAGGTGCAACGACGCAACCTTTTCGTCTAGGTGTTTTGGCAACACGTACACACCAAGTGGATAGTTGTCGAGATTGCCGAACAACTCCATCTGCGCAATGACTTGGTTTGAGAACGAGCAACTCATCACGAAGCTTGGGTGGCCTGTTGCGCAACCAAGGTTGACCAATCGTCCTTCTGCAAGCACGATCACAGCGTGTCCGTCCTTGAATGTCCAGAGGTCGGTTCCAGCCTTGAGTTCGTCGCGGACTGCGCCACTGCGTGCAAGACCAGCCATGTCGATTTCGTTATCAAAGTGGCCAATGTTGCACACAATTGCGTTGTGCTTCATGCGAGCCATGTCATCAACCGTGACGATTGCTTCGTTGCCAGTTGCAGTAACAAACACATCTGCAGTTGACACCATGTTTTCTAGCGTGTCGACCTGGTAGCCCTCCATCGCTGCCTGTAATGCATTGATTGGGTCAATTTCGGTGACGATCACTCGTGCGCCTTGTCCGCGAAGGCTTTGTGCACAACCCTTACCTACGTCGCCATATCCACACACCACCGCTGTTTTTCCTGCAAGCATCACATCTGTTGCGCGGTTAATTGCATCAATGAGTGAGTGACGACAGCCGTACAAGTTGTCAAACTTCGACTTGGTCACACTGTCGTTCACGTTGATGGCCGGGAACAACAATTCGCCCTTTTCTGCCATCTTGTACAAACGCTTTACACCCGTCGTGGTTTCTTCAGTGACGCCCTTAATTCCCTTTGCCATCACTGTCCACTTTTTCGGATGGGTCTTCAACGTGCGCTGAAGCAATCCGAGCACGATGGCCAACTCTGGGTTGGAAGCTGACGTTGGATCTGGAACGACGCCGGTTGCTTCATACTCAACACCCTTGTGCAACAACATGGTTGCGTCGCCACCGTCATCCAAGATCATGTTCGGTCCGTCGCCATCTGGCCACGTCATCATTTGGTCGGTTGCCCACCAGTACTCCTCGAGCGTTTCGCCCTTCCAAGCAAATACTGGAACACCGTTTGGTTCGTCTACAGAACCATTTGGACCAACGACAACTGCGGCTGCTGCATGATCTTGAGTTGAAAAGATGTTGCAACTTGCCCAACGCACTTCAGCGCCAAGCTCAATGAGCGTTTCAATTAATACTGCGGTCTGAATGGTCATGTGCAACGAACCAGAAATTCGGGCACCCTTCAGTGGCTTTGTTTTGCCAAATTCCTTGCGCAATGCACGAAGGCCTGGCATTTCATGCTCGGCTAGATGAATTTCCTTACGACCAAATGGTGCGAGGGAAAGATCGGCGACGCGCCAATCACGTCGTTGTGCAAATGAAGACATAGAAACTCCTTAAACGAAGGTGGGATGAATACTCTCCGCAACGATTCTTCGTTCGAGCTCTGTGTGCTCTGCGGCATCTACCGCGACGGATTCCTCGACCAACATTACAGGAATACCCTCACGCACCATGTATTTACGGTGCAGTCGTGGGTTATACAAAAATGCATCAGAGGAAAAGTAAAACAATGGACCTTTGTCTTCTGGGCAAGCCAGAATTTCAAGCAATTTTGAGTCGAGTGACATACGGCAAGACTAGGCGGTAATGACAGACAGCAACTCAGCGACATGCGTATCGCATTCGTCACGAGTGCTGGCTTCAAGATTCAAACGGAGCAACGGTTCTGTATTGCTTGGGCGAACGTTGAACCACCATGATCCACAATCCACGGTCAAGCCGTCCAAGTGATCTTGAGTGTGATCGGCGAAATCGCGACCAATTTGAGCAATCACTTTGCCAATGTCGGCAACCGTGGTATTGATTTCACCGCTTGAGGCATAGCGCTCGAGCGGTTTGCGGATTTCAGACAATTTGTTTCCTGTACGGCACATTTCGCCAAGAATTCCCATGCTGGCAATGAGCCCACTGTCTGCACGGTAGTTGTCTGCAAAGTAGTAGTGACCTGAATGCTCGCCGGCGAACACCGCGCCAGTTTCAGCCATGATCTGTTTCATGTAACTGTGACCATTTTTGGTACGGATTCCTTTACCACCGTGTTCAGCAATGATTTCGGGAACCGCGCGCGAACAAATGAGGTTGTACAAAATGGTTGCGCCAGGGTTCAGACGTAGGAATCGTGTTGCAAGTAGAGCAGTTGTCGTGCTTCCCGACATTCCCTGACCTAGTTCATCGACAAGAAACACGCGGTCGGCATCGCCATCAAAGGCAAGACCAACGTCGAAGCCTCCGGCCAACACACGCGCCATGAGGTCGCGCTGATTGGCCGTCTGCAATGGGTCTGCAGGGTGATTCGGGAACGTTCCGTCGAGTTCTCCGTACATCACCTCTAGTTCGAAATCAGCAAGTCGCTCAAAGACCGCAGGAACAACTAGCCCACCCATACCATTGGCTGTGTCGGCAACGATGCGCAACTTTCGCAACTTGTCACTAGCAATAAATTTCACAACATGATCGGCAAACTCGGACAGCATGTTGACATGGTTCAGTGTTCCTGCTGTGGCAGCGAATGCAGGCTCGCGACCGGCAAGCACTTCTGTGGCAAGCGCATGAATTTCACGCAGCCCATTATCAATACCAATTGAACGAGCGCCAGACAAGCAGCACTTAATTCCGTTGTACTGCGCCGGGTTGTGTGAGGCTGTAAACATCGCTCCAGGCGAATCAAGTTTTCCTGATGCGTAATACAACAGGTCGCTCGACGCGAGGCCCAAATTAGTAACACTTACGCCGTGTGCAAGCACTCCCCGCTGGAATGCGTCAACAAGTTCTGGCCCACTTGGGCGCATGTCATGAGCGATGACGATGTGAGGTGCATTGGCAAACTTGGCAAACGCAACGCCAATTGCATATGCAACATCAGCATCGAGCTGATCGGGCACTATGCCACGAATGTCATAAGCCTTAACAATTGCATTGAGATCCGGCACGGCTGTAGAGACTACTCGGCTAGTTGTTTGCTGCGGCGTCGGGTTACAACGATCCACGCGATGCCAGCGAACGACAACAGATAGGCCAGATAGTCGCGCATATTCCAACCAAAATGCATGCTCACATTGGTGCTCGTTGGAATGACCACCATCATGTTCGGTGCAACTCGGTATGGGCCTTTTGCGCCGTCCACCTTCCAGTTAGGGAAATAACTCACTCGTACCAAAACTGGCACTCCAATTTTGTCGACTGTAAATTTCACACTCTCTTCACCAATGTTCACATTGCTCACCACCACAGGCTCAAGCGGAACTGGAGCCAGCGCGGTAGCTGGCTTCACCACATCGACTCGCCGGTTATTGGAATTCGGCTCACCTTCACGCTTTGTCTCATCAACTGCAACGTCAACGCGTGGCCACTCGCTCGGACCGTTATCGGCAACAGGAGTTGTCCACGTCTCTGGATGTTGAAACCAGCTTGTTCCAATTTCCAGCCACCGTTCGCGAGGATTGCTGGACGAAATATTCGCCACTACTGGTTGCACGGTTAGCGGAGTAACCACATCGCTGTTTGCCACTCGATACACCACCCACGGACCAGATCGCGCAACTTCGGTGAGTCCTTCTTGTTGAGATGCTTGGGCAATGGCTTCTGGAGTAAAGCCCATGAAGTACTTCACTCCAAGTTCCTGCATGTACCGCACACCAAGTGCTGCATCGTTGTTGTCATATCGAAGCTCGCGCACTGGATTGCTGCTTTGCTTTGACATGGCCGCTGCAGTAATGAAGTGGTACGGAGTACTGCCCGCAGCTTCAAAGAACAAACCTTCCATCGAGCTGATGCAGCCATCTGTCCAATATGGAAGCAACATCAGGCCCATGGTGGTTCCGTACTTATTCAATTCCCCATTGTTTTCCCAAAGCGCCCGCCCGCAACCCTGCGTTGAATCTGCACCCAACTTTTTCATTGTTTGAACAACGCCGTAATACTCGCCGTACGCGTTCTTCCCTTCGTAACCCGTGAAGTTCCAACGCGCCCATCCATCGACGAATCCATCATTCGACGACTTCGTGCGCAGCGGTCCCCATACGTATTCGTATTTACCTGCAGAGTTCACGCGAGTTGAGCCAAACGGGAGCTCTTGGAAGCGGAACCCAATCGCAATAAGAACGAACAGCGCAAATCCAGTAAGGAGGGCGAGGTTAAAACTGAAACTATCGCGAGGTTTTGCAATATCAAGCACGACTGGCACGCCTGATTCGCCTTGCGCAATTCGAGCAATGGACTTCACTCGCAAAGCAAAAGCAACGAGTTCATACAAGCCAATTACAAAGAGGAAATACCGCAGTAAATAAAAGAACGGCAGAATACGCGGATTCCACAACAGCCCAATCACAGGCAAACTATTGCGAGCAATAAGCACTCCGGCCGCAAGCAACAACGTAAGCAAGGTCATCCACGTGCCTGCTTTATGTTTACGTCGAACAAGAGCTACTGCCCCAACGACTGCCAACGCGGTAAGTGAAATATCAAGCAACGTGTGGAGTGGGAAAAACATTTTCCAAAACGAATCTGTCACTCCGCTTGGCCGGGGCTCGTACTTCATGTCGGTCATGTAGGCATGGCTCATCACAAATGGAATAACCCAAAACGATGACAGCAGAGCGGAAAGCGCAATGACTTTTGTACCAAACTGCAATGATTCCCGCTTGTTCCACACCACGAGCATGAGCGCTGCGCCGCCAAATACGAACAACAACACAATTCCATGACTTAACGCAGACAACGAAATGACAACGGCAGCAGAAACTCGGTGCTTTCCCGTGTCTAGGCCTTTTGCAAGTAACGCAAAGCCCAACATGGCAAGCGACAGCGCAATTGAGAACGAGAACTCTCCCGCCATCGTTGAGGCAATATTGCCCCCATAAATAGTGAAGCTTTCATCAAACAAAAAGATGGTTGCAGCAATGGCAAACAGTTCAGGAAGTGGATAAGCGAACTTTGCAAATCGACCAAACAACCAAGAAAAGTATGGAAGCGTCAATATTCCGATGACGGCGATGATCTTGATGGCAATGCCGTAAGGCAGGATCACATCTAACAGCACAATCATCAGTGCTGGCACCACCATGTAGAACCGGTAAATAGGCAGACCCGAATACCAATCCATGCTCCAGCCCGACAATTTGAAATGCGTCAGCAAATGGTCACGCAAATACGCAGGCGCCCACACGTGCGCCCCCATGTCGCCACCTGTAGGAATGTTGTTGCGCAAAATCAAGTTTGGATGAAGTGCAAGTAACAAAAAGATAGTTGGGCCAGCAACTGCAATAATTGTGGACAGCTTCTTCCAATACGCCATGTTCAACTCGAACCGATTGATCTTGATTGCATCTTCGGTTTGCACATCGAAATCGACTTCGTCGTGCGTCACTTCGGGTTCCACCTCGCCAAGCCTAGGTGTACCGCAACTCGCTAGCGAGTCAGTGCCATAACAACTAACGCCGTTGCATTAAACGCAATGTGCGTCACGATGGATAGCCCTAGACGCTTCGTTCGCGCAAAGCACACTCCCAGAACCAGTGCGAATGCAAAAAGTCCTGGGAATTCTGCAAGTTGCAGATGCACTGCCGCAAACCAAAAAGAAGCAATCAGCACTGAAATTCGTGCACCGTACGCAACACCCAAATTGTGCTGAATAAACCCGCGATACACAATTTCTTCGACGACAGGTGCGCAAATCACAACTATGACGACGAGCAGCACTATCCATGCACCGTGCGCCGCGTCAAACAAATCGTTTGCTCGTTTTTCGACTGCTTCACTGTTGAAGAGCGATGGAAATAGCCATTGAAACGGAAGCGTTACAACAACAACCAACAGCAATTGACTTGCGATCCCAAGTGGCACTCCCCAGAGATCTTTTACCTGAAAGCTCAGCGAGAAATCTTCAGCAAAATTTCCATACCCGCGACGTTTCGATGTCCACAGCAGGACCCCGATGAATGGGCCCCACAGCACCAGAGCAGAAACCGCAAGTACCCATGTTGGGACAACTTCTACTCCCGCATAACCAAGTGCAGTGATAACTACGGAACCACAAACATTGGCAACGAGATATGTCAATGACCACACCGCGAAAACGCGGAACGGTGAAGCGAGTTGAGGCTGCTCAGCCTGCAAGGCGATTTGGCACGATCAAGCGGAAACGATCGCGACGATCTTCCATTCTCCATCCGCCAGGAACCGTTAGGCGCCTACCGTGCTGCTCGCACAAGTCGTACGCATGTGGGTCACTATCTTGCGTGAGATCGTCAATCCAGACCAATGCACGACTGTATTGATAGGTCAGCGTCATCGACGCTTCTTCTTTGCACACAGGACGAGAACACTTACGAGTCACGTTCTAAAACCTAATTCTTATGGCATATGAAAAGGTGGATTTGAGCGTTGGCAAGGCACGACGAGACACCTTGCAACATCTGCCCGTAACATGACCCTGTGAGCAAACTCCCACCACCACCCCCACAGTCCAACAAGCGCAAGAACTTCCCTCTTTCATCGGGAAAGCAAGGCGCCTCAAAATCTGGATCGAATAAGTCGGGCAAAGAACGCTCGTCCATGCCGCGATGGGCAGTGTGGGTATTGATTGCAGTTGCGGCTGGACTGATTGCAGGACCGCGCCTCTGGCCTGCATCCACTGCCACCAAAGTGACGTACACAGAATTTCTTGACCTTGTTCAGAGCGGCAAAGTCGACAGTGTCAAAATCAACAATTTGAGCAACACCATCAGTGGAAAAATGTCTGATGGCAGCGAGTTCACCACGACAGGAGCCGCCGCACTTTCCGATGCTGACGAGCAGTTGCTGAAAGAAAAGGGTGTCGATTACGACTACTCAACTCCGCAAGGCAACTTCTTTACAAACTTGATTCCAATTCTGCTTCCGTTCTTCCTCATCATGGGGTTCTTCATCTGGATGCAACGTCGCGCAATGGGCCAGGCCGGAAACATCATGTCCATTGGCCGCAGCCGCGCAAAGAATTACAACGCCGACAAGCCAAGCACCACTTTTGCTGACGTTGCCGGTTATGACGGTGTAAAGCAAGAGATC
>Ga0194048_10001717_pt1 | contig 10888 bp, 15 predicted proteins | sample JunL225m_MetaG_FD_161685 | JGI IMG/M metagenome (GOLD analysis project Ga0194048, IMG submission 161685) | Anoxic zone freshwater microbial communities from boreal shield lake in IISD Experimental Lakes Area, Ontario, Canada - Jun2016-L222-5m | ecosystem: Environmental > Aquatic > Freshwater >... | reverse complement strand
ACTAGGTCATTGGAGTTTCAGTGCTTATGTTAAGGATAAAACAAAAGCAGTTGTAAAGTTTATTTCAGACTACGAAAATCTTATCGCAGATTATTGCAAAAGAAAGTGTGTTGATGGTATTATATGTGGCCACATTCACCAAGCAGCTATAAAAGAGATTAATGGTATAACATATATGAATGATGGTGACTGGGTAGAGAGCTGTACTGCTCTAGTTGAACATCATGATGGTACTTGGGAAATATTAAAATGTCGGATTGTCTAAGAATAGGTGTTATTGGCTGCGGTGTTTTCGGCGGTTATCATATTAAGAAATATAAAGAACTTGAAGCCTTGATCAATGGCATCAAAGTTACAGCTGTATTCGATACTAATCGTACCACTAGAGGCAAATTTAGTTCTGTTTATGATGTAGAAGCTGTTACTACAATAGAAGAATTAATTGATAAGGTAGATATGGTTTCTATCTGTACTCCTGCCGTTTATCATTACAAACATGCTAAAATGATGCTTGAAGCTGGTATACATGTACTTGTTGAAAAACCAATATCAATTAATCTAAGAGAAGCTGAAGAACTTATCGACATAGCTAAAGATAAAAACTTGGTGTTCAATGTAGGACACCAAGAACGTTTTGTATTTGATTCTATGGGTATACTTGCTATTCCTGAAGTTCCTGTTGTAATGATGGCATGGCGCGAAGGTTCTTATTCATCCAGAGGAACTGATGTGAGTGTGATTATGGATTTAATGATCCACGATTTGGATTTAGTTCATATGCTTATTCCCGGACAGGTCGCTACTGTTAATGCTGTTGGTCATGGTTTGAATGTAATTGATTTTATAATAGATGTTGATTACTGCGCAGCTGCTTTAGATTTTGATAATGGCACTTTTGTAAATCTTAGAGCAAGTAGAATTGCTGATCAAATTCGTCGCGGAATGAAAATAGTTTATAGCTGTGGTAAGATTGAGATTGACTTTGTTAAACGAACAGTTATAAATACCACGCCTTATGTAATCAAAGAACTTAATGGCGGTGATCCTCTAGGAGAATCAGTTGCTAACTTTGTTATGTCGGTTAAGGGTTTACTACCATCGATGGTTACAGCAGAGCAAGCTAAACGCGCACTAAATACTGCACTTATGATTGAGGAGAAAGTTTATAATGCAAGAAGTTAATTTAATTGGTATTACAAAACCAAGTGCTTATACCGAGTGTAATAGTCCAGGTGAGTTAGTGGCTTGGGCTGCGCGAGTATCGAATCCTTCTAATCAAAATAATACACAAACAGCAAGCAAGCTTATTCAGTATCTAATCAAGAACGAGCATTGGTCTCCTCTTGAGATGGTGCATGTTGCTATGGAAATTAAGACTACTCGCGATATTGCTAGACAGATCCTTCGTCATAGGTCTTTTAGTTTTCAAGAATTCTCTCAGCGTTATGCTGATCCTGTAAAAGAATTGACCTTTGTTCAGCGTGAAGCAAGGCTTCAGGATTCTAAGAATAGACAAAATTCTATTGAAACTGAAGATACTATGTTAAAAGAAAATTGGAACATGCTTCAGTATGCTCTTATTGATGACGCAAGAAAAACATATAAGTGGGCGATTGAACACGGTATTGCTAAGGAACAGGCAAGAGCAGTATTGCCTGAAGGTATGACGCAGTCTGTCATGATTATGGCTGGTTCACTTCGTAGTTGGATTCATTACTGCCAGTTACGCATGGACGAAGCTACTCAGAAGGAACATCGCGAAGTAGCTACAATGTGTTGGGATATTATTGGTACACACTTCCCTGATATTATCGAAGCATTTAATGATATTAAAGCACTAGAACAAATTAAAAAAGGCATTTAAATGATCAACGTAACTAAGCGGGATGGTAAGAAAGAGCCTCTCGATATTGAGAAGTTTCATAAGGTTATTGCATGGGCTTGCGAGAGCATTTATGGTGTATCAGTATCTGAAGTGGCGATTAAATCACATATTCAATTTTATGATAAAATCAAGACTACTGATATTCAGGAAACAGCTATCAAGGCTGCAGCTGAATTGATCACTGAAGAAAATATTAATTATCAGTATGTCGCTGGTAGACTAGTTAGCTATCATCTTCGTAAAGAAGTTTATAATGATTACAATCCAATTCCTTTACTAGAACATATCAAGCATGTTGTTAAAGAAGGTTATTATGATGCTGAAGTTCTAAAGCTTTATACTGAAGCTGAGATTGATGAACTTGGTGGTTTCATTGAGCATGATCGAGATAACTTAATGACTTATGCTGCTATGGAACAGTTCCGTGGCAAATATCTAGTTAAGAACCGTGTTACTGGCAAGTTCTATGAAACTCCTCAAATGGCATATATGTTAATCGCCATGACTCTTTTTTCTAAATATAAAAAGGATCGGCTAAAATGGGTGAAGGATTATTATGATGGAATTAGTTTATTTGATATTAGCTTGCCTACTCCTATTATGGCTGGAGTACGCACTCCACAACGGCAGTTTAGTTCCTGCGTTTTGGTTGAGACAGATGACTCGCTTGACTCGATTAATGCAACAGCGTCTGCTATCGTTAAGTATGTTTCGCAAAAAGCTGGTATCGGAATTGGAGGTGGTGCTATCCGTGCTATTAACTCCCCTATTCGTAATGGTGATGCTTCTCATACTGGTGTTATTCCTTTCTATAAGCTTTTTCAGTCTGCTGTTAAGTCTTGTTCCCAAGGTGGTGTACGGGGTGGGGCTGCGACTTTATACTATCCTATCTGGCATCTGGAAGCAGAAGACCTTTTAGTTCTAAAGAACAATAAAGGTACTGAAGATAATCGTGTTCGTCATATGGACTACGGAGTCCAATTTAATAAGGTGATGTATGAAAGACTTATTACAGGAGGTGTTATCACCCTCTTCTCCCCGCATGATGTCCCTGACCTATATCAAGCTTTCTTTACGGATGTCGATAAATTCAGAGAGCTATACGAAAAGGCAGAGCGTAACACCAAACTACGCAAGAAACAAATCCCTGCTATCGAATTATTCTCAGCCTTCGTTCAAGAAAGGAAAGATACTGGACGTATCTATCTAATGAATGTTGACCATGCTAATGATCATGGTTCCTTTATTAATGCTCCTATTCATCAATCAAACCTTTGCTGCGAAATTACACTACCAACTAAGCCATTGAAGGACATTAATGATGAAGAAGGAGAAATCGCTCTTTGTACATTATCTGCAATCAACTGGGGTAAGATTAAAACTCCTGCTGATTTCGAAAGACCGTGCACCCTTGCTGTTCGCGCTCTTGATGCTTTACTTGACTATCAGTCTTATCCTGTTAAGGCAGCAGTAACTTCTACTAAGAAATTCCGCCCACTAGGCGTTGGTATTATCAATCTTGCTTATTGGATGGCAATGAATGATATGACGTATACTAATCCAAACCTTGTTATGATAGATGAGTTTGCTCAGGCTTGGTCATATTATCTAATCAAGGCATCAGCTGATCTTGCTAAGGAACAAGGTCAACTTGGCGCACCCGACAATGTAAAATATTCTAAGGGAATTCTACCCATTGACACTTATAAAAGAGATGTTGATGATCTAGTTAAGCCTCGTGAATATATGCCTTGGGAAGAACTGCGTGAGCAGCTTAAGGCAACTGGCATTCGCAATGCTACTCTAATGGCTCTAATGCCAGCAGAAACGTCTGCTCTTATTAGTAACTCTACTAATGGTATTGAACCACCACGCGCACTACTAAGCACTAAGCAATCTAAAGATGGTGTTCTAAAACAGGTTGTTCCTAATCTTAAGAAGCTTAAGAACAAGTATGAATTGCTTTGGGATATCAAGTCACCTGAAGGTTATCTAAAGATTTGCGCTGTGTTACAGAAGTATATTGATCAAGCTATCTCGGTCAATACAACATATAATCCTAAATTTTATCCTGACGAAAAGATTCCTCTAAGCGAGATTATGAAGCACATCTTGATGCATTATAAATATGGCGGTAAGACTTTATACTATTTCAATACAAACGATCAATCGGGCGAAATTGAAGTTAAAGAATTGCCACAAGAAAAATCATCAGAAGAAACCTGTGATAGCTGTGTCTTATAACAACTCAAGGGAAACTGTGCAATGTCAATTCTTCGCACCCATTTTGGCGAATGGGTACCAATCCACGAAGTATCTACAGACATAACAAAAGAACAACTTGATTCTTTTAAAGAATTAGGTATAATATGTTTTGGCACTTATGTGCACATTGCAGATAAAGAAGTTGTAAATAGACTAAAAGATTTAGGATTTGTTAAATCCGACTATATTGCTGGTAAGTTCGGCAATAAACAAGATGCATACTATATGGAATTGAAAGTGAAATAATGTCTGTTTTTAATAATGAAAAGATCGATGAGACTAAGCAACCATTGTTCTTTGGTAAACAACTAAACATAGCCAGATATGATAGGCAGAAATATCCTATTTTCGAGAAGCTTACTGAGAAACAGAATGGGTTCTTCTGGCAACCAACAGAAATTGACTGTACTAGAGATGCGAAAGATTTCAAGTCTCTTAATGCTCATGAGCAGCATATTTTCACTAGTAACCTAAAGCGGCAGATTCTTCTTGATAGCGTGCAGGGACGTGCTCCAGTGGCGGCATTTCTTCCCATAGCATCACTCCCCGAACTTGAGACGTTTATCCTGACATGGTCTTATTTCGAGACTATCCACTCTCGTTCTTATACTCATATCATTCGTAATGTCTATTCAGATCCGTCTAAGGTGTTTGATGACATGCTTGATATTAAAGAGATCGTTGACTGTGCTAAAGACATCAGCAAGTATTATGATGATCTAATAAAAACTCACAAGATTATCGGCACAAAGAATTATGATAATTATGAGAATAAAAAGGCATTATGGCTATGTCTTAATGCTGTAAACGCTCTTGAGGGTATTCGTTTCTATGTTTCTTTCGCGTGCTCCTGGGCATTCGCTGAAGTCAAGAAGATGGAAGGTAATGCTAAGATCATTAAGTTTATCGCGCGCGATGAGAACGTCCACTTAGCTGCTACTCAGAATATTATTAAGTTCTTACCAAAAGACGATAAGGACTTTGAACAGATTAAGAAAGAGTGTGAGAAAGAAGTTGATAAGATTTGGTTAGATGTTATCAATCAAGAGAAATCTTGGGCAGGTTATTTGTTTAAAGATGGTTCAATGATTGGTCTTAATGAGCAGTTACTATCTGAGTATGTGGATTGGATTGCGCATAAGCGTATGGTAGCTGTCGGCGTCAATCCTATTACTAAGTCAACTTCTCATCCATTACCTTGGACTCAGAAGTGGATTGCTGGTTCTGATGTTCAGGTTGCACCGCAGGAAGTAGAGCTATCTAGTTATGTTGTTGGTGGTGTGAACAAGGACGTTGATGAGAATACATTTAAAGGTTTTTCATTATGAGTTATAAAGATAAAGTATTTACAAGATACGAAATTATTGATAATGAAAGTGACTGGGTTTGGCCAAGAGAAGACGATGGCGCATGGGATGGTCCAACTGAAGATTGGGAAAAGTCTCATAAAGAAAAATACATGAAGTATCTAAGAGCCAATAACATTGTTGTGACCGCTGGTGCAAACTGTGGACTACACACTAGGTTTTTTGCAAAACTATTTGATGTGGTATATGCCTTTGAACCAGCTCCCCTTAATTTTCATTGCATGGTCAATAACTCGCAGTTTGATAATGTTATTAAAATGCAGTGCGCTTTAGGTGCAGAAAATAAACCTATAAGAATGGAATATATTGATAGGTGGAATGTTGGAATGCATAAGGTTGTTGATGTTCCAGAAGATAAAATTATACCTATCATTCCGATGATTACTTTAGATTGCCTTAATATTCCAGGGTGTGATCTAATACAGTTAGACGTTGAACGTTATGAATATAATGTTTTAGTTGGCTCTAAGAATACTATAGAAAAATACAAGCCTGTTATTTCTGTTGAGGTGCATACTAGTGGCGAAGGCGACGAAGAAGTATTACAATTTCTTAAAGATATAAATTATGTTCAGGTAGATAAATCTAATGCTGATGCAATCTTCGTACCTAATAATCTATGACCAAAATGAAAAGAATTGAATCTCTAAAAAAGAGAGAAAAAATTTGTTGGGATATGGCAGAAGTATTTTTACAAAATAAAGATGCGCACGGTATTCATGATATGGGTGTAGAGTTACAGGCTTTACAGCGTGCGATAGTTGAGGTTGAAGGTTATATTAATGATGAAAAGCAAATTCATTAAATATTTTATGAGTGTTGCTGAGCTTACTGCTCAGTTATCTCACGCAAGCAGACTTAAGGTTGGATGCGTTATTGTTAAGGACAATCGTATTCTTTCTATTGGCTATAATGGTATGCCAGCTGGTTGGGATAATTGTTGTGAAGACGAAAACGATAAAACTAAAGATGATGTTATTCATGCTGAAAGCAACGCATTAACTAAACTTGCTTCTTCTACTGAATCCTCAGAAGGCGCTGTGTTGTTTATCACTCATTCTCCATGTATTCATTGTGCCAAGCTGATCTATCAAGCTAAGATAAAAAAGATTATATATAGGTATACATACCGCCATGAAGAAGGTATGGAATTTTTAAATAAAACTGATGTTGAAGTGTTAAGCTACAACGATTTGATGGAGACATAAATGAACGATGCATGGTGTACATGTGAACAATGTGACAATGAATATAAGATTATTTCGCCCACGCAGGATAAACCTCTTTGGTGTCCCTTTTGCGGTAGCGAAATAGATTCAGTAGAAGAAGATGAAATTTACGATCTCGAACAAGACGAGGAGTGAGTTTTGAGAATGTTTGGTTATGGGAAGGGAAACCTTTCAACACTAGTGATATAAATACATTCTTTGGGTTCGTATATATAATTACAAATACTCTTACTGGAAAAAAATATATAGGTAGAAAGTATTTTTATTCTACTAATAGAGTGAAACAGAAGAATAAAAAGGTACGAAAAATCATCCGTAAAGAATCGGATTGGTATAAATACTATGGAAGTTCTAAGACTCTTTTAGCCGATATAAAGCAATTTGGGAAAGAGAACTTTAGACGAGAAATATTGTCTCTCCATGAAGGTAGAGGCGATGTTAATTACTATGAATTGAAAGAACAGATTTTACGAAACGTTCTAGAGCATGATGATTATTATAACGATAACATCATGACACGATTCTATAGGAAGAAAAATAAGACAATGTCTGTATTTTCAAGGGTTGCTCCATAATAGGCACGCGATGACCAACGGTAAGTCATCATTCCATTAATTAACACGGAGACTTCGAATGAAGAAACTATTCCTAACGACTGCATTACTAGCACTAATCGCTTCCCCAGCTGTTGCCGCCACGGTAACTGCTGAGCTTCGCGCGGGAGCTGACAAGGGTAAGTCACCACTAGAATATAAGCTTGACTATCAGGCTCCATTCTTTCAGGTGTTCCCAAACCTAAACTATGGCGTAGAACTAGCTACACGGCAGCAGCCAAATAATGGCACAGTTGCTTCTTATGCAGTTGGTCGCGTTGGTGTTGATCTACCAACTGTACTTGGTTTCAATGTTGGCGGTAATGTTCAGTTAGGTCGTAATCTAGAAGCTGCAACATCAACAACAGCATTAGTCAATAAGGTCAATGTCACAACCGTTAAGGGTGGCGACTATAATCTTTATGGCGCTGAAGTTAATGTTAGTCGCGCTCTAGTTGCCGGTATTACTGGCGATGTCGGTTATCGTTTCCGCAATGGTTTTGCAAGCAAGGGTGTTGACAATCAGGAAACTCGTCTAAACGCTGGCCTATCATATGAAGTTCTTCCTTCATATAATGTTGGCGTAGAGTACTATCGTTATTCGCGTGACATCAATCCAGCCACTGGGACAAAGTTGTTCTCACAGGTTGCATTTAAGGTTGGTCACTCGTTCTAATAACAAGTGCTTTGTAATAGAAAATGGCTCCTTTAACCGGGAGCCATTTTTTATGCATTTTTGGCGGATGAGGTGAGATTCGAACTCACGGAGGACTTTCACCCTCGTCGCATTTCAAGTGCGGTGCCTTCAACCACTCGGCCACCCATCCATAATTTACTTGATCTTTGTCTCTTTAAATAACACGTGTTTACGAACGACCGGATCATATTTCATTAAAGTGAGCTTTTCTGTCATTGTTCTGGAATTTTTAAATGTAGGGTAAGAATACCCCGTTCCAGCTTCACTTACTAATTTTATTTTAATTTTAGTTGGTTTTGCCATAGTATTTTCAGAGCTTTCTTATTATAAGTATAGAAGAATGGGAGGCGAACATGAAAAATACTCGCTTCGGCTTTTTTGTATTTATAACTGCATTATTAACGTCTTCTGACTTGTCATATGCCGGGGAACTTATATATCAGTTCAAAAACCCCTCCTTCAGTGGGGTGGGTGCATCTTCGCATTGGTTGACCATACAGAACCAAGAGTACACTCGAAAGGCGACTATTGAAGCTGCTATTGCTGCGAACTTAAAGGCACAGGCTCTTGCCGATGCTAACTCTATTTTGAACAGATTTATGAATAATTTGCAATCTAGAATATATTCTCAGATTGCACAGCAATTGACCCAAAATTTGTTTTCCAGCCCATCTGCTACTGGGACGTTTTCACTTGAAGGTAATACTATTCAATACACTAACACGGGAGATTCTATTGTGTTGAATATTACAGATGATAAAGGTGGTGTTACCAATATTACAATACCTGTTGGTGGGTTTAATTTCTAATGAAGATATTATTAGTTATATTGATGTCTTTTGTTTTGTGTGGGTGTGTTAGCAACGGAGGCTACGACTATGCCAAAGATGCACCTAAACTATACAAAACAGAATTCACTGAATTGAAAAAATTAAAACCACCAGAAAGAAAGGCTGTTGTTGCAGTTTATGACTTTCCTGATTTAACAGGTCAGAGAAAAGATAAAGACACTGTAGCAAGTTTTTCTAATGCAGTTACTCAGGGTGGTGTGACACTTCTTATTGATGCAGTTAAGAATGCTGGCAATGGTGAATGGTTTACAGTTGTTGAGCGAAATAGAGTTGATGATCTTGCTAAAGAAAGGCAGATTGTAAAATCTACTCGCGATGAGTATCAAGGTAAAGACTCGAACAAACTAAAGCCAATGTTATTCGCTGGGTTAATATTACAGGGTGGTATTATAGGTTATGATTCAAATGTGATCACCGGAGGTGTCGGTGCTAGATATCTTGGTATTGGTGGTGATATTTCGTATAGAAAAGATGAAGTGTCTGTGGCATTAAGAGCAACCTCTACTGATACGGGTGAAGTAGTTTTAAATGTACAAGTATCTAAAACAATATTATCATATGGCACATCACTTACATTATTCACTTTCGTTGATGCGGGAACTAAAGCAGTTGAAGCAGAAACGGGTATAACTGAGAACGAAGCAAATACAAGGGCAGTCAAAGTAGCAATAGAAGCGGCTGTCGTGGAACTAATCAAACAAGGGATAGAAAAGAAACTTTGGAGTTACAAGAATGAAAAGTAGAATCAAGACAGCAATCTTGATTATGGGTTTGATGACACCATCATTGGTTTTCGGGCAGTCAACAACCAACTCAATTTACATTGATCAAGTTGGTGATGGCAGCAATATTACAGTATCGCAACAGGGGCAAGCTAATAGGGTTGGCTCTGAAGGATCAGCAGTAAACATTCAGGGTAACAATCAAAACATTACTCTGACACAAGATGGCGCTGGCAACAGCATCGATGGTGTTGTTAACAATGCTGATAACGTTGATCTAGCTATCACTAATACTGGTGATAACAACGCAGTTACACTTAACATGGGTGACAGCGCAAGCATCTCCGGTTCTGCTACAACACTTAACGTTAGTGGCAGCACTAACACTGTAAGTCTAACACAGGGAAGTGCTGGTTCTTCTAGCGGTGCTACTCAGACTCTCAATATTACTGGTGATTTAAACACTTACAATTCTACAATCAATGCTAACGATGTAACGAATACTGTAACTTCTACTGGTGATTCAAATACCATTAATATGTTACAGAATGGTCATGCTGGTAAAGCTGTTGATATGGCATTAACAGGTAATAGCAATGACGTTACGATTAATCAGCGGAGCACTACTCATGCGGATACTATTGGCATTACTTCTTCTGCCAGTAACAGTACTATTATTATCAACCAATGTAACACTATCGGCAACTGCATCCCCCAATAGTATTGGTTCTATCTCTGCGTTTACTGGAACAAGCGAGGTTGTTCGGAAAGATCAAAAACTTTCTACGCAATCTCGCTTGCCCATCCAGCAAATGGATAATGTACAGACTGGTAATGGTCGTGTAGAAATTACGTTTGTTGATAACTCAAACGTAAAGGTCACAGAACATTCTAAATTGGTTATTGATGATTTCGTTTATAGTGGTAATCCCAATAGTTCTAAGATGGCACTCAACTTTGCATCAGGAACTATTCGGTTTACCACTGGTCAACTTGGTAAAATTAATAAACAAAATATTTCTCTTAATACTCCAACAGCCACTATCGCTGTTCGCGGTACAGACTTTACAACAACAGTAGATGATTTTGGTAAGAGTCTTGTTATTTTATTACCAGAAGAAGATGGAACTGTAGGAGAGATTACAGTAAGTAATGCTGGTGGTAGTGTAACTCTTACTAAAGCATTTCAGGCTACAATGGTAAGAACTTTTGACAATGCTCCATCAAAGCCAGCAATATTAATCTTAACTTTAGATCAAATTGATAATATGCTTATTGT
>Ga0194048_10001716_pt1 | contig 10894 bp, 23 predicted proteins | sample JunL225m_MetaG_FD_161685 | JGI IMG/M metagenome (GOLD analysis project Ga0194048, IMG submission 161685) | Anoxic zone freshwater microbial communities from boreal shield lake in IISD Experimental Lakes Area, Ontario, Canada - Jun2016-L222-5m | ecosystem: Environmental > Aquatic > Freshwater >... | reverse complement strand
ATTATTTCTTTGCAATTATTACAAACTATTTTATCATAATCTAATGAGTAGTTAGGATTTTTGCACGTACACATTATATTAGGCATAGACTCGTTAAATATAGATTCATATACGGTACTAAGTTCTTGACATATTTCATAGTCTTCTATTGTAATAAAATACATCATCATAACCTTCATTGACATCTTGTCAATGCCTTTTTCAGGGAAGTGCACAAAAATAGGAAGTGCAAACTCCTCAATATATTCCATCGTCAATCTATCTGTTATTAGATTATAGGAGTTTATCATCGCTACGTGAAGAAGTTCTTTCTCATTCATTGTCTTCGGTTGTTTTATGTTTAATTACAATCCAACGTCCTTGCTGATCTCTTCCTTCTTCAGGAACAAATCCACCTTTATAAACGCCATACGAAATTAACCATTTATAGAATCTCGTTCTACTGATTGTCAACTTGGCTTTTGGTCCATAGTCGGGATACTCGTTAATGAACTCATTATATAATTCATTTTTATAATATCTCGTATTAGGATAGATGTTGTGTCCTGCGTCTTGTCCCTCTATAAGCCCTACCCATTCGATGAAGTCATGACACGTCTCTGCTGATAATTGTCGTATCTTTAAGTTTACAAATTTCGACTTAACTAATCCGTTAAGTAAAAAGAACTGAAGGCATCCAATCATGTAGTTATCGAACTCACACCAATCGTCATCATTCCAATCCCCAAACATCATACGACCAAACTCATCATATGGCGTAAAGTTCTTGTTATAGTGTTGATGAAGTTCAAGCTCCCACTTCCTTCTCTCGAATGAATTTCCTGCTCCCTTAATTGCGTAGTTAGTGGTGATAGCAATCTTAGGCGATCTATAGAATGGTATCTTGATAGCGTCCTTATTCTTTTTCTCTAACGTAAGCCCTTCTGTCACTACCGAGAATAGTCTTTCAAATTCAAAGTACTTCTTCACGTCATCAAAGCATAGTATCTGAGTATCTGCTGATACCAACTGATAAGCGAAACTACGTTCAAAGGTAAATGCCTTTCCATCAATAACGACCACTTTCTTCATCTTGGCGAGGGCATTCATAATTAATCCTTTTCCCGTTCCTCCTTCAGGGTTATCGCTAATAACCTCGTCATTAAAGATAATGGCAGGGCAGTAGGATTGGTTCTTGTAGGAGTGAAGGAAAAATCCGATAGTACTTTCCATCGAACAGATGCGACCTTCTTCACTAAAGCATATGTTAGATATAAACTTTCTAAAGTCACAATTCCCTGTAAGGGGGCATATATTAAAGTTACGATCAATCACATGGTCTTTCCAAACATATCCGCCCAAGTCTAAGTAATCAATCGGAACGATTTCGTTCTTAGTAACCCTAACGGCACAGTTACGGTAATATAGGTAAGCGGCATCTTTAGTATCTTCTATGAAGTAGATGTCTATTGTCGATAGCATGGATAGGAACTCTTCCTTAAAGAATCGAGTTTGGTCTGCAAAATAATTATAAACTGTTATGTCATCTAATTCCAATAGGTGATTCAGCACGAAGTCTTTTAGTTCTTTCTCTGATGTATGGTCTATCAGGTTGTTGGTTACCTTGACAAAGACATAGTTCTTACTTCCTTCCGGACAGTACTTGTAAAACCCTGAGTCTTCAAGGAACTGCTTAAATAGTATATGTATTATTCTTACGACTCCTTTGTCGTTCTTATGCCAAAATACTTGCTTCTCATTCTCTTCCTCCACTTTGCTAAGAACCGATTCAATTACATCGCTATCCAAATTAGAGTCTTGCAGTTGGTAGCGGATCTCCTTTTTTGGCACACCTCTTCTTAGCTTGGCACGTATCTGATTGATACGCTCCTCGTCTTCGTAGTATTTAGTGCCAAAATTCTGCGTATTGCGAAAGGCTGATTCAATAGTCAGTTTAATTTCGCTTGGAGTGAACGTATCTGATGCGTACTGCATTAAAATGTGAGTAGCGAGGGATTTGTTCACACCGAAGTCATTCAACGCCATAGAGAGGATATATGCGTTTTGATTACGCTGACCTTCATCCATAGGGTATTTCTTATGCCACCATCTAATTAAGATTTCTACAATCTTGTTCTCATCGGTAATGGGGATCGTTGGTTTATCTTTAAACTTACTCACCTCAATGTACTCTGTCTCCTCGATCTTATCCCAAATAGACGAGTTCTCGTTTACGTGGATTAGAGGATCATAAGATTCATAGCACACTCGACTAAGGTTTTTAGATGTCTTGTCAAAGTAAGGAGAGTTGAAATATTTCTCAAGCGAATTAAAGTAGTTGATATGGTTCTCTGCATCGGAAGGTATTTTTACCAAGACCTTTAGGCCATTTCCCGAAGGGGAGATGAAGACAGAGAACACAAACTTATTTTTACATAGGTTCTCTTTATCTTGTAGTAGTTCTTTGCTTTTAACATACCCATCAAAGTCAAGGCATATTAAACCACTATGCTCGATTAGGGAATTGTCATTACGCTTATTAAACTTACCGCTAAAGCAAATAGCGGGTAGTTGTTTCTTTATTTCATTGCGTTCAGTTTTATCTGAAGATGATCGAATGGACTTAACTATATCTTTTGAAGCTCCATCCTTAACCCTATTGAGGATTACAAACACATCCCGGAAGAAGGGAGTAGCTGTTTCTTTGATATTTTGAAAGATTGTGACCGTGTATGTCATGTTGATGTCGATTTGTGTACGATTTTTTGTTTGTAACTAACTGATTAATAATACTAATGTCGGAAATGTCGATTTCAATTCTAATTTCTAATTTAAAAAATAATAATAATATAATAATAGTAATAGAGAGAGAGTAGTAAAAAGACAATATCGACATTATCGGGAGATTAAAAAGGGGAGCTATGAACCTCCCCTATTTACAATTAACAATTAACCAATATCCTTAAAAAGGGATATCATCTTCTTCATCCTTCGGACCACTTGCCTTAATAGGTTTAGCACCTTGCTTAGGTTCGTAGGTGTCCAACTCTACATAATGGTTTCCACTACGTGCGGTCTTGATGTTTAAGTTTACCCACCCTGTCTTAGAGTGCTTCTTCATAAATGCTACTGCATCTTCTACCTTCAGTGAAAGTCTTCCAACAACGAAGTCGGGTGCGTTTTCCTGTCTTTTGAACATGAAACCATCAGCAAAGATTTTTTCTTCTGCCATTCTTTTTTTTTTAGTTTGATATGGTCTGCTTAAACCGAATACCCTCATCCCCATATCTGAACAGAGCATTCGGAAAGTGTCTTCAATGACACTATTATTTTTACCAATGAAGGTACTTCCAATGATAATGGACAAACCCACCGACAACCATAGGCATAATAAAAGCGGTGACTCTCCAAAACTTTTTCTGTGCGGTCTTTATGCGAAGGTCTTTCTTTAGACAAGAAATTTGAGCTTCATAAATCTGATTGCTTTCGTTGCATGAATTGTAAAGACTTACATAAGCACTTAGCTTACCCTTATAGGAAGAGATGATGGTATCTTGCTTTCCGATGATGCTTTGCTTTAAGGCAACGCTTCCATTCAGTAATACAATCTCTTCTGAGTAAGACCTCGCTCTTGCAATGTCCTGAGCCATCCATATAGCAAGAGTCTTAGGTATCGCCACAAGACTATCCCTCTTCAACTGATCCTTAGTGACTACTGCCGGACTGATGGTATCACTTAACAGAATCTTTGTAGAAGTCTGAGATAAACTTGGAAAGGTCGATAGTACTAAACTTACCAATGTTATTATTCTTTTCATTTCTTTTTAATTTTAAAGTTTTAATTTGGGTTTCGTTTGTTTCAATCATACCTAACAGGATTGTAATAGAATCATTTAACTGTGCGATCTTGACATCGTAAGCCATCTGCGTCTTTTTGTTATCTTCCTTAGCCTCCGCATAGATCATATCTCTCTGAGACATATATTGATCGTACTGCTTTTCCTTTTGCTTTTGATAGTACAACCACCCAAACAAAATAATGATGATTACTAATGCAATGTTAATTGCTTGTTTTTTCATTTCTTTTTTTTAATTAGTATAATTCAAATGTTGATGATGGAGCATGAGGAGTATCCCACTTAGATACAATCTCTCTATCTGTCTTTTTAATCTTTTCATTCAGATACCATGCTGCCTTTTTAAGGTCTTCATTCTTACTCCCTTTCTTACCTGCTCTGCATAGATATTTTAAAACATTGCCAATATAAAAGTCAGCACCCCAAGCGTCAATCACTTTGATGGCTTCATATAGATTATCTTCTCCTCCGTAGTGATCGGGGTGGTCTATCCTTTCCATTTTCGATTGCTTTTAATTGTTTTCCTAATTGATTTTAATGCGTCCCACAGCATATATAAGTTGAAAAGGATGGCTAAAATAATAAATACTTTCATTTCTTAACCTCCCTTCTAACTTTTTCTTTCTTCTTGTTTATGAGCCTATCTAAGGCTACATCCACAGCTATCCCAAATTCTTGCGGAGAAGGGGAGTGTGCGTACTCGCCCTTCCTCCATCTGCTGTACTTCTGAAGTACGTCAATAGCACTGTTTAGTGTCATCTTTTTTTAATTTAGACAGTAATCTTTTTAACCAACTCTTCTCTTTTTTTTTGTCGTCTACGATAATAGCATACATCTGATTAGTAACACAATCGCACTCATCAGGGTAGTGCACATCGCACTCTATAGCTCTGATGAATTTAATCTGCTGACCATCCATAAACCCATCGTAGCTCTTGAAGCAGGGGTGTATCTTATACTCCTCGAAGTAGTTTCGTTCATTGTACCGGTACTCGTAATGAATCACAAACTTACCATTACTGCTCTTGCTTAGCGTGCCTTGTATCATTCAAGTGTCTCATCAATATAATGGTTTGCAATGTCGTCAGTGCTATCCTCCGAGAAGAACCTATTGTAGACCTCTATGGCTCTCTCAACCTTTGCTTCTCCTCCACGAATAAAATTCTCCGTAGGTCTAAAGATACCAAGTTGCCCCGTAGCTTTGTCAATGACGTAAAATACTAACGGCCTGTCAAACAGTTGCTGATAGATATAGCATTGAGAATCATAATTATATGCTTTAGCCGACCACTTAAACTTGTTAATATCTCCCGTTGTCTTTAGGTCTATGATACAGTCGTTAGTTACAATGTCTGCCTTTCCCTTCCACATCATGTTCTTTATTTCTCCTACCGCAGGTTCTTCAAATAAGTTTCCATCCTTATATATTTCCATGAAGAAGTTGACATTGCCCTTCATTATACCCACGAGGGATTTTATGTCGTCTACCTCTTTTGTTAGTAGCGCAAAGTCAATGTTCTTTTCTTCGCAAAAAGACTTATACTCTTTAGTAGTTCGTGTAGATACTGCCACCGACAATACATTCTCTGCCTTGTCAGGCTCTATTAATAGCTGATGGAATAGTCGCCCTTCAGCAAATATCTTATTGTCCTCTCGGATATTTCCGAAATTCTTAGGATTGGTGAGCAGTGTACCTATGTCCGAATTAGAAAGATATGACCTACCTACCCCACCATAATAGTTTTTGTCATTCCTTAGTTCATCTATGATACTACTCATTTCTTATATATTTTTTCTAATTCTTTCTGAACATTTGCCTTGATGATAAACTTACGACTGATCTGTTGAAGTAAGGTATCAAACGTCTTGTCTTTGTTAGCTTCTACATACTTAGAAACTTTACCCCAATCATCAGTATCTTTCGTCAACTCGACCTTAGCCTCAGCTACAGGAGCAGTTGTTACAGCATCCGGGATGTCTTCTCCTGTCCATAGGCTAAGACCAAGCCCATGCATAGCAATTGCCTTAGCGGTGCTGCGCTGAATAGTTTTGTTTACATCCATAGCAGTAACCTTTACTAATGGTATAGCGTTGTTGCGGAAGTCCATGATAGGCAGGTAGTCGATGTGCTCAATGCCTTCTACTATGATGCCAACCTTTACATACCCTGTCGTGCCATCCGTGAAAAAGTTTAGCCCCGTAAATGGTGACTCATATACTACACGTTGAGCGTTAGGGTAATTTGCCTTTAGTAGAGACCACGCATTCGCCCATGATAAGTAGTCGAGGTTTCCTTTGCGTTCTATCTTCTCTCTCACGCTGATAGAGGATAGTGTTTGAAATACTGATGCCGATGTTGATTCTTCTTTTTTCATGTGTTTTATTTTATTTCATTGATGATTTTTGTGTAGTCTTGGTCTTCTTTAATTCGCTCTTTCATAGCGCTGATTCCTTTTAATATTGTAGAGTAAGTCATATCGAAGCCATCCGATTTCAATAGCTTTCTCATTGAGGCAACGGTAATGTTTCTCTTGGAGCATATGTAAAATAATAAGTATCGTGTATTTACAATACTATGGTCTTTTGTTTTCTCATACAACTCTTCTTTCGTAATACCGTATTTGTTGATTAGCTGATTTACGATACTGTCAAATAAATGTCTTTTCATTTTTTCTTTTTTGTTTTAAATTTTTTTGATGCGAAGTTTTTCCACAGTTCATTCTCTATAATATCGAGCTTGTTGCAGTAGACTCTCAGTTTAATTAGCGTGTCGTCTTCTGACCTGATCTCTAAGTAATAGTCGCCACTCTTTAACCTCTGAATATAATATCCACCGATGTACTTTATCACATCAATGCACTCGAAAGTAAGGCTAAGTGTAGGTGTCTTTTCAAGAAAGGATTCAATGGTAATTATTCGTCCCGTATTCACGAAGTCATCTATTGTAATCTCTCCCTTGTCTTGAAGTTTTTGTAGCATCTGAATATACCACACATCGGGCTTTCCATTCATCTTTTCAGATAGAATTTCTTCAAATAATCCGCTCATTTCTATTGATTTTGTTTTGCAAAGATAGATACTAACGTAATCATTTCCAAGTAAAATATTATATTTATTTCCACATCCATCCTTCCGGAATAACTGTTTTTGTTTTTGTTTTTTGGATAGATAAAAGTATCTCAAGTTTAGTTGGTATTCCGTTTATGCGCCTACAATTAAGAAACGCAATGAGTAATTGAGTATTACATTTTAGTTCCATGTTGTTGTTTTTTTTTATGAGAACACGACCTCTCCCATTGTTAAGTATTGAAATATTATATCACTTGTGTCAGCGTCACCTTGCTCTTTCATCTCTTCTTCTAATGCATACCTATACTCAGCATCTTTTAATAGCGATTGTAATCTTCGCTGAAGTGTCTTTTTGCTTATGACTCCTAATATTTCGTTAGGATTTTCTATGTCGTTGATCACTATATCTACATCAAAGTCGTACATAGCTTTAAAGATAGCTACGCTTAGGCATCGCTCTTTTTCTTTAGACACCACGCTCCTAACGGACAAGACCGTAGACTGAGGTATATAATACCAATAGTTGCTGCCTCCTTCTATTGCCGTTACAAATATATCTTCAAGGATCTCTTTGTCTATCTCCACCTCTTGCGAAGCCTTCGTTAACTCCTCCTTTACTTCAGCCCAATAGGATGAAAAATTGTATGGGTGCATTAATGGATGGTCTTCATTGTAGTCCCCTGAACTAAGGGTGAACGTATTGATAATAACATCAACGCTTGTATTAGCGCACTTAACGGCTTTGGTGTATCCGAAATCTATAAATTCGTTTACAAGTTCTTCTGATTTTTTTTTGGGTGTCATGCTTTTTTTATTAGATTACGTATATACTCAGATACCGATATTTTTTTTAGCAATGCTTCCTTTCGGACGTGAAGGTATAGCACTTCTGTTAATCTTATTGTCACTGTTTGGTGTTTGATTTGTAGTTTCATTTTTTCCCCTATAATCTTTTTGATACTCATTTCGTTTCTTTTTATTCCATTCATCCCTCCACTTCTTAACGGTGTTGGGGTTTCGCTTCGCCCATTCTCGTTGAGCTTTGTTATTTCTCAAACGCTTAATCTCTTTTATTCTTTCTTCTATTTCACTCATAGCTTCTCAATCTCCTCCTTAACTTCTTCCCAAAATGATACTTGACTAAGATAATAATCTGCATAAGTTATTGCAAGTAATATCTCATCCACTGCAATCAATGCACATTTCTTAGCAAATGGATTAGCAGTTGTTTGCAAATCTCTTATGTTAAGAACATCTGTATATTTACAATATAACTCCTTTGCTTTTTCTTTAGGACTCATCTTGACCTCCGTATGTATCGTTGTAGTATTGTTCTGCTGATTTTTTACATTCATATCCATCAGGCATATTTTCTTTCCAACACTCTATAAAGGAATCTATTATCTGCTCCTTCTCCATCTCTTTGGCTTGTTGAATTTTATCAGAAATAATATCCCACTTATTCATAGGTATATAATCTATCTCTTGATTAAGTTCTTTTATTAACCATTCAACTGCTGTCTGCTTACTCATCTTGATCTCCTTTATAAGTTTCGTTGTAGTATTGTTCAGGTTTAAAATAAACATCACTTTGATTGCCATATTTATAAGCATCTATTATCTGCTCTTTCTCCATTTCTTTGGCTTGTTCAAATAATATATGAGGTGGAAATTCTCCTGCGTATCCTCTTTCTTTTAGTTGCTCAACCAACCATTCAACTGCTGTTTGTTTCATATTATTTCTTTTTAGATTGTTCAAACCATTGATTAAAATCCCAATATTTAGGAGATTCATTATTAAACGCCATATCGCCTTCTCTGCCTGCTTTAAAAGCTTCTTCTAAATTTTCTTTACTATACATTCTTTCAGCTTGCCATTTAGCACCTTCAATAAAATCAAATTGAGCGGTACCATTTTTATTACCTATATTATTTCCATAATTTTCAGCAGCTTCTTCAAGTGTTTCTTGCTTCATCGTTTTGATATATTAAAGTTTTGTTTAAGAATTGTCAATACTTCATTATTAAGACCGTATTGCTTTATTTTAGCAAATACATTACCCCATAACTCATCTTCAAGTGTTTCTTGTGGTGGTTCATTATTAAGATTGTCTACCGCATTACCTATTCCATCATGGTCAGAAATATCAATAATTTCATCCTTTTCAAGTGTTTCTTTCATCTTATTTAGTTTTAACTATTTCAATTAATTTAATTAAACAAGCATTTTCTGCTTCTTCGTAGGTATTAAATTCTTTAGACATATAATCTCCATATACCTGTACTTTGAATTTAGTTTCTACATTAAATACCCTAAATTGATATTCTGTGGAATAAGTTGGTTGAACAATAGAATCTAATATATGTTTTTCTCTAAACCATCTAAATGCTTGTGAGTAGGTTGGTGCTGTAACTTTCCCCACAGGATGATTAGAATTTTTATAAAAATTACTAATACAATGTGTATATGTTGGGATTTTGACACAATCAACTCCCCAACTACCAAAACAAGGTTCATCAAATCCTAATTCTTTTAATGCTAATGCTTGTGTGTATGGTATAAATTCTTTATTCATTATTTGTCCTCCTTTAATGTTCCATATTCACCTATGTAATAATCCACTGTCTGCCACGATATACCAAACTCAGCATCGTGCTTACGTATCATACGCTCCAATGCCTCTTGTGCTTGTTCTTCATTGATGGTGTATTTGTCGTGTTCATACCAAGTAAAATCTTCTACACTCCACTTGATACTTTCTCTTTTGTACTGCTCAAACTCTTTAAGTAATGCCTCGTACTTTTCTTGATAATTATTCATTGTTTGTCCTCCTTTTAGTTACGCCTATCCATTATCATTAGAAGGATAGTCGCAAGTTTTGTTCGTTAATAATATGTTAGCTGCTACTACTACTAGACATCACACATTCAACCTTGCGTATTGAAACATATCAAAATGCAACGGTTTGGCGTATTCAGTAACAACTTCAAATTCCACTTCCTTCCCTTCTAATTCTACAACGGGTACATTTAGAATTTCAACCATTTTGAGGTCTTTGTATTTGTCTGAATTTATTGATGGTTCTAATTCTAACCTGTTGAACCACGAATTTTCGCCTTGTTGTTCTGTTCTAAATTCAACAGCCCAATTATCTCTATACTTAGTTAATTTTCCCTTCATCTTCTATATGTTTTAAAATTAATAAATAAACTTCCTTTGGCTCTAATCCTTTAAAAGATAAGCTAACGGATTTGCCATTTTCAGAACCCTTTGCCTCTCTTATTTCAACATTGGTTACTTTTCCTTTTACAAATGGGCTTATACTTTGCTTTTCAATTATACCTTTTATAAAATTGAACGCATTTTCTTGTGTCGTTTCACACAATGTTATAAATTCTGTTTGCTCACCTTGTTTCTTAATGTTTATTCGCATTAAGTATGGTGGGTCTGATGGTGTATATACTTTCATAATCTTTTTTTTAAAATTCCCTTAAACTAACCGTAGCAGCAGCTAACACCCCCCCCGATAACATTAATCCAATATTTGATTTATCTCTAACTCGGAGGTTAAGTGCAGTGTAGATGTTCCGTTAGGAAAGGTAACTAACCAATGTCTTCCTAATTGATTTGCAATAACTCCGCTTTTGTTGATTTTAACAACTCGAACCATCGTTCCCAATTGGATTTTTTCTTTTTTGACTTTTTTTGTTGCCATAATAATATGTATTTTAAATGCTCGCCACGCCCACTCGCCTCACTATCATCATAGCTATTCTGTTATGTCTAATAGATGACAAACCTCTATGGCTATGTCAAGGCCATACTCTTGTGCATCGTTGATGTCTGCATACGATTCTATTAGACTCTCGCTTCCATCAAGATGTAGTGCGTACAAATCGAACGCACCACATGAGTATAAATCCTTCGCCCGGTCATTGACTAATAGCCATATGAACCCATCTATCAATTTCGTATTAGTCATTGTTGA
>Ga0194048_10001714_pt1 | contig 10900 bp, 7 predicted proteins | sample JunL225m_MetaG_FD_161685 | JGI IMG/M metagenome (GOLD analysis project Ga0194048, IMG submission 161685) | Anoxic zone freshwater microbial communities from boreal shield lake in IISD Experimental Lakes Area, Ontario, Canada - Jun2016-L222-5m | ecosystem: Environmental > Aquatic > Freshwater >... | reverse complement strand
CCTGCACACAAACTATCCCACGAGCTGCAAGTTTATCGACCACCTCCTGAGCTCTGTGGGCGTGCCAGTGCTTGACAGTCATGTCCAGCTTACCGCCCGACACGATGACCCAGTAGCGACCTTCAATCCGTCGCACTTTCTCCAGATCATCCATGTGCAAGTCAGGTCGCGGGTCGGTAACCGGAACTGAGATACCCGTCTTAAGTTCAAAGTCGTAGTGATACCACGCTAAAATATGCTTCATCTCCCTACGCTCACCATATCGAGCGTAACTATTCCAGCGAATAGCATCACCCCAACCTATTTCTATTTTTGCAGGTTGATTCACACCCGCAGAATCAAATTGTTTAGCATACGGATTATTCCACCAGACATTAGTCCAGTGTGTGTCTACCGCAATCTCGTACTCATCCGGGTAGGCTCTATGGATATCTCGAACCAAAGCGGTCAGCAGGATCGTGTCGCCTAAAGCCCACTTATGCCGCAGCACTAATTTGGTCTTAGCCATTGGCATTTGTCTCTTCTGTATTAGCTCGAGTCGCCTGTCTCAGGTCTTTGTTGACATTGAGACACCAATCCCGCAGAAGATTACCAAAACTGTGACTAGCTTTGCCTGTGTCGGGATGGTTGAAGAATTCTTTTCCACCTTCGTCTGGAGGCAGGTTGACCTGAATCTTGTTAAACGGTTTACGCTTGGCCAGGTAGGCTTCTTTAGTTCGCCAGCACTGATAGACAATGATCAGTGCCTGGGTTTCATAATTCATATGGGTTTCCGTAAGAACACAGTACGCCGAGTTAACGGGTTCTGTGCTCTCCGGATCTTCCATGGCAACATAAAACGAGACATATTCGTTACCGGACATCACTAGCCTTTTCGTATATGGCGGTTATGTGATAGCCTCCATAGCTATGCGGAAGAGACTACCAGTACCATCCTTGTAGACAAGGGAATTCTGTTCTGCAGAGTAGTATAAGGTACTTAACCACGCCTGGAAATCCGAAAGGATTGGAATTGCCAATCCGTGAAATTGATCCATTGCTGACGGACCTGGCGGACCTTGACGTCCAAGTCCACCTTGCGGACCGCGTGCTCCTTGAGTGCCTGAAAGACTTTCTAGAAAACTTGAGTCCAAAAACTTTAATAGCGATTCGTCGATTTCTTCGCTATCAAGATTATATGGATTAAATTGATCTCCTAAGATTATTGGTTGAGGTGGCACCGGTGTCCCAGGGTGAAGCTGCGGACAGCAGGAACAAGATTTACCGGCAGGTCCTGGTGGTCCTGGAGCACCTTTTGGACCAGGTCCTCCTTGTGGTCCAGCACTGCCTGGATAACCTGGTGGTCCGTAAGGTCCTGGCGGCCCTTTTTTACCTGGCGTTCCTTGCGGACCATAACTTCCAGGTTCGCCGGGATATCCAGGATAACCCGGATAGCCTGGATATCCTGGCGTTCCGTCGTAACCTGGTATACCAGGAGTTCCAGGAATTCCGTTAGGACCTGCAGGTCCTACAGGACCTACAGGACCTAGTGGTCCAGTAGGTCCAACTAAACCTGTAGGTCCTATGCCGCCTCTAAATCCTGTAGGACCTCTTGGCCCCGGTAATCCAGACGCACTTTGTGGTAGTACAATATTAAAGCTAAATTGTGGTGCACAATATGGACCAGTAACTTTAACACTGCTATCAGCCGCATCGCCCTGAGCTCCTTGTGAACCTTGGGCACCTCCTTTAGTCGCTACAGTAACAGTAGCGGTTGCAGAGATTTGTGGACAAGGCACCAGCAAGTCAAAGTCAAACTGTGGAGCACAGTAAGGTCCAGTAACGGTAACAGTACCTGGAGTTCCCGGAGTACGGAATGGATAATATGTCTGGTGCCCCTGGGCTCCACCAAAAGATCCAGGACCTAACGCATGCGGTCCGGACGGTACCTGGTGTACAACCACAGCAGCTTTGAGCTGAGGACATGGTACAACAAGATCAAAATTGAATTGAGGGGCACAGGCATCACCGGATACTGCAACAGTACTACCCGATTTATTTTCAGAACCTTGTGGGCCTTGCGGGTTATTTGAGTCATCTGTTTTTTGTTTAACAGTGACGGACGCAGTAAGCTGAGGACACGGTACAACGAGGTCAAAATTGAATTGAGGAGAACAAGCATCGCCCGAAACAGTCACGCTGCTACTAGAACCCTGAGGGTTCTGTGGATCATTGGGAGTTTTACTTTTGACCGTAACAGAAGCTCCAAGCTGCGGACACGGTACAACGAGGTCAAAGTTGAATTGAGGAGAACAATCAGGACCAGTTATAGTTACTTGAGAACCCTGGGCACCCTGAGATCCGGATTTAGTTTTAACTTTAACGGAGGCACCAAGCTGCGGACACGGTACAACGAGATCAAAGTTGAATTGAGGTGAACAGTCAGGGCCAGTTATGGTTACCTGAGAACCTTGAGAACCTTGAGAACCAGATACTGTTTTTACTTTGACAGAAGCTCCAAGCTGTGGACAAGGCACAACAAGGTCAAAGTTGAATTGAGGCGAACAGTCGGGACCAGATACAGTTACCTGAGAACCTTGAGAACCCTGAGATCCGGATTTAGTTTTAACTTTAACGGAGGCACCAAGCTGCGGACAAGGAATAACCAAGTCAAAATTGAACTGAGGAATACAGTTGGGACCAGTTATGGTTACCTTTGAAACCTGTGAACCCTGAGAACCCGATATCGTTTTTACTTTGACGGTAGCGTCGAGCTGAGGACAAGGAAACTGAATAGTAGTAAAAACTTGCGGTAATATGTTTAACAAAAGCTGCGGTAGTATAGGCAGCACATAAGTCTGAGGGCACGGTAAGCTGATATCTAGCCCAAAGTTAAAGGAACAGCCGTCCTGCTTTGTAATCAAAATCTTGGCATGAGGAATTTCGTTACAAGCTGCAACGCGAATAGCTTGCTGACCTTCTTCGTCCGAGCCGGTACCGCCTAGCTGAGGACAAGGAAACTGAATAGTGGAAAAATACTGTGGCAGTATTGTGGTCAATATGGGGATTACATAAGACTGCGGACAAGGTAAACCAATATCCAACCCAAAAGCATAAGAGCAGTCACCTGATTTTGTAATCACTATTTTGGCGTAAGGTATTTCAGTACACGCCCCAACGTGAATAGCTTTACGAATTGTGGTTGGATCTGTTCGCGTAGTTATTGCCGGGCACGGAAAATTCACGTGCATGTCAAATTCATAGTCGCAGCACTCACCTTTTACGATATTAAAAATTACACGCTCTTGACCAATAGGCACCACTTTTACTGTGGCACTGCCGCCCTGCGGATTATTATTAAACATAATTGAAGGACAAAGCGGTTCCGGACCTGGCAACGGAATCGGCAATGTTGGACAGTCTGAAATATCTCCCGGTGACTGCGGAATCGAGTCATTGCGAATCCAATTCACGATTGGAATTGGAAAAATGCAAGGGACGTTGCACTTTAAAGTATCAAAGACAGGACTCTGTGTTCCTTGAGGGCAGGGTGTAGTGGCAGCCATCCTTGACGTACTCCGTTAGACTGACACCGCAGAATGTGTGCATAGCGACAAGTCAGCCAGATTGATATCTACAATTATCGCATTACCATCAAAGTCAGGTATAACGCCAACTCCTGTACCTGCGAAAATTGTCAAACTGGGACCTTGAATTCCGTTGATTGAACGTAGCACTTCGTTACAGTAGAAGTCACCACCTAACAACCCATTAGTAGAGCCAATTGGAGGCGTCTCTGCTGGGAATAGTTTAACTTCTGCACAGGGTTCACCCAACCCAGCACGTAAAATTGCTGAAAATTGAATAGTGTTGCTCAACGTATTTTGACTAATAGACACGTTGTAGCCTGCACGTAACCGTAAATCGCCCTGTAAGCATTTATGAGCTACGTAGATCGGTTGTGGCGTAAACGACCATTGGTAGCTAGGGCAGTCTATAGGTTTTGTGGCTCTTGTACGATCGGTGTTAGCAAGGTTAAGTGACACAACTTGGTTACCATTTAAATTCTGAATCAGAGCAGGCTCAACCACTGCCGCAACATTGTCACTTCTTAAAATGTAGGTTGATCCTCCAGAAAACCTTTCCAGTATTTTGTTCATATCTCCGGTCACCAGGTAGCCAGACCATGGGGGTTCGTCACATTCACTTTCTTGATTCGCTTCAACAAACTCTGTCGTATATATTGGATCTCCATAGTTTCTCGTAAACGTCAGGCTTAGTTGAGGTTTTGAACCTCTGTCCACGTCAGATCGAAATTCAAAAACAACTGTACCCCCAACAAGTTCAACCCTGTATAAAAATACGCTGTGTTCTTTTTCGTCAAACCCGGACTCCGGTCCCATGATAAATCCGCAGTCAGCTATAAACTGATCAGGCAGTTCCAGCATTGTCACAGTACCAACGTCAGGAGTATTCATTCCCGCCGTACCCTGTCGAAACGGAAAGGTGCGGTTGACGTTATCGTTGAAGAAATTTGGACGTGCCATGGCAACCCTTCAAGGTCAGACGGTAGGAGTAGATCCTGCGACTTCAATCACGATACCTTCCGAGGTGGTACGAACACGCAAAGCAGCATCAGCTGCAAGGGCATCATTCATCTGCAAATTAAAGTTACCCTGTTCATTAGGTATACAGTCATGAATGTTGTCCCTGTTGATTATTCGAATCTTACGTATGGGCATTATTGGTTTAAAGAGCGATTGCGGTTTGCACAGTCTTTCAAGGAAAAGCGGATCACCTACCACGTCAACTCGAACTACGTCGTAGCTTTCGCCGTTTTTGTCTGTAGCAGTTTCGGCAGACAACACAACACCGTCGTCACCTACCCACCAAACTTGTCCACTGAACACGTTGCCATCCTCCAGCTTAAAACTTGTAACCCCCGGATCTGGAATTGGCATTTGGCAAGTGACACAAAACTCGGACTGAGTACGTTCAAATGTATAGGTTCCAATCCCCCAACCAGCTAGCAAAGCTAATCTGGAAGATTCAGAAACTAGAACGCCACCGGACCGCAAGTTAGTGTCAACTAGACGTACAACGGAATCTACAATAGGAATTGATACTGTACCCGTAAGCCGAGTTGCCGTAACCGAATCGCCAATTACAATGACAAACTGGTTAGAGCTTACCTCAACTCTGGAGATGTAATAACGATCCGTACCGCCGATTGCGTAGATATGTGCATCCAGGAAAGTACCTTCCAGGAACGATACATTCCCGTTGGACAGAGATGCGGTTGGAACAAACGGATAGCGGGTATTCTCCAGTGAAGGGAGAAACTCCGGGAAACGAATTTCACTCACGGTGTCACCTCATCAATCCGCCAGTAAGAGAAGTAGCTCTTAGACCTGCGGGCGTAAAATCCAGAATTTGCCGCGTCCGAATTCCAAGCACTAGACGCAAGATTGGTATTTGTAGTTACCGAGATGGTCGGATCGGTGACGCCGTTCAGGCTAGCAACCAACTTGACACTGGTATGCGTTATCGGATCAGGCACTGCGGATAACTGAATGCGGTACCAGTCGTTGACTTTAACACCGGTTACAGCCACAGAAGCCAGCGACAGTAAATTCAACCCATTGAAGAAATAGACACCAAATATGCTGGTGTCTAGATCCAGTAACGCCACCACATAGTTGGGAGCTCCGTAGCTATTGATTTGATAGTTCATGATCAGCCCGGCGTTCTTGGCACTACCTGCCTGACCGTCCACGATTTTAACGTCAGATGTGAACACCCGGTACAGTGATTGAGCATCCAACGTAAACAGCGAGATGTTGGTACGTGATTGAGCATTAGCAGCAATCGTACCGTAGCTGCTGGCAATTTCTGGATACTTAATCTTGCCGTTAACGCGATATCGGTGCACGTACTTATTTGTACCATGGCTTATAGAGTAACTTAGTGAGTGACTCATTGAGTAGCTGACGGACTGGCTTACCGAGTAGCTTAGAGATTCACTTACCGACACGCTTGCAGATATTGAAACGTCGTGGCATCCATAGTTACCCTCTGAAGATCCCGGCGGTGGTCCATCGCAGCAAAATAGCTCCGCAGGACTGTCATCCGAGATAAACGAAAACAGGGAATCACCCAGTGCTGAAAAACCATGAGCTACCGCGTCGTCGAATGTATCGCAGTATGGCAAAGATAAAAGCGTAGTCATGGACTCACTAATGCTGAAGTCCGGAATAACCGGAGGCTGCGGGGGCACTGGCGGATGTATCACTACTGGAGGACTTTCGCTAGGCAGTTCACCTGTAGTCAAGTTTGGGAGATAGGGCGGATTGCAAGTATCTGCCAGACCAAGCTCGCAGTCAATCACCACACCGCAGTCGCTGATATTTCGTCCCACTAAAGCACAACCACGAAAATCTAATGTGATCATGCCGTCGCAATCGGCAACTACACCGTTGATGCTTTGGATAGGTTGTGGATCGGGGCATGTCTTAGACCCGACACGGCGACCACAAGGCCCAGCAAATTGAGCAAATACCGACTCAGTTGTTGTTGTCGTAAGTGAGCTGGTGGTTTCTTGAGCAAGGCGAAAGACGATCACGTTGTCATAGGTGACACCGTCGATTTCTCGACTTTCTGTACTCAAGTACAACGGAGGTATGGCCACCAGGTTTACTAGATTTTTCAAAGCCGTAGCTGCGTTTTCAACCGCAATCGTAGGAACAGGTGGACGGCGACTGTATCGAGCAGCTCGCGGTGTAAGAAGTGATTGGCGTGGCGTGCTAAACTTGCCACTGTAGATTTGATCTATACCTGAACCAATGACAATATAACCACCAACGCCGGGTTGAAATGCTGTTAAGGTGTATGTTCGACCTACAGTCAGACTGGCTTTAGGTAGAGTGACACCCGCAAGCAGCACAGAGCTGCTTGGATTGTTATCCAAATCATCTGTTGCTTCTATGAGCACAGTCACTAAGTAAGGCGTAACCGCAGCAGCACTGATAAAAGCATACTTCCCAAACGTGACAGGCCAGCGTAATCGTAAGTCTGATATCAACGCTTCTGGCATCAAGTCCCCTGCGTCGGATATAGAAGACGCAGTGTCGTCCAACGGGTAGTAATGTTGCTCGTTGAGGTTGTACCAGTGGTTATTACGAATGGCCATGAATCAGGAACCTGTCTAGGGAACGACCCTTAATCACACGCACAAGTTTTGCAGAACGGATTAGCCGCACTAGCAACTGAAAGCGATGTGATTTTTTGTCCATAGATGTTTGTCGGGGTTGAAACGCCGTTAGTCAGCCAGACGCCGCGAACTTCTGAAGGTATATCCAGCGGATTTAAAGGCACTGGCGTACACTCAAGACCAGTATCTGGATTAGGCAGCATACCCGCCCACTTGATACTCACATGTAGTTTAACTTTTAATGTCCCGGCTGCAACGTCTTTACAGTCAGGAATGCAGTGACGACCGTAAATTGTCGTAATACTTTGAGGATCGCTGTAGTCCCAGGCAAATTTTATTACTTGCCCTTTACTGTCCAATGTCTGTGGCACCATGGTAGTGCTACCATCACACTGAGCGGATCCTTCCAAGTAAGCGGGCGGGCAAGCGTAGTGAGCGTGTATCGGGGCTTGGCGAACTCCGTTATAGTACTGAACCCAAGTCAGATACACTTCAACCTGTGAGAGACAGCATTTATTGGGGTTACAAAACGAAATGCCCCAAGCGTATTTACAATTACCCTCGGCAACGAGTCGAACTCGAAGCATATCCTCTTCTCGCAGTTGCTTTTGAACCAGCCAGCGATCTCGATTTTTAATGTAGGTATCTCGAACCGCCTCAGCTGATTGAGCAATATCCTGGAACAAAAACCATTGCCGCTTTAAACCTTGATAAGTCTGGGCAAAGCGAGTGCAGTCACAACAATTTACGCAGTCGTTGCTGAGGCGTAAAGACGCAGCAGCTTCCGTAGTTGAAAGCACAAAGTCTGCGTAATCAAATTCTCGTGGGTTTATTCCGGTTAAGCCGACTGGCCTTTGTACTCGAATACAGCCTTCAGCATCATACTTAAATTCCTGGTGGCTGTTACCTGTCACGTAGTTTATGGTTCGAATTGCTTTTTCTGCCGTGACGCAACCTGAGAACACGCCCTTACCCAGTCCAGGGGTAGCGTCTAACGTAATACGATTATTAACCCGTGTCCCTGTTTTCAGCTGACTGGTGCGTACCAGGCTCGGCAGTTGAAACGTCGGAGTAGCTGTAGTCGCTGGCTGGCTGATTGCTACGTTATAACCCTCAGCCAATGTTACCGCAGTGTGTGCTATCGTGGATCCGTTTACTTTTAATGATGTGACCCGTTTAGGCAGTTTGTACCAAGCATCCACCTGCAACTCGCCGTTAACTGGCAAAATATACTTTTCATAGGTTCGTGTTTGATTGTCAGCAATATCGGCGGGTGACCACGTCAGATATTTTGTACAACGGCATACGTTATGTTCGTTGGTCCATTCCAAAACAATAAGTCGATTGCACCAAGTAGTCGCTTTGAGATCCGCTGTGGTTGAATCAAAAACTACGCGATCGTTAGCATCGACTATGACAATGTCAAAACTGTTAGTCGGTACAGGCCAACCGTCGGGCATAGGTACTTCAACTGAACCGAAACCAAACATCCAGGCAACCCGTAGCGGATAAACAATCTCGTCCTTCACGTCATCAAATGAGACGAAAAGGTCGCCAAGCAAATGATCAATATCTGATGACGGATTAACAAACGGATACAGGTTGCCGCTGCCCGGAGGTTGGTTAAACCCGACCGCCAATCGATTTTGTTCATCACGTGGGCCGTTGAGCATTGGTGACCTGAGCTTATTGGCAGGTTAGACAGCGACGGTCGCCAAGGCGAGCTCCGAGCACTGTGGTGTCAAATGTTGCGGTTTCAGCTGCCAATCGATTGATGAACAGCTCTAAGTATGATCGTTGTGCCGCAAATCGTTCCAGATCTCGTGTAATAGCTTCCAACTCGACACAACCGCAGCAGGGAGCACAGCAGGAATCTGTTAGCTTAAGTCCGTTGGTGACTCCGGTAAAAGTTAAACAGTCGTCTCCGATGAGATTAAAATTACCGTCCGTCGTTGGTTCAATTCCGTTAATAGTTTTGATACACGGAGTGACTGCGGCATTGCCTTCGCAGATACACTGCTCGATGGTACCTTCACCGTTTAAGGCACTGATGATGATTTGCGTCTGACTGGGAGTCTCTGAGGTAGATAACTGAATATTTTTACCAGCTACAAGTTCAATATCGCCATAGAGCCTGTTACTTAGAGTTCCAGTTGCTGTAGCTATTCTAATAGATGAAATGCCTTTGATCATGGGGCGAACAACTTGAGGTTCAATTGCGGAACCATTCAAATTAAAGTTAAACAATCCGCTAGGTTGTTGTTGAATTGTATCGGTTCTTCCGATTACAACCTTGCCCACAATATCGTCAAACGGCTCAAGACCTCCAAGTACAAATACGCGATTACGTCCGGTGCTTGCCGCGGGAACCAAGGCGGCTCCGATGTCGTTGGTTTCGGTACCGCTATCGTAGGCTATGATAAGCTGGATGCCGGAAGCAAACAGACCAAGTTGACGTATAAAAAACCGACCTGTTTCCATATTCATTGCTGTGGACACAGGTATGTCCATACCCACCAGGAAATCGTCCGGAATTACGAACGAACCGGTGATATCTGTCTTAGTTGTTTCCGACACCAGCGGATAGCTCCGCTGGGCGTTATGGTTGAGGAACTCAAGGTTCCATTGAGACAGTGCCATCCTTGGTCCTCTCTTATGGCAGCGTGATGTTGGCCGCTGTCAGAATACCGACTTGCTGCATAATACCTACTTCACCAGCGTATCCATCCGCCAAGCTACTTGGTACTCGTTGCACCTTGATGTAAAGCAAGTCACCGGAGTTGACTGTCAGGTTTCCTGTGCTGCGTGTTTCCACGGCTTGATTTGATTGCACTGTGACTGGTGACCCACCATCAAGATTGATAGGCAGAGCAGTATACGACTGCGTCACCGTAACTGGAGTCACCAAACCGACTGGACGTGCTGACTTGTAGTAACTGACATTTAACGCAGGTAAAATACCTGCTGCTCGTCCCAGTACGCGAGCCCGAAACTCAAAGTTGAACTCACTTACCAGCGTTCCGTTGGCGTAAGCAAGATCTGCCGGTACCTCAAATTTGACCACATAACTTGTGGTCATCGTGTTAGGCATGCCTAAGTAAAGTACCGGATAGTTTTCTTCTGTCACACCGTCTAATCTCACCAACTGACTGGCCAGCTCTTGAGTGGGCTGATCCCGGATGTTGATCTGCACAGCTCCCTGATACAAAGTCAAATTACCGAGAGTCCTGGTTGCAGTACCAGAAAGCAGAACATTGGGCGACGTACTGTAGATGCCTTCCACTACTGGACCGGACTCAAACGTGCTGGTCGTCGTGTTGAAGTTTTTGAAGACTGTAGAACCAGTGAGATTGGACGGCCCCAACAACAAGGCTAGATCAAGGCTGATGTCCAAAGCACCTGTTGTTGCAGGTGTCGTAGTTTCAGCACAGTAAACCTTAATTCGGTTATCCGTAGATCGAAGACTGCTGACGACCGCGTTATCTGTAGCAAAGCCAACCTTGGCAAAGTAAAACTTCAGGAAGAACTCTTCCTGACCTGGCGTGAAAGGAGCAGGAGGCGGTGGAGGTATTGTCGTGTCGAGTAGTGTAGGCCAAGGTACGGTGTCATACAGATCTGACATCCACCAGATGCCGTTACGATCAATAATCACCATATCTTCCATGAGCTGCTGGCCGTACCAGCGACGTTCTAGTTCAGTATTCCAAATAT
>Ga0194048_10001713_pt1 | contig 10901 bp, 10 predicted proteins | sample JunL225m_MetaG_FD_161685 | JGI IMG/M metagenome (GOLD analysis project Ga0194048, IMG submission 161685) | Anoxic zone freshwater microbial communities from boreal shield lake in IISD Experimental Lakes Area, Ontario, Canada - Jun2016-L222-5m | ecosystem: Environmental > Aquatic > Freshwater >... | reverse complement strand
CCCTGCGCCGCAGACCGGGCAGCAGGCCTGCTCGGAAGCGTGCTGAGGACCGCTGGTGCCTACCGCACTGTCTTCGATCCCGAAGAAGATGGGTTGGCTGACATCGATGCCGAGGCTCGCAATCAGGGGATCATCGGCGTTGAGCACTACCTGCGTGGCGAGGTCAGAACCTACGACCTGGCGCCAGCGGTCAACGATCTGGTCAAGCTCGCCGTAGCGATCGAGCTGGTCTCGGAAGAGGTTCGCCAACAGCAGCGAACGTGGAGCAAGCTGGTCGACCAGTGACGGGAGCCAGAATTCATCGATCTCAAAGAGGCCGAAGTCGCCCCGCTGGTCGTTCAGCGTCGCCGCAATACCGCCAGCCATGTTCGCGCCAGCACGGTTGTGGACAAGCGTTGCGCCATCGGCGCGCATAATCTCGGCGACGATTGCGCTCGTAGTCGTCTTGCCGTTGGTGGCTGAGATCACAACGCAGCCGCGCGAGAGTTTGGCGCTGCGCGCGCTGATTGCTGCCGGAGCCAGCGCCAGCAGAATCTTCCCGGGTGCGCTCGTGCCGCCGCTCCCGAAAATCCGCAAGATAAACCCCGCCAGTCGCGCGACGGCGCTGGCGACCGCCAATCGCAAGCCACTCACGCGGGCAGCAGCACCTTGACTGCATCCGGGACGACTCGGATCTCTGCCGGGAGCTCGGTCAGAGGGTCTCCGTCGGCATAGATCGTGAACGGACGGTCGGCGCTGACAATCACCTCGCGGGCGTGGCTTACGTCAAGGTTGTCGTCGTCGATGTGCTCACCCTTGAAGACCTTCGGAAACATGCGAATGAAACGAAGGCGACTGCTTTCGAGCGTGCAGATCAAATCGAACTGGTGGTCGGTGATCGAAGCGTTCGGCGCGATCAGCATGCCGCCCCCGTAGCGGCTTGTGTTCGCGCAGAGGAGCGACCATCCCTTAAAGCTCTTGTCGGCGCCATCGGCCAGCACTGTGAAGGTCGTCATCTTCCAGCGAATAACAGCCGAGATCGCCCCCCAGATATAGACGCCGCTACCGAGAAAGCGGGGCGCTGCGTTGGCCGACTCGTTGGCGAGCGAGTCGTAGCCGAAGCTCGCAATGCCAAGAAAGCGAACGCCATTAGCTTCGCCTAGATCGATCGTCGTCGGGACGCCATTGGCGAGGACCTCACAAGCTTCGACTGCATCGTCAGGAATGCCGACGTGGCCGCAGAAATCGTTCCCTGTTCCCCCTGGGAGCACGCCGAAGACGGCGTCCTCCCGATAGGAGGCGGCACGAGCTACAACGCCCGCTACGCCGTCGCCGGAGAAGGCAACTGGGATTTCACCTCGATCTAGCGCCTCGTTCGTGAACTTGGCCGCATCCTCGAGTCGCGCGGTCAGGCCGGTGCGGTGTTCTATCCCGAGCGAATCGAGCTTGCGCCTCACTGCGGGCAGCAGCTTGGGCACTCGGCCACCGCCAGCGGCGGGGTTCGCTATCAGAAGGATTGAGGTCACTGCGCCCTATCTTGACGGCTGCGGGGGGTGGATTGGCGCTCCGCGCCTGAATTGGCCATTAAAAGAGCGCGCCGGGCGCGGGGTCTGGACGATCCGGATCAACTACCTCGGTGCATTCCGCGCCCTGATTGCGCGTGTTGTTGACGCTTCGGCTGACCGGTTCGGCAACCAATTGTTCATTGTCGTTTTTGGCTGCAATCGCCAGCGCTTGCTCTGGACTAATCGCAGGGTCAAGCCAGTCAGGTTCGTCGCTACGACGCAGAATCACGGGCATCCGGCCATGGACGGGTGCCACGACGTCATTTGCTGCGGTCGTGAGAATAGTGCAACTATTCACCGGCTCAACGTCCGGCTTCGGCTGCCAGCAAGTCCAGAGGCCCGCGAACGCAAACATCTCGCTTGCAGGAAGGTGGAACCACCAGGGCTGCTTAGGCCCGTCCGCTCGCGGCTGCCACTCGAAGAACCCGTCGGCAGGGATTAGGCAGCGGTGCTGGGCTAGAAGGCCGCTGTAAGCGCGCTTCTCTGCGACGGTCTCTATCCGCGCGTTGATCATCTTGTACTGGCGCTCGGTCGACTCAGCCCATGCCGGAATCAGCCCCCAGTGGAACATTTCGCAGCTAGGCGCGCTACCGGCGCGTTGGACGATCGTGGCGACGGGTCGTCCGGGCGCAACGTTGTAGCCGGCCGCCAATGCTGGCGGCGCTCCCACCAAGAAGCGGTCTGCGAAGAGCGTCAGATCATTCGGCGCAAAGGTGTAGCGGCCGCACACGTGACCGGTGGACTACTAGTCGCGATTGGCCGCGGCGGCTGCGCGCGCCTTGCCTTGGCGTCGTCGTCCGAAGAGGACGAGGATGCCGAGTACGACCGCGACGAGCACCGCGCCGCCAACGATTGCCGGGCCGACGGCGACTCCGCCGAACGGCAGTGAGACGAGCATCACGATTCCGAAGCCAATTGCAAGCAGACCAACGACGAGCAGGATGCCGATCACGATCCCGCGCACCTTCAACCATGCGCTCGAGCCGGGGGGAGGGGAGAGGACACCTGTCAGACGCAGCAGCAGAAGCTGGCGATTCGATGGCGCCTCTTGCCCGAGCCGCTCGACTGCGGCCTTGAGGTCATCGGGGCGGCGCTCGGCCAGTGCCAATGACGCATCAGCCATCCGCCTTACCTGCATCCGCTCTTGTGGCCGCGAGGCGGCGATCGCGCGGCGGAAGTAATCACGCGCTGCGGTGGCGTCGTAGCGCTCAGCGGCGCGCGCTCCAAGGATCGAGAGGGCCGCGGACTTGTACTTCGTCTCGCGTTCCAGTTCCTCGTCGCTGCGCTGTTCGAGCGCCTGCATCTCGTTCGCGGCTGATTTCTGACTTAGCTTTACCTGTCGCGCTTTCTGGGCCATGGGGGCAGAGTATCTGCCCCGTGGGAGCGATGCTGCGCCACCTGCCCGCGCCAGGGGCGCTGATGTGATGTCGTTGTCACGTGGGCGCTGAGAACAGACCGCGACTTACAGGGCTGCTGCTGCCTGGCGCGGCTTCCTCATGGGAGAAGATCGGCTTCGCTCCGCGAGGAGGCGCGTTCCGACTCGGCCAGGTGACCTGCGCAGTTGGCGCCGCCGAGCCAAGCTGGGCGTTCGACCAAGGCGGAGACAAGGCCGATGCCCTTTGCGGGATCGCCACAGCAGAATCCGCAGCGGTGGTCGCCGACGGAGATCCCGCGAGACAGCCAAATGGCGCGTTCAAAATCGACCACGTTGTGGTCGTTAGCGAAGCGCCATCGCAGACCAAGGCGGCCCTCGAGCGGTTTGGCCTGATCGGGAAGGGTGCGCGCTCGGTTGGCAGTGGCGATTCGGAGCGCAGCCAGTGCTTCTTCTGGAGCGGTGAGTTGCTGATCGAGCTGGTTGGCCCGGCCGCAGAGAAGTCAGACGCATCGCCGTTGGCGCGAATCTGGGGCGTCACCTTCGTTGTCGACGACTTCGCGCCGCTGCTCACTCTCGCAGAAGGGCTGGTTACCGGGCCGCGCGACGCGATTCAGCCAGGCCGGCAGATAGCGACCATTGGGCTGCAGCACGAGCTTGGGGTCGAGCTGGCCTTTATGAGCCCGCACGTCAAGCGCTCCGCGGCTTAAAACCGCATAACTACAGCCGTTTTGGGCGTTTGCAGGAGATTCTGCAGGGACAAAAAACAGCCTCTGCTACGTTGGCCTCTAGCCGAGTTGCCGTACCTCAGGGGCGGCAAACGGGGGAACCATTGTGATCACCGAGATCACGGGGGCGAATAGCCGCAGTTTGCGGCTTAGCGCCGGGCCAAGTGCCTGCCGCGAGCCCGTCAGCTCACCTCGTAGGCAGAAAGAAGATTGAATTCAGATGCCAGCCCTAGAACGATGCGTCCGCACGCGGACTTTTCTACTCCTGCTCTTCGCAGCCGCCTTGCTCGCTCTGCCCGCGAGTGCAAGCGCAGTTGGCGTGGTCAAGCCGGGATCTCGCGGCGTCAACGTCAAGAAGCTGCAGCAAGCGCTCCACATCAGCGTCGATGGCATCTACGGCCGCGGCACGATGCGAATTGTTAAGCGCTTTCAGCGCAAGCATCACCTAACGGCTGACGGCATCGTTGGCCCAGCAACTTGGCGCACGCTCTACAAGAGCAGCCCAACTCGTCAGAAGGGCAACTCGGGTGGCGGCAAGGGCAGCGCAATCAAGGCTCTCCAGCGTCGCCTGCATATCGGCGCTGACGGCGTCTTCGGTCCCGGAACCAGTTCGGCCGTAAAGCGCTTTCAAGCTCGTAATGGCCTGACGGCGGACGGCGTGGTCGGCCCGGCGACCTGGCGCGCACTTGGGTTTAGCGGTAGCCGGCCGGTATTGAAGCGAGGCGGAAGTCGCGGTGGTAGTGGCGGCGGTGGTCCGGTGCGGATCGCGCGCGCCATCAGCGCCGCTAACCGCATTGCTCACCTGCCGTACATCTATGGCGGTGGCCACGGCTCGTTCAAGGCGAGCGGTTACGACTGCTCCGGTTCGGTTTCGTATGTCCTCCACGCCGCTGGCTTGCTTAGCTCGCCGTTGCCCTCTGGCAGCTTCATGAACTGGGGTGCTGCCGGTCGCGGTCGCTGGATCACGATCTACGCAAACGGCGGCCATGCATTCATGACGATCAAGACTCCGTCCGGAGTCCGTCGTTACGACACCTCTGGCATGGACGATGGCACCCGATGGGACAGCCGGATGCGGTCCAGCAGCGGCTACGCAGTCCGCCACCCCGTCGGTTTCTAGGGGCGGCACTGCTAGTTATGCTCTCGGTGTGAGTCCCGGAGAAGATGGAAGCTCAAGCCGACCGCAGCCGGAAATTCTTTGGCAGCCGTCGGCCGAACACCTGGCGTCAACGAATCTCGCTCAGTACGTAAGCTGGCTCGGCCGCGAGCGGGGGCTTCCGTTCGACATAGACGATTATCGGGCGCTTCAGAGCTGGTCGTCGAGCGAGATCGAGCAGTTCTGGGCTTCGATTTGGGACTACTTCGACGTTCAGGCTGACGGCGACGCCACCGTCGTCCTCGTTGACAGGGAGATGCCGGGCACCGAGTGGTTCCCTAACGCCTCGCTCAACTTCGCTGAGCACATCTTTCGTGGCAAGGATCGCGACACGCTTGCGATCCTCGCGCAGAGCGAGCTTCGCCCTCTACGCGAGATCACCTGGGGCGAGCTGAGCGATCAGACAGCCTCGATAGCTGCGGGGATGGAGCGGCTTGGAATTGGCCCTGGCGACCGCGTTGCCGCCTATCTGCCAAACAGCAGCGAGGCGATTGCAGCCTTCCTTGCTGCCGCGAGTATCGGGGCGATCTGGTCGAGCTGCTCACCAGATTTTGGCGCCGACAGCGTTGTCGACCGCTTCTCGCAGATTGAGCCAAAGCTCCTGTTGACAGTCGATGGGTACTCCTATAACGGTCGCCGCTTTAATCGCATGGGGGAGATAGCAAAGATCGAAGCAGCGCTCCCGACCGTTGAAAAGACAATCGTTCTCAGCTACCTCGAAGAGACGCCCAATCTCTCTGCGCTGCGATCAGGACTTGGCTGGGACGACGTATTCGCTGAGCCAGCCGCGGAGCTCAGTTTCAACCGACTGCCGTTTGGCCATCCGCTTTGGATTCTCTACTCCTCCGGAACGACGGGAATGCCGAAGCCGATCGTTCACGGCCACGGCGGCATCCTGCTGGAACATCTGAAGAAGATGTGGCTCCATCTGGACGCCCGCGAAGGCGACCGCGTCTTCTGGTTCACAACTACCGGTTGGATGATGTGGAACTTCCTCGCCGGCGTGCTACTCACCGACGCAGCGATCGTCGTCTACGACGGCAGCCCGGCGTGGCCCGAGCCCGACACGCTCTGGCAGCTCGCGGAAGAGGCCGAGGTGACCTGCTTCGGCGCTGGCGCGGCCTATCTCGTCAGTTGCATGCGCGAGGGCGTCGTGCCACGCAGTACTGAGCGTCCGCTTTCGAAGCTGCGCTCGATCGGTTCTACTGGGTCGCCTCTACCACCGGAGGCATTTCGATGGGTCAGCGAACAGTTTGGCGACGAGCTCTGGCTCTTCTCAACTAGCGGCGGTACAGACGTCTGCACAGCGTTTGTGGGTGGATGCCCGGTTCTTCCGGTCTACGAGGGCGAGCTCCAATCGGCTTCACTCGGAGTCAGCCTCAAAGCGTTCGATGAAGCTGGCGGGCCGCTGATCGACGAGGTGGGGGAGTTGGTGATCACTGAGCCGTTGCCATCTATGCCGGTCAGTTTTTGGGGCGACGCCGATGGCAGTCGCTTGCGCGAGAGCTACTTCGAGATGTTCCCAGGGCTTTGGCGCCATGGCGATTGGATTGAGATAACCGAGCGCGGTACGGCGATTATTTACGGCCGCTCCGACTCGACGATTAACCGTGGCGGCGTGCGGATTGGGACGTCGGAGATCTACCGCTCGGTGTTGCGAGAGTCCGGCATCGCCGACGCGCTTGTCGTCGACCTGCCGACCGACCAATCAGGAGCCGAGAGCGTGATTCTGCTCTTCGTTGTGCTCGGCGAGGGCATCGCACTAGACGACGCGATGATCGATCGGATCCGCGCCGACCTGCGGCAAGCATGCTCACCGCGTCACGTTCCCGACGAAGTGATCGCGGTCCCCGTAGTGCCGCGGACAATCTCCGGGAAGCTGCTCGAAGTGCCGGTCAAACGAATTCTGATGGGCGCAGATCCCGAGAAGGTCGCGAGCCGCGGTTCGCTCGTTGACCCGGGTGCGCTCGGCTGGTTTATAGAGTTCGCTGCGCAGCGTGCGTCGGCTTAGCCTTCTTCGCTCTGCTCGCTCAGTCCGGCGCGAGCTTCGCGCTCGTCTGCAGACTCAATCACGCCGAGCAGCTCACCTACGCGGCAGACCAGTAGCCGTTCCTCTTCTACCTCCACCCAGACGCCGGCAGAGGCGGGGAAGACAACGTGATCGCCTGGGGAGACGGGCATCTGCACGCCTGCAGACTGCCACCAGTCGATGCCAAGGCCGATAGACAGAACGATGCCGTGTTGGGGCGGCGGCTCATTATCGCCAGGCGCCACGAGCAGGCCCGAGCGACGAAAACGCTCAGGCTCGAGTTCTTTTATGACAACTCTGTCGAAGAGTGGCCTCAGCTGTTGACGCATAGGTGCATTGTAGGTCAGTGCTTTTTCCCGCTCCGCAGACCCGTATATTCCAGCCACGATGGAGATTTCACGGATCGACACAACAGATGGCTTCATAACCGACGACGGCTCGACGATTCACGAGCTGGCCGGCCGCGTCAGCTCGCCTACGGTCAATCAAAGCCTTGCGCAAGCGACACTCGAGGTCGGCGCCGAAACAGCCGAGCACTTTCACACCGAGGCGGAGGAGATCTACTACCTAACCTCGGGCTCGGGACGCTTGCGCGTGGGCGAGAGCGAGTCCGAGGTCGCTGCTGGCGACTGCATAGTGATCCCGCCCGGCGCTCCACACAAGCTTTGGAACACGGCCGCCGAGCAGCTCGTCCTGCTCTGCTGCTGCTCTCCGCCGTACCGTCACGAAGACACGGTCTTAACCGGAAGATAAGACCAGGGCCTGGAGCTGAGCTCGGTCCAATTTGGGAAGGCATGGTAGGTTCGGAGAATGCTCAGATTGGCAATCGCTTCGATACTAGTTCTGGGTCTAGCTGCCGCTCCGGCCGGGGCCGACGGCTCTCCGAAGGCCGGGATCGTTGCTGCCTACACACTCGTCGTCCCTAGCTCAATCACGAAGTCGCACCTTCAAGCGCGCGCCGTAATTCCTAACGGCGTGAGCTGCCCAAAGGTCACGAAGACCTACGCCAACGGGCGAAAGAGCGAAAGTTCCATGACGGTTCGCGCCCCCGGCGCGACTACCGGCCCCGCGTTCGCTTCGCTTCGGGCCTGCGAGGCCAACCTTCCGTCCGGCTTGGCCTACGCCAGGGTGGGGGCCATCGGAGTTCCGGCGAAGTTTCAATCGAAGTTCGACAAGATCGCGGTCTTCGGTGACACAGGATGTCGAATCACCGCGAAGCTGGTCCAAGACTGCAACAGTCCGTCGGCTTGGCCTCTCGCTAGAAACGCTCAGTCGGTTGCTGCTGAAAAACCAGACGTAATCTTTTTCACAGGTGATTTTTTCTATCGCGAGGCTGCCTGTCCCACCGACAAGTTGGCGTTCTGTGGCTCGAGCCCGCCGCCAGCCATTCTGCCCGCGGCGGGGCAGAAGTCTCCGCCAATCACAGACACCGGCTACGGCTGGGCCGCCGACGCGCTTATCCCGATGGCGCCAGCCTTCGCTGCTGCGCCGATCCTCGTCACACGGGGCAATCACGAGAGTTGCTTCCGCGGTGGTAACGGTTGGATGATGATGTTTGAAATCCAGCTGAAGCCGAGTTCCTGCGCTCCAACTTCAGCCGGCGAGAGTGCGCCAAACAACATTGCGCCGACGTATTCGGTGGATTTCCCGATCGCCGCTGGGCGCACCCTTCGGGCGATCATGGTCGACAGCAACGGCGGGTCGAACTCGAATATCACGCCGGCCTGGCAGGCACTCCAGAAGCCCGCCTATCAGCAGGCCAACAAGCTTGCTGCTGCCCAAAGCGGCAAGGAGTCTTGGTTGATTACGCATCGACCGATGTTTGGAATCGACGACGTCAATCAATTCGACAGGCCGGGCCCAACTGCGAATCCGCCGGTTGTCGGAGAGCTCAACTGGACCTCGATTGACCAGACCGGCGCCGCCCTCGGCTTGACATCAAACTTCAACCTGATGCTCGCTTCGCACGTTCACGTCGCGCAGGTTGTTCAGATGCCCGGGCAGCCCGCCCAACTGGTCTTTGGTAATGGCGGATCGGTCCCCGATTCCACCAACCCTGCCGATTATCCGGTTCCGGCTTACGGCCCGCTGAACACTCCGGCTGGCCAGCCGATCGATCCTGCGTACCCTCCAATAAACCAGCTTCCGAGTTACGTCTGGACGACGATTAAGTACGGCCATGCGATCTTCACTCCGACGGCGAAGGCCGGCGGCTGGTCAGTTTCGCAGCGCGATACGGATGGCAAGCAGTTCGCTGCCTGCACTGCCGTCGGCAAGAAGTACACCTGCAAGTAGGGTCAAAAAGCGCCTCTGCCATTAACCGGCCGCAACATTCAAACCTAGGGTTACATAACCTACATTATCGAGCATTCAAGCTCGAAATTGCCTGATTTGTGAGGCCCTGCGGGCGTTATGCCCCATCTTTGGCCTTTAGGACGGCTAGGAGAGTGGTCCGCTGGCGAAGAGCGAGCTGCGATCGACAGTGCGGCCACCGACAGGCAGGCTGTAGAGATCTCCGTCGCTCGCAATCCAAAGCGGCCCGGTAAAGCGTTCTTTGGCATCACCGAGGTATGGACCTTCGAGCGCCTTAATTGGAAGCGGTGGGATTACGTGCGTCATTGCTAGCGCCCCGACGTTCGCATCTCTCGCGGCGTCGGCGGCCTGGGCAGGCGTAGCGTGGTAGTCAACGACGTCGACGAGGATCTGCGCGCGGTTGGCAAATCCTGCGTCGCGGCTCGCCTCTTCAACCAGCTTCAGCAGATCGGCCGATAGGGCGTCGTGAACCAGTAGGTCCGCGCCCTGCGAGGCCTCGACAAGGCTCTTCGTATAAACCGTGTCGCCGCTGACGACGATGCTGCGGCCCTTGTAGTCGAAGCGGTAGCCAACGGCAGGGGTGGCGGGAGAGTGGTCAACCTCAAAGGCCGTAATCACCAGTCCCCCATCCTCCATTACGACCTTCGAAGTTTTGCCAGCGTCGAACTCAAACGGCTCAGCAACCATTCCCGCAGTCGCCGATGGTGCGATCGCTTCGCCATGATGGGCTGTGCGGTAGGAGTTGTCGAGCGCGTAAGCCTCGTTGTATCCGTTGACGACGCGGTCCACCCCCACCGGCCCGAGCACGCGCAGCTTAGTCTTCGCAGCGTTGGCAACCCAGCGCTGGAGCGTGACGCTGCCGAGGCCGCCGATGTGGTCAGAGTGAAAGTGCGTCAGGAGCACAGCCTGGATTTGATCGGGTCGCAGTTGCATGCGGTTGAAGGTCTCCGATGCCTGCTCGCCGGCGTCGATCATGTAAATCTTCTGATTGACTATTACCGCCGTACAGGGGTTCCCCCGCTCCTCGTCTGGAATCGGTGATCCGGAGCCGCAGATTGCGATGTGCAGCCCGTCGGGGAGCGCCGCCACCGGGTCGGCCGAAAGTCGTTTCGGGAGCGCTTTCTTGGTGACCGCGACTGCGATCTGGCCACGCAGTAACCATCCAGCGATGGCGCTCGGTACGAGTAGTGCGAGAAGCCGTTTCATAGTCGCTCCATCTGTTCGCTCCACGCCCGCGGACGCGAGCTACGGTCAATCTACCTAACTGGGGGCCACGTCTGCGGCTGCTTAATTGCCCCACTCCCCCTTCGTGGTAGCTTCGTGCCGTGTCGTCCGGGAGCGAGATCGAGTCGGTTGCCGTGATTGGGGCTGGCGTTATGGGGCTCGCTACCGCTGCTGAGCTAACTGAGCGCGGCTACTCGGTTGAGGTCTACGAAGCGCTGGACGTCGCGAATCAACAAGGTGGCTCTGGCGGTGTCGGGCGGATCTTCCGGCTCACCTATCCAGAGCCGGAGGCAGTAAAGGCGCTGCAACACACGGCGCGTCTTTGGACTCGGTTGGAAGAACGGCTCGGCGAAGCGCTGCGCTCGCAGACCGGCGGAATCGACTACGGCGACGACGAGCTGATCGGAAACTTTGCCGACGCGCTCACGGTCTGTGAGGTTCCCTTCGATCTGGTCGACGAGGCAGAGGCTCGCGCTACATGGCCCGACCTCAAGCTCGACGGCCGCGTACTGATGCAGGGAGATGGCGCGCTTAT
>Ga0194048_10001712_pt1 | contig 10908 bp, 16 predicted proteins | sample JunL225m_MetaG_FD_161685 | JGI IMG/M metagenome (GOLD analysis project Ga0194048, IMG submission 161685) | Anoxic zone freshwater microbial communities from boreal shield lake in IISD Experimental Lakes Area, Ontario, Canada - Jun2016-L222-5m | ecosystem: Environmental > Aquatic > Freshwater >... | reverse complement strand
GAACATATACATTAATGGGAAGATATGCAGATGGACGCGGTGGCGAAACTGTTGCTATAATAGCACAAAATTCACCTACTTGCGGATACGTTGCTCCACCACCTCCACCACCACCCCCTGCTCCTCAAGCATTAACTCAAACAATTTATTTGGCAGGAACATTAACTCAAATTGGTGTTAGTTGGACTGCACCAGGTCCAATAGGTGGTGGCGGCGCATATAAAGGAGTTAAGCTTGCATGGGATACATCCGGGATACCTCAGAGTATACTTCGTAATATCCGCCCTCAGGTAATTATTAATGACACCGCGCCACCTGCATATGGTGGTATAAGTGCTGCTGCTGCATTGGCAACTTCGTCTAGTATCACTAATTTGAATTATGCCACTGGGGTAACAGAAGCTAATTGGTTAAAAGGTTATACATTAGCCCAATCAAATGCACTAAACAAAAGTCCAGGTCCATATTTTTCAGTGTCAGATAATGTAACAGCCACTTTAAGTTGCCCAGCTTACACTGAAAGTAATCCATCCGGATATCCTGCAGGAAGTTCAATTGCATATACATTCGTCACTTATGTTGCTAAAACAACACTACCAGCTAATCCTGCCCCAGCAGCAGCAACTCCTCCCCCAGCAGCGACAACTCCTCCCCCAGCAGCAGGTGGATCGACATTAAGTGGAAGTATTTCTTGCGATACAGGTAATGCTTATCCTGGAGATGTCATAAACTTTGTTGTGTTATTGTCAGGCGCTGGCGGTGCTGTTACTGTTAAACAAATAACATCTAGTAAAAGAACTTCATTGACACCATTAACGCTAACAAAACAATGCACAAGTGGTAATGAGCAAACCTTCTCATTTACAGTTAAAGCTACTGTATCAGCTGCTGACAGTGGACAAGATTTAACAATGGCTGCATTTGATAGTAGTGGTAAAATAATTGATACAGCAAGCGGCGTAACATTGTATAGTTAAGGATCATCGATGAATTTGTTAAAAGTACACCCAAACTTCGTACCAGCTGAAACATGTAATCGTTATGTTCAATATATTGAAGAAAATAATCTTTGGGAAAATAATGGTGATGGCGATTGGAACAACAGATCGGTTAACCTAAGCACCATGGGTAATGACATCAGAGAAGAAATGCTTGATCTTCGATTTAGAGTTAAAGAAACTATGCTGCAAGATTATGGAATAACTAAAAATATCTTCGCAGACATATTTCAATTTGTAAGATGGCGTGAAGGAAATGTATTGTCACCTCATGCAGATGCAGAAAATCCAGATGGCAGTGTTCATCCATTCCCATACCGAAACTTTGCTGCCGTCATATACTTGAATGATAATTATCGTGGGGGACAAATTTACTTTCCCACACAGGACAATTATCAACCTGTTACATCTCCTGGAACACTTGTAATGTTTCCAGGCACAACAGAATACTTGCACGGTGTGACGAAAATATTAAGTGGAACCCGCTACACAATTGCAGGATTTTTCACATATGACGAAGCAAGAGCAGACGGTTATCGAATCTAGGATTAATGACGAAAATAACCTTGTTCCAGATAAAACAATAGTTGTCGTAACAGAACACGAAACTCTAGACGGTTCCGTTGAACAAATTGTTCACCCACTTAAAGGTGATATAAAAAGAGATTGGTTTATCAAACACGCTTACTTTTGTCTACCATTGGTCATTGGCAATCAATATGGATTTGCTATTAAAAGCTTATATGATTTTGAAGCAACATGGAATGGCGGTGATTCTCCAAGTGATACAAAGGTTAAAATAGATTATGGTAATGTATCGCCACATCAAATAATTAGTTCTCATTTTGGAATGGGTGTAATCACAGTTCAAAATAGATTTCATTTTAGAACACCATTGGGAATTAACTTAGTAACAATCAATCCTCCAAATTACTTCATACCTAATTTTCAAAATATGACTGGCGTTGTTGAAACAGATAATCTAAGAAGAGACTTTACCTTTAATCTTAAGATAACAAGTCCTGATGTCAATGTTACAGTTAAGAAAGGACAAATCATTTCCTGTATGCTACCTATTCCGCGATTCACGGTTGAGAATTATGAGATAAAGATGGCAAGCGAATTATTCAGTGAAGAAGTAATTAGAAATGAACGTAATATGGGAAAAAAGTTTGGTGTTGAAAGAAGCACTGTTGATACATCTAAACCTCATGGCAATGGAAGAAGATATTTTAATGGCATTGACATGGATGACAATAAATTCTATCAGCATCAAAAACGATTATAGGTGATCGTACTTCTTAATCCAATCTATATAATCTTTGAGACCATATATAACGTCAAGCTTAGGTTTAAAGCCAACTTTTTCTACAGCTTTTGATTTATCAAGTATGCCTTTCTTACCAACACCGTTATTACTATCAAAATCATAGCTAACAAGGCTACTGCTATTAGTAAGCATTTTAATTATAAGTGCTGTTTCGTTATCAGTCCGTGCTTCGCTATAACTTAGGTTATAAACTTCACCAGTGGCACCGTGATCATCAATATTCTTAATTCCTCTGATAAGGTCTGAGACATGTATAGGATCATTTTCATTGTGTCTTTTAACAAACACTTCTTCATTCTTTAACATTTGTTGAATGCAGTATGTGATAAAATTATTTTTGTTATTTCCTGGACCGTATACTGTATCAGTTCTAATAATCACTGAATTAGGATTAATTAATTTAATCATCATTTCGCAATTGAGCTTAAGCAATCCAAACAACTTATCTGGATTGCAAATGTCGTTTTCATTCTTCAATCTTGAATCATTGTTGTAGACTAAACTGCTACTAAGGTATATTAGCTTTGCTGATATCTCTTTTGACAACGAAGCAATGGAATATGCATTTGCACTCATTGAACTAGTTGTATAGTACGCATTTTTATCATCCATTGACAGACTATCACTGTCACTTAAGTGTATCAGTGTTTTAGGTTTTGAGTATGTTCTAAGTCTGTCAATGATTCCATAACTCATATTACAGTTCAATTGAATAAAGTTTAACCTCTTGTTGTCAAGATGCTCCATACGATATTTTGTAAGATTAGCATGATCGTAATGACTTTTAAGGTTATCTACTACTGTAACATAGTAACCTTCATCAAGGTAATACCTGGCGAGATTATGGCCAATGAAGCCCATCCCGCCAGTTATTATAATGTGATTGCTCATACTGCCATGTCAGCTTTGATAGAGGGATGACAGTTATAATTAACTAACTTACAATCATCTACAGTGACAGAATACAGACTATTAACATTAGTAATATCCAAAGTTGGAAAGTCATAAGGTTTCCTAGTCAATTGTTCCTCCACGGCATTCATGTGATTATTATAGATGTGAACATCTCCGAACGTAAGTATCAGTTCGCCGACATCAGCGCCAATTTCCTTAGCGACAAGATGTGTAAGCAATGCGTATGAAGCGATGTTGAAAGGCACTCCCAGGAATACATCGGCACTGCGTTGATACATCTGACAGCTGAGAACATTGTTTCTAAGGTAGAACTGCATGAAAGCATGGCATGGTGGAAGCGCCATCTTGTCAAGATCTCCTGGGTTCCAAGCTGAGATGATGTGTCTGCGGCTATTGGGATCTTTCTTCAGACCTTCGATGAGGTTTTCAAGTTGATCAGTTTCTTCTCCGTAGGAGTTTTTCCATTTACGCCATTGTACTCCGTAGATTCTGCCAAGGTCTCCGTCAAATCGTGCTTTGGGAAGCCAGTAATCTGCCTCTGCATTGGCAGTCCATATAGTCTTCTTAGACTTGTCTCTGGTTCCAAACTGAATTTCAGCAAGTCTTCTTTCATCACATGACCCTTCAATAAACCATATTAGCTCAGCAACAACACTACGCCACATTAGCTTCTTTGTAGTAATAGCAGGAAATCCATTACGCAGATCAAAGCGTAATTGCTCACCAAATAAGCTTAGTGTGCCAACTCCTGTTCTGTCTTCTGATAGTGTGCCTGTTTCTAGTATGCGTTCGCATAGTTCAAGATAATTTAATTCTGTCTTCATTGTTTAACCCATGTAGAGTATATCTTGTTACGACCAAATGCCTCAGTCATTTTTCCAAATCCCATGAGGTATTCTGCCATATTTAGTTTAACATCACAGTTGTATTCTGTCATGAAAGTAGTAAGATTAATTTCCTTAATATATGGGTGACAGCTTAGTAGCAGTTTAGCTCCGCCGATAATCCAAATTGTTTTGTCTGGATTGTGCTGATCTAGCATTTCCAAACTTTCTTTTAGCCATGTACCAGCAATAACTTCGTGAGCTTTATCAAAGATTTTTACATCTTGATTGGTTACAACAACGCAGGTTCTATTTGGTAATGGTTTAGGCATCATGGGATCCAGCCAAGTATTAGATCCCATTATAACGATATTGCCTGTTGTAGTTTGTTTGAAGTTTCGTAAATCTTCTTTATCATGTGGCCAGGGCAGTGAGTTTTGATAACCCATGCCACCCTGGAGATCTGTTGCGAATATTGCTTTTATCAACCTATCAGTCTTTTTGTTTTGTTGCCAACTTCTTCAGCCAATACTTCCAGGTTCAAATGGAAGTCTAGCGAATCAATATTGTCATCAAATTGGTCCATAAATTCTTCCATCATTGTTTCAATCTCGCTGTGGGTAAGACCCTTACTAAGGAGTTCATTAATATCAAATTGTTCAATGGATCCGTCAACCATTGAAATCTCAACTGACTTCAAATAATTAACGGGTATAGAACTGATATCTGCATCTGACAGAAGACTTTCCCAACGATTGCGGAAGTCTTCTTCAGATTCTGACTTATCATCTTCAATCACTGTGATTTCAAACAGCAGTTTTACTCTTAGTAGTTTTAGCAGCAGGTTTAGTTGTCTTCTTCATACTAGCAATTTCCTTTTGCATAGCCTGCATGGTCTTCATCATTTCCATCATCATCATTTGAGTTGGATCCATTGCAGGAGTAGCTGACTCAGAATTTTCCATATGGTAACCTGTTTCGACAGACGCAGTAATAGCATCCTTCTTAGCAGCATTACGTGAAGCATTGGTCATGTTTGGATTGTTATTCATACCAAGCTGAGAATCCATTTCGTCAAGCTTCTTAACAGCAGCATCACCTCTGCCAGCTTCATTAAGCAACTTATTGAGTTCGTCTAATCGAATTGAACTCTTGCTATTGGGCTTAACAATAACTGCATTTTGCGAAACACGCTTGATGTAGTTTTCACTACTAAGAGCCTGTAGCATGTTATTGCCATCAGCCATCATACGACGCTGTAGAATATCTCTAAACTCGTATGCCTGCTGCCCTTCGTCAGACTCCAACACCTTCATCACATCATCATGATACCTACTAGGTAGGATATCGCTATAAAGTACAGCAGCCATATGCTCGTCATCACCACTTAACTGGCGCTGGATGATAATTACCTTCTTGTTGTTGGCAACACCAACATGTTTAAAAAATGTCATATTACTCTCCTACAGCGGGTTTGTCAACAGTAGCAGCTTCAGTTGCTGCACTTGGAATTGCATTATTAGCAGCTAAGAATGCCTTAAGTCGATCATATGCTGCACCAACATTAGACAACTCTTCAGCCTTAAATGCGCCACGCTGAGTACAAGCTTCAATAATCTGAAGCGTAAACACAAGATCAGCAAGACCAAATGACGGCTGCTGATTTGGTTCTACTGTATCAGGTGTTGTTGTATTTTCAATTTCTTCAGTCATTGGATATCCTTTTTGTAAAAATATTTATAGTGTTAGATTTTAACATGATAATTTCTTGATATCAATATTATTCATCTAAATCTTCATCTTCCCACGCAGTCATTGTATTAGAATCTACTACATGTCCTTCAAACTCAGTATTAAGGAAGACTTCTTTACCATATCTATCATCACCATACCATTGATAAAAAGGACTGTCCTCAGTTAATATCTCAAACTGATTGGAATAAGCTAATGCCAACATAGTTAGATCATCTTTGTTAATCTCAATAACATAGCTGTTACGTCCGCAACCACCTGCAAACTGCATACAAGGTCCATGCTTAATTTCATTATGTTGTAATAACCATAGGAATTCGTTCTTATAACGGAAGTGAATTCTAGTTGGCAGTAATGCTGCTAATCTTTCTTTATCTTCCTCAGTTAATTCTGTAATTTCGGCACTACTGTTTTCAAGTCGCAGCAATGCATTCTTAAATTTAATAGCACCTTTAGTGCGAACATTGAGGGGAGTTTCTTTAGTAGTCCAGGGCAAGTTAGAGGTAACGTGATCTACATAATAGGTCTTACCTTTTGCCATTAAGATCCACATTGGGACAGTGGTATCTTCTAAGTGTTTCTTATTAAAATGAAACACAATATCCTTACATGCAAGTTCAATCTAGGTCATTTTGTTTTCCTTTGTTGTTAGTATATATGCTTTTCAAAATTCATAATGAATAAGAGTCGTTCTTCTTCAGTGAAAAATCTTAGTGTGCTAAATTTCTTATCATAATCCATATAGCATTCACAATCTTTCCTATACTCTATAATTTCCTTCCAGATATCAGACATTCCATATTGTGTTTTCAACCAATAAGGACGATATGCGTATTTTCTAGTTTCGAGGATCATAATTAATCTCCGTTGATAAGTGGCGCTTCCGGGGGGAATTGAACCCCCACTTACAGTTTTAGAGTCTGTTAGCTCTCCACGAGCACAGAAGCATATTGTATTAGTCATTATCGTAGTAAGCGTAACGACCAAATGAAGGTTCAATGGTTTTGTTATGACGATTGTTAATGATCCAAACAGTATCGCAGTAATCGGGATCACCCCAGTCACCCCACACCTCACCATCAGTAAACATTAGCAGCAACTTAGGCTCAATACCTTCGTTCTTCATAAAGTCCCAACACACAGTGGGATCTGTGCCGCCAAAGCCTTTAATCTCATAATCCATAATGTCATCATTGCCATGGGCAGTGAATTCCTGAGGATTATGCACTTGCGTATCCCAGCACCACAAGTGAATACGATGGTCTTCGAACGTATCCATAATAGCTTTAACTTCACTGAAGAAGTCACGTGCCATTTCATCAGTGATGGAACCGGAAGTATCAAGACCAATGCAAACATCAATTTGAGTCTGCTTTAGCATTGAGGGTAGAGAAAAACCAGTTTGGAAGTTCTTCTTGCTGGGGATGGAATAAGTGTAATCGTTCTTAACAGTGCTTTGGATCTGCTGACGAATAAACTCACGCCAGTCGATTTTAGGCTCGGTCAAGTCTTTAATCATTCGACGAATGCCGCCGGGCAAGTTACCTGCACCTGATGCTTGAGCAGCACTGAGCATAGCTTCCTTAAACTCGTCCTTAATAGCCTGACGTTCTGCATCACTTAGTTTAGGACGCTTACCTTTACCATCATTGTCACCATCACCGTCACCTTCGCCCTCACCATCAAGATGCTCGTCCAGCATCATCTCAGCAAGTTCGTCCATCGAGATCTTTTTAACATTCTTCATCAGATCATCATAAACGGCTTCCCACGTCCAGCCATCATATTTGCGTTCGTAGAGAACTGGCACAACAGTAATCTTTTTGCCGAGGTTGTTGTTAATGCAATCTGCGTTAACAATATAATCCATTGCAATGTTAGCAATGCGTCGATCACGACTACCAGTACGACTCATATGGTCATATGCACAATGTAGCAGTTCATGACAGAACAGGAACATCATCTGTCCTGTGTCCAGCATGTTAATAAACTTGCTATTGTAATAGAAGTGGCGACCATCGGTGGCAGCAGTTTCGCACCAAGTATCCGCATTCATAAGTCTAAGGCGCATGGCAAGATTACCAAAGAAACCATGTCGGAGAACGAGTGCAACACGAGCAGCCAAAATAGCCTGCTTTGCCTTCTCGTCCGAAATTGGATCCACTTGCTCAACAATACGGGACTTTTTAGTGTTTTTGGGCATTGGTGTAGACATTTTGGACTCCTTTGCTATGTTTATATAATAGCAGAATCTACGATAATGTCAACTGGATAATTTTGGATAAATATACAAGAGGATCGCTAAAAATGGACAAAAGAATTACAGCTTATGAGGACGACGGAACGACCAAAAAGTTTCAAACTTTGGTAACTACATCGCCTGGCGCAGTTAGTACAGCTATCACAGCAAATAAAATTTTAATCACTAGCGGGTTACAGGCTAATTTTATTGAATTTGGCAGTGCTCCAACTGCAACTACTAGTAGTTTTGTACTACCAGCTAATACATCAATGCAGTTTAATTTTGTAAGTGGTCAAAAAGTTAGTGCATTGTCACATACTGGTATTGCTTATGTTACCATCGTAGATATGGATTAATGTCATGATTGATAAAAAAATTGAACTATATTACGATAATGGTGATCCAAGATTCACTACAGTATCTACAACTGTTACTAATCAAGTTACATCAGCTATTGGCGCAACAAGAATTTTAATTACTTCCGCAGTGCAGAATCATTTAGTTGCTCTTGGACCCAGTGCTAATTCAGCAGTTACAACTAACTGTATTTTTATACCATCTGGGTCATCATTGATGTTTAATGTAAAACCAAATTGGAAAGTTGCGGTGAAAACTGTTTCGACAACGGGGCATATCAGCATCGTAAAAATGGATTAAAGGAAGTAAAATGAATCCGCAAGACCTCATCAGAAGTATTATGACAGCATTGGACAATATTGGTTCTGATGAACAGCCACAAATGGGTGAGCCTCAGCAGCAACCTAAACAAGATGGTGGCATTGGAACAGTTGAAATTCCATCAATGGCAATACTAACTCCAGTTAAAGTTGATAATAAAGCAAGTACAGATGGCACAGCAGTTAAAGGATTATTCCCTGCTCCTGAGCATCAAAAGTCTGAGGAACCAGATGGTGACTGTGGTTGCGGCGGTGAAGAGCCTCAGGCAAATGATAACGAACCTGATGAGTTAGAAATTATGAAAAGGTCAGCAGGCATATCTCGTCCACCTGAACAATAATTATAAATATGTTTAATAAGGTGCAATTATGCGGGCTGCGGAGTTTATTCAAAAACTTGTTAAGATGGTTGATGCTATGGATAAGCAGACAGCTGCTCCTCCTCCGCAGCAGATCGTCATTAACATTAATGGTGGAACAGCCTCAGTAACAGATACTAATGCAATTAAGCCATCTGGTGAGCCAGTAAAGGATCCAGCGGATAGAAAAGGATCTGATGGTAAAGTCAAATGGACTCCTCCTCTTCAACAACAACTAGACACAGTTAAAGCTGATGTAGCAGCTAATCAAGCAGATGCAACAACCATGTCGAGTATACCCGCCTTACCAGGACAGTAAAGATGCTCCCGAAGTTCGTACAAGAACTCTTTACAAGTAGAAAAAATTACGGGGACGGTGATTCTAGAGTTGGTCATGTAGGTCGTCTTTGGTATGAGAACGAAACAAATTCCATACGGATTAGTGATGGGATTAGACCTGGTGGCCGTGTTGTTGCTGGCGGTGTTTGGTACAATAATAACACAAATAGTCTAATGTGGACTGATCCTGATACTGACATTGAATATGTTATTGCAAGTGCAGGACCACGAGCAGCAAATCAATTAACAAATGGTACTGTGTCATTGACTTTAAATGCTGATGGCACAGTGGCATTTCCCAATTACACTTTCCCTTCAAATGACGGCGCAGTGGGTCAAGTATTAGTAACAGATGGGTCCGGGGTACTTTATTGGCAGAATCAAGCAGCAGCTGGTGCAGGATATACTGGATCAGCAGGTGCTGGCTATACTGGCAGTGCTGGCATAGGTTTCAATGGCTACACTGGATCAGCTGGTGAAAATGGAACCAACGGGTATACTGGCAGTGCCGGTGAAAATGGAATTAATGGTCGTGACGGATATACTGGTAGTGCTGGCGCAGATGGAACTATAGGCTATTGGGGATCCAATGGTTATACTGGATCAGCTAGTGATATAGCAGGACCTCCAGGATATACTGGATCAGTTGGCCCGCCAGGTGGTGGTGGCAGAGTAACAGTAAGTGTTACTGCACCTGCTGATCCAACTGAAGGTGATCTATGGTATGATACCGAAGGCGGCAGAACATACGTTTACTATATCGATTCTTGGGTCGATTCAAATCCAAATGGTGCCACACGAGTTACTATAAATTCTAGCCCACCAAGAAGAGCTTATTCAGGTGATTTATGGTTTGATACTGAGTCTGGCAGAACATATATCTATTATAATGATGCATGGATTGATTCAAATCCAGTGGGATATAATGGAGTTAAAATTAGTAATACTCCACCAAGTGGTCCAGCAGCTGGTGATCTATGGTATGATACTGAAGGTGGAAAAACTTATGTTTATTACGATAATGCATGGGTAGATTCTAATCCAACTGGAGATTTCCGAGTTAAAATTAGTAATACTGCTCCAATTAATGGTTTAGCAGGTGATCTATGGTATGATACAACAACAGAAAGAACATTAGTATATTACAACAATGAATGGGTAGATGCCAATCCTCCAGGTGCGGAGATAAATAAACTTATAGATATCCCTGATGTCTATACTGGCGGCGCTGGTAATCCTAATCTAACAGATGGTGCATTACTAATTTACGCAGCAAGTATGGAAAGATGGGAAACCAAACAATTAGAAGTACAACAAGCTAATTTAGACGGGGGATTATTTTAAATGGCGTCATCAATTATTAAAATTAAACGTTCGGGTACAGCTGGTTCTCCAGCTAATCTAGGACAAGGCGAATTAGGCTATAGCTATCTAGCTGGTAATCTAATTAATGGTGGTGACAGACTATACAT
>Ga0194048_10001711_pt1 | contig 10909 bp, 7 predicted proteins | sample JunL225m_MetaG_FD_161685 | JGI IMG/M metagenome (GOLD analysis project Ga0194048, IMG submission 161685) | Anoxic zone freshwater microbial communities from boreal shield lake in IISD Experimental Lakes Area, Ontario, Canada - Jun2016-L222-5m | ecosystem: Environmental > Aquatic > Freshwater >... | reverse complement strand
GTGGGACACACCACGCACAGCTCTGGCTCAAGTTCCAACAATTGCAACAACGCTGAACACACATTTGCCAGCCCCTTCTGGTAATTTTCCCGACGGTGCAACGTCATCACCAGCAAGCGACTGCCATGACTGCGCCAGGGAATCTGATGACTGACCGGATTTTCGAGTGTCAGCCGCAACAGATCAGCGATGCTGTTGCCCACCATGTGAATGGAGTCGTCAGTAAAACCTTCGCGGCGCAAATGCGCGGCGGCGTCGGAAGTGGGGGCCAGATGCCAGCGTGTCAGCTTGGCTATGCGGCGTCTGAACGGTTCCTCCGGGAACGGCCGCATGGGGTTGCTGGTACGTAATCCGGCTTCCAGGTGGGCCAGGGGCAAGCCACAGTCAAAGGCTGCCAGCGCACAGGCATAGGCAGTGGATGTATCCCCTTGCACCAACACGATATCCGGGCGGTTGGCCTCCAGCCACTGTTTGGCATGGTGGCGCAGATGGCTAATGCATTTGGAAATCGGGGACCCTGGTGGTACCGGTGGCAAACTCGCATGCACTGGTAATCCAAGATGCGCGAACGTCTCCGATACCATAAGCGGATGTTGACCGCTCGATACCAAATTCAGGTCGAAGCGATGGTCTGATTGTGCTTCCACGCTCAGAGAGGCGAGTTTCAGGCATTCCGGACGGGTGCCGGCAAAACAGGTCACTCGCAAGGGTGACGACATCAGTGAACTTTGCATGCGGACTCAAGGACGGTACAGCTTTGAAGTCTAGCCTATTGTTTCGTTTCGTTCTGTTTCATTATGCCGAAATCAGCATGTCTTTGAAAGGGGACTTGCTTCCGTCATGCCGGAATTGATGCTCAATAATTCCTGTCCGCCAGAGTGCTGGCTGGCTAATTAGGCAGTGGCCGTTTACCCATTTCCCACACCAGCAGCTGATTATTGGCTGGCATGGCATGATCAGCCAGCAAATGCAGGCCGGCAGCAGTGGCCCAGGCGTCAACCTGCTCGAAATTGCGCACGCCACTGCGTGGATTGCGTGCTTGCAGCCATTCATCGAAACGGGCATTGCTGGGGGTGGTGAAGGCTCCGTGGTATTTGAAGGGTCCATAGACGCACAGCTTGCCGCCCGGACGCAGCGTGCGCTGCACGCCTTGAAAGAATAATTCAACATGGGCATAAGGCATGATGTGCAGCGTATTGGCGCTGAATATGCCGTCCACCCCGGCAATGGGCCAGTCTGGCTGCGACACATCCAGCGGGATCGGTGCACCGATATTGGCCAGCGTGTTGTCAGTGAGGCCCGCCACTACCGTCGACAAATTTTCCGGTACATCGCTGGGAAGCCAATGCACCTGGGGCATTGACTGCGCGAAAAAAGTGAGATGCTGGGCTGTAAGGGAGCCAATTTCCAGCACCAGGCTGCCGGTGGGAAATTCTGTGCGGATGCGTTCGAGGATGCATTGCTTGTTGTTTTCGCAGGCCTGACTGAAAGGCTTTGGCATGTTCTGGAGTCTCGTTGAGCTCACCGCAAGCTAGCCAGTGACTTCCCGTTCGGCAAGACATTCATCGCTGCCCATCGCAAAGTCGCGGCAGATCAGCGGCCGCTTGTCGTAAATCGAACACAGCATGGTGTCGCGATCAAGTGCTGCACACCAGCCATCGTCGAGTCGCAACATGGTGAGGCCGCCCCACTGGTCGACATCGATGAACTGGTCGGGTACGCCGGTATCAGTGATCAGCAGCACTTCCAGGCGGCAACAGCAGGCCTGGCAGTTGCTGCAGGCAACCTTGGGTTCCTGCAGTGCTTTGACGGTGATGTTCAGTGCGGGACCGGCATCGCGCGCAGTTCGCTGGCTACCAGATCGCCAAACTCGGAAGTGCTGATCATCTTCACGCCACTGCCAGGTGTGGACAGGTCGGGTGTCGAAAAGCCTTTGGCAAACACGCTTTGCATGGCCTGCCACAGGTTTTTGGCTTCCTGGTCCATGCCAAAGCTGTATTCCAGCATCATCGCCACCGAACCGATCATCGAGTAAGGATTGGCAATGTTCTTGCCGGCGATGTCGGGTGCGGAACCGTGTGAGGGCTCGTAATAAGCCTTGTCCGGGCCGATGCAGGCAGACGGCATCAGGCCGAGCGAGCCAAGGATGCCGCCGCCCTGGTCCGACAGGATGTCGCCGAACATGTTCTCCATCACCATCACATCGAACTGGCCGGGATTGAGACACAGGTAGGTGGCAGCGGCGTCCACCAGCATCTGCACCACTTTCACCTGCGGATAATCCTTATGCACTTCATCAAGGATTTCATTCCACAACACGCTCGACTTCAGCACGTTGGATTTGTGGATGTTGTGCAGCACCTTCTTGCGTTTCATCGCCGTTTCGAATCCGACTTTGAGAATGGCACGAATCTGGTCTTCGTCGTATTCCAGCACTTCGTTGACATAGCGTTTGCCAGCCGCATTGATGCCGGTTTCCTTCTTGCCGAAATAGAGGCCACCCACCAGTTCGCGGATGATCATGATGTCGATGCCATCGCCGATGATCTCGGGTTTGAGCGGCGAGAAATGTGCGAGACCTTTCGGCAGAAACACCGGGCGGAAATTGGCGTAGGTGTTGTAGCGACGACGTAACGGCAGCAGGGCACCACGCTCGGGCTGCTGGTCGACCGGAATTTTTTTGGATTCTTCATGGCTGAGGCCGATCGGACCTTTCAGGATGGCGTCGGCCTCGTCGCAGACCAGCTTGGTGGCATCCGGAAATGAACTGCCGCACTGGAACCAGGCGCTGGCACCGAACGGGGTGTGGGTGAGTTCGAAATTGATGTGGTTGCGTTCGGCCACCAGCTTCATGATCTTGACGGCTTCCACCATGATTTCAGGGCCGATACCGTCGCCATCGAGCAGCGCAATTTTGTATGTCTTCATAATGAATCCGGGTCTTGGGGACTGTCGTATCAGTCAAGGCCGACAGTCAGATGAAAAAGGCGGCGCAATGTACCACCGAGGCCGCCCAGGCTCAAAGCCTTGAGAACACCGCGTGCACAGTTTATGCGTAATCCACGCAGAATCCATGCGTACAGACAAGCCCGCCTGTGAAAACAGGTCACTTTCATACTAGAATAGCCGACTAATTTGTATGACCCTCCCTGAAACTTGTCACCCGGGCTAACCCTTTAGCCTCTGCAGGGAAAGTCGTCCCCCCCGGATTCATTTAGCCTCTGGAGTTAATGACACTATGGAGTCTCCCAAGACCACCAACACAACCCTTATAACCTGGGTCAAGGAAATCGCAGAACTGACCCAAGCCGCCTCCGTCTACTGGTGCGACGGCACCCAGGCCGAATACGACCGTTTGTGCCAGGAGCTGGTTGTGGCTGGCACCTTTATCAAATTGAATCCTGCACTGCGTCCCGGCTGTTTTCTGGCCCGTTCCGATGTGCGTGATGTTGCACGTGTGGAAGACCGCACTTTCATCTGCTCGGAAAAACAGGAAGATGCCGGCCCCACCAACAACTGGGATGAACCGGCAGCCATGCGCCAGAGTCTCACGAAGTTGTTCGCCGGTTGCATGACTGGCCGTACCTTGTACGTAATACCGTTCAGCATGGGCCCGCTCGGTTCTGACATCGCCCAGATCGGCGTGCAGCTTACCGATTCCCCTTATGTGGTGGTCAGCATGCGTATCATGGCCCGCATCGGCTCCAGGGTGCTGGACGTGCTGGGCACCAAACCCTTTATCAAATGTCTGCACTCCATTGGCTATCCGCTCAAGGATGGCCGCCAGGACGTGGCGTGGCCCTGCGATCCGGAAAACCGTTACATCGTGCATTTCCCGGAAGCACGCGAAATCATCTCCTATGGCTCCGGCTACGGCGGCAACGCGCTGCTGGGCAAGAAGTGTGTAGCACTGCGCATCGCCTCGGTGATGGCGCGTGATGAAGGCTGGATGGCCGAGCACATGATGATCGTGGGTGTGGAAGATCCGCAGGGCAACAAGACCTATGTCACCGGCGCGTTCCCGAGCGCTTGCGGCAAGACCAACCTCGCCATGCTGATTCCGCCGCAGGGTTTCGAGGGCTGGAAAGTGTGGACCGTGGGTGACGATATTGCCTGGATCAAACCCGGTGCCGACGGCCGCCTGTATGCAATCAATCCGGAAGCAGGCTTCTTTGGCGTGGCGCCCGGTACCTCGATGGATTCCAACCCCGCTGCGATGCGCACCATGGTCAAGAACACCATCTTTACCAACGTGGCACTCACTGATGACGGCGACGTCTGGTGGGAAGGCATGACCAATGACTTGCCAACACACCTGATCGACTGGAAAGGCAAGGACTGGACGCCTGCCAGCCCGACCCCGGCTGCGCATCCGAATGCCCGCTTCACGGCACCCGCCAGCCAATGTCCGAGCATCGACCCGGAATGGGAAAATCCGCAGGGCGTGCCAATCAGCGCTTTCCTGTTCGGTGGCCGCTTGAGCACCACCTTCCCGCTGGTCTATCAGAGCCGCAGCTGGGCCCATGGCGTTTACATGGGCGCCACTTTGGGTTCCGAAGCCACAGCTGCCGCCGACAACCAGGCCGCCATTCGTCGCGATCCAATGGCGATGTTGCCGTTCTGCGGCTACAACATGGGCGATTACTGGAAGCACTGGCTGAGCATGGAACAGCGTGTCACCAATCCGCCGAAAATTTTCCGCGTGAACTGGTTCCGCAAGACTTCCGAAGGCAAGTGGCTGTGGCCAGGCTTTGGCCAGAACATGCGCGTGTTGCAGTGGGTCGTCAAACGCGTCAACGGCGCTGTGCAAGGCCATGACACCGTGTTCGGCACCGTGCCACACTACGATGACATTTCCTGGAACGGCATGGCCTACGACAAGGCTACATTCGAGCAGCTGATGAGCATCGACATCGACAACAGTCGCCGCGAATTCGAAGACCAGGTCAAACTGTTCGTGGAATTCGGTGACAAACTGCCGGCGGAGCTGGAAGCGCAGCGACAGGCGATGCTGGCCGGAGTCAACGGCTGACTTGTCAAGCTATTGTCGCAGTTCTGGCTTGACTGCTGCGAGCGCGGCAGCCGTTGTTACTTGCCACCATTGCTTACAGTAAAGCTGAAATCATCGACCAGTACGTGGCCATCGATCGAGATGGCCTGATACCAGACCTGGTAGGTGGCGGCTTCGATCATCGGCAGCTCGATTGCGATTTCAGTGCCAAAAGCAATGGATTGGCCGATGCTGTTGCGGGGCAGGCGCAGGTTGAGTCGTTCACCCTTGCGCGGGCCGCTGGTGAATTCGAGCCGCAGGTTGGTAAGGGTGACTTCGCTGCCGAACCTGAACAGTATTTGCGTCGGAATATGCTCGAGCACCGCATCGTGGTCGGGAACGGTCATGGCAATGCCGACATGCGCCAGCGCCAGCGAACTGAACCAGCAGGTCGCCAACGCCAACATCAATTTGAACAAGTGAGTCATCACGCAAAGATACCGGATCGGAAAAGCCCATGAACAGCGGTAAAGAGTCAGGCAGCAAAAAAGTCGGTTTCGTTTCACTCGGGTGCCCCAAGGCGCTGGTCGACTCCGAACGCATCCTCACCCAGCTCAAGCTCGAAGGCTATGACATTGTCTCCAGCTATGAAGGAGCCGACGTCGTAGTCGTCAACACCTGTGGCTTTATTGACAGCGCCAAGAAAGAATCGCTCGACGCCATCGGCGAAGCCGTGCAAAAAAACGGCCGCGTCATTGTCACCGGTTGCATGGGTAAGAATGCCGAAGAAATCACGCGTGTGCATCCACAAGTGCTGAGCGTCACCGGCCCGCAAGCCTATGAAGAAGTAGTGAATGCAGTACATCAGGTGATTCCCAAGCCGATTCTCAGTACCCACAACCCGCTGATCGATCTGGTGCCGCCGCAAGGCATCAAGCTCACGCCGCGTCATTATGCTTATCTGAAAATTTCCGAAGGCTGTAATCATCGCTGTTCGTTCTGCATTATTCCGTCGCTGCGTGGTGATCTGGTGAGCCGGCCGGTGGAAGAGGTTTTGGCCGAAGCCGAGCGTCTGGTGGCAGCCGGAGTGCAGGAGCTGTTGATAATTTCGCAAGACACCAGTGCCTATGGCGTCGATCTCAAATACCGCACCGGTTTCTGGAATGGACAACCGGTGAAAGGCAACATGCAGGGTCTGTGTGAAGCGCTCGCGCATCTGGGTGTGTGGGTACGCTTGCACTATGTTTATCCCTATCCGCATGTCGACAACATCATTCCGCTGATGGCGGAAGGTCGCATCCTGCCGTATCTGGATATACCGTTTCAGCATGCCAGCCAGCGCATCCTCAAATTGATGAAGCGACCGGCGGCTGCCGAAAACACGCTGGCGCGCATCAAGGCCTGGCGTGAAATCTGCCCGGAACTGACGATACGCAGCACTTTCATCGTGGGCTTCCCCGGCGAGACCGAAGCGGAATTCCAGGAACTTCTCGATTTTCTTGAAGAAGCGCAGCTCGATCGAGTCGGCTGTTTCCAGTATTCCGCTGTCGATGGTGCCAAAGCCAACGAGCTGCCTGATCCGGTGCCGGATGCTGTCAAACAGCAACGCTACGAGCGTTTCATGGAAGTGCAGCAACGCATCAGCAGCGCACGTTTGCAGGCCAAGGTGGGCCAGGAAATAGAAGTCATTGTTGATGAAGTCAATGATGAGGAAGCCATTGGTCGCAGCATGGCGGATGCACCCGAAATCGACGGCAAGGTCTATTTGCAATATCCGGAAGGTTTGCAGCCGGGCGATTTGGTCACCGTCACCATCGAAGAGGCGGATGACTACGATCTCTATGCCTAGGAAATATTTCGTGCGGGAAGCACGAGTGCAGTTTGCTTTGTTGTTGTTGTCTTTTGCATGTTCCAGTTCGTCAGCCAGTGCGCAGTCCAGCCAGCCAACCATCGAAGAGCTGGTTGTCACCCCCAATCGCATTCCAGTGCCGCTGCGCCAGGTCGGCACTTCGGTGACGGTGCTGGATGCCGAGGCTATCGAAGCCTACGGCAATTTGAGTTTGCAGGATGTGCTCAGGCAGCTGCCCGCCCTGGCCGCCAGCAGCAACGGCGGAGCCGGCCAGCCGGGTTCGCTGCGCATGCGTGGCGAAGAAGGTTATCGCACGCTGGTCATCATGGACGGCATGCGGCTGAGCGACCCCAGTCTGCCGCAGATCGGACCGCAGGTGGATCAATTGCTCAGCAGCGGTATTGACCGGGTCGAAGTGCAGCGCGGGCCGCAAGGGCTTGGCTATGGCGCGGATGCGGGCGGCATCCTCAATATCAGTTCCCGCCAGGCTGGCAAGGGTTGGAATGGCAGCTTTGAAGCCCAGACTGGCAGTTTTGACACCCATCAGCTCAATGCCAATGTCGGTGCCGGCAATGAGCGCGTCGATGGCTTTGTATCGGCTACCGGGTTCACCACTGGTGGTTTCAACAGCCGCACGGATGACACTGTGCTGCGCGACCGTGACGGTTACAACAACACCACGCTGCATGCCCGCGCCGGTGTCAATCTCACCGACCATTTGCGCGCGGAGCTGGTGCACCGCGAGGTGAGTGGCGACACCGACTTTGATGGCTGCTATCTGAGCGATTTCAGTTATACGCATGCTTGCCATTCGACTTACGACCAGAGCGCTTCACGCGCCAGCCTGACCTATCACGACACTGGTGTTTCGCATGCTGTGAGCTATGCGATTACTGACACTGACCGCGCCAGTTTCGCTGGCGGTGTTGCTGCGTTTGCCGCCACCGGCAAATTGCAGCGCTGGGAATATCTGGGCTCGGTGCAGGCTGTGCCAGGACTCAACCTGGTGTTTGGTGCTGATTATGAACGGGCCGGCCAGGAAGCAAAATTCCGCGGTAATCAGGGTTATTTCGCGGAAGCACTCATCCGGTTTTCCGACGCCTGGTATGTCACCGCTGGCGCCCGCTTTGACGACAATGATGATTTTGGCAGCAACACCAGCTATCGCTTCACCACTGCTTATCTGGTGCCATTGCCCAGCGCCAACCAGCTGAAATTCAAGGCCAGTATTGGCACCGGCTTCCGCGCTCCCAGCCCGTATGAAATCGCCTACAACAGTGGTGCCTGGTCCTATCCACCAGCTTCATTGGTGAAGTTGCAACAGGAAAGCAGCAAGGGCGCAGAGGCCGGCGTTGAATACTGGCCGGCTTCCGGCCTGAAACTGGAAGCCGTGTATTTCGATCAACAGGTCGACAATGCCATTGAGTTCGATCTCGCCAACTACAGCGGTTATTTGCAGGATCCTGGTCGCAGTACTTCCCGCGGTGTTGAATTGAGTGCTGCGCTGCCGTTGTCGCGCGCGTGGTCCTGGCAGGCCAACTATACCTGGAACGACACAGCTCGCCCCGATGGTGCGCAGCGGCTGCGCCGCCCCCGCCAACTCATCAATGCAGGGTTGCAGTGGCAGCCGCAGCCGCGATGGTTGTTACATGCCTTCGTCCGCAGCTCGCGCGATGCAATTGATCAAACCTTCACTGACGTAGTACCGCTTGATAATTTTGCTGTGCTTGATGTGGGCGGCAACTATCAGCTGACCCACACGCTGCAATTGTTTGCGCGTATTGAAAATGCACTTGATGCGCAATACCAGGAAGTCATCGGCTACCGCACCCCGGGCCAGGCGATCTATGTCGGTTTTCGCCTGACTCCCGGAACGCATTAACTCCTCAGGCTTTCTCGGGAAATTTGAAACCCAGATAAACCGAGTTGCTGATTCCCATCAAGGTCAGCAAGGTCTCCGGGAATTCCGGCATGGAGATGACCTTGGTGACATGCGCAATGAAGATGAAGCCGAGGATCAAGGTCCACATCACCGTTTGCAGCCGATGAAAGCCGATGCCGTTGCCGTCGTCGCAGATGTCGTGGAAGAAACCTTTGGAGACGTCGGTGGGAGGTGCACGCAGCACCTGCAAGCGGGCCTTGGCAGCGGTGCACCCGGCCACGTCGTCCGCACTGAGAGTGGTGAGTTTTTGCTCGAGCGCAGTGATTTCTGCGGCCTTGGTGCCATTGCCGATGACGAGAGCGCCCAGGCCGGTGCCACCGCTTATGCCCAGCAGGATCAGCACTTGCTGGGGGATGTACTCGATCAAGCGGGTGTTGAACCAGACACCGATAAACGTCAGTGCTACCAGCAGTCCCCAAAATGCCATTTGGCTTTTGCCAAGACTATAGGGGCCATCCGGAAAGTCCCGCAGCGCGCTGCCACTGTGGGCCAGCCGCCAGAACAGCAGCAAAAATAATGCGAGACATAGTCCCAGTGTGATCAGCGCTTTGTGCTGACTGGTTACATGGAACAGCATGCCATTGCCTGCCACCGGCAAGGCTGCGGCAGTCCCGATCGCCAGCGCGAGCGGCAAGGTCATCTGATAACCACCGTGTTGCTTTTCCAGCAATTGCTCCCACTGATTGCGACTGTCATCGCTGTTGGGATCCATCGACAGCCGGTAAGACAGCACCAGACCGGTACCGGCGGCATCCAGCTCGGCAGTAGGTGCGCCCAGGCTCTGCATGACCACATCATCAATCACCAGCCACACCCCGGTGGCTTTGGCATTCATAACGGGGATCTGGTGCGGACCGGGCACATGGAGACGCAGGGTGTCTTCCAGGGTGAAGTGCCGGGTTGCGTCAACCAATTGCACGGTTGGCGGGTCAGTCTCTGCCGCGCCAGCGCCGCCCCACTGAACTGCCAGCACCAAGACCACAACCACTTTCAGCAATGCATGCATAAGAAGCTCCTTTTCAGGTTATTGGGTGACCCTCGACTGCCATAAGCCTAGCACCGGAGCGGGTGTCGTTTGAATTGCTGCCGCAGCCTGTTCCCGACTCGGTGGCAAAACGTTTCGTCCCGGCTTGAGCCGATGCCAGGACTTACTTTGCTATACTCGCGCCAACTCTGGTTTTGGATGATGTACTGATGTTGCGCAAGACTGTTTTCTGGATCCACCTGTCAGCCGGGGTGGTGGCCGGTCTGTTTGTGTTTGTGATGTCGTTGACCGGCGTGCTGCTGGCCTACGAGCGCCAGATCAAAGGCGGGGTTGCCCAAAGCCGTTATGTGCCGGTGGCTGCACAAACTGCGCGTATGTCGCTGGAGCAGTTGCTGCTGGCGCTGCAACAGTCGCAACCGCAGCTGCATCCCAACTCACTTATGGTAAGCAGTGATGTCGGCGCCCCTGTCAGCATGAGGGCGGGGCGCACCAGCGTTGATCTGGATCCCTACACTGCGCTGCCCATGCAGCTGCAATCAGCTGCGCTCAATGAATTTTTTGAAACGGTTGAGCGCGTGCATCGCTGGCTGAATTTGCAGGGTGAGCTGCGCAACACTGGCCGTCAGCTGATGGATGTCGCCAACGTGGTATTTTTGTTTCTGGTGCTCAGTGGCATGTATTTATGGCTGCCGGCATTGATGAAAAAGGCCATGTTCAAGGCGCGTCTGTGGCTGCGCAGCGATTATGGCAGCAGTAAAGTGCGCGACTATCACTGGCATCACATCTTCGGCATATGGATGGCGATACCGCTGTTGGCGGTGGTTTACAGTGGGGCGGTAATGTCTTATCCGTGGGCGGCCAATTTGCTTTATAGCGCCTTTGGGGCCGAGATTCCTGCGCCGCCGGGTGGGCCTGGCGGAGCATTTGCTGGTGGGCCCAATGGTGCCAATCAAGCTGCTGCCGGCTCTGAGCTGCAAGCACCCATGCAATCCATTGATGCCTTGTTGCAGTTGGCTTTGGCCGATGCCCGCAGTGCTGGTTGGCAACGCGTGACCTTGAGTTTGCCGGCTGCCGCTGACACAACCCTGCGCATCGAGATCGATCAGGGTAATGGCGCGCAGGCCCATTTGCGCCATACCTTGC
>Ga0194048_10001710_pt1 | contig 10909 bp, 6 predicted proteins | sample JunL225m_MetaG_FD_161685 | JGI IMG/M metagenome (GOLD analysis project Ga0194048, IMG submission 161685) | Anoxic zone freshwater microbial communities from boreal shield lake in IISD Experimental Lakes Area, Ontario, Canada - Jun2016-L222-5m | ecosystem: Environmental > Aquatic > Freshwater >... | reverse complement strand
GCAGGACGCCGCGACTTTCGCGCGCTGGAGCGTCGACTACCTGAAATACGACGCGTGCACGGCAAAGTCGGTCTACCACACTGAAGCCGAGGGCCAGGCGCTCTACCAGAAGATGGGCGTGGCCCTGCGCGCCACGGGCCGTCCGATCGTCTACAGCCTGTCGGGATTCGGTGACGAGCGCGGGCTCGGCCGCAAGGTCGGCGCCAACCTGTGGCGCACGAGCGGTGACATCGCCGACCGGTGGAGCATCGTCAGCAAGATCGGGTTTGAGCAATCGGGTGATCCGGCGGCTGCCGGCCCTGGTGCCTGGAATGACCCGGACATGCTCGAAGTCGGTAACGGCGCCATGACGCTCGAGGAATACCGTACTCAGCTGTCGCTGTGGTCGATCCTGGCGGCGCCACTGATCCTTGGCAATGATGTCCGCCACATGAGCGCCGAGATCCGCGAATTGCTGCTCAACGCCGAGGTCATCGCCATTGACCAGGACACGCTCGGTCAGCAAGGGCATCGGGTCGTGCAGCGCGAGCTCGTGGAAGTTTGGGTCAAGCCGCTGGCCAGTGGCGCCCTCGCGGTCGGGTTGTTCAACCGCAGCGACGGCACGAAGTCGATAGGCATTCGCTGGCCAGAGCTTGGGCTCAATGGCCCGCAGGCGGTCCGCGATTTGTGGCGCCGGTCAGACGTTGGCACGCTGGCAGATCGCTATGACAGCGATGTACCGCCCCACGGATCGGTGCTGCTGCGGGTAACGCCCGCCCGCTGAGCGGGCCACGACGGAGCCGTCAGGACACCTCGCACTCAGCGGCAATCGTTTCGTAGGTGCGCCGGGCGTGGTCGAAGGCCTGTGCGGCCGCAGCACGTTCGCTGGCGCGCATGAAAGGAGACTTGACCTCCCAGACCTTGTCAACGCAGTCGCGGCACCACTGTGCGCTGCGCTTCGAGGCACGAATCGGCTTGCCGGCGACCTGCACAAACACCGGATGGGTGTGTGCCGACGGCAGTATCCGCAGCGCCACCCAGGAGCTGCGCGCAAGCCGGGTCCGGAAACTAATCGATCGAGGCGTACCGTCGGCGACGAGCGTCGTTCGCTCCACGGGCGCGCCGTTGACCACGAGCTCCACCGCCACTGTGCGAGTCGTGCCAATACGGGCATTCTCCAGATGCCAGCTGCCCAGCGGCTGACTGACCGGGTTGGCGGGCGGATCGGGTTCCAGGCGCGCCGCTACCAGCGCTTCGATTTTCAATGTAGCAGCCGCCTTGAGGACCGGATCGTCCTCACCGCTGCGGCGACCATTGACCTTGAAGTCGAGAAAGTGACTACGACCATCGCCGCAATAGAGGCGTCCTTGCTGCAGGCCGCGAATCCAGGCGTCATAACCGGCATCACCCACGGGCGGACGATCGAGTCGCACGTAGCTGCGCCCCATGCCCGGTCGCTCATCCGAAATGCAGGGGTAATCCGTCTCGCCGATCATCGCCAGCCGGAATCCGCAGTTCAGCATGTGGTACCAGACGTTCAATTCGGCCAAGGGGCGGGTGTCGCAGCCTGACAGGAAATCGACCACCCCATGCGTCACGTCGATGATGGTCTCCTGGGCGCCGACGCCGTCCATGAGAGGTATTTCGTAATTGGGCAGCTCAGTGGACTCGACGATCAGGCCTGATCCACAGTGGGCAGCGCCAACGACTGCTCCCTGAGCTCTGGCCCATTGCAGGATCGGCAAAGTCCACGACGGCCACTGCTCGATCAGTGTCGTGCCGGGATAGTCCTGCTCTTTGAGACGCAGCAGCACCAGATGGCCCGCATGGCTCGATGGGAACCCCGAGACTTCCACATCGTAGCGAAGCATGCTGGCCGAGTCTGTCGGCGTTGCGTGGGGCTGCAGACTGGCATTGTTGGCAGCCTGCAGCTCGGGATGCTCGAGCGTGGCTGCCGGGCTCTCAGCGTGACCGGTGAAGAACTGCTTCTGGTAGTACCAGCTCGGCCCCCAACTCAGCACATCGCCAATCCAGAGTCCTTCACCGCGCACGTGGCGGATCATGGTCTCGGGTGACACGCCTTCTGTTGGCAGCTGATAGTGTCTGCAGCCTCCCGCGTGGATATGCGTGTCGCCCGAATACCAGCCCCAGGTCGCGGGATCTATCCAGCGCTCAAGCTTCACGTCGATGCGGGCGTGATCCGCATCGATCTTCACCGTCTGAACGCCGCGCAGGTATTCCGGACCACGCCGGCTCTCGATTGTATAGGTGCCGTCAGGCAGCCTCATGGTCTCACCATCGCCGCGATAGACGTGCGAATGGAAAGACATGTCGGGAGCCAGCCGCATCGCCTGTGGCGGATAGATGTGGTTGAGCCCGTCTTTGATGGTCAGAGAGGCGACGCAGCCCCGGCCATCCGTATCGAGCACTCCCAACGCGACGGTGCGCGAAGGCAGGCAGTCGAAATCGAAGCTTCGACGTCCGAACTCGTTGATGCCGTCGCCAACCCTGGCCAGGGTGTAAAGAGCAAGAGCGCCGCTACGCCGGCCGGAATCGCGGCAGAATACCTGAATGACGCCATATTCAACCGGGATGCCTGACAGCGGAATGGTTGGCACTTCTGAGCTGTAGCGAATCAAGGGCGTGGTTCCGTACAGTCGCAACAGTAACCACAGCTTTTCGATGATTGGCCCGTTGTTCAGCGTGTCCAGGAGATTGGCGCGCTGCGCCGGGAAGTCATTGCCCGACTGCATGGCACCCGGGGTTCTAAAGCCGGTGCCGCGCGGATCAAGCATGAGCACCAGATTGTCCGTTCGCCCGGTCGGGTTGGCGATCCGCACCAGGAACATCCGCCAGCCCTGCTCCACCAGCGTTCTGGGCGCTCCGCCGGCCGTCAGATGTGCCGGTGCATCGGAGTCGACCGATAGCCCCGCGAGCGTGTAGCGAGCGAGGATCTGCTCCGCCGCCGTGACTGCAGCGCCGTCGTTCTGACGTGTAAGCACGTCCAGCTGCTGGGCGTCGGCCGCGGACAATGGCGCACCCAGCTTGGCCAGCGCCTCAATCGCGCGGTTCACGCTGGCGAAATAGGGCTGCGGTTCGATGGCTGCGCTCTCCGCGGCGAACAGTGCGGAGGGGCGCATCAGCGCCAGGCCTGAGCCCAATCCTGCTGCAACAACCAGCGTTCGCCGGGAAATGAGCGTGCCGGATTCAATAACCATGGTTGATACTACCTTTGTTGCCGCCATGTTACCGCGAACTGTCGCCATACAGTGCGGCTCTGGCATCCGCGCCGCTCGTGATGGCGCTGGCGATCGCATCGTGCGCGGCGCGGCCGGTGCCGCCGTGCCGGGTTTGTGCGTCGTACCAATTTCGTGATCACAGTAGCCAGAGATCCATTCTACACGGATAAATGCCCTGCGCCAGTCAATGGGCCTGTGATCACACCTACACTACAGTGTTGGTAGCTAATAGACCTGTCCGGTTCTGTAGCTCATAGATTGTCCGCTTTTCTGTCTCGGCATTGCCAGGGTCGAAGGGCGTAGCCCGAGGCCCTGGCAATGCCGGTCGCTGCGAGCGAACATTACGCAGCGACACGTTTAAGCTCCTCAATGAATTGGCCCTCGGCAGTGTAGCGCGCCAAACAGCGCGGGCCATGGAAAATGGATAGCGTGTCATCGGTGTAGCGGTGCACCCGCACCTTGGTTTTGACGAAGTGGCAGCGATGCCGGTGCTGCGGGATCTGCAGCTTCATGGCATCGAAGGATACGCAGTTGTCGTTGCCCACGGTGCGTTCAAAGTGCTCGCACAGTATCTCGGCAATGTCCGTGCCTTTGCAGGGCACGAACGCGCAGCCCACTTCCTGCGCCGGCTGCTTGAACTCCAGATTGAAGGCGGGCCGGTAGTATTTGTGCAGATACTCATTGGCGGTCGCCATCTCGGTGATGCCATGCAGGGCCAACTCACGCACCAAACGCTGCTGGTGGGTGCGAAAGGCGCGCTCTGAACGCCCACGTGCTTGTGGCGAGTAGGCCGCAATCATCTCGATCCCCAGCTGCTGCATCGCTCGGCCAAACTGGGTGAGGCGGATCTTGTCCACCTTGCCGCCCACTTCGGGCGTGTACCAGTAGTGACTGCCCCGATCACTGTAAAAAGCACTGAACAAGCCGTGCTCAAGAATGACGGACTCGACCCCCTGAAAGCTCGAGCGGGTGCCTTCTTCCTCGACGAACTGCATCGCATAGTGCTCGCTGGTCGCATCATCCATGGTGACAATCAGGTCCCAACGCTGATCGGGCACCCACTCGTGCCGGCTCCCATCTTGATGCATCAGCATCCCCGGCAAGGGCGCTCGCTCGCGCCGCTTGCGGTGTGCACCGCGCTTGGGGGCCTTCATCACCAACTGCGCCTTCTGCAGCTGGCGCTTCACCCACGTGTAACCGCGCTTCCCGCCCGCGCGCCGGTACCAGGCGTAGTAGTGCTTGGCGCTCCAGCCCTGGTGCCGGGCCTGATACGTGGTGGTCAGCGCCATCACCTCATCCACCGGTGCACGGCGGTGAGATATCTGACCCAATCGCTGATCGATCAAGCCCTGCAATCCGTCTTCCTCGTACCGATCAATGTAGCGCCGAAAGGATCGTTCGCATACCCCGAGCAGGCGTGCCGCCTCTTCCTGTCGCAATCGACCGGCCTGCCAGCCTTCATAAGCCTCTTTGAATCGCATCTTCCGCGTCTCCTGTAGCCACTCTGTCCTTCTCACGGTGCGCCCCCTTTTGGGCGCTACCCTGAACCGGACAGATCACGAGCTACAAGACCGGACAGTTGATGAGCTACCCACCGGACCGTCTTGCTGGGCACCCCCGTTTTCGCTATGCTGTAGCCAACATCAAGAGCAGGCGACGCCTGCACCAACCTGCCAAACCGGGCAAGGTGGTATCCCGCAAGGGAGATGTGGCTGAACGTCAGGCAACGAAACGGATCGAACACACTGTCCATCCAATAACACGACTAGCATCGCGAGTGAGGCGCACGCCTCCGCCAACCTGCCTTTCCCGGGCAAGGTGGTTCCGCTTCGAGCGGCATGCGGCCTTTGTAGGCAACAAACCGGGCTGACATGGGAACGCTGAGTCTTGCTCCGTCGCAGTCGACGGAGACTCTCTATGGCCCGCGCCCGCAAGATCGCAGTAGCCCCCGCACCCGTCACGGACCCAGACCCCGCCACGCCACCTGCGCCACGCACGCCGGCCGGCGTGCAGGTGCTGCGCGGTCTGGGCATCGAAGGACTTGGCACACTCGAGCCGGTACTGCTCGCCGCCCTGGTGACGGCCGAGCCCTTGTTGCTGATCGGCGCGCATGGCACCGGCAAGAGTCTGCTGCTGACAAGGATTGCCGAGGCGCTCGGGTTATCGGTGCGCCATTACAACGCCAGCCTGCTCAACTTCGACGATCTGATTGGCTTTCCGCTACCCGCGCAGGACGGCACGCTCCAATACGTACGCACCCCCGCCTCCATTTGGGGAGCCGGCGCAGTCATCTTTGATGAAATCAGCCGCTGCCGGCCCGACATCCAAAACAAATTATTCCCGATCATTCACGAGCGGCGCGCCCAAGGGCTACTGCTGGAGTCCTTACGTTATCGCTGGGCGGCGATGAACCCGCCCTCCACCGACGACAGCGACAGTGGCTACCTTGGCTGCGAACCGCTCGACCCCGCGCTTGCCGACCGCTTTGCTTACGTGGTGCGCATGCCGGACTGGGAGGCGCTCAGCGCCGTCGAACAACTGCGGGGGATTCGCGCGGAGAGTCAGCCCGTACCCGCGGCTATGGCGCTGCGGTTGCAGCAACTCCTGGTACTGGCCACGGCACTCATGGCCCTGACCGCGCAAGCGGGCATTCACGCTGGACGCTGAGAAGAACGAATTCCGTAGAGCCGACTGCAATGCTGAGGAGAAGTTTCATGACCGAGATCGAATCTAGATTTGCGACCGGCCTGAAGGCTAAAAATCCTCTCCGCCTCAAGCCCCTCAACCGGCCTGCTGGTCACAACAGATACTGCGGCCCAGCCGTAATTTCGTTCTGCACGGGCTGGACCACTGACAAGTCCGCGTGGCACATTCGCAATAGTAGCGGGCAGCGAGCTGTGCGGGGCTCCAAGATGGTTGATGTCTTGGCCGCGATGAAGGATGACGGGATCATCAGCGAGTTCGTCGAGGGCTTTAAAGGCAGCACGCTGGCCGGGGCCCTGCGCCGCCTGCGTACAGAAAAGCGACTCACGGAGGGCCGCACCTACCTGCTGGTGGCAGGCGGTCACTTTCAACTCATCACGGGCCGTAGATATGCCTGCGGGCGGGTTGGAGAGATCACCAGCATTGCAGACAAACGGATCAAGAAACTCGCACTTGTTGCGTCGGTTTTTGAACTGTACCGATAGGAGATGATTATGGCTAATAAGTGCGCCTTGCGCCGCCATCCTCCACGCAACATCGCCGCCATTCATGCGGTGCGACTGACGCTCGATCCGGGCGCCCAAGCCAAGGACTCCGCGTGGCTGGCGGTGGCACAAGGCATACCCCTCGCTGCACGCGGAGGGCAAACCGGTCGCCGAGCGCAAGCTCTGCGCCGCACACAAAGAAGGCATCCGCATTGGCAGTCTGAAGGCCGGCGATCCGCTCGCCCAAGCGTTACTGACCCGCGCCCCCATGCAGCGCTGGCACCGCACAGTATGGTCTAGACGTCAAACTGGTGACCTACAGCGCACCGCCCGACTATGCGCACCGTCTGATCACAGAGTTCGCCCAGGAGGACCGCAAAGAACAGCAGCACCGGCGTTCTCCCTCGTCGCAATGTCAACGCGGTTCCGTGTACTTACATCGGATGTCTACGTCGGTGTAGTGGCTACACCCATAGAAGGCACCGCGGGGTCCTTTGCGCAGTTGCAAAACGCCCTGCCAACATTTGGGGCACGCTCTCGCTTGCTGCTGACAGAGGTGGCACTGAAACGATCTTCTTGCGTTCGGCAGTAACGCGCCGTTCCGGCATTGCGTGCACAGCGGCGCAGTCTGACGGCACACTGGCGCATTAGAGCACTCGTAAAAAAGACCATTTTTTTCATTGCGCAACAGAAGAGTACCCGACCCACACTTCTTACAAACCAATCGCGGTCGCTCAACGCCGAACCACTGAATCGGGTACTCCTTCGCCGATAGCAGCTCAGCGGTGAACAGTGATAACTCCAATCCCGTCTCGGCCACCACGATCGTTTTTTGCCTCGCCCGTGTAATGGCAACATAGAAAAGGCGGCGTTCCTCTCCATTCGGGTATGTATCCGCCTGCGAGAGCACCAGGTCGAACAAAGGGTCATCGGCCAACTGAGACGGAAATCCCCAATATCCACCCCGCAAACCCAAAATCACGTAATCGGCTTCGAGTCCTTTAGCGCCATGAATAGACATCGGCCGCAACAGCAATTTCGGGAACTGTTGTGCGAGGCGCCTACACTCTTCGTCGGGCGGGAGGTGAAACCGGTACCTTTCGAGAATCAGAATCGTGGCCGAACCTGCCGCCAGCTGATTGATCTTCGCCAAAGCCCAGTCGAGCGGCGCCTCCTCCTCGGGCCGGCGGTAGACAATGAGGCTCGGGATCTCCGATTGTCGGACCGTCTTGAGTTGCTTTGGAATCTGAATTTTATTTTTTAATATAAACGAACTACTGACGTCGGCTGCCGTGCTGTCGAATCGAAAAGTCGTGTCGAGCTCGACCTGCTGAGTGACGCCGAACAACTTGGAGAACTGCGTCATCCCCCCGATATCAGAACCCGCGAATCGATAAATCGATTGCCAATCGTCCCCCACCGCAAACAACACGCAATCCGGATGACTGGCTCTCAAGGCCTTCACCAAATTCGCCCGACCGGGGGAAATATCCTGAAATTCATCGATGAGAATGTAGCGGTACGGACTCTTAAAGCGACCCGCATCCACTGCCTCGGTAGCGCGCGCGATCATGTCCTCGAAATCGATTTGTCCTCGCGCCTGATTGAGCTTCTGGTATTGATCAAAAATGGGTTTGAAGAGTTTTAGAAATGCCGTTTCGCGCGGGTTATCACGGAAAAAAATTCCGTTTTTTTGGTTCAAAACCCGATTGCCATTACCCTTGTATAGGGTCAGGAAGGTTGCGATTAATTCGGAGAGTGTACTGATGATACCCGTTCGATTCAGCAGGTGTAGCGCGGCTTTGGGCGTAATCGGAGTAGACGGACAACCCAATTGCTTGAGCTTCGCTGACAGCTTTTGCAGCAAAATTCCGTTTTGGTGTTCCCAAGAGTAGGTTTCCAACAACCGCGTTTCATACTGAAGGTGCCTTTCCCGCTTCCACGCCATACCCTCGTGATACTCGCGTCTGTTGATGTAGGGCGCGGTATTGCCCTTTTCGTCGACCCCGAAGTGTTCAACGTAGAGATTGACTGCCGGAATCCAAAAGTCCGGACAATACTGGCGGTGATCGGGTGTGCTGGTGTCATATTCATAGGGCTTCTCATACTCAAATTCGACCCCATTCAAGATGAGCCAGTTGGCTATCACGCACTCTTGGTATGACTTTTTGGGAATGCCATCGAGACTAACGATGCGGTTGCTTTGCAACCAAGTGGCATATTCGGAGAGAGATCCGAAATTCCATAACTGCTGAGCCTCGAAGCGATAGTAGGCGCAGAACTCGACCAAGTTTTCCAAGAAACTTTGATCAGATTTCAGCGCGTCAAAAATCGCGTCTAGGTGCTTGGCTTTTTCTATAGGATCTGCAGCGAAGGGCGCTACTAGTGGCTTGGCGCCTGTGGCCTTGGCCAATATCCCGAGACCCAACTTGTGGAACGTTGAAATCGGCACGTCCACGCCCAATCTCTTGCGCACTCGATCCGCAAGCTCCTTCGTCGATTTGTTCGTGAAGGAGATTGCGAGAATTTCCTCCGGCTGACACTGACCTGTGCGCAACAGCAGACCAATTTTCGCCAGGATCGTGCTGGTCTTGCCTGTCCCCGCGCCGGCCAGCACCAGTGTTGCATCCTCATCGGAGGCGCACGCCGCACGCTGTCGTTCGGTCAGGGGATTGGCTTCAACCGAATCAAAAAATTCTGCCTGTGAATACAGCACCGAGCGCGTGTATTTTTCGTTTAAGAATCCTCGCAGCGTTTCTTTTTCCTTCAGCACGGAGCCCAGCGTGCAATGCGCTGCCCACGCATCACGATCGACCAGGAAGTAGCGAAGCCACGTGATCAAGCCAATAGAGCGCTCGGCTTTCGCGGTCGCAGACCAGGACTGAAGCCAACCACTGCGTAGAAAGTGGGTAGCACGCACACGAGACTGCAGAAGTCGTAGCGAATCGGATCGAGGCGCGTCTGCGATGATTCTTTGGATGAGGGCGTCGCTCATCGAACGAGCCCTTTCCCTGGCGCCACTACAGTGGTGAACAGCGCGCTAAGCTCCGCGGACCCTGCCGTTAATGGTTCCATGGGCAACGACTCTCCAAACGGGCGGTCGCCGCGGTTCTTCAAAAGGAGTGCAGCGCACAGACGCAGGGACAACTACACGCACGGCACGAGACGGACTCGCAGGCCACTACAAGGCCTCCAAAAACCGCACCAGATCATCGACCTCTTGCTCTGAGTATCCAATCGCAAAGCGCCGATCGTAATATTCCACCACCGCCCGCAACGTCGGCGCCGATCCGCCAGTGAAGTACGGTGGCCGCGCCGACAACGCCCGCAACTGCTGCGTATTTACTTCGCCCAGATCCACACAGCGACCCGTAACCAATGCCCGGCCTGGATCATGGGTGTACAACACCCGACCCGACCGCGCAGTGGGCGCTGCATCGGTGCAGGTCGCCCGAAACAACGGCAAGTCCGGAGCCGGCAACCCCCCCACCAGTGCGGCCACCCCCAACCCCGGATGTAACCCACGGACATCCACACCGGTATGCAAGCCGTTGTGGCACGTCGCACAGGTTTCCGGCTGACCGTCATCGCCCACAAAAGGCCGACTTAAGAAGAGCGCATAACCGCGCGCGACTGCATCCCGGTACGCACGCACTGCGACGCTTTCAGTCGCCGCATCCGGCCGCTGTGCCGGTAACGTCACGAGCGACACCGGCCGTGCGCCAACCCCTTCCCGAAAGCTTTCCTCCGTCAACCAACCGTTGAGTTCCGGGAACGGCGTTGCACTGGCCACGCCGGCGCTGTGCGCCGCTTCCGCAACCAGCATCGCGGCACCCAGCCCACTGCCGGCCTCGTTGAGCGAGCCGCCGTCCGTGTGCCACGCCTGCGCCACATACACTTGGCGCTCGAAGGCCCGCACCGCCGCTTGGTCTGCCGCATCAAGGCCACCGTGGGTCTGTAGATGATGCACGGCCGCGTCATCCATCTGCGCCGTGAGCGTCGGCGCCCGGCCATCGCTCATGAGCACCGTCCTGGCGTACCCCTCCGCTGGTTCTAGGTAGGCCAAATTGGCCGCCAAGCGCGGACGCCGGAACACCGACACCTGCGGGTCCGCCGCCTGGAGGCCATGGATAGGATCAAGATTGCAGCCCGTCGGATCGGCGACTACCTCCAGCTGGAACTCCGGGACCACCGCGGTGCCGTCTGCGGCCCGCGGCGGCCACGGCAGCGCCACCCGAAACAGCCCCTTCTCCAGCAACAACGTATGCGAGGACGCCGCTTCGGGAACCAGCCCCGGGCAATTCGCGCCATCGATCATCGCAAACAGTGGGTCGTGACCGGCGGTCGTGGTCCAACGCGATTGGATCGTACGCTGAGACAGGCTCATGCCGTCGGCCGGCTGATGACAACTCACGCAAGCCCGGCCATTGGCACCGAGTGGCTTGAAGAAAGGATGGCCATCGGTCTCCAACACCCCGGCAGCATTCAGCAGCCCCCCCGCCC
>Ga0194048_10001709_pt1 | contig 10910 bp, 8 predicted proteins | sample JunL225m_MetaG_FD_161685 | JGI IMG/M metagenome (GOLD analysis project Ga0194048, IMG submission 161685) | Anoxic zone freshwater microbial communities from boreal shield lake in IISD Experimental Lakes Area, Ontario, Canada - Jun2016-L222-5m | ecosystem: Environmental > Aquatic > Freshwater >... | reverse complement strand
GCCCAGATTACTTGCCTGGTGTCCTATGAATACCTGAGCGCCGAGAGTTTCCAAACCCGCCAATACCGTTGAAGCTTTTGCATCAGAACCTGAAACAAAAACACCGCGAGCTAACATGATTCTCGCTATCCCACTCATCCCGGCACCGCCAAGGCCTATGAAGTGGATGCGTTTATTAGCTAGGTCTGCGAGTTTCATTAATTACTTCCTGACAAATTCTTCAGAACAATTCTCCCTATAACTTCAGCTGCCGGTTTCATCAATTCTGGCACATTATTCTCGTTCCAATTTTGGGCATTCCGCAACAATTCATCAATATTTGAAATTAGCCAAGGCGCTGAAAATTCAGAATTCAGGCAAATCTTGGCACTCCCCTTAGCTATCAGATCTCCCGCATTGGCAACTTGCTCACCATTTCCAATTGGAAGGGGAACAATTAGCGCATATTTATTTGCAGCGTCTAGTTCGGCGCAGGTAACAGCTCCGCCCCGGGAAATCACAAGATCACTAGCTAAATAAATATCTGCCATATTTGAAATATAGGACAGAGGAAAATACCCAGGAACTGCGTTTGGCAGTGTATTTGCTCTACCAACTCCATGAACAATATTGAGATTTCGCGACAGTAACTCGGGTAGCGCCTGCGCAACTACGCTATTTATGGATTGCGCACCGAGAGAGCCACCAAATATAAAGATGGTTTGTTTGCTTCTATCCATGCCTAGCTATCGGTATGTCGAATCCCAAATAGCAGAGCGTTCTGATTTAGTTAATTTCCCAATTGCGAAAATCTCCTCACGAATTGGCATTCCGACTAATTTCGCTGAAGCCCACTTCCCACCGGTAGTGGTGGTGCTTTTAAAGGCTATGAGGGTTTGGACCGCAAATTTTGCACCAAGTTTATTTGCCCAGCCAGGTACGGCATTTGCTTCATGAACAATTATGGGAATTCGCAATATTTCCGCTGCTAAGTAAGCCGGTGCACTTACATAGCCACCAAAACCAATTACTAGATCAGCACTTTTCACAATCTTTAGCGCCTGAAATAGAGAGGCTAAAAATTGAAATGGCCAGAACAAGATTGCAGGCTGTAGCTTTCTTGGCATTGGAACTTTAAGAATGTGATGCAATTTTAAACCAGCAGCAGGAACCAAATCGTTTTCGATCCCACTCTTGGTGCCGATGAACTCACAAGCTAAATCATCGCTATTCATAAGTAGCCAGTTGCCAACGGCTAGAGCTGGCTCAACATGGCCGGCTGTACCGCCACCAACCAATAAGACTCTATGCATTGGCTACTCGACGAATCACTGCGTCGCCTTATGCACAGATCTTGCCGCCTTAAAGTCAGGCTCTCTACTTGCAACGTTTAGTACGAAGGAGAGCGCCAAACAATTTGCGACAAGCGAGGAACCACCATAAGAGATGAATGGCAAAGTAACTCCTATAACTGGAACGATTCCGACATCGGTCATCAAATTAACTAGAACTTGAAGAATTATCCAACAACCTATTCCCGTAACAACATACTTTTGAAATAAATCTTTGGTGTTAATGGCGACTCGAAAGATTGCATAAATCAATATGGCAAAAAGAAACACTACGGTTAAAGTTCCTAGTAGCCCAAGCTCTTCTCCGATTACTGAAAATATGAAATCGGTGTGTGCCTCAGCTAAATTTGCCCACTTCTGCTTGCTAGCTCCGATTCCGACCCCAAAGAGTCCACCACTTGCCAAACTCATAAGGCTATGTGCAGGTTGCCATCCAGCCAGCTTGTAAATATCTGGAGCGAAAGGATCAATTACAGCTTTGAATCGTTTAAGTCGCGCTGGCTGGGTTACCGCAAGTGCTAATCCGCCAATAGCAAATAGAGATGTAATTGAGAAGAGGATTTTCAAATCTGTTCCTGAGATGAAGAGCATTCCAAAAACTATGCCGGCAACAATAATTGCGGTACCTAAATCCTTGCCCTGAAGTATTAGAAATAGAAATATCACCGTACCAATCGCAACTATTCCAATAGCACTTGATTGAACTCCTCGGGCTTTCCTTTCAAAATGTTTCCGCAGTTGTAGCGCGCAATAAAGAATCAGAGCCAACTTGGCGAACTCACTTGGTTGCAAGGTAAATGGTCCAATGGGAATCCAGTTTCTGTTTCCATTTACATTTACACCAAAGAGGATTGGAAGCATTAAAGCAATAATTCCAATTGGCAGAGCAAGTCGGGCCAAGTGCTCCCAGTGCGAAAGTTTCATCCGCATGGTTACTAGTGAAACTCCGATTCCTAGTGCAAGGAAGAAGAGTTGCTTTAAGAAGATTGCGTAAGTGTTTCCGCTTTCAGAGAGCGAAGTTACTGACGAGGCAGATAAAACCATAATCAGGCCTAGTCCGGCTAGGGCACCAGTGCTCCCTAGGATCATCAAGTAGGAAGCTGTCGGTTTTGATAGAAAATTTGAGTAAGACTTACTTGGCACCTTTAATCTCTTCATTTGCCAACCAACCTTGAAACCGAAGCCGCAAAAAGATTTCCGCGTTCGGCATAGGATGAAAATTGATCCATTGATGCACAAGCTGGCGCAAGTAAAACCGTATCTCCAACGGAGGCTATCTTCTGGGCGCAAGAAACAACCTGGTCCATAAGATCTTGGGCGCTAGTTGAATTTGAGATTCGATAGATATCAACTTCTGGCGCATGCTTGGATAGTGATGTAGCTATTAACTCACCGTCTTTGCCGATAATAATTGCCGCCTTAATTCGCGAGCTGGTTCGAAGAATCAAATCATCCATTTTCGCCCCCTTGGCTAATCCCCCTGCGATCCAAATATTTGAAAGATGTGAAAGTAGCGCAGCACTTGCTGCATGCGGATTAGTAGCCTTTGAGTCGTTTACCCAATCAATTCCATCCTGACTCAAGACCTTCTCTAAGCGATGTCTATCCAATTTGAAATTGGCAATTCCGGCTTTAACGATTGGGTGTGCGATTCCAATTGCAAGTGCCAGACCAGCGGCGGCCATTGCATTGGAAACGTTATGCGGGACTGAAGGCTTTACATCTGATAACTCTGCGAAAACTTCAGCAGCATCAGGTGAATTAACGAAGGCTCGATCGATCAATAACTCCTCAACCAATCCGATTTCACCGGACTGGGGCGTATCCAAACCAAAGAAGATTTTTCGACCATTCCAACTCGAAGAGCGCAGAACGACTTCTGGGTCACTGAGATTTAAAATAGCAAGAGTCGACTGTGAAAGTAGTTTGAGCTTAGCTTCGGCATATTGGGCAAAAGTTCCATGCCAATCAATGTGATCTTCTGCGATATTTAGAATCGCGACCGCTGCATATTCTGGAAGCGCGCTCCAAGCAATTTGGAACGAGGAAAGTTCTAAAGCTAATACGTTAAATCTGTTATCACTTGTTACCGCTTCCACCACCGTGGTTCCTACATTTCCGCAGGCAATTCCAGAAATGCCTGCTGTTACCAAAATCGACTCAAGCATCTGAACTGTCGTGGTTTTTCCATTTGTTCCAGTTAACGCAACCCATTTTTGATCTGGATTCAACTCTGATTTCAATAGCCAAGCAAAATCCAACTCCCCAATAACATCCGCTCCTTTTGCAGAGAGGGCGTGAACTATCGGATGGTCTTGCCGCCAGCCTGGTGAAACTATTGCAAGATCGAAGGTAGCTTCATCTGGGACTTCGCTTAGTACTTCGATTCCATCTAATGAGGTAATTTTCTCATCAAGTATCGAAAAATCTGCGCCAATATTTGAGAGGAAAGCGGCGACAGATTTTCCCGTTGTACCAGCCCCAATAACCAAAACTCTCTTGGTTTTTAACTCCGCTATATAAGACATTACTGCGAGACAACCCATTGTCCATAGAAGAGGCCAAGCCCGCCGGCAACTCCCATTCCCGCCAAAATCCAGAACCTAATAACGATAGTTACTTCGCCCCAGCCCATTAATTCGAAGTGGTGTTGAAGTGGTGCCATCTTAAAGACTCGCTTGCCTCCAGATAGTTTGAAATATCCAGTTTGAATAATTACCGAGAGCGTAATTAGAACAAAGAGCGAACCTAACGCGGCTAGAAGAGCTTCTACTCGAAGCACGATTGCAATTCCGGAGATAGCGCCACCGAGTGCAAGGGAACCAACATCTCCCATAAATATTTTTGCAGGTGAAGCATTCCACCACAAGAAGCCAGCGCAAGCTCCGGCAAGCGCCGCCGAAAGTACCGCGATATCAAGTGGGTCTCGGACGCTGTAACACTGCGCAACATTTGAAACAACGCAGCTCTGGCCAAACTCCCAAACTCCAATTACTACAAATGAAATAAAGGTCATAATCGCAGCGCCTGATGCCAGGCCATCTAAGCCATCAGTTAAGTTCACGCCATTTGAGCTTCCAAGTACCAAGAAAATTATCCAAATAATTACAAAAGCCATGCTTAACTTAATTGATGTATCGCGCACCCCAGAGAAATAGTGTGAGATCGGCGCAAGACCAGAACCATCCTTGAAGTGCAATCCTGCATATGCAAAACCACTTGCAAATAGCGCCTGTCCAAATAGTTTCTGCTTAGCTGTTAGGCCTTGTGATTGTTTTCTAGAAATCTTTAGCCAATCATCGAGAAGTCCAACCAAGCCCAGGCCTATGATCAAAAAAATCACGAGAATTGCTGATGCGGTTATGCCAACCCCGGTAATTAAGTGGCTGGCAAAGTATGAAACAACGGTAGAAAAAATCAGAACTATTCCGCCCATGGTTGGTGTTCCACGCTTTACATGATGGGACTTCGGTCCATCATCTCGAATCATTTGGCCAACTCCACGACGAGAGAGCAGGCGAATCAGTACCGGCGTAAAGATAAAACTCAGAATTAATGACAATGCACCAGCAAAGAGGATCCCTTTCATTGCTCCACCTCGTCACGCCCTGGTGAATTCTGTAATTTATCTTCAATCAATTCAGCTAATAAATTAAATTCTTCGGCACGAGATGCTTTCAGCAACACGACATCTCCTGGCGCAAAATGTTCAACCATCGAAAGTGCCTCGACCTTGCTTTCAAAGTAATGCACTGCACTTTCACCTCCAGCGCTATCTAAAGTTAGGTCCGTTAGGTATTCCCTAGCGCCGATAACGACCAAGTGATCGACCCCAATTTCAGTGACGAGTCTGCCAATTGCGGCGTGCTCATCGTTGGATGACTCGCCGAGTTCATGCATCTTGCCTAAGAAGGCCCAACTTACTCCGCCAGTCTCCTGGGAGATAAGAGCGAGAGTGCGAAGCGCCGCAGCAGTGCTCTCTGGATTGGCATTATAAGAATCATTAATAATAGTTACTTCACCGATCTCGGAAATAGCCATTCGCCATTTACTCGAAACTTCAGCTGTCGATAGGGCTGCGGAAATCGTTTCGATAGGTATATGTAGCGCTGTTGCAACTGCCGCAGCAGCTAACGCATTTGATATCTGATGTAAGCCAAGGAGTTGCAAGCTAACAGCTGCTCGACCATCTGGCGTGACTAGATCAAAGTGTGCCCTACCTTCACGTACTTCAATGTCGGCCGCACGAATGTCACATTGACTCTTCTCGCCAAAAAACAATTTGCGAACGCCAGCTTTGGGGTTCATATTAGGTGTGAACTCGTCGTACGTTCCGAGAATGGCTATTCCCTGCGGGCCTAGTGCAGAAATCAATTCCGACTTAGTTTTAGCAATTATTTCGCGACTACCAAATTCACCAACATGAGCTTTTCCAACCCCTAGTACAACACCTATTTGGGGCTTAGCTATCTCTGATAAATATTTGATATCACCAATATGTCGCGCACCCATTTCTACGATGCAATATTTGGTAGTTTCAGTGCACCTAAGTAGAAGTAAGGGAACCCCAAGTTCATTATTTAGAGATTCAGCTGGTGCGATAGTTTCACCAGATACGCTCAAAATATGGAGTAGTAAATCTTTAGTTGTTGTCTTGCCTTGTGAACCAGTAATTCCAATAACAGTTACGGCTTGTAATTTCTCCCTAACAAAAATTGCTAACTTAGTCAGCGCTACTGAAACATCGGATACTTTAATAGCAGGTGCTGAACAATCTTTACTTACCAGAGCAAATTGAGCGCCGTTTGAAATTGCGCTCGAAATATAATCATGTCCATCTGTATTTGAGCCTGCAAAAGCCGCAAAGAACGTTTCGGAATTGGCTAGCTTGGAGTTAATTACCGGATAAGCAGAAGTAGTAAATCCAGCATCAGCATTAATTACTTGACCTTCAACGATCGCGGCAATTTCACCCAAGGTAAGTTTTATCATGCGAGTTCCTCGATTGCACGAGCAAGTTCAATCCGATCATCAAAGGGAAATTTCTCACCAGCAATTTCTTGACCGGTTTCGTGACCTTTTCCTAAGACGATAATGCAATCACCAGGTTGTGCACTTGCGACTGCTAGGGCAATTGCTTCCCGCCGATTAACTATTACTGAGCTATTTTCTTTCAACTTTAGACCCTTGGTCATCTCATCCAAAATATTTTTAGGATCTTCACTTCGAGGATTGTCGCTGGTAAAAATAGCTTGGTCAGATCCGGCAAGTAGCTCACTACCCATAATCGGGCGCTTGGACCTGTCCCGATCACCACCACAACCAAGAACTCCGATAATCATTCCCGATGTGCTTTTACGTAGCGTTGCTAAAGTTCTAGTAACTGCATCGGGAGTATGCGCATAGTCAACTAGAGCTAGGAATTTCTGACCAATATCTACGCTCTCTAACCGACCTGCGGCGCCGCGAATGCGCGGCAAGCTATTTGAGATTACAAGTGGATCTATTTCAAATTCATAAGCTATTGCGACTGCCATCAAAACATTATCCAAATTATGTTCACCAATTAGATTAATTTCACCTTCAATTAAAATACCTCCAGTTCCTCGGATTGCTACCGAGTATCCGTGAGTCTTAATTTCAGCTCGCTCATAGCGCCACTGAGCACTCTTGTTCGCACGGGAGAGCGAAATTAGAGGAATCGGGGCGCTGTCGAATAGAGATTGCCCATAATGATCATCAATATTTACAAAACCAAGTTCGCAAAATTCCGAGGTGAATAGCTTGGCCTTTGTAGAAAAATAGGAAGCCATGTCACCATGAAAATCCAGATGATCTTGAGTTAAATTCGTAAAGCCAACTGCCGAAAATTTTGTTCCCGCAACCCTGTGCGCTGCAAGAGCGTGGCTGCTTACCTCCATTGCAACATGTGAAATATGGCGCTCCGCCATTGTCGCGAACAAACTTTGAAGTTCGCCGGCTTCGGGCGTTGTAAAGCTTGTAGTAAGCAGCTCACTGCCAATCTCAATTCCAACAGTTCCTATTAAGCCGGTAGATTTTCCGGCAAATTTCAAAATCTCGTTCAAAATGGTTGTTGTTGTGGTCTTCCCATTTGTTCCAGTAATTCCAGCAATTTTTAGGGAACTAGATGGCGAGCCATAGAACCATGAACAAATATCGCCGAGTTGGCTTCTTGGATCCTTAACTGTTATTACTGGAAGTTTATTACCGATAATTTCAAGGCCAGTAGCATCAGTTATCACGGCAACCGCACCACTTGCTTTTATCTGATCTATGAAATCTGCGCCATGGGTTTTAGCTCCTGGTAGCGCAACAAATAAATCTCCTAATTCAACTGCGCGCGAATCAGAAGTTACTCCGGTGAAATTTACTTCGAGATTTGATTCAAGTGAAAGAAAACGTGATAGCTCGGCAACTGATTTTTTAACGTCAGAAATCGGCCGAATCATGCTGTTCTTGCACTTCTCTTAAGTTCAGCCTCCGAAAGTGGATAGGCGGCTAATTTCGTGGTCGAAGGTGCAATGTGTTCTGACTGAAGGACAAATTTCATAACCTTTGCAAATACTGGCCCGCCAAGCGTTCCACCCCAGTGAATTCCCTTTGGCTCTTGGATAGTCACACTAACTACATAAGAAGGTGAATCAGCTGGCGCAAAACCAATAAAGGATGCGGTGTATCCGCTATAGCAAGAACACTTCTGGTTAAATCGCATTGCAGTTCCAGTTTTTCCGGCGACCCGATAACCAGGAATAGCTGCAGTTGGTGCGGTTCCGTTCGCCGAAACCACGCTCTCAAGCATTTTTCTAATTTCTTTGGCCGTGCTTGCACTAACTACGCGCTTAGTTTTCTGATCCTTAGCTGGAAGGTAATTTCCGCTTGCATCAGTAGTCCCCGCAACAACTGTTGGAGTTACTCGAACTCCATCATTTGCGATTGTGGCAAAAACACTTGTAGCTTGCAGCGCAGTAACTGAGTAACCCTGGCCAAAGGAGAAGGTTGGCAACGAAGTTCCAGACCATTTTTCCAAAGGTGGCAATATCCCGGCTGATTCACCCGGAAGATGAGAACCGGTGCTCTGCCCAAATCCAAAATCAGTAAGGTACTTATAAAGTTTTTTACTTCCAAGTTGTTGGCCAACTTGAATGGCACCAGTATTACTTGAAATTGCAAGTGCGCCGCTTGCGGTCATTCTCTCTATTCCATGTTTTTCATGATCACTAAATTTTGAATCAGCAACCCGCATTGAATATGGAACGGTATAAACCGTAGTCGGAGTTGCTAGACCCTCTTCTATCGCAGCTGCATATGTGATTACTTTTCCAGTAGATCCTGGATCGTAGGCATCTTGCACTGCTGGATTGCGAATTACATCCAAATTTCCAATGATTGGTTTTGAGGGGTCAAATGTTGGAGCGCTAGCTTGGGCAAGAATTGCGCCAGTTTTTGCATTCATTACGATTACAGTTCCAGATTTTGCTCCAGCACTCATTACCGCCTTGCTAATTGCATCCTGCGCAATCCACTGAATATCACGATTAATAGTTAATCGAACGGAAGTTCCCGCCTTAGCTTCAGTCCTAATTTTTGCTGATCCAGGAATTATCGTTCCAGCGCCATTTTCATAAATATACTGACCATTGATTCCAGACAATTCGCTATTCAGGCTGCTTTCGATTCCCGCCGCCCCGATACCTTCATGATTTATGAAACCTATGAGCGAAGATGCCAACGTTCCTGTTGGATATTCGCGAATATAAGCTCGCTCGGAGAAGAAACCAAGAATTCTCTTGCTTAGTCCGACCTTATTTTTCATAACTTCTTTGTTGTAACCTGCAATCGTATTCTGCAACTTACTCCACATGGCAGGCTTTGCACTTCTTACAATAATTTTATATTTAAGAGTTCCAGTGAAGAGCGCCTCAAGTTCGCTCTCGCTCATATTTAGTACTGGGCTCGTTATCTTTGCCGTTAATTTTGGATCATTGATTTGTGTTTGGTCGACGACAATTGTTATTGCCGCGACGCTTCTTGCCAGTTCCACACCATTTACATCGCTAATCGTTCCTCGTGGAGCTAGGAGGATAGAGGTTTTAAGCAATTCACTTGCTGCGCGATCACTGATAGTTCCAGCGCGAACAACCTGCACCGAGAAGAGTTGTCCAATAATTACCCCAAAGAGCGCAAACGTTGCAAACAACAAGGTTCGAATCCGCTTATGAACAAGGGCGCTGTGCGTCATGGCGTCGCCGCATCACTCAATTGGGAATAGTTAAGGTAGCCAATTTTTGCTGCCGGTGCCATTCCCATCTTGCTGGCGACTTTTGCTAAATTAGTCGGAGAATTTAATTGATTGACTCGGTTTTGAATTGCATCTTTCTTATCTAGCGCCGTATTTCGCTCTAACTTAAGTCTCTGTAGGGTGAATGCATCTTGCGTCATCAAAATATTTATCCCAGCTATAACTAAGAGATTTAACGTAATCACACTTGCCATTACCAACGTGAATTTTCTCGTATCTAATTTTTGTGTAACAACTGAACTTTGAACTTCAGTTGTATTGTCAATTACTTTCTTAAGGACGAGTCGAGGTCTAATTAGCGGAGGTAGGGTAAGAATTGCCATTATGCAGCCACCCTCTCTATCGCTCTAAGTCGCATTGACTGGGCCCGAGCATTTACCTCTATCTCGACACCACTTGCCGATTCACTTCCATTGATTAGCAACTTGTAACTTGCCGCAGAATTTGGCAGATCAAATGGCAACCCGATTGGTGAATGTGATGCCACAACTTCCGAGAAGGCTCGCTTAACTATCTTGTCCTCAAGGGATTGATACGACATAACAACAAGGCGTCCACCAATTCGAATGCTTGCAATAGCCTTGGGAATCGCTCGTTCGAGAACTGTAAGTTCTTGATTTACTTCTATGCGAAGAGCTTGGAATGTTCGCTTTGCTGGGTTGCCACCGGTACGTCGTGCCGGCGCAGGAATACTGCTCTTCACTAATTCAGCTAAATCTTTAGTTGTCTTTAAGGTGCCCGCTTCACGTGACTTAATTATATTATCTGCAATTTTGGTCGCAAATTTTTCTTCGCCGTAGTTTCGTATTACTCGAACTAATTCCCCAAAAGTGTAGGTATTTAAAATATCGAGAGCACTTAATCCTGTGCTTTGATCCATTCGCATATCAAGCGGTGCTTCTTGCGAATAAGCAAACCCGCGATCTGCCTGATCTAATTGCATTGATGAAACACCTAAATCAAAGAGAATCCCATCAACTTCTTTAATACCTAGGTTCTCCAAAACTGTTGAAATTTCATCGTAAACTGCATGGATAATTTCAACTCGATCAATAACATTACTCAAATTAGTTGTTGCTACTTCGATTGCACTTAGATCTCGATCGAGGGCAATAATTTTTAATTGTGGATACTTTAGTAGTAGCGCTTTTGTATGCCCGCCCATTCCCAGGGTTGCATCAACCACAACTGGATTAGCGCTTGATTCGATTGCGGGAGATAGCAGCGCGATACAACGTTCAAGGGCAACAGGTATATGT
>Ga0194048_10001707_pt1 | contig 10918 bp, 8 predicted proteins | sample JunL225m_MetaG_FD_161685 | JGI IMG/M metagenome (GOLD analysis project Ga0194048, IMG submission 161685) | Anoxic zone freshwater microbial communities from boreal shield lake in IISD Experimental Lakes Area, Ontario, Canada - Jun2016-L222-5m | ecosystem: Environmental > Aquatic > Freshwater >... | reverse complement strand
GGTTCAACTTGACACGGAGTGGGTGCAGCGCCTTGAAGCCTTGCTTCGCTTTGGACGCATTGGCCTGCTGCTGCTTGCGCTCAGCGTTGCGCTTGTCGTGCTCGCGACCGTATTTAATACCGTGCGCATGCAAGCGCTTTCGCAACGCGAAGAAATCGGTGTTGCGCGCTTAGTCGGTGCAACCGAATCGTTTGTGCGTAGACCTTTTTTATATTTAGGCTCAGTCACTTGCAGTCTGGCTGCACTGATTGGCATTGGGATTGCGCGTCTGGCGCTGATCCCGTTAAACGACGCACTTGCCAGCCTGGCCCGTAGTTATGACGCTGAGTTTGCCCTAGCCTTACCTTCTACTTGGATGCTCGCGGTTGCCGTCGTGTCGGTTGCCGTGCTGGGCGCGTTATCTGCCCGTTGGTCGGTACAGCGAAATACTCGGTTCTGACGGCTATGCCATCGTACTGCCACCATTGACACCGATCGTTTGGCCGGTGACGTAGCTCGATAGTTCTTCGCTCGCCAAAAACAACAAGACCCCCGCGCACTCATCGGGGCGACCCAAACGACCCATTGGGATCGATTTCTTTAATTTTGCTTGTAGATCATCCTTGTCCTTAACTGAGGTGCTTGCGTGCGCGACATGGATGGGGGTATCAATCACACCCGGCGCCATCGCATTCACTCGAATCCCGTCGCGCACCACCTCACGCGCCAACCCCTTGGTGTAGGTGGTGATATACGACTTCGATGCTGCATACAAGCCTGCACCGCGCGTGCCGCCGGTATTGGCTGCCTGTGACGTGATGTTGATGATGCTGCCACCGCCCTGCATACGCATGTGAGGGATGACTTCGCGACATAACACCATCATCGACCGCGCGTTAAAATGAAACACCTCGTCAATCGCCGCATCACTCGCCTCAGACAAAGCGATCCGGCGCATCATACCGCCCACATTATTAATCAGCACATCGATCCGTCCGAATCGCGCATGAACTGCAGCAACCAATTGCACGAGCTGCGCTGACTCCATCACATCGCAATGAAACGCTTCGGCACTTGACCCTGCCGCTTGAATTTTCGCCACAACCGCAAGCGCAGCCTGCTGCTGCGATCGATAGTGCACGGCCACGTGCGCACCCTGTCGACCAAAGGCCAGTGCCGCAGCCTCACCAATGCCTGAACTGGCGCCCGTAATTAACACCACTTTGTTTTTCAAATCATTCATTTAACTTCCTTCAGTCGTGCTCCACCCGCTTCAAACAGCCAATTGGCACCAGGCGCGGCTTCAAATAACGTGCGAGTGTACGGGTGCGCGGGCGCTGCAAAAATATCAGCGGTGCGACCCGTTTCAACAATTTCCCCTCGCGACATGACCGCAATGCGATCACAGACCTGCGCCGCGACCCGCAGATCATGCGTAATAAATAACATCGCCAAATTCAATTGATCGCGCACCTCGTCGAGCAAACTCAGCACTTGCGCTTGCACAGACACATCAAGCGCAGACACTGCCTCATCCGCGACCAAGATCTCGGGCTTCATTGCTAGCGATCTGGCAATACAAATCCGCTGTCGCTGACCGCCCGAAAACTCATGCGGAAATCGTTCGAGCATGCTTGGCTCAAGCCGTACAAGCTCCATCAACTCACTGGCACGCGCCCAGGCTTCTTTGCGTGAGAGGCCATAATTCATCGGCCCCTCGATAATCGAATCGCCTACGGTACGACGTGGATTGAGCGAACGATAAGGATCTTGAAACACGATTTGCACACACTGGCGCAAGGGCCGCATTTGTCGGGTCGACAGCGGTGCAATATTTTGCTGATGCTGAAAGATCGAACCGCTTGTAGTCGAAATCAACTTGGCAATACAACGCGCGACCGTCGACTTACCCGACCCCGATTCGCCCACAATCCCAAGCGTCTCGCCGCGACGCAATTCAAGCGACACCTGATTGACCGCGGGAGTCTTACTATTTGGATAAGTTTTAACCAAGCACTCGGTTCGCAAAATCGGCTCGCCTTGCGCAGCTTGCACGCGCACCCGCGGCGTCATACTGGGGACTGAGCCGATGAGCATTCGCGTGTATTCGTGCGTCGGTCGCGCCAACACCTGCTCTTTATCACCAAACTCAACAAGCTCACCCTGACGCAAGACAGCCACCCGATCCGCGATCTCTGCCACCACACCAAAATCATGGGTGATGAACAAGACACCCGTGCCGTGCTCACGCTGCAACGTTCGGATCAACGCAAGTATTTGCGCCTGCGTGGTCACATCCAATGCTGTGGTGGGCTCATCTGCAATCAACAAAAGCGGCTCAAGCACCAGCGCCATCGCGATCATAATGCGTTGGCGCTGCCCGCCCGAAAGTTGATGCGGATACGAACGCAGCATCCGCTGCGGATCAACGAGCCCCACCTTTTGAATCATGTCCAGCACCCGGGCTTGTCGTGCGGTAGCCGTTAGTGCGGTGTGCGTGCGCAAGACTTCGTCAATCTGTTCGCCACAAGCAAACACCGGATTCAACGCCGTCATGGGTTCTTGAAAAATCATTGACATCGTGGTGCAACGCAATTGACGCAATCGAGCATGCGACATCGTCAAGACATCTTCACCTTGCAACAAAATCTTACCCGCTGTCGGCACCAACGCCTTCGCTTGTAGGCCCATAATCGTATGAGCGATCGCGGATTTGCCTGAACCAGATTCACCCACTAAACAAACAATCTCACCCGGCCTGACCGTCAAATCAACCCGTTCGACCGCATGGGCGCGATCTGCGCCGCGCGGCAGCGAAATCTCTAAGCCTTGCAGCTCAAGCACCGGCTGGCTCATAGGCGCTTTCTCATGCGCGGGTCGAGTAGATCACGCAAACCGTCACCAAACAAATTGACCGCTAACACCGTGACCGCTAAAAATACACCTGGAAAAAATATATTGTGGGGCAGCATGACAAACATCGCCCGACCTTCTGCCATGATGTTTCCCCACGTCGGCGTCTCTGGTGAAATACCCACCCCTAAAAAACTCAACACCGCCTCGACCAAAATCGCATGTGCAGCGATATAGGTTGTTTGAACAATCAGCGGAGCAATCGTATTTGGCAAAATATGGCGCACCAACAACACATGCGTTGGTGTGCCGACCGCGATCGCAGATTCGACGTAAGGCTCTTCGCGCACAGACAATACGACTGACCGTACCAGTCTGACAACGCGTGGGATTTCGGTAATCGCAATGGCCAGAATCACCGTCGACAAACCGGCATTCAGCAAAGCCACCATCGAGAGCGCCAATAAAATTGCTGGGATGGCCATTAAGCCATCCATCACTCGCATCACAATCGCGTCCAGCCAGCGAAAATACCCCGCGAGCAAACCCAGTACTAAACCTATCACCGCACTAATCAAGGCCACGGTGGCGCCAATTAAAAGCGACACGCGTGCGCCAAAAACGACTCGACTATAGATGTCACGGCCCAGGGAATCCGTACCCATCAAATGTACGAATTTAAATTTGTTACCGTCATCGTCGCGCAGGGTCGATTCGTATCCTGGCAGTTTATTACGCACGCTCGGGTTGATTTCATCAGGACTCATCGTGTGTAAAAACGGCGCCAACAGCCCGATCAGCAAAACACACAAGAGAATCACAGCGCCAATCATCACACTCGGATTACGCAGAAGACTCTGCAACGCCGTGGTTCGTCCGTGCGGCTGGTTCGCGGCGTTCAATACCGTATCCTCGGATCGAACAAGGTGTAAGACAAATCAATCAATAAATTGATCATGACCGAGGTCAGAGAAAACAACAACACCAAGGCCTGCACAGTGGGAAAATCCCGTGCCAACACTGCGTCGACCGTCAGTCGACCCAAACCCGGAATACTAAAAACACTTTCAGTCACCACTACGCCGCCAATCAGCAAAGCGATGCCGATCCCAATCACAGTCACAATCGGCACAGCCGCGTTACGAAGCGCATGGCGCATTAAAACGATCTGATTGGTCAAGCCTTTTGCGTGCGCAGTACGAATGTAATCTTCACCCAACACTTCTTGAACGCTGGTGCGTGTAATGCGTGCAATCAGTGCGCAATAAACCGCCGACAAGGCAAAACACGGCAGTAATATTTTTTGTAACCAGCCCCAAAACCCCTCAGAAATTCGTTGATACCCTTGAACAGGCAACCAACTCAGTTCGATCGAAAACAACCACATGAAAAGATAGCCGACCACAAACACAGGGATTGAGAAGCCCATCACGGCAAGCCCCATCACGACCCGATCAATCCAGGTGCCCGTGTAATACGCCGCTAGCACGCCAAGCGGCACGGCAATCAATACCGATAAAATAATGGTACACAGTGCGAGTGAGAGCGTGGGCTCAATACGATCGAGGATCAACTCACTGACTTGTTTTTTGAAGAAGAAAGATTCGCCGAGATTGCCTGTTGACACCTTACTGAGCCAAGCACCAAACTGCACCAGCACAGGTTGGTCTAAACCAAGCTGGACTCGAATCTCTTGTATCTGCTCAGTCGTCGCGTTGTCGCCCGCAATGATGGCGGCCGGATCGGCAGCACTCAGACGCAACATCAAAAACACAAGCACCACGACCATCACCATAACTGGCAAGGTCGCAATCACTCGCTTGGACGTATAGCGGAACACGATTGATGAGCCTGTTACTTTCCAGTCTTTGTAAGATTCCAGAAGACTGGCGCGGGCGCCTCAATCACACCACTCAAATTTTTACGCGCCACCATCGGCTGATACCATTGACCCAGAGGGATATAAACGGGATATTCAATCGCACGCAATTGCACCGCTTCGGTAAGTGCTTTTTGTTTAGTTAAATCGGTTTCACGCGAAAAATCACTGCGCAGTTTTTCAATCTGTGCATCGCAGGGCCAACCAAAGGTCGTCTTCTCGCAAGCGGCGTTTAAATAACTGGATTCAAGCGGATTAAAAACATTATTGGTAGAAGTGATAGTGAGATTCCATCCCCCTTTTGCGATCGGATCCTTTTTGGTGCGACGCACGACCACCGACTGCCAGTCCATTGACTGCATGTCGACTTTAAAGCCCGCTTTCTCAAGCAACGATTTTGCAACGGGTGCTAAGTTGGCATAAACATGGCGGTCGGTCGAATGCAACAACACGATGGGCGTCCCGTCATAGCCAGACTCTTTGACCAGTTCACGGGCTTTCTTAAAATTCGACTCAAGCAACCCATCCATACCGATTGTGGTACCCAGTGGTGTACCGCAGAAGAACATGGATTTACATACTTTGTAATAGTCGGGATCGCCGATCACTGCTTTCAAAAAATCTTCTTGGTTGAAGGCATACCAAATTGCCTGACGCGCCTTGACGTTATCGAAGGGTTTATTCAGAGAATTGAATCTAAACACGTACTGATTGCCCATTGAGCTCCAATCACTAAACTGGATGTTGGCATTCTTTTTTAGCATCGGCAACAGATCATGCGAGGGCTGTTCAATAATATCGATCTCGCCTGCCAATAAGGCATTGACCGCGGTTTGCTGATCAGCAATCGCCAACCATTCAACGCGATCAACCTTGACCACCTTGCCACCCGCCATGGCTGAGGGCGGCTCAGCACGCGGTTTATATTGCGCAAATTTTTCGTACACGACCTTGCTGCCCGGCTTCCATTCGTTGGTTTTAAACACGAAGGGTCCTGAGCCGACATATTCAGAAAGTTGCTCTTGCGGGCTTGTTTCTGCCACACGTTTTGGCATCATGAAAGCCGTACCCGTTGGGCGACTCAAACCAATCATCACTGCTGCTGAAGGCTCTTTTAAATTGATTTTGAAGGTTTTTTGATCAACTGCTGTAATGTCCTTCAAATAGGTCAGCATCTCTTGACCAACGACATCACGCGCAGCCCAACGCTTAATTGATGCGATGCAATCATCTGAGGTGACGGGCTTGCCGTCATGCCACAGAAGACCTTCGCGTAAGGTCATCGTATAAACCGTCTTGTCTTCGCTCAGTTGATAGGTGTCAATCATTTGAGGCTGCACAGCACCTTGAGCATCCATCGCAAAAAGCGTGTCGTAAATCATGTAGCCATGATTGCGCGAGATGTACGCAGTGCTCCAGACCGGATCGACAATTTTTAAATCAGAATGCATGACCGCACGCACAATGGTCTGCGGCTGAGCCATTGCTGCGCCAGGCAAACAGACCGCGCTCAAGCCAGCAATGACCATCGTTGCGGCCAGATAAGTGCTGCGTAGATTCTTCATGATCATGATGCCCATCTCCAAAACATTGCCAGGTTTTACAACACGCCTTGATCGATCAAGTCTTGTATTTCTGTCTCTGAATAACCAAGCATTTGTTTAAGCACGTGCACATTGTCCTCGCCATAGCCGGGCGCACCACGATCAATCACACCGCCCGCATACGCCGGGGTCGCACTCATTTTTACCGGAAACTCATTGACGGGCCAGCGACCAATCTTAGTGCCGGTCACTTCAGTGAGCCACTCAAGCTCTTTTAACTGTGGATCAGTGTCATAGCGATCCGCGGCAGTCTGGCATACGCCCGCAGGCACACCAGTTTGTTGTAAGCGCAGCATGCACGCGCTGGCATCTTGCGTCGCTGCCCACGCACTGATTTTTTCATCGAGCGCATCTTGATTTTGCAAGCGCAAGGCTAAGGTACTGAATCGCAAATCCCATTGCAGTTCGGTCAAGCCAGGTTCACGCACAAGGGCGTTCCACTCTGTCTCGTCAAAACAGGCAATCGCAAGCCAACGATCTTCGCCCGCGCAGCGATAGGCGCCGTGTGGTGCTGCAGGTTTATAGGGCGAGCGATTTCCATAGCGAGTCCACTCACGCCCATTGGCCGACCAGTCAAGCACTGCGGTTGCGGTTTGATAAATCCCTGCCTCGCATTGCGAGGCATCAATCCATTGACCTTCGCCTGTCCGATTACGGTGATAAACGGCACCTAACGTGGCCAGCGCAAAACCATAGGCGCCGATCCAGTCAAGATACGAGTAGCCCCAACCTGCCGGCATCGCCGGATCGGGGCGACCAGACATTTCGGTGGTGCCGGCAAACGAAGCTGCCACCGGGCCCACTGTTCTAAAGCGGCCATACTTGCCAATACCACCCATGCCGGATTGCTGCACATAAATAATGTCTGACTTGATCGACTTCAAGACCTCGTATCCCAGCCCTAAGCGTTCAAGCACGCCGGGTGAAAAACCCTCTGCCACAATGTCTGACTGACGTGCCAATTCTTTGGCAATGGCCAAGCCCTTGGGGTGACGGATGTTTAACGACATCCCTCGTTTGCCCGCATTTTTGTTATTGAACTGCCCACCCATATCCGAGTCAGTCACACCTAGCAGCGGTGCAGTCGCAACTTCTCGTGCAGCACGACCGCCCACCGGAGACATCGCGGCCAACCTCGTGTCTGGATTTTCTTTCCATTCGACCTTGATACTTTCGGCACCCAAGGCGGCAAGAATACGCGTGCCACCGGCAGATGCCAGAAACCACGAGAAATCAAGAATTTTGATGCCCTGTAGGGCAAACGGTCGACCACGCGCAGAAATATTTTGAACCGTCGGTCTGTATTTAAAAGTTTTTGACTCTGCCCGCGCGTTGACTGCTTGAGTATTCTTTGCTGCGCCGGTCAGGGCACTGAGCTCAGCGTTGTGCTGCCCCAGCAGCGGCGCACGCTTGCCAGCCTGCCAAGCTGTCGCGGTGCTCAGCCATTTGCTAGTCGGGTAGCGCAAAGAACGACCTAACTCAGGATGATGGATATCGGTAAACGAATGACGCATCAGCCAGTGCTCATCCAAGGCGTTTTCGTGGGGCTTGCGCACGGGTGCCCAAAGCAAGCCAGCGTCTTGCGCGTCGCGCCAAGGCAGATCTTTGTAATCGTACGACCCAACAAAATCCCGGATCACTTCAAGCATACGAACCGTCTCGGCATCCATCCCCGCAGAACCCGGCGTGCTGCGCGCCTTTAAATCTGCCGTCGCAGCAGGAGCCTGCAAATCAGCCGCTTTGCCATAACGATCTAGAAACGGCACAAGCTTGGCTTTATCGCGTGCCGATACACCCCACGTCATATTCCAGCGTTTGTCCTTAGTCGCACTCACGTTGGGAATCGGGGTAGGCTTTTCGACCGCGTGGCGTGCAGTCTGTCGATACAAAGGCGCACGACGCATCACCCACGACATCACATCGAGCTCAGTATTTTTTGCGACCGCCTCATGCACCGCACACGAAAGGTCTTGCCCTTCGCCTGTTGATTGACGCGTAATCAGAGCGGCAACAATTGCCGCGGTCATTTGTTCAGCAGCAATGTGATACGCATGCCAAACCTGCGGGGCGACGGGTGGGTGCTCGTAGTGTCCGTCGGCGTTGCGGTCATAACCGCAACACATCATCACACCACCCAATGCCAGATGAATCAGATCCGAAGCTTTAAAGTCCTTCCAGGGTCCGGTGTCACCAAACGGCGTGATACGCGCCGTGATCAAGGTTGGAAACAATTTGTTCAATGATTGCGCCGGCTTGAGCTCAGTCAAGAACTGCCCACAGGTGCTATCTAAAAAAACATCGGCAGTGCCAAGCAGTTGCAAACAGGCAGCCTGGCCCTGCGCCGTATTTAGATCGAGCTGAACCGATTTTTTGCCGCGGTTATAGGCACAAAAGAAAATCGACCGTTCGGGATCGGGCTGATCACCCAGAAAAGGACCAATCTTGCGCGTGGGGCTTCCACCAACCGGCTCGATCTTGATGACCTCAGCACCGAGTCCGGCGAGCAGCAGGCCACAATACTCTCCAAGCTCATCGGCGACTTCAACGACACGCAAGCCCGCAAGCATGCCAGGCTTATCTTGCGGGTTCGCAAATAACTCGGCGGCTACAAAAGACGACTGCGACATGACTATTCCTCTGCGTTGTCTCAATACGACCGGCACGTGTATACGCGCCTGGCCACGATTCTATTTATTTTGCTTACTAGCATGATGCCCCACAAAATAGGTATCATGCAACAGCGCCGTGCATTTTGTGCCGGCACCGGCTACTGGTGCACCCAGACACCAACGCCCACACACCAAAGGATTATGCTTTGAACGAACTACGTGCGCTTAAAAATAAAATTGCGGTCGTCGGGGTTGGTAACACCGCCTACGGCGATTTCCCCTTAATCAGCGACTACGGCCTCGGGGCGCAGGCGTTTAAGTCCGCGATCTCAGATTGTGGACTCGCCAAAGATGAAATCGATGGCCTGCTCGTTTGCCGCGTTCCGTCCTATGCCCGCATGGGTGAAGTCCTGGGTTTGAATCCACGCTGGACCATGACCCTGCCCGGACACGGTCGGATGTCAGGCATGTCGATCATCGAGGCCATGCTGGCCCTAGAAACCGGTGCAGCAAAATACGTCGCGTTGATCTACACCAATATCGGACGCTCACGGCGCGTGAACTACGGCGGCGAAGATGCGTCAAGCTTCTGGAACCCCTGGGGGTTTACTTCTCCAGGTGCCGCACACGCCATGATGTTTCGGATGCATATGGCCAAGTACGGCACGACGACGCGTCAGCTTTCTGAGGTGTCAGTCGCGTTTCGCAAGCATGCCTTGCTGAACCCCAATGCCGTGATGAAAAAACCAATTACTTCCGATGATCATGCAAGCGCCAGACGCATCACCGAGCCTCTAGGCCTGCTTGATTACTGCCTGATCAACGACGGTGCCGTCTGCATGATCTTAACCACCGCCGATCGAGCCAAAGACCTCGCTAAACCACCTGTACTGATTTCAGGTGTCGGCGCACGCGACGCCTTCGAGCGCAGCGCGATTTCAAATTTTGATCAAGAGTTTTGGTACAACGAAATCAAAGACGCCGGCACCCAAGCCTTTGAAATGGCAGACGTCACCCACGACGATGTCGATGCCTTAATGTGCTACGACAACTTTAGCCCCACCGTACTGTTTAGCCTTGAAGGCCTAGGCTATTGCGGCCAGGGTGAATCAGGTGGCTACGTGCAAGGCGGCACCCTGCAGCTTGGCAACAAACTCCCCACCAACACAGATGGTGGACACCTTTCAAACTCATACATGCAAGGCTGGGGCCTGAACGTCGAAGCCGTACGCCAAATCCGCGGCGAGTGCGGCGACCGACAAGTCGCCGATTGCAACGTTGTGCAATACGTTGCCTCAACCCCCTGCACCCGCTCAATCATCTACACAAAAGGCTAAATCATGACGACCCAAACCTATGACAAGCCCTTGCCGATCATTGACGAACTCAGCAAACCCTTCTGGGACCACGCGCTTGAACATCGCTTATCAGTCCAAGCGTGCACACACTGCCGCCACCTACAGTTTCCACCCAGCCCCGTCTGCCCCAAATGCCTGTCAGACGAACAGGAGTGGCGAGTCGTCAGCGGCCAAGCCACCCTCTTATCCTGGGTCAAGTTTCACCGCGCCTATTGGGATGGCTTCATGCAAGACATCCCCTACGATGCCTGCCTGGTCCAACTAAAAGAAGGCCCCATCATGGTGAGCAACTTCAGCGGCCCCACCCCCGACAACGTTCGCGTAGGCATGCCCCTAAAAGTAGTCTTCGAACACGTCACCCCAGAAGTAGCCCTATCCCGCTTCACCCCGGTATAAAGACAACCCGAGCACTTTGACCGATTCCGAAGCCGCGTATTTTTTGCTCAGCCAAAAAATCACCGGTTCGGAACAGGTCAAAGCGCGAGCGAAAGCTAACAACCCCAGCAATCCCCCACCCCAAGCACTTTGACCGACCCGAAGCCGCGTATTTTTTGCTCAGCCAAAAAATCACCGGTTCGGGCTCGGTAAAAGCGCGGGCGAAAGCAAAGGATCTAAACCATCCATAAAACGAAAACC
>Ga0194048_10001706_pt1 | contig 10920 bp, 15 predicted proteins | sample JunL225m_MetaG_FD_161685 | JGI IMG/M metagenome (GOLD analysis project Ga0194048, IMG submission 161685) | Anoxic zone freshwater microbial communities from boreal shield lake in IISD Experimental Lakes Area, Ontario, Canada - Jun2016-L222-5m | ecosystem: Environmental > Aquatic > Freshwater >... | reverse complement strand
CCCTTGCGGGACAGCCGGTTTTAAGCCAGCCGCGTCTACCGGTTCCGCCACCCGGGCGGGCGCTGAAGACTAGCCTGTAGATGTGGCTAAAAGAAGCTCGAGGGGCCGAAAAAAAGCGAAACCTTTTGCCTCCAGCGGTGTTGGTATGTCTGAAGAATCAATGGAAGCCTCAGCAATCACACAATCCGACCTTGTAGGACTTCGCGCCCCGAGCGCGTTTTTGCGACTCCAATCGGACGAGAAACTTGTCACGCTGACGCGCCGCGGTAACCAGTCCGCCTACGAGGCTCTGGTCGGCCGCTACCACACACGGATCCTCGGCTTCACGCGCCACATGCTGGCCTCGAAGGAAGACGCTGAGGACGTCACACAGGAAAGCTTCGCCGCTGCCTACAGCGCGATGATGGCCGATGAGCGCGCGATCAACGTCAAGCCTTGGCTTTACCGCATCGCCCGCAACCGCTCGCTCAACCACCTGCGCCGCCAAACTGCAATCGGCGTCGATGACTTCGACCACCACGTTGCCAACCAGGGCCGTACAACCGAAGACGAAGTCGGCCAGCGTGAAGACCTGCGCCAACTGATGACCGACGTCCGTGACCTTCCTGAGTCGCAGCGCACAGCGCTGCTGCTGCGTGAGATCGACGCGCTCTCCTACGACCAGATCGCCGAGGCGATGGAGACGACCGTGCCGAGCGTCAAGTCGCTACTGGTTCGCGCCCGTGGCGGCCTCGCCGAAGCGGCCGAGGCTCGCCAGATCTCCTGCGAGGAGGTGCGGATTGAGCTTGCCGAAGTCGCCGAAGGGCTCACCAAGCTCTCTCCCCCAGTTCGTCGCCACACGCGCGACTGCGAACGCTGCAAAGGCTTCCAAGCAACGCTCAAGCAGAACAACAAGGCGCTCGCGATGCTGCTGCCAATCGGCCCGCTGCTCGTCTTGAAGAAGCTCCTTTTTGCCCACCTCGGCACGACCGCCAGCGCCGGCGGAACTGCAACAGCGACCGCTGGTGGTGGCCTCTTTTCAGGCGCCGTCGGAACTGTCGCGACCAAGGCAGCGGCAACGATGGCAGCCGCCGCGATCGTCACGACCGGCGCCGTTGAGGTCAACCAAGCCACGACAGCTTCGCCGACGCGCGAATCTGCAGCCGCCATCACTCAGAGTGAGCCAGCCACCGTGGCAGCCGTAGTGCCAGCGCCTAAGGTCAAGCTCCCGGCCGAGCAGCTGGTCGATCCCGTCGCCACGCCAGTCGTCGTACCGGTCGTAGCTCCGGTCGTCGATCCAGTGCCGGTAACTGTTGATCCGGCGCCAGCACCTGCCCCAGTTGTTGTCGAAGAGCATCACGACGACGTAACGATCGCTCCGCCCGTTGTTGATACCCCGCCAGCCCAACCGGTCGTCGACACGCCACTCGCACCTGTTTCGCCGCCGGCCGTTGACGCGCCAGTAGCGCCGTAACTCAGTTTCCAACTACGAGCGTTTCGATTGGCTCGCGAAGTGGTGGCTGCTGGCCAATCACCGGCGCGGTCAAGGTAGTGCTGCTGCGCGGCGCGGTCATCGTTACGTCAACGCCGGCGCGCGCTCCGAGCTTCGCCGGCAACAACATCACGCGCCTGCCGTAGATGGTTTGGCCGCCGCGGCTTAGCTGGTAGAGAATTTCATACCCCGGCTGCCCCTCGATTAGAAGCGGTCCCTCAGAGACGGTGATGAAGCTCGAGTCTGCGGCCGTCATCTGCGTCACTAACCGCTCGGCCTGGAGCGGCAGTACGCCCTGAACCGAGCCTTCATAAGCAGGCAGAAGGAGCGGCTGAACGGCGAAGCTGCGCTTGTCGGAGACCGCCGCCGGACTCTCAAGCCTTAGCGACTCGCGGCCAAGAGCCACGCGCTGCTGCAGCAGGTCGCCGTCGTAATCAAGCTGGAACGGCACCGGTGCAGCAACCTTGACGGTTCTCGTTGATGACGCTCCGCCGGCAAGGATGTAGGCCAGCAGTAACAGGGCGAGGATCGCCACGCCGATGATGATCCCGCGCACTAGCTTGCTCAGCGCCCGCCACTTCGGCCCTAATTTAGTTGGCAGCGAATCGCCAAACTCTGGCCGGACAATCGAGCTCATCGCAGATCAGCGTAGCCGCAGCTCAGGATCCGTCAGAGAACAGCTCGTCGAGATCGAGGTCGGAGAACGAATCGAATGCGACCATCGTCTGCGACCGGCTCACACCGTCAAGTGCGGCAACATTTTCGGCCAGCGCCTCAGCAAGCTGCTCGTGGCGGTCGACGCGCACGATCGCTACAAAATCCCATGATCCTGTGACCGAGTAGACCTCAGCGACTCCGTCTATCTGCTGCAGCTGCCGGCCGAGGCTTGCCAGCGCTGTGCGCTCCGATTCGACGAGGACGAACGCTGTGATCACTTCAGCTCCAAACTCTCGCCAGGTTCGAGCACGGTAACCGTCGACTTGCCTTCCGCAGCTACGGCCTGGGCAAATGCTGCCGAGTCGGTTTCGATCGGCGCGAAGGTGTTGCAGTGAATCGGCACTACCTGCGGCGCACCGACCAGCGCCGCCGCGCGGACAGCGTCGTGGCGATCCATCGTGTAGTGGCCTCCGATCGGGATCAGCGCCAGATCGAGCGAGTGGCGCTGGCCAGGCAGGGCAAGATCGCTGAAGAGCGCCGTATCACCGAGGTCGTAGATCGTCTTGCCGCCGATGTTGATCACAATCCCGGCCGGCGTGTTCACAGTTCCGCGCGGCGTCGTCGAGGTGTGCCAGGCCGGCACCCACTGGGCCCAGCCCCAGTCGAAGTCAACGGTTCCACCGATGTTTGGATCGTGGACCACGTGATCGGGGCCAAGTTCCTCGCTCAGCTCAGCGGCGATCTCAACGATCGCCGCGACCGGAGCGCCGGTGCGAGAAGCGATCGCAGCGGTGTCGCCGATGTGATCGGCGTGGCCGTGGGTTATGAGAATCGCGTCGGCTTCGATCTCGGCGGCGTCGGCCGTTGCCTTCGGATTACCCGTCAGGAATGGGTCGACCAGGACCTTCGTCCCATCATGCTCGATCGAGAAGGCCGAGTGTCCGAGATAGCGAACTTCAACGCTGCTCATGATGGCTCCCTTGCTCGTCGTTGGCTCCTGCAAGCTCGTCGGCCAGCGCCAAGCCCACAGCCACACCCACCAGCATCGCTAGCCGCGACTCCTCGGCCACCAGCTCGGCCAAGGCGATTCGGCGCTGCTCGCCGTCAGCGATCTCAGCGACGCGAGTTATCTCCCCCTGATGGGCCGAGTCAAAGAAGCCGCCGGCGTCAAGTGCGGCGCCGAGGATCTGCTGCAGCCCCGGCGCGGCGTGCGTCACTAGCTCCTGCGCGTCGGCAAACCTCTCGCCGTCTGCGATCGCAGCGACCGCGGCATCTACTTGGTCAGCGGTGTAACGGTGCTCAGCCATCGCTCCAAAGCCTACCGGCGCGCCAGAATCGCGCCAGTCAGCAGGCCCAACACCAGCCCCGCGGCGCCCGCAGTGGAACTCGCTTCGACCGCAGCTAAGGGCATTAGCAGCAATACGCAGGCGCAGACCGCGGCGCCGATCAGGTCGGCCGAAGGCTGCTCGCCGCGACGGGTCTCAAGCACCGGGCCCACGGCCCAGGCACCGATTAGCCCGAGCGCAGCGGCATTCCCGCCGAGCGCGAGAGGGATGCTCTCCAGCCCGGCGGCTGCTGCCATCCCGCCGACGGCGCAGATCAAAAAACAGGCAGCGGTAACAACCGAGCCGTGCTGGCGTTCGATCAAGCCGCCGAATAAGGCAATCGCGACGACGCTCGCGGCCGTGTACCAGAGGTTGTCAGCGAAGAACGAGGCAGTAAGCAGTCGCCACCATTGGCCATCGAGCTGCCCGACGACGCCAACCTGCGTCGCGGCGAGTACGCCGGGCACAATCAGCACCGCGCCGACGGCGCAGGCAGCGGCCAGGACGACCGAGACGATTGGCCGCGCCGGCAAGGAGCGTGTGCGTTGCCGCCGCCGCTCGCGCTTCGGCTTGCGCCCGCTGGCCGCTATCTGCCCGCGCGCGATCTTCGGCGCGCGCTTCTGCATTCGCGCACCGCAATAAGGGCATTCCGTTACGTACTTTGAAACCTCGGCCCCGCACGAGCCACAGACTACGAACAGATCAGGGGCTTCAGACATCGACGGAGCGATCTTAGCCTCTGTGCGCTAGGCAGCGAGCGGCGATCGTAGGTACGCTTTGCCGTGCTGCTTTCCCGCAACCCGATACGGAGATAACTGACGTGGCCACTGATTCGATGACCTCCTCCCAGCTAGAAGAACTGCTTGGAGACAACGCCAAGATGCTGCTTGACCACAAGTGCAAGACGATCGACGCCTCGATGCTGCACCTTCCGGGCCCTGACTTCAACGAGCGGATCGTTGCCGATAGCGATCGCAGCGCCCAAGTAATGCGCAATCTTCAGCAGATGTGGGATCACGGTCGACTCGGTGGCACCGGTTACCTCTCAATCCTGCCCGTCGACCAAGGAATCGAGCATTCAGCCGGCGCCAGCTTCGCGCCCAACCCTGAGTACTTCGATCCCGGCAAGATCGTCGAATTGGCGGTCGAGGGCGGTTGCAACGCTGTCGCTTCCACGGTCGGCGTGCTCGGCGCCGTCTCGCGCAAGTACGCGCACAGGATTCCCTTCATCGTAAAGCTCAACCACAACGAGTTCCTGACCTACCCGAACACCTATGACCAGATCATGTTCTCATCGGTTCAGCGTGCCTTCGACATCGGCGCAGCCGGCGTTGGCGCGACGATCTACTTCGGTTCCGAGGAGTCGCACCATCAGATCGTTGACGTCGCCGCAGCGTTCGAGGAGGCCCATCGCCTGGGAATGTTCACCGTGCTTTGGTGCTACCTGCGCAATAGCGCCTTCGTCGTTGACGGCACCGATTACCACGTCTCAGCGGACCTAACCGGTCAGGCCAACCACATCGGTACGACGATCGAGGCCGACATCATCAAGCAGAAGCTGCCGGAGAATAACGGCGGCTACCTCGCGCTGAATGCTGACGGCGTCTCCTACGGCAAGACCAGCCCGCTGGTCTACGACAAGCTGACGACCGACAACCCGATCGACCTGACGCGCTACCAAGTAGCCAACTGTTACATGGGGCGCTCAGGGCTGATCAACTCCGGCGGCGCTTCCGGCGGCGCTAGCGATAAGGCCGAGGCCGTGACGACGGCGGTAATCAACAAGCGCGCCGGCGGGACCGGCCTGATCACCGGCCGCAAGGCATTCCAGCGTCCGATGAAGGAAGGGATTGAGATCCTCAACGCCGTCCAGGACGTCTATCTCTCAGACGACGTAACAATCGCTTGATCTGAGCGCGAAAGCGCAGCGAAGCGTCACCGAATGCGCTGCAATCGCGCTCGGCGCCGACGAACCGGGCCGTCGCGAGATACCGTCGCCCGATCGGCAGCTCTACCTCCAACCGGCGCAGTGCAGCACTCGCGCTAATCACCGCAGCAATGGTGGTCGCAGGCGCCGGCGGCTGCGGCGCTCAAGAGACCGGCCCTAATCAACAGCTCGACGGAACTGCGGTGCGGGTTGTTGACGGCGACACAATCATCGTAAATCTCGGCGGCCGTGAGGAGCGCGTCCGCTACATCGGGATTGATACTCCTGAGAGCGTCAAACCAAACGCACCGGTCGACTGCTTTGGCCCAGAGGCCAGCCATGCCAACGAGCAGCTGCTGCCGAGCGGCAGCCCCGTTCGGCTGGTTGTCGGCGCTGAGCCACGCGATCGCTACGGGCGGCTACTGGCCTACGTTTACCGCAAGGACCAAGGCGGTAAAGAGCTGTTCGTAAACGCCGACTTAGTCAGGCGCGGGTTCGCCGACACACTCGTTTTCCCGCCAAACACTCGCTACGCGGCCGAATTCGCGCAATTGCGCAATCGCGCGCGCCGCGCAGCGCTCGGGCTCTGGCTGTACTGCCGCTAACATCGCCCCCGATGGCTACTCACCTCCGTCAAAGTCTGCGCGACTTTGAGGCTAAGTTCCGTGCCGAGATTCGCGCCGATCGCGTCCGTCGTCACGAGATCAATGAGCGCGCTGAAACGCGAATCAGGGTCCGACGGCTCGACCGCCAGCACCGTCATGGCACACTGCGCTTCGCGATGCTCGTGCTGCTGCTTATCGCCACCGCAGTCGTCGTCACGGTGGCAATGTTTGAAACGCTCTACATCGTTATGGGATAGGGCGCGCAGCGTCTGTTTCTAGCTGCTCCCCTTGTACCTGAGCGTAAACCTCATCGCGATAGACGGGAACTTCGCGCGGCGCCTTGATGCCGAGCCGCACCTTGTCGCCGGAGACAGAAAGCACGGTGATCTCGATCTCGTCACCGATCATGATGCTCTGATTAGTTCTCCTCGATAAAACAAGCATCTCCAGCTCTCCTTGCGTAATCCATCGTCGTTGCTTTGCGAATCTACCAGCGGCGACTGCCCCGCTGCAAGTGAGGATTTGTACCCGCGTGCGCAGCGCCGGGCGACGCGCAGCCTCATCGCTCCGATAGGGTCAGGCGCCTAATGGCTAGAAAATCTTTGAAACCGCAACTCAACCAAATCCGCGTATGGGTAGGCCAAGGCCGCACCGACGCTTGGATTGCTCACCAGCTCGAGGTGCCAGTCGCGCAGCTCGAGACCTTCAAGCAGGAATTCGAACTGACCAGCACGGAAGGCGGAGTCGCCGGCTTCGATGAGGTTGTCGACCTGCGCGCCGCCGACGACGCTCAGGTCGCGGCCGCGCTCGAGATCGAAGAGGCCGAGCAGGCCAAAGCCGCCGAAGAGGAAGCACGCCTGCGTGCCGAACGGATCGCAGCGGGCGAGGAAGACCCGGACGAGGTCGACGCGGAAGCCGGCGAGGACTCAAACGGCGATGGCTCGCCGCGCTCTCGCCGCGGACGCCGCGGTGGCCGGGGACGGCGCAGCGGCGCTAAGACGCTCGAAGGCAGCTTCGACCACGGCGAAGAGGGCTATGGCCTCTGGCTCGACCCAGCGATCGCAGAGAACGCTATTTACGCCGAGCACTGGGCCGGCAAGCGCTCGGTGACGGTGACCGTTGAAGCGGACCGGATCGTGATCCGCCGCGCCGACGACGATTGATACCGCTAGAGAGCTAAGGCTTCTTCTCAAGCCGCCGGCCGCCGGCGAAATCGACGGCGCCGCGAACGTAACGAGCGTAGGCGGCGTCAGCGATCCGTGCGTCCCAGGCCTGCGGCAGCTCAGGCTCCAGCCGTAGCGCCAGCTCCATGCACCACGAGCTGTCCTGCTCGTAGTGATCGACAAGCTCATCGACCGTGAATGCTCCGCCCAGCCGACGACGGAGCTCGGCAACTAGAGCCTCTTCTACGCGCAGCAGTGCTGGCTGGTTTTCTGGCGGCGCCGCCGCCAGCAGGCGCTCACCTTCTCGCCACTGCTCTATCGCCGTTTCAAATGGCACGCGGCGCAGCGTAGCGCTGGCGCTTAAGGGCTGTCCGGCAGGCCCTTGATGACGTAAGCCTTCTCGCCCGGCTTCACCATCCCGAGCCGCCGCGCTTCACGCTCCAGCGCGGCCGGATTCTTGAGCGCATTGACGCGCTTCGAAAGCAGATTATGTTCGCGCTGGAGCTTCGTCACATCAGCTTGGCGCGTCGCCGCCTCGCCCCTAGCCGACCAGATCGCCGCCAGCGGACGGACGTAAAGCAGAACGACGAGCACGCAGACGCCAAGCACGACGAGGCGCCCGATTCGGTCCCAGCGAATCCCGCTGGAGCCGGCCGGGCGGCCCTCAACTAGCCGTGGGCGAGGCAGCAACTGGCGATGCTGTGGCCTTTGGCGCGCCGTTGCGCTGCGTGAAGTCATAAGCGCACGTTCGCGCCCCGCGGCGAAACTCCTTCCCGCAAGTTATGCAGAATTTCAGCTATTTGGCGGCTAGCTGCGGAAGACAGAACGGCCCGGGTAGACAGCCTCGCTGCCTAAAGCCTCTTCGATTCGCAGAAGCTGGTTGTACTTTGCGACTCGATCCGATCGCGATGGCGCACCGGTCTTGATCTGACCGCAGCCGGTGGCCACTGCGAGGTCGGCGATCGTTGTGTCCTCGGTCTCTCCCGAGCGATGAGACATCACGGCGCTGTAGCCGGCTTCGCGGGCCATCGCGATCGCATCGAGCGTCTCGGTCAAGGTTCCGATCTGGTTGACCTTGATCAAAATCGAATTTCCGACGCCAAGCTCGATCCCCCGGCCAAGTCGCTCGGTGTTGGTGACGAAAAGGTCGTCGCCGACGAGCTGCACCGTCTCACCGATCTTGTCACTGAGCTGCTTCCAGCCCTCCCAGTCTTCCTCGTCCATTCCATCCTCGATCGAGAGAATTGGATAGCGGGACGCCATGTCCGCCCAGTAGTCGGACATCTCAGCCGAGCTGAGCACGCGGCCCTCGTGGGCCAGTGAGTAGCTGCCGTTCTCAAAGATCTCGCTCGTTGCCGGATCGAGCGCGATGCCGACGTCGTCGCCGGGGCTGTAGCCGGCCGCTTCGATCCCCTCGATCAGAACCTGGAGCGCCTCTTCGTTTGAGCCGAGGTCAGGGGCGAAACCGCCCTCGTCGCCACCGGCCGTGTTTAGCCCTCGGCCCTTCAGTGCTCCCTTCAGCGCGTGGAACACCTCGGCGCCGACGCGCAGCGCCTCACCAAATGACGAGGCGCCGCAGGGCACGATCATGAACTCTTGGAAGTCAACGCGGTTGTCGGCGTGGGCGCCGCCGTTGAGGACGTTCATCATCGGCACAGGCAGGATGTTGGCGCCGGCGCCACCGAGGTAGCGCCAAAGCGGCTGCTGGGCGGCCGCCGCGGCGGCGTGGGCTGAGGCGAGTGAAACGCCAAGGATCGCGTTAGCGCCGAGCCGTGATTTGTTTGGCGTGCCGTCGAGCGCGATCAGCGCCTCGTCAAGCGCGCGCTGATCTGTCGCGTCCAGCCCGGTCGCCGCGGCAGCTAGCTCGCCGTTGACGTTGGCGACGGCCTGCATTACGCCCTTGCCACCCCAAGCGGCGCCCCCATCGCGCAGCTCGGTTGCCTCAAACTCGCCGGTCGAAGCTCCAGAGGGAACAGCAGCGCGCCCTGTGGCACCGCCAGCGAGCGTTACGTCAACCTCAACCGTTGGGTTGCCTCGGCTGTCGAGGATCTGACGGGCATGAACGCTGCTGATCTTGGTCATTGTTCCTCTGTCATTCGCGCCCGAGCGTAAAACTCGAGCTGTTGATCTATATCTAAGTCATTCCAGCTAAGTCCTGCGCTGCGGGCGAGCTGGTCGGCGACCTCGATCCGCCCACGGAAGCGTGCGCTCGACGATCGCAACGAAAGTTCAGGGTCGACCTTCAGCCTGCGCGCCACGTTGATCGCGGCGAACAGCAGGTCACCGACCTGCTCAAAGCTCTGCTCGTCGCCTGCGCCGCGCTCACCGAGCTGCCCAACCGCTTCGACCTGATCGCTCAATGCTGAGATCGCTTCGTCGGTACTGAGCGGATCGAAACCGCTCGATGCTGCGCGCCGTTGCACGCGACGGGCGTCAAGCGGAGCTGGCAGGTTCTCCGGCAGCGAACCAAAGATTGACTCGCCGCGGCCGGGCTCGCTGCGTTTGATCTGATCCCAGTTGCGCAGCACGTCGCCGCTGTTCTCTACCTCAACCTCACCGAAGATGTGCGGGTGTCGACGGATCAGCTTCTCACGGCAGTGTTCGGCGACCTCGCCGAGGTTGCTGACGCCGCGTTCCTCGAGCAGCAGCGAGAGGAAGTAGACCTGAAAGAGCACGTCGCCGAGCTCGTCGACGAGCGCAGCGTCATCGCCAGAGTTTGCGGCGTCAGCTAGCTCGTAAGCCTCCTCAACTGTGTGCGGCACGATCGTCCGCTCGGTCTGTTCGCGATCCCACGGGCACTCTGCCCGCAGCCGACGCGTCAGCTGATCGAGACGACCGAGCGCAGCTTCTATCTCATCGCCGCTCACGGCGCTAACGCTAGCGCCAAGCTAGAGGAGATCAGCCGCCAGATGGCGTCGTTGTTGGCGCTGCAGGCTGGCCAGGCGTAGTCGCTGGGGTCTTCGGCGCCGTGTAGTTGTTGCAGTCGGCGACGATGTAACCAGTCTGACACTCGGTCAGCTCCTTCCAACGCGTCTGGTACGACTTGCCGAAGGCGGCCAGTGACTTCTGGCCCTTGTCGGCGATCACGATCTGCCTAATCGTCTTCTGCGCCTGAGCTTCGGTCTGGACCTTCTTCGGCGTCTCCTTCGTTACTTCGAAGACGTAGTAGCCGAGGCTGGTCTTGACCGGGCCGACAACCTTGTTGAGCGGCGCACTGAAAATCGCCTTGTCGAAGGCGCCCTCCTGCGAGCCCTGCGCAACGGCCGGCAACTGACCGCCGGCCTTCTTGGAAGTCGCATCGATCGAATACTGATTCGCCACCGACGCGAACGACGCTCCGCCCTCAAGCGCTGCCTTGGCCTTGTTGGCCTCAGCTTCGGTCTTCGTCAGGATCACGTTCAGGTCGCGCGTTGCAGGCTGAGTGAACTGAGCCTGGTTCTTCTTGTAGTAGGCGGAGAGCTCGTCCGGCGTAACCGTCTTCGAGGCCTTTTGGACCTTCTCTGTAATTGCCTTCTCGAGCATCTGCGAGCGCTGGCGGAAGAGCAGGTCGGCCTCGGTCTGGCCTGAAGTCTTGAGGAAGTCGGCGTATTGCTTGGCTGCCGGGAAGGCCTGCTTGCGGGCCTTGTCAAACTCGGCCTGGACCTTAGCGTCGGAGATGTCGATGCCTTCTTCGTTGGCCTGAAGCTCAAGCCAAGTTGAGCGAATCAGGAAGGTCATTACCTGATCCTTCAGCTGCGAGAACTGGTCGGAGCACTGCTTCTTGTATTCAGCG
>Ga0194048_10001705_pt1 | contig 10921 bp, 12 predicted proteins | sample JunL225m_MetaG_FD_161685 | JGI IMG/M metagenome (GOLD analysis project Ga0194048, IMG submission 161685) | Anoxic zone freshwater microbial communities from boreal shield lake in IISD Experimental Lakes Area, Ontario, Canada - Jun2016-L222-5m | ecosystem: Environmental > Aquatic > Freshwater >... | reverse complement strand
GAATTATATGAATTAAATAATAATATTGCAACCAAATGTTATTCAGTTGTTAGTCCAGAAGAACTTTCATTTGAAAATATGAATTTTGATTTGAGAGAAAGAGCAATTAAAGAAATAGAGGCCTCTTTGAAAATATTAAATGTACCAAATTTTGATATATTAAAACAAGAATTATTAAATATTAAAACGATATTAAAAAATACAGAACCAAAAAATACGGAAGATTTTGTTTCTTTCACTAAAAAATTAGATGAAATGAGAAACGAAAGATTTGAAGATGTTTTTGGATATAAATTATATTAAATGAATAGTAATAATTTTTGTCCTGCTCCTTGGATGAGTTTATTTGTTCAAGGTAATACCACTAGTGTATGCTGTGCAGATAATAATAAATTAAATCTTAGTCCTTTGGAATTTCGTTCTAGTGAACATCTTAAAAATATAAAAAAACAATTTTTAGCAGGTGAAAAACCTTCCAATTGTTCACATTGTTGGAATCAAGAATCTGAAGGACTACAAAGTATTAGACAACATTATAATGATGATAATCCACAATATTCCGATTTAAATTCTTTCACAATAGAAACAGAACTACCTGTTGAACATATTGAGTTAAGAACCAGTAATTTATGTAATTATAGTTGTCGTATGTGTAACGCCAAAAATAGTGTGGAAATAAAACGAGAAATAGATCGTAATCCATCTTTATCTACATGGTTTGTAAATGTGGATGATTCGACAATGAAAGACCAAAACTTACAAGAAGTTTTTGATTCTATACACACATTAAATAGATTGTTTCTCACCGGTGGCGAACCATTGTTGATGAAAGAATATTATGATCTTATGGATTATGCTATTTCCATCGGTAGAAATGAAAAAATGGAATTAATAGTATATACGAATGTTAGTGTTTATAATCCAAAATTTATAGAAAAACTTTTAAAATTTGATAAAGTAAATCTTAATCTTAGTATAGATGGTGTTGGTAAGACAGCTGAATATCAACGCAAAGGTACGGATTGGAATACTGTTTATAAAAATGCAATTATTTTTGTAAATCTTCCAGTTAAAACAACCATCCATTCCACAATTACTGCTTACACATTATTAGATTTTTCATCTCTTGCTGATTTCTATAATGAAATGTTACATATTAATAATAACATTTATTTTATGGCTCATCCTATAAGTAGCCCAAAAGCATTAAATTTCTTAAATTTAAATGGTGATTTGAGGTCTAAAGCAATAGATGAAATAACGAAATCAATATATAAACTTAATGATAAAAAGTTTTCTCAAATCAACATACAATTAGAAAATATTTTAAAAGCTTTAAAAACAGACACACAACAAAATTATACGGAGTTTGTTGAATTTACCAAATCTTTGGATATATCAAGAAATGAAAGATTTGAAGATGTTTTTGGATATAAATTATATTAGTGTTGTACCGAAACAACAGTACCAAAAATGTTACTAGACAAACTAATTAAAGTCTAGTATAATGGTTATTTAAAGGAGAGTATCATGAAAAAGAAAACTACTTCTCAACCTCGAAACTATCTTGTCAAATTGGCATTGTTTCGTAAAGCTGGGAGTCACAAAAAAAGTAACAAAGCTATGAGGCGTTTAGAGAAATCTAAAAAGAGTTGTTATAGTGAAGCACATTTAAACCTTAAACGGTCGGGATTGGTAAGCCAGAACCTCTATCAATAAGTTTGAGGATTTATTGATAAGTTTATTTCACCTTGATGTGCTTCACTATAACAATTCGGGCCTTTAGCTCAGTTGGTTAGAGCAACCGACTCATAATCGGTAGGTCGTTGGATCATACCCAACAAGGCCCACCAAGTATACCATAGAATGTGTTGACATTCTTGTATAAGTAGTGTATTATGTTTCATATGCGGTGTGTAATAGTACGATTTGAGATACCCTCTTAAAATTATCTGAGCATAGCAGACCACCGCTCCATTTTGAAGCCACATTAAACGAACCGAGTTATCGGTAGCAAACAGGAAACCTGGTTAGTGTGGTTCCAAAATGGAATTCTTAAAAAGGAAAAGATCATGGCAACTAAAGGCGCAAATCAAAGAAATCAAATCAAAGATCCTATGAGAACTAAAACGGGTAAGCCTCATTTAGGTCCTTTGAATATTGCACAACTTTCTAAATTATTAGAAGGTGCTCGTAAGAAACATATTCCTAAAATTAAAAAAGCTATTGCAAGACGATTGCAGACTCAAACCTTTGGTAAAGATGCAGAGCCAGTAGCTTCAGAATGAAGAAAAAAGAAGTAGTTAATGAAGTGAAAGCTAATACTACTCCTTCTTGGGGTAGAATGTTAACCAAAAAAGAATTATTAGATATGCTTGACCGAATTTATGCCAAGCAAAAAGATAAGAAAGACACAAAGCCTTTTGTTTAGGGACAGAAGGCATTGTTGAGAATGTGTGCAAAAGAGTAAGCAATCCCAACTGTTAGGGAAGAACATTATCCTGGTAGTAATCCTCAGGTAGCTGAGAACGCTGTATGCTAACACAGCATGACGAACACAGGAGAGAAGTATAATAACGATAAAGTCCCTTACGGGGCTCGTTTGAATTCTCTTAAACATAAAACAGTATTCTCAATAATGACTATATATTATAGCGGGGTAGCTCAGGAGCAGAGCGCCGGACTCATAATCCGGATGTCGTTGGTGCGAATCCATCCCCCGCAACCACTAAGGAGATAATATGACACAGCCAAAAGAAAAAGGTGGCATTCCACCTATTGAAATTTATACTATTCCTGGTCGTGATCCTGTACAAGAACAGGACGCTAAAAATGAAGATGATGAATTCAATAGAATTATAAATGAGCAATTTAGGCAAAAAGAATTAGAGAAGGTACGAAACCTTACTCGTTGGCCTTAGGGCTTTACATATAAAAATTTTTGTAGTATAATGATTACATCATGCGGGATTAGTTTAATGGTAAAACTGTAGGTTTCCAACCTTCCGTTATTGGTTCGATTCCAATATCCCGCTCCAAATTCTAGGAGAAAAATATGAAAATTTTAGCATTTAAATTAGTTACTGGTGAAGATTTACTCGGTGAGATTGAATCTGAATCCGAAACAGAATTCGTTTTGGTAAATCCAGTTGGTATTGCAGTTGTTCGTGGTAAAGATGGACAACCTAGTGTTGGTTTCTCTCCGTTCCCTATTCATGGAGAACAAAAATCAGATGTAACTATTGCCATTGTAAAGAAACATGTTGTATACTCCTATATTCCTGCTGAAGATTTTATTTCAAATTATAACCAAATCTTTGGTTCCGGACTAATCGTTCCTCCTAAACAACAAATTATTACAGGTTAACTTGAGCTTCTATACTAATGTACAATGTTTCGGTAATAACATACTTTATCGTGGCATTATTGATGGCAAACGAGTAAAACAGAAGATTGAATATTCACCTTCTCTTTACATTCCTTCCAAAAAAGTAACTAACTTCACCTCACTTGAAGGTGAATATCTCGACCAAAAAATCTTTGGTACCACCCGTGAAGCAAGAGATTACATTAAGCAATTTGATGGAGTTTCCAATGGCCATAAAATCTATGGTCAAACTCGTTTCGAATATGCCTTTATTGCTGATCAACACCACGGTATGGTTGATTACGACCAAGAGAAAGTTCTTACCGCAGTAATTGATATTGAGGTTGGATCTGAGAATGGTTTTCCCGATCCATACGAAGCGAATGAACCCATCACGGCTATTTGTATTAAATATATCAATGGTCCAACTTATGTGTTTGCTTGTGGAATTTATGAAACTCAAGGTAAAGAAATCTATGTAAAATGCAGAGATGAACATTCTTTGTGTAAACAATTCATGAGCCTTTGGCAAGGTAAAACTCCTGATATCATTACAGGATGGAATACAAAGTTTTTCGATATACCATACATCATCAATCGTTTTAAGAAAATTCTTGGTGAAGATGCCATGAAGAAATTATCTCCATGGAACTTTGTTACTGAACGAAAAACAATGGTCATGGGGCGCCAATTGATTGCCTATGATATTGTAGGCGTATCATCATTAGATTACATCGAACTATACAAATGGTATGCTCCTGGCGGTAAGTCACAAGAGTCCTACAAACTCAATTCTATTGCTAATGTGGAACTCGGTGAAAGTAAAATTTCATATGATGAGTATGATAGTCTTAATGAATTGTATCGGTTAAACTTTCAAAAATTTATCGAGTACAACATTAAAGACGTTGAACTTATTTGCCAGCTGGAAGATAAGTTGAAATTACTTGAATTGGCCATAACCTTGGCTTACGATACAAAAACAAACTATGATGATGTCTTTGCACAAACTCGTATGTGGGATTCAATGACATATGCTTATCTTTTCGAAAAGAATATTATTGTTCCACCAAGAGAAGTCAAAGAAAAAGATGGAATGTTTGAGGGTGCATATGTTAAAGAAGTTCAAGTAGGTAAGCATGATTGGGTTGCTTCATTCGATTTAAATTCACTTTATCCTCATTTGATGATGCAATACAATATTTCTCCTGAAACTTTGATTGAACCAGAAAACTATACACCAGAAATGCGTGAGTTTCTTTCTGATGGCGTTTCGGTTGAGAAATTACTGAGCAAAACTAAAGATACATCTAAGCTTCAACGTGTATCTTTAACTCCTAATGGCCAATTCTTCCGTACCGATATTCAAGGTTTCTTACCTAAGATGATGGAAGAAATGTATACGGATAGGAGTAAATTTAAGAAGTTGATGTTGAAAGCTAAGCAGGAATATGAACATGAAACAGACGAATCAAAAAAATATGAAATCGAAAAACGAATTGCAAAATACAACAACATCCAATTGGCGAAAAAAGTTTCTCTCAACTCTGCTTATGGTGCTTTGGGTTCTCAGTATTTCCGTTTCTACGATTTGCGGATGGCTCTTGGTGTCACGACTGCTGGCCAATTAAGTATTCGTTGGATAGAAAACAAAATAAATGAATACATGAACAAACTTTTGGAGACCAAAAATGCTGATTATGTTATTGCTTCTGATACTGATTCAATTTACCTACGAATGGGAGAGTTGGTTAATAAGTTTGTCAAAGATCAATCGGATAAACAAAAAGTAATTTCTATTATGGATAAAATCTGTAAAGAAAAACTTGAACCTTTTATCGATGCTTCTTATACTGAATTGGCTGATTATGTTCATGCCTACGACCAAAAGATGCAGATGAAGCGTGAAGGTTTATCTGATAAAGGTATCTGGACTGCCAAGAAACGATATATTCTAAATGTATATAATAATGAAGGTGTCCAATACAATGAACCTCAAATGAAGGTGATGGGTTTAGAGATGATTAAATCTTCCACACCATCTGCCATTCGTGAGAAGATGCGAGAAGCCATTACCATCATGATGCGTGGTACGGAAGAAGATATTCATAAATTCATTAAACAGGCTAAAATTGATTTCATGAATCTGCCTGCCGAAGAGGTTTCCTCGCCTCGTGGACTTAACGGATTGGCTAAATACTCCGATGCACTCTCACTATATAAATTGGGTACACCGATTCATGTTAAGGGTGCTATATTGTATAACCACTATCTTAAAGAGAAAAAACTTACTAAAAAATATCCACTCATCCAAGAAGGCGAAAAGGTAAAATACACTTATCTTAAAATGCCTAATCCTTTTAAGGATACTGTAATATCTTTCCCTAGTCGGTTACCAAAAGAATTCGGATTACAAGAATATATTGATTATGAACTTCAATTTTCCAAATCTTTTATTGAACCAATTAAGGTGATATTGGATTGTTTGAAATGGAATACAGAAAAGGTAAGTAGTTTAGAGGACTTTTTCACATGATTTATTTAACATTCCTATGTGCAATTGCTTTATCGGCTATTGCAGGTTATTATTCCGTAATTGGACTTGCTGTCATTTTTGTGGGTGCATTTTGGCCTGTCGTATTGATGGGATCCGTATTAGAAGTTAGTAAATTGGTTACTGCTTCGTGGTTATATCGTAATTGGAAGGTCGCACCTTTTCTTTTACGAACTTACTTAACTTTTGCCGTTTTGATTCTTATGCTCATTACTTCAATGGGCATTTTTGGTTTCTTGGCCAAAGCACATATAGATTCTACTTTAAACTCCAATGCTAATACTGTTGAATTAAAAACACTCACAGCACAAGAGAGTATTGCTAAAAATAAATTAGATTATTTGTTAGCTCGTGCTAAAGATCCATCCACAGCAAGTGATAAATTGGATCGTCAAATCCAAACTACTCAAAAAGAATTAACTGATATATCGAAGAAAAAATTGCCTTTACTAAGGGACGATATTAAATTAACTGCCGATGTTGGACCAATTAAATATGTGGCAGAATTAGTTTATGGTGATGCTGAAAATGGTATTGATAAAGCAGTAAAGATGGTAATTATGATTATAATGGTTGTATTTGACCCGCTAGCTGTGTTATTATTAATAGCAGCGAATATCTCTCTAATGCAAAAGAAAGAGGTGATAGGACCAACAGAGGAAGAAGTTGATGAAACCAAAGAATGGTTTGAAAAATTAAAAGCCAAGGCTAAGTTGTTTGATAAAGATCGTATTGAAGTTGAAAAAGAAAATATTGCTTCTATTGAAGAAGTTCCAGTCACACAACCAAAAAAAAGAGGATTTCCAAATAGGAAATCCAATAAATTAGAACCTAAGTATGATTATGATGCTGAATTAGCATTTCGTGAAAAGGGAAATAAATGAGTATTCTTGATAAAATCAAAAAGAATAGTAGTATCAAAGATTCGGCTATTCTATCCAAATCAAAATTCTTTACAAATAAAGATATGATTCCCACATCGGTACCTATTATCAATGTGGCACTCAGCGGTAAACTAGATGGTGGTTTAACACCAGGTCTTACAATGTGGGCCGGTCCATCTAAACATTTTAAAACTGCCTTTAGTTTATTGATGGCAAAATCTTACTTGGACAAATATCCCGATGCAGCCCTTTTATTCTATGATTCGGAATTTGGAACGCCGCAGTCCTATTTTGATTCCTTCGGCATTGACACTAATCGTGTGTTACATACCCCTATTACTGATATTGAAAAACTAAAAATTGATATCATGCAACAATTGAATGAAGTTGAGCGTGGTGAACATTTGATTATTGTAGTCGATTCAATTGGTAACTTAGCATCAATCAAAGAAGTGAATGATGCGCTTGAAGGTAAAACTGTTGGTGATATGTCTAGAGCCAAGGCAGTCAAATCATTATTCCGTATGGTAACTCCACATTTGAATCTTAAAGATATTCCAATGATTGTAGTAAATCATACTTACATGGAAATTGGTATGTTCCCTAAAGCCATCGTTGGCGGTGGAACAGGATCATACTATTCAGCTGATAACATTTTCGTTATAGGTCGCCAACAAGAAAAAGAAGGTACTGAGGTTATTGGTTATAACTTTATTATCAATGTGGAGAAGTCGAGATATGTCCGAGAAAAATCTAAAATCCCTGTTACTGTTCGCCATGATGGTGGCATTAGCCGCTGGAGTGGGTTACTTGATATATCACTTGATGGTGGATTTGTTGTTAAACCATCTAATGGTTGGTACTCAAAGGTGGACCAGGATGGCGTTATAGAAGATAAGAAATATCGTATTAAAGAAACTGATACTTCAGAATTCTGGATGCCTATTCTCAAAAGCAAAAAGTTCCAAGAATTTGTTCAAAGTAAATACCAAATTTCTGCCGGAGATATTATGCAAGGTGGATCTGAAAATATTTTTGATGATATTATTACCTCAAATGGAGTGGAAGATGATTGAAGGAATTGATTATTGTTTTATTTACCCAAAAGAAGATGCTCAGGGAGTTAATATTAAACTCCTAGAAGGTCCATATAAAGATACTACATTTAAATATGGTAAGGTAAAGTTCGAAGAAAAAAATGAACAAATGTATTTACTTTTTGGTTACGATGTGTTAGAATCCACCGTAAGTAAACCGAAAAAAATGGAAAAAGATAATGATTTTAAGAATTACATTGGCGATTTACTTGTCGAACTTATGTCGGCAAATATGGAAAGTGATATAATTGATGAAACTGGAACAAGCGATACTGAAGAACCTCGTCTATAACGAGGAGTATTTAAGAAAAGTATTACCCTTTATTAAACCTGAATATTTCTCGGACAGAACCGAGAAAACATTATTTAATGAAATTATATCATTTACAGAATCTTATAACACACAAACAACAACTGAAGCACTTTCAATTGCCGTAAAAGAAAAAAATAATCTTTCGGATGAAGAAGTCACGAAGTGTGAAGATTATATCAAAGAAATTGAACTTCTCAAGAATGAAAGTTCTGATATTAAATGGCTTGTTGATAAAACCGAAAAGTTCTGTCAAGAGAAGGCAATCTATAATGCCGTATTAGGATCAATTTCTATTCTTGATGGAAAAGATAAGACCAACGAAAAGGGAGCAATACCCAAGATACTTTCGGATGCCTTAGCAATCAGTTTTGATAATTCCGTTGGCCATGATTACTTGGATGATTCCGATGAACGATATGAATTCTATCATCGTAAAGAGGAACGAATTCCTTTTGACCTAGATTACTTCAATAAAATTACCAAAGGTGGACTTCCCAACAAAACACTTAATATTTGTTTAGCTGGCACCGGAGTCGGTAAAAGTTTATTCATGTGTCATATGGCTGCATCGGCAATGGTCCAAGGTAAAAATGTGTTATATATTACATTAGAAATGTCAGAAGAAAAAATTGCCGAAAGAATCGATGCAAATCTTTTGAATACTAACATTGGTGATTTAACCGAATTACCAAAAGACTTATATGATAAGAAGGTTGCTCGTGTCCGTGAGAAATGTACAGGCAAATTGATTATCAAAGAATATCCAACCGCAGCAGCTTCTGCTACACACTTCAGGACTTTACTAAATGAACTTAATCTCAAGAGGTCTTTCGTACCTGATATTATATTTGTTGACTACCTTAATATTTGTTGCAGCTCTCGTATTAAGGCTGGTGCGAATATTAATTCATACACATACGTTAAATCTATTGCAGAGGAGCTTAGGGGACTTGCTGTTGAGTGTAATGTTCCTATTGTATCTGCGACACAGACTACAAGATCAGGATTTACATCGAGTGATCCAGGACTTGAAGATACGTCTGAATCATTCGGACTTCCCGCCACCGCGGACTTAATGTTTGCTTTGATTTCTTCTGAAGAATTGGAAGAACTTGGCCAAATGATGGTAAAACAATTAAAGAATAGATATAATGATCCAACATTCCATAAACGATTTACGATTGGTGTTGATAGAGCCAAAATGAAATTGTTTGATGTTGAACAATCCGCACAACATGGTATTGCTGATGCTGGTCACCAACAGATTGGTGCTCATAATAAAATCCAACATGTTAAGAAGAGCTTTGAAGGCTTTAAAGTATGAAAAAAATACTAGTGACTGGAGGTGCTGGTTTTCTAGGTAGTCATCTATGTACTAAATTAGTATTGGAAGGACATCATGTTCTCTGTGTAGATAATTACTTTACTGGTAATAAAAAGAATATAGAATATTTACTTGAGCATAAAAACTTTGAAGTAATTCGACAGGATATTTGTTTCCCACTTTATGTTGAAGTGGATGAAATTTACAATCTGGCTTGTCCAGCATCACCCGTTCATTATCAACACGACCCAATACAAACGATGAAAACAAGTATCTTGGGTGCATATAATATGTTGGGATTGGCCAAACGAACAGGTGCCAAGATTCTACAAGCATCAACATCAGAAGTTTATGGCGATCCACTTGTTCATCCACAAACGGAAGAATATTGGGGTAATGTAAACCCAATTGGTATTCGCTCTTGTTATGATGAAGGCAAACGTGCTGCAGAAACTTTGTTTGTGGATTATAATCGTAAACATAATGTGGATACAAAGATTATTCGCATTTTTAATACTTATGGTCCTAAGATGGCTTCAAATGATGGTCGAGTTGTTAGTAACTTTATCCTTCAAGCACTCAAAGGAGAGAATATTACAATTTATGGTGATGGTTTACAAACAAGAAGTTTCTGTTATGTTGCTGACTTAATCAATGGTATCACGAAGATGATGAATTCAAATATTATGGGTCCAATCAATCTCGGTAATCCAAATGAATTTACTATGTTAGAATTGGCTGAAAAGGTTATTAAATTAACCCATTCAAAAAGTAAAATTGTATTTTGGGAGTTACCAGAAGATGATCCAAAACAAAGACAACCAAATATTACAAAAGCAAATCAATTTTTAAATTGGGAACCTAAGGTTCAATTACAAGATGGTTTAATACAAACAATAGGTTATTTTAAAAGTACATTATGATATTAACCAGAGAACAGGCATTACATTGTTCCAAAACCTTCCATGATTATTTTAGTAATATTGGAAGTACAGAAGAATACATGCGTGATGAGAAGTTAAAAAATCTCAGCGATTTACCATCATCATTATTTCCACCAGAGGACGATTTATTCTCTGATTTCTCCATGCACCCAAAAGATATGGATATTGAAGTGTGTGAAATTCCAGGTAGTCAATTCGAAACATTACTTGCCATTACCTCATCACATATCAATAAAGCACCAGTTGGTAAGAATGTTCAACTGGCAGTAATGGAAAAGAACTCAGGAAAGATTCTAGGATTCATTCGGTTAGGTTCACCAGTCATCTATATGAAACCCCGAAATGAACTCTTAGGACAGGTTTGGATTCAACAGGAAGATACAGCCAAACGCTTTAATACAGCTACGATGATGGGATTCGTTATTGTACCAGCACAAC